>ENA-OYXM01000069-OYXM01000069.1-human-gut-metagenome-genome-assembly--contig:-NODE-69-length-63840-cov-6.721204_pt1 | contig 63840 bp, 63 predicted proteins | sample MGYA00243239_ERZ653427 | MGnify/ENA primary metagenome ERZ653427 (study PRJEB26926, sample SAMN06165110) | human gut metagenome | biome: ENVO:00009003; feature: ENVO:2100002; material: ENVO:00002003... | reverse complement strand
GTTACAAGTTCTTTCGATATTGTTCAATTTTCAAGGTCCTGTGCGCCTCAGCCTTGCGGCTGACGACTTGATTATTTTACCACAGAAGCGGTTTTTTGTCAAGCACTTTTTTGAGAAGCTTTTGAAGTTTTCTGAACTTAAATCGTTCAGCAGTTTCTCGGTGCTAACCGGAACATTTGAACGTTCATTGGTTCTTTTCAAGGGCTTCCTGCTGAGACTTCAGAAGTCATTCTTTTGTCTCAGCGCTTGGCGCTCACATATAGTACCATACCGCAACTACTTTTGCAAGCCTTTTTTACATTTTTTTCGCCTTTTTTTGCGCTTTGTATACATCAGCCAGTTTTTTGCTCGGTTTGAGATGGCGTTTTGGCCTTTCTTCCATCATTTCTGCGCAAAACAGCCGCCGCACAAAACGTGCAGCGGCTGTTGCCTTGGGATTCAGTTCTTTTCTTCCTGTTTCATCTCCCGCAGGGTCAGCCAGACAGCCGCCGCCAGCATCGGCAGCGCGGCGATCAAACCAATGGGCATGGGTCCCAGCACATTATAATAGGTATCTGCCGGGGTGACCAGCACCTGCGGCAGCGCCGCAATGGCGTTGAACGCTCCATGCGCAATGGCGGGCACCCAGATGCACTCCGTTCTCTCATAGAGGATATCCAGCAGAGTGTTCAGGGCAAAGCAGACCACGCACCACACTACCAGACCCAGCAGGGGTGCGCCCAAGTAGTTGGTGCCGTACTCGTAGCCCACCAGCAGCATCAGCGGCCAGTGCCAGATGCCCCACACAACGCCGCCCAGCAGGCGGCCATTCAGCAGACCGAACCGCTCCTTCAGGCGAGGCATCATGTAGCCGCGCCAGCCGACCTCCTCGCCCAGTGCGGGGAACATATTGATGACCGGGGCAAGGAGCACCGCAAACAGACCGTTTTGCAGCAGATAGCTGAGGGTAGAGACGCCCAGCTGGCTGCGCAGGGTCTGCGCGTCCATCTCGCCGCCGTAGGCGGCTACCAGCCAGCTGCCGGAAAAGTCCAGCCGGGAGGGGAACACCGCAAAATACAGCACCGCGCCCAGCAGAGTGAGCATCGCCGGGCCGAACCATGCCGCCAGCCAGAACCGCCGCTTACCCTGCACCTTCCAGCCGATGCCGGTAGGTTGGCGCAGAAAGGCCTTTTGCACCAGCAGTACAGCCAGCAGCGGGCAGAACATGGTTACGATAAGCGCCAGCTGATATAGCACGGCATTATTCTGCTGCAAGAGTGCCATGCAGCCGCCGACCTGGCACAGCCACGCCATGCCGAAAGCAAACAGGAAGTACAGGCCGAAGCCCTGTTTTTCTTTTGCTGTCATACGAACTTCACCGCCGTTCCGTAAGCGATCACCTCTGCTGCGCCCTGCATGACGCTGGCGGAAGCGTACCGCATGCCCACAATGGCATCCGCGCCAAGGCTTTCTGCGTCCTTGACCATACGTCCGGTAGCGATCTGCCGGGCTTCGGTGAGCATCTCTGCGTAGTCGGTCACTTCGCCGCCCACAAGGGTGCGGAAACCGGCCATCATGTCGTGGCCAAGGTTGCGGCTCTGCACCGTGCTGCCCCGCACCACGCCCAGCGCTTCCAGCTTTTTGCCCGGGATCTCGTTAATAGTTACGATAAGCATCTTCTTCTCCCTTTCCGATCTCTTCGATCCGATCCAGCAGCACCTTCAGGGTGCCTACGATGCAGCCCGCCGGGATGCCGAACATTACCACCAGCAGCGGCAGCGGCGGGGCATCCTGCGGATCGGTATAGATTGCCCAGCCCATGATCGCCATCACAAAAGCCATCATGGTCACAAAAAGGGCGGCACCGATGCAGGCACCCCGGATGCGGCGGGTCTTTTGGTCGGTACGTTCAATGTTCACAAAAGTCACTCCCTGTTCTTCCCGTGCGGTCAGACGCGCCAGCGTCTGCTCCACATCCAGTTGTTCCAGAGGGCCGTTCTCCTGTTGGAGCAGCGTGCAGAAGCCGATAGCCTCCTCCAGATCGGCGCGGCGGCTGCGCAGACGTTCCAGCTGCTGGCTCATGCCCTCGGCCAGCGTGCGCTGCCCTTCCAGCATCTCCCGGATCTCTGCCAGCGGCACGTCCAGCTTACGCAGCAGCTTGATGCGGCGTAGGCGCTCCACATCCGCCTGCGAGTAACTGCGGTAGCCGTTGCCCGGCTCCCGGCTGGGGCTGATAAGCCCCTCTTCCTCGTAAAAACGGATGTTCTTTTTGGTCACGCCAACGGCGGCTTCCACTTCGTTGATCTTCATGGGTCACGACCCCCTCCTTACGGGAGTATTCTACACCTTCCACAAAGGGGAAGGTCAAGCCTTTTTGCAAAAAAGCTGCCGCACAAAGTCGTACAGCAGCTCCTTCCTTTAAAAATAGCACTTGATCTGGAAACGATCGGCGTTGTCCTGCTTTTTCTCCACTACGATGTGCTCGTGGTTGAAGTCGAAGTGCACCGGGGTGCACAGGTCGGTATTGCGGGTCAGGCGCAACAGCTCCTGCACGCGCTTCTTCTCCTCCGGCACATAGAACAGGTAGCTCACGCCCTCTTTTTTGGCGCGGCCGGTGCGGCCGATGCGGTGGGTGTAGTGCTCGTTCTCGCTGGGCACATCGTAGTTGATGACGGCATCCACATCCGAGACATCAATGCCGCGGGCAGCAACGTCCGTAGCCACCAGAATGGCCAGCTTGCCATCCCGGAAGGCCTGCATGATCTGGTTGCGCTCCTTCTGGGAGAGGTCGCCGTGCAGGCAGTCCACCGAGAAGCCCAGCCGTGCCAGCTGGTTTGCCAGCGTGGCGGTGTTGAACTTGGTATCGCAGAACACCATCACCCGCTTGTAGCACTCGCCGATGATGATCTGTGCCAGATCCGACAGCTTGTTGCGGCCGGAGGTCTCCAGCATATACTGGGTGATCTTGGGCTGGCTTTCCTCCCGGGGCTGCACGGTGATCTCCTCGGCGTTATGCTGGTACAGCCAGCCGATATCCATCACCTCACGGCTGATAGTGGCGGAGAACATAGACAGCGCCTTGCGCGCCTTCATCATCTCGATGATGTGGCGCACATCCTTATAAAAGCCCATGTTCAACATTTCGTCGGCTTCGTCCAGCACGATCTGGGTCACATGGGAGATATCAATGCTGTGGTGCTTGTAGTGGTCCATCAGGCGGCCCGGGGTAGCTACCACGATCTGGCAGCCCTCGGCCAGACGCTTTGCCTGCTTTTCCATATTGGCGCCGCCGTACACACAGGCCACCTGCACCTCGGGCATAAAGTAGGTGAGGTTGGTCAGCTCCTCGGCGATCTGCTGGGCAAGTTCCCGGGTGGGTGCCATAATAACGGCCTGCGGGTATTTATTTTCCGGCTGGATATGCTCCACCACCGGGATGCCGAAGGCACAGGTCTTACCGGTGCCGGTGGGTGCCTTGGCGATGACATCATGCCCGGCCAGCATGAGGGGGATGGTCTTTTCCTGAATCTCGGTCATTTCGGCAAAGCCCATGCGTTCCACAGCCTTGTGGATGGCTTCGCTGCACTGCAACTCGCTGTAAAGCATTTGGACAACTCCGTTCTTTGTGGCGTTTTTTCTCGTTGCAACAAGTATAGCATGAAATGCCGCGCTTGTCAGCAGAGAAACCAAAAGATGCCGTGCATCGCACACAGGGCGGGACGATTTAGAATGCCCTCCGCTTGCGCTCTGGGCATTTTCAGCGGAAAATGATTTTGAATTTCGGGATATCGGAACGCCTGCGGGCGTTCCGATATCCCATTTTCACAACAGAGTTTTTGGCAAACAAAAAGAACCGCACCCGGGGTCACGGGTACGGTTCTCATTATGCAGGGATCAGGCGGTCTCTTCCACGCTCTTCTTGCCGGCCTCCAGCTTCTGCTTGAAGCGGCCGCTGGCCTTGAAGCCGGGGATGGAGGTGGACTCCAGCTGGCTGGAGACCTTGGTCTTGGGGTTGGTGTAAGCCTTCGGCTTGCGGGGGCGCATCTCAAAGCGGCCAAAGCCGGCGATGGTCACCTTTTCGTCAGCGCGCAGGCAGTCCGCGATCTGGTCAAACATTGCATCCATCGTGGTCTCGACCTGAGCTTCGGTAAAGCCGGTCTTGCGTGCCACGGTTTCGATCATCTGGGAACGGGTCATGTATCGATATCCTCCTGGAATGTCCAAAAGTAACGTCTTTTGGCAAATTTTGCGTTGTTGAGTATAACATATTTCGCGCACTGTTTTCGATGGATTGCGCACGAAATGCAGTTTATTGCACACGAACCGCATTCAGTTCCGTGCACCCCGCACAAATACAGCGCCCACCGTTTCGGCAGGCGCTGTACAGAACTATTTTATGCGGGTCTCAGGGCTTATTTGCCGCGGTACAGAGTGGCGATATCCACCAGCGGGATGTTTGCCAGGCTGTGCTCGCTGCGCAGGCAGTCCACCAGAGAAGCGGCGGTGTCCACTGCGGTGATGCAGGGGATGCTCAGCTCCACGGCCTTGCGGCGCAGACGGACGGAATCGCGCCGGGGGTCACGGCCCTTGGCGCTGGTGGAGAACACATAGTCCACCAGACCGCTCTGCAGCAGATCCACGATGTTGGGTGCCTCGCCGGAGATGTTGCGCACCTCGTTGCAGGGGACCATGTGCTTGTTGAGCCATGCACAGGTGCCGGAGGTACCGTAGAGCTTATAGCCCATATCCTTCAGCTTCCATGCAATATCCACGAACTCAGGCTTGTCGCTGTCCTTCACGGTGAAGATGCAGCAGCTGCCCGGGCCGGGAGTCTTGAAGGTATAGCCTGCACCGATCAGACCCTTGAGCAGGGCATCGTGGTAGTTGGGCGCAATACCCAGCACCTCGCCGGTGGACTTCATCTCGGGGCCGAACTGGGTATCCACGGCGTGCAGCTTTTCAAAGCTGAACACAGGTACCTTTACCGCCACATAGGGGGCGTTGGGGTGCAGACCGGTGCCGTAGCCCATATCCGTCAGCTTCTCGCCCAAGCAGCAGCGCACGGCCATATCCACCATGGGCACGCCGGTGACCTTGGAGATGTAAGGCACGGTACGGGAGGAGCGGGGGTTCACCTCGATGACGTACACACGGCCATGGGAGACGGCGTACTGCACGTTGACCAGACCGGTGACGTGCAGCTCGCGGGCAAAGCGGCCGGTATAGTCCACCATGGTGTCAATCTCGTCCTGCGTCAGGTGCTGTGCCGGGTAGACACAGATGGAGTCGCCGGAGTGCACGCCGGTACGCTCTACCTGCTCCATGATGCCGGGGATCAGGAAGTTTTCGCCATCGCAGATGGCGTCCACCTCGCACTCGGTACCCATGATGTACTTATCCAGCAGCACCGGGTGATCCATGTCAACGTGCTCGGTGATAACGCCCATGTACTCGATGATATCCGCCTTGTTGTAGGCCACGATCATGTTCTGACCGCCCAGCACATAGGAGGGGCGCATCAGCACCGGCAGACCGATCTCCTCGGCAGCGGCCAGAGCCTCGTCCAGATTGAACACGGTACGGCCCGGGGCGCGGGGGATGTTGCAGCGCTCCAGCAGCTCGTCAAAGCGTTCGCGGTCCTCGGCCTCGTCAATGGCGTCCGCCGGGGTGCCCAGAATGGGCAGACCGATCTCGTCCATGTGCTTGGCCAGCTTGATGGCGGTCTGTCCGCCAAACTGCACCACGCAGGCATCCGGCTTTTCGGTGGCAATGATGTTGTCCACGCTCTCCGGGTTCAGCGGGTCGAAGTACAGACGGTCGCCGGTATCAAAGTCGGTGGAGACGGTTTCGGGGTTGTTGTTGACCAGAATGGCCTCGCAGCCGTTCTTTTTCAGGGTCCATACGCAGTGCACAGAGCAGTAGTCGAACTCGATGCCCTGACCAATGCGGATGGGGCCGGAACCAAAGACCAGCACCTTCTTCTTTTTAGGCTCGCCCTTGGCAGCGGTCTCGGCTTCCTTCTCGGCGATGAAGCTTGCAGCCTCGTTGTCGCCGTCGTAGGTGGAGTAGAAGTAGGGGGTGTTGGCCGAGAACTCGGCAGCGCAGGTATCCACCATCTTGAAGCCGGCGCGGTAGTTCTCCACAGGCAGGGCGTCCACCTGTGCCAGACGGCGGATGGTCTTATCCTGGAAGCCGTACTTCTTAGCAGTCTTATACTGTTCCAGAGACAGCACACCGTTGCACTGTGCCAGACCCTTTTCCAGATCTGCCAGATGCTGCATCTTGTCCAGGAACCACCAGTCGATCTTGGTGATATCGTAGATGACCTTGTGGTCGATGCCGCGCTTCAGCGCCTCGTACACGCAGAACACGCGCTCGGCGTCCTGAACGTGCATGTGCTCCACCACTTCCTCGTCGGTCAGCTCCTCAAAGGGCTTGTGGGTCAGGGTGTCCATGCCCAGCTCAATGGAGGAAACAGCCTTCATCATGGCGGCTTCGAAGCTGTTGCCGATGCTCATCACCTCGCCGGTAGCCATCATCTGGGTGCCCAGAGACTTGTCGGCGTAGACGAACTTATCGAACGGCCACTTCGGGTACTTGACCACGATGTAGTCCAGCGCAGGCTCGAAGCAGGCGCAGGTCTTGCCGGTGACATCGTTGGTGATCTCGTCCAGCGTGTAGCCGATGGCGATCTTGGTCGCCACCTTGGCAATGGGGTAGCCGGTAGCCTTGGAGGCCAGTGCGGAGGAGCGGGACACACGGGGGTTGACCTCGATGACCGCGTAGTCAAAGCTGTCCGGCTTCAGGGCAAACTGGCAGTTGCAGCCACCCTCGATGCCCAGCTCGGTGATGATATCCAGTGCGGCGGTACGCAGCATCTGGTACTCGTGGTCGGTCAGGGTCTGGGAGGGAGCCACGACCACCGAGTCGCCGGTGTGGATGCCCACGGGGTCGAGGTTTTCCATGTTACATACGGTGATCACGTTGCCCTTGTGATCGCGCATCACCTCGTACTCGATCTCTTTCCAGCCGGCGATGCACTTTTCCACCAAGATCTGATGGATGGGAGAAAGGCGCAGGCCGTTGGTGCCGATCTCGATCAGCTTTTCGCGGGTCTCGCAGATGCCGCCGCCGGTGCCGCCCATGGTAAAGGCCGGGCGCACGATGACCGGGTAGCCGATGCGGTCGGCGCAGGCCAGTGCGTCCTGCAGCGTCTCCACCACCTCAGAGGGGATGATGGGCTGGTGCAGCTTCTCCATGGTCTCCTTGAACAGCTCGCGGTCCTCGGCACGGTCGATGGTCTCGGGCTTGCAGGCCAGCAGACGGATGCCGGTGCGGTCCAGATAGCCGGAGCGTGCCAGCTCCATGGACAGGTTCAAGCCCATCTGACCGCCGAGGTTGGGCAGCACGGAGTCCGGCTTTTCGATGTCCAGAATGCGCTCCACGACTTCCAGCGTCATGGGCTCGATATACACATGGTCGGCCACGTCCGGGTCGGTCATGATGGTAGCGGGGTTAGAGTTCAGCAGAACAGTCTCGATGCCCTCTGCTTTCAGGGCACGGCAGGCCTGCGTGCCGGAGTAGTCAAACTCCGCAGCCTGACCAATGATGATAGGGCCGGAGCCAATGACCAGCACTTTTTTGATTCTGGGGTCCTTCGGCATTTCAGCGTGCCTCCTTTGCTGCTTTGACGTTGTTCAGGAAGCGGTCGAACAGGAATTCGGTGTCCTTGGGGCCGCCGTTTGCTTCCGGGTGGAACTGTACGGTAAAGCAGTTCCACTTTTTGTACTTGATGCCCTCGCAGGTGCCGTCGTTGGCGTTCACCTGTGCCACCTCGCCCATCTCGGCGGGCAGCTCCTCGCCCACGACCGCGTAGCCGTGGTTCTGGCTGGTGATAAAGGTGCGGCCGGACTCAAAGTCGGTCACAGGCTGGTTGGCACCGCGGTGGCCGTACTTCAGCTTCATGGTCTTGGCACCGGCTGCCAGTGCGGACAGCTGGTGACCCAGACAGATGCCGAAGGTGGGGATGTTCAGCTCAAAGATGTGCTTGAGGTTTTCGATGACCTCCACCGGCTCGGCGGGGTCGCCGGGGCCGTTGGACAGCATGATGCCGTCCGGGGCAAGAGCCTTGATCTGCTCTGCCGTTGCAAAGGCGGGCATCACGGTCACCTTGCAGCCGCGCTTGACAAGGCAGCGCACGATATTGCGCTTGCAGCCGTAGTGCATCAGCACGATATGGGTCTCACCTTCCGGGTTGAACACCTCGGGTGCGGCGCAGGTCACGTTCTTTACAGCATCGGTCACGGCGTAGGCGCGGATCTCGGCCAGCAGGGCCTCGGTCTCGGCCTTGTTGGCCGGGTCGGCGGGGTCGAAGGTGGTCAGGATAGCGCCGTTCATCACGCCGCTCTCCCGGATGATGCGGGTCAGGTGGCGGGTGTCGATGCCCTCGATGCCGATGGTATTGTTCTTTTTCAAAAAGCTGTCCAGCGTCTCCTCACAGCGCCAGTTGGAGGGGGTGGTGCAGGCTTCGCGCACGATGTAGCCCTTTGCCCAGATGCGGTCGGACTCCATGTCATCGTGGTTCATACCGTAGTTGCCGATGAGGGGATAGGTCTGGGTGATGATCTGGCCATAGTAGCTGGGGTCGGTCAGGGTCTCCTGAAAGCCCACCATGCCGGTGGAGAACACCACCTCGCCCACGGTCACGCCCTGCGCGCCCACGGACTGTCCGGCAAAGACCATGCCGTTTGCCAAAAGAAGATATGCGTTCATAGTTTTCCTCGTTTCAACAAAAGCTTTCAGTTTACAGGGTCTGCTTTGCTTCCTGCTTCATCTTGCGGCTGCCCAGATGCACCAGCGGCAGCTTGCCCTCCTTGCAGATGGGGCACTCCTCCGGGGTATAGTTGGGCAGGTCCAGCTTCAGGGCGCTGGCCAGAATGGGGATGGGAGACGGAGCCTCGGGCTTGGTGCGGTCCACCACACAGGTGATGCCAAGGCAGATGCCGCCGGCCTCTTCGATGACGCGCTTGGTCTCCAGAGAGGAGATGCCGGTGGTCACCACGTCCTCGGCGATGATGCACTTTTCACCCGGGTGGATGGCAAAGCGCTTCAGGCACATCACGTTGTCCACGCGTTCGGTAAAGATAGCGCGCTTGCCGGTCTGGCGGGCCAGCTCGTAGGCGTACACGATGCCGCCCATGGCAGGGCCGACGATGACGTCCACATCCATCTCCTTGACCTTATCAGCCACAGCCTTCATCACCTCGGCGCAGCGGTCCGGGTACTGCTGCAGATAAGCCATCTGGCAGTATGCGCCGGAGTGCCGGCCGGAGGACAGCAGGAAGTGACCCTCCAGAAATGCGTCACAGCTCTTCAGAATTTCAAGTGCTTCACTCATTGTACTTCTCCCTCTCTTTTCAGTGGTGTATATTCCTTTGGGTGGTATTGTACCACGCTTTTACACTATTTGCAAATTTATGCGTTAAGTTTTATTTTATGCGCATAATTGTAGATATTTTATGGATATATCAGTTTTTATTCTGCATGACGGGCGCAGCCGCGGATCTCATCCAGCGTTTTCACGCCGTTCTTGTCCATCCATGCTGCCATCTCGTCCGCAATGGTCTCCATCGCACGGGGGTTGGCAAAGTTTGCGGCACCCACCTGCACTGCGGTGGCACCTGCCATGATGAACTCCAGTGCGTCACGGCCGGTGGCAATGCCGCCCAGACCCACCACCGGGATGTTCACGGCACCCACTGCCTGCCAAACCATGCGCAGGGCGATGGGGCGCACCGCCGGGCCGGACAGACCGGCAAAGATGTTGTTGAACACCGGGCGGCGCTTTTCCAGATCAATGGCGCAGGCCTGGAAGGTGTTGGTCAGGCTGATGGCGTCCGCACCGGCGGCCTCCACAGCCTTGCACATCTCGGGGATGTTCTCGGCCTGCGGGCTCAGCTTGACCATCAGGGGCTTTTTGCAGGCAGCGCGCACCATGCGCACCACCTCACCGGCAGCTTCGGCTTTCACACCGTAGGCCATGCCGCCCACCTTGACGTTGGGGCAGGAGATGTTCAGCTCCACGATGTCCACTGCGCTCTCGCTCAGCATCGCAGCGCCTTCCACATACTCTTCCTCGCTGTGGCCGCCAAGGTTTGCAATGGCCACCGTGCCGTACTTCTGCTTCAGTTCCAGCATCTCGGGCAGCTCCACGTCAATAAAGTGCTGCACGCCGGGGTTCTGCAGGCCGATGCTGTTGATGAGGCCGGAGGGGGTCTCCCACAGGCGCTCGCCCTTGTTGCCGTACTGGCCGTGCAGGGTAAGGCCCTTGCCGGAGATGCCGCCGATTTTAGCAAAATCGGCCAGTTCCTCGTACTCCACACCGTAGCCCACGGTGCCGGATGCGCCGATGACCGGGCTGTTCATCACAAAGCCCAGCAGGTTGGTTTTCAGGTCTGCCATCAGAAGAACACCTCCGTTGCGTCAAATACAGGGCCGTTCTTGCACACGCTCTTGCCCTCGCCGCCCTTGGTCTCGCAGGTGCAGCCAAGGCAGGCACCAATGCCGCAGGCCATCTTCTTTTCCATACTCACAAAGCAGGGGGTGCCTTTTTCCGCACACAGGCGGGCGGCGTTCTTCATCATCACGGTGGGGCCGCACACCAGCACCACGTCGTAATCGGCGGGGTCGTACAGCTGAGTAACAAAGCCGTGGAAGCCCACCGCACCGGTGTCGGTAGACACCTTGACGAGGTTTGCGATGCTGCGGTACTCCTCCATGCAGTAGGGGGTGTCGCGGAAGCCGAAGAACACGTCCGGCTTTACCCCGGCAGCGGCCAGCTCGCGGGTAAGCTGGAACATGGGCGCAGTGCCGATGCCGCCGCCCACCACAGCGATCTTTTTATACTTGCTCACAATGTCCGGCACATCAAAGCCGTTGCCCATGGGGCCGGTAAGCTGGAAGGTATCCCGCTGCTTGAGCTGTGCCAGCTTTTCGGTGCCCTCGCCCACCACCTGATACAAAAACTCGATGGTGCTGCTGTCCGGGTTCCAGCGGTGCACGCTGATGGGACGGGACAGGAAGGGGGCCTCGTCTGCGCCCCAGGAGCGCAGGGTGAAGAACTGGCCTGCGTGGGGGGCGTGGTCGCGGTCCGGCCACACCACGGTCAGCAGGCGGATGTCCGGGGCAATGACCTCATTGCGCAGGACGGTGGCTTCACAGCAGGCTGCACGCATGAGCAATGGCCTCCTTCATGTTCACACACTCGTTGTAAGCGGCCTCGTCAAAGGCAACGCCCGGCTGCTTTTTGTAAGCCAGCAGGATGCCGCGGCTGGAGTTGACCACGCCGCCGTTGCCCTTGGTCAGGTACTGGGCAATATCCTCAGCCTTGCCGCCCTGTGCGCCGTAGCCGGGGATCAGGAAGAAGCTGTCCTGATACTTTGCGCGGATCTCGGTGGCTTCCTCGATGTGGGTGCCGCCGATGACCAGACCGATGGAGGAGTAGCCGTGCTCGCCCATGTAGTCCTTGCCCAGTGCGTTCAGCTTGTCACCCACCAGATCGTAGACGTGGCGGCCGTCGGCCAGCTTCTCGTACTCAAAGTCCTTGGCACCGCCGTTGGAGGTGCGGCAGAGTACGAACATACCCTTGCCCTGCTTTTCGGCATAGGGCAGATAGGGGCTGATGGAGTCCAGACCCATATAGGGTGCCAGCGTAACGAAGTCGCTCTCGAAATCGCCGGTAAAGTGACCCATGGCGTACATCTCGGCGGTCTTGGCGATATCGCCGCGCTTGATATCCGCGATCACCGGCACACCGGCCTCGCGCACAGCTTTCAGGGTGTCGGCGTAGGCCTTCATGCCCTCCATGCCCAGAGACTCATAATAAGCGATCTGCACCTTGTAGCAGCCAGCCACAGCCTTGGTGGCATCGATGAGCTTCTTGTTGAAGCGCACGATGTTCTCGCCCTTGGTCAGGGTGCTGTCCACAAAATCGGCAGGCAGGTAGCTGAAGTCGGTGTCCAGACCCACGCACACCGGGCCGCGAGCTTCCACAGCTTCGTACAGTTTGTCCATGTTCGTCATTTGGGTGTCCTCCTGTAAGTCGTATTTATAGAAAATGAATTGTAACTATGGGTTTTACTCCTCGGCCTGATAGGTGATCTTACCGGCCTTGATGGTGGCAAACACCTTGCCGTAAAGCTGTGCACCGTCAAAGGGGGTGTTGTGGCTCTTGGAGTGCAGCTTTTCCTTTTCCACCGTGTAGGGGGTGTCCAGATCCACCAGCACAAAGTCGGCATCAAAGCCCGGCTCCAGCTGACCCTTGGCAAGGCCCAGGATCTCGGCGGGGCGGGTGCTCATCAGGTGCACCAGCAGCTCCAGCGGCAGACCCTCCTGCTTGCAGAGCTTGGTGTAGCACACGCCGAAGGCGGTCTCACTGCCCACCATACCGGCCATGCCCTTCAGCTTGTCTTCTTCGGAGTGGGGTGCGTGGTCGGTGGCAATGGCGTCCACGATGCCGGTGCGGATGCCCTCCACCAGCGCCTCCACGTCGTCTGCGGTGCGGATGGGCGGGTTGACCCGGTAGTCGCAGGTATCGTTGGTGAACCACAGGTGGTGGGGGGTCACCTCACAGGTGACCGGTGCGCCCCGCAGCTTTGCCATGCGGATGGCGTCCAGCGCGCCCCGGGTGGACACATGGCACATGTGCAGCCGGGTCTGGTAGTACTCGCTCAGCCAGCAGTTGCGCACCGTCTCGATATCCTCGGCCAGACGGTAATCCCACGGGCTGATCTCCATATCCTCGGCGTGGCTCATGACCGTGATGTCCTTCTGGGTGCAGATGGCAAAAGCCCGTGCCATGGTGGCGTTATCCTGCACGCCGTGGCCGTCCTCAGTAATGAACTTCACGCTGGCGGGCAGGGTCTTGAGGTGGTCGATGCTCACACCGTCAAAGTTCTCGGTGATGGAGACGGTCTGGTTTGCATCGCACAGCCCCACCTCGGCAGCCTTCTGCTCCACCATCATGGCCTGTGCGGCAGAGGAGCAGACGGGCTTGGTGTTGGGCATCAGGTTTACAAAGGTGTAGCCACCGGCGGCAGCGGCGCGGCTGCCGGTCTCGATATCCTCCTTGTACTCAAAGCCCGGGGTGCGCCAGTGGCAGTGCAGGTCCACAAATGCGGGCAGCACAGTCAGCCCACCGGCATCCACCACCGTCTCGTTCTCGGCGGCAAGGGCGGAAAGATCCTGCCCTACGGCAGCGATTTTGCCATCCTTTACATAGATCTCCAGCGGCCGTCCCTCGGTGTTCACAGCGTTTGTCAGCAGCATCGCGGTTCCCTCCTGTAATGATATTTTTGTGTGTCAGGCGCCCGAAAACGGGCAAAAAAAAACTTTTCCCCGCAAAGGGAAAAGCTCATTGCGCAAAAAAAGGAAACAACGAAGCCACGGCAAAACCGGACGCGAACTGCTTGTTCAGTTTCGGGTTCTGGGCGCTGCACAGCATGGTGTTTCTCCTTTTCTTGATGGTTGCGTTTTCATTCGTATTATTTTATCATAGAACCGCAAAATGTGTCAATGGCTGTGCGCAAAATCAGGTGCTAAAAGGTTTCTGGCATCTCTCGCCGAATTTTGGACACTCTACCCAAAACCCGGGCCACGCGGCAAAATAAATGCCATTTTGTTCCACAATCCCTAGTACAGCACTGTACTTTCGTCTCCTGCTGTGCTATTATAATACGGTAAAAGGGAGAGCCCCGCCGCGTGGACGGGTGTTTATGGGAAAGAGAGGTTTTCCGCATGGGTTTACTTGAGGACGCGCGGAACATCCAGCGCAAGGACCCCGCCGCACGCAGCGTGCTGGAGGTAATGCTGCTGTACCCGGGATTCCACATTCTGGTGTATCACCGTATCGCGCACTGGCTGTACCAGCACAAGCACTTTTTTCTGGCACGGTGGGTCAGCCAGCATGGCCGCCACCGCACCGGCATCGAGATCCACCCGGGTGCCACCATCGGCAAGTGTCTGTTTATCGACCACGGCATGGGCATCGTGTTCGGCGAGACCTGCGAGATTGGGGATAACTGCACCATCTACCACGGGGTAACGCTGGGCGGTACCGGCAAGGATACCGGCAAACGCCACCCCACCTTGGGCAACAACGTGCTTATCGGCGCGGGCACCAAGGTGCTGGGCCCGGTGTTCATCGGGGATAACGCCCGCATCGGTGCGGGCAGCGTGGTGCTGCGCAACCTGCCCGCCAACTGCACCGCCGTGGGCGTACCCGCCGAGGTAGTGCGTATCAACAACAAGGCGGTGAACCCCGCCGACGATCTGGACCAGCAGGATCTGCCGGACATCGTCTCGCAGCGGCTCACCGATCTGGACCGCCGCCTGAGCCAGCTGGAAAAGACCGCACAGGGCGATATCCCGCCCACTGCCGCGCAGATCGCTGCCCGGCAGCGGAAATAAAAGATTTCTTTGAAAAAAGAGGAGACAGGCTTCCCGGAAAGGTCGCCTGTCTCTTTTTTTGTTGTCAGCTGCGGTTATAACACCGGCTCACCGTTTTCTTTATTGCAATACATCCGGGCATCGGCCTGCCGGATGGCCTCGGTCAAGGGCTGCACATTGCACACGCCGCCAATGCTTACCGAAAGCCGGAGCTCCGGGTGGCTGGGCACCCGCGCTGCCTGCACAGCGTTCTGCACTCGTCGGATGACGCTTTCTACGCCGTCAGGGCAGTTCTGGGGCATCAGCAGCAGAAATTCATCGCCGCCGTAGCGGATCAGGATATCAGTCTGACGCAGACAGCTCTGCATGGCTGCGGCCACGGTCTGCAATGCTTCGTCTCCCACCAGATGTCCAAAGCTGTCGTTGACCGACTTGAACTGGTTCACATCGATCATCGCCACACCGCCGTGCATCTCGCCCCCGGCAAGGAACTTATCAAAATAGCGGCGGGTGTAGGCTCCGGTCAGGGGGTCTACGAAGGCGCTGCGCTCCATGCCGTTGCAGCGGTCCAGCAGCAGCCGGTGGCCGCCCATATCCAGCCAGCGGCCATCCGTCAGCCGGGTGACCAGTTCCAGCATACAGCCCCTGCCGCCTACCTCGATATACTTGGAAATGACAAAATAGGCTTCCTCGTCCTTGAACTCGATCTTATTCAGGATGGTCTTGCGGGCATAGGCCTTGGCGGAGATGCAGTTTTCGCACCGGGTATCCTTGTTCCATACCATGTGGCAGTTGCCGGGCTTTTCGGTCAGGATGCCGTCACTGTCCAGCGCAAGCACCTTGCGGTGCTCCGGGTCTACCAGACGCACCACATCAAAGATGCCCTGCAGCCGCCGTAGGAACCGGGCGGGATCTTCCTCCGGGTCGATGGCGGTCAGCAGCTCTGCCTGATGCTCCACGCGGTGCTGTTCATCGGTGAGGTGCCCCAGCACGTTCACGCAGCGGCGCACCCCGGCACCGCTCCAGATGGTATGCAGCGCCATCCGGTGCAGGTGCGGCTTCCCATCTCGCTGCACCATTACCGGCAGCACCACGTCCGGCGCTTCCGGCGTGGCGCGGCTGATGGCCTTGGAAAGCTTGCGCCGATCCTGTTCGTTCAAAAAGCTGAGCCCCTTGCCCTGCGCAAAATCGGTCACCGTTTTTTGCTGCATGGGCTCGGCATGGTAGTCATACACCGTCACGCTGCCGGCCAGCAGGTCGTAGTCGAACCGGATGCCGCCGCACTGGGCGGCGTAGAAATCCGTGCGTTCCTTTTCCTGTTCCAGCAGCAGCTGGGAGCGGTTCTCCCGGGGCAGCGCCTCCCGGTGCAAAATTTCCTCGGAAAGGCGGTGGGTCTCCTGCCGGAAGCCCCGGTCCCACTCCGATCGGGCCAGCTCGGTGCGCAGCTGCTCCGAGGACTCTCGCAGGCAGCCCAGCAGCAGCGGGTTGAACGCGCCGCACTCGCCGTTCAGGATCATGCGCAGCGCGGTGTCGTGGTCGTAGGCGTGCTTATAGCAGCGCTCGCTGGTCAAAGCGTCGTATACGTCTGCCAGTGCCACCACCTGCGCCGCAATGGGGATCTCATCCCCTTTCAGCCGGTCGGGGTAGCCATTGCCGTCCCAGCGCTCGTGGTGCCAGCGACAGATGGCGTGCGCCACCTGCAAAAGCGGCTCGTCCCGCGCAATCGCCTGTCCCAGATCCTGCAACATCTGTGCGCCCGCCACAGTATGGTTCTTGATAATGGCAAACTCCTCGGCAGTCAGGCGGCCGGGCTTGTTCAGGATCTCCTCCGGGATGACGATCTTGCCGATATCATGCAGCGCCGAAGCGGTGCTGATGAGGGCGATATCGCTTTCGTCCAGCTGATAACGGTCGGTCTTTTGCACCAGCTGATGCAAAAGCAGGTCGGTCAGGGTGCGGATGTGCAGGACATGCAGCCCGCTTTCGCTGTTGCGGAACTCCACCACATGGCTCAGGATGCTGATCATCAGCACGCTGTTGTGCTCTTTTTCGTACACCTGATCGGTGACAAGGCGGGTGAGCCGCTTTTGCTTGGCGTACAGCATGAGGATATTCTTCACCCGGCGCAGGATCATGATCCGCTCGAAGGGGCGGCGGATATAGTCTGCCACACCCAGATCATAGGCACGCTCAATGTTGGCGGTATCCTCTGCCGCCGAGATGACGATGACCGGGATCTCGTCCAGCCATGCGTGATACTTCATCACTCGCAGCACGTCAAAGCCATCCATGCCCGGCATCATCAGGTCCAGCAGCAGCAGGGAGATATCCGTGCGCTGCCGCATCAGTTCCACTGCCGCTGCGCCATCCTCCGCCTCCAGATAGTCATAGCCATCGCCCAGTATCTCCTTGAGCAGGGCACGGTTGATCTCGGAATCATCCGCGATCAGAATCTTCGGTTTCTCGTTCATGGCCATGTTTCTCCTTTTGCGGCGCATCCTTCTGCCCCAGCTTTGTTCCGGGTACGCTGCTTGCACTGACCGGATACAGCGGGCTTTCCCCGGCATCCGCTTTTTTTACATTCATTTATACTTTACTGGATTTTACAGCAAAATGCAAGGCTGCGTGCAACATTTCTGCCATTTTCCGGTATTTTCCGCAAACGTTTTCATTCCCGGTTGTATAAATGCAATCCAATTTTTACAGTACCCTTTGCAACCGTTGTTCGAAAGCAAGCCGTTTGTCGTTACAGCCCTTCCTGTGAAAATGCGGTTGCCGCGCTCCGCAGAGCGCGGCAACCGCGAAATATAAACCTTATTTCCGCTGATGATGCGCAGAGCAAAGCGGAGCGCATTTCAAATCGTCCCACGCAGAAAGAAAAAGGACTGCTGCGCAAAACACGCAGCAGTCCTTTTAAGATTCATTCTTGGGGCATCATGGCATCGAACCAGCCCATCAGCTCCGCAGCCATCTGTTCCAGCCGGGTCTCCGGCCGCCATGCAGGCTGTACCGGCTCCGGAGGCAGTGCCTGTTCCGGGGCGCAGAGGCTTTCTTCCGTTTCCGGTGCAGGCTGTTCCGGTGCAGCCTCGCACTGCGGCACAGCCTCGGGGGCAGTGTCCGGCTGCGCAGGTGTTTCCGGGGCGGTCTGCTGCATGGCGGCAAGAGCAGCCTCGGCTCTGCGGCAGGCGGCTTCGGCCTTTTCTGCCCGGGCATTGGCCTGTTCCAGCTGCTCCCACGCCTGCTCACAGGCGGCTTCCAGCTCTGCATTATCGTGCTTGAGGGCAAGCAGGGTGCGCTCAAAGGCGAACATCCGGGTCTGATACCGGCGCACCTCGGCGCGTGCCGCAGCCAGCTTGCGGCTCAGCTGCTCTGCCTGTGCCCGGGCGCTTTCCGCCTGTGCTGCGGCAGATGCCTGTACAGCGGCCTGCCGGGCAAATTGTCCGCGCAGGGCACCGGTCTCCCGCTCTGTCTGCACCATGATGCCCTCCCATGCACACCTTGCACGGGGCTTTCGCTGACCGCATGGGCGCAGCTGCCAGCCCCATTGTAGCCTGTAATTACTTCCGCTTGTTCAGGATGGCCAGCAGCTCGTCGTAGTAACGATTGTCGCTACTTTCCTCTTCCACGGCCTTCTTTTCAGCCGGAGCAGCAGCCGGGGCGGCATTAGATGCCGGGGCTGCGCTTGCGCCGGTATCGCTGCTGAACACCGCAGACGGCACAGACTGTGCACCGCCCATGGCGTTGTTGATGCTGTTGCGCAGGTCGCTGGCGCTCTTGTTGTCAAAGCCGGTGGCCACAACGGTCACGCGCATCTCGTCGGACAGGTTCTCATCAAAGGCAGTACCCCAGATGATGTTTGCATCGGGATGTGCGCTCTGGGTGATGAGGCCTGCGGCGGTCTCCACATCCTCCAGACCGATGTCCGGGCTGGAAGTGATGTTGATGATAACGCCGTGCGCACCGGCAATGCTGGTCTCCAGCAGCGGGCTGGAGATAGCAGCCTTGGCGGCGTTCTCGGCCTTGCCTGCACCCTTGGCGCTGCCCACGCCCATGTGGGCGTAGCCGGCATCCTTCATGATGGAGCGCACGTCGGCAAAGTCCAGGTTGATGAAGGCAGGCACGTTGATCAGGGCAGAGATGGACTCAACGCCCTGACGCAGCACGTTATCGGCGGCCTGGAAGGCGTTCATCAGGGTGATCTTTTCCTGACTGATCATCTTCAGGCGCTCGTTGGGGATGACGATCAGGCTGTCAACGTGCATCAACAGGTTGGCAATGCCCTGCTCGGCCAGACCCATCTTGCGCTTGCCCTCAAAGGAGAAGGGCTTGGTAACGATGCCAACGGTCAGGATGCCCAGATCGTGTGCCACCTCGGCCACAACGGGTGCCGCACCGGTGCCGGTGCCGCCGCCCATACCGGCAGTGATAAAGACCATCTGGGAGCCCTTGAGGGCATTGGCGATCTCGTCCTTGCTTTCTTCAGCGGCGCGCTGGCCGATTTCCGGGTCTGCACCCGCACCGCGACCCTTGGTCAGCTTGGAACCCAGCTGCACCTTGACCGAGGCATGGTTCTTAGCCAGTGCCTGCTGGTCAGTATTCATTGCGATGAACTCCACGCCCTGCAGGCCATCGCTCACCATGCGGTTCACAGCGTTGCCGCCGCCGCCGCCCACACCGATCACCTTGATCGTCGTAACGTTTTCGTCCAGTTCTTCATCGAGCATCAATGCCATAACTTTGTCCTCCATCGGATTTTTATGTGGAACTGCGCAAATGCCGCACAGAAATTATCATACGATATTTATATAACTGTATCGTATCATTTTTTTGCTCCGATTGCAAGACAAAATTGCTTTTTCGTGGGTGTTTTTTTCACAACCCCACTCCGGGCGGGTATTTCCTGCCAAATCTGTGCGCCCAGCCCCGCCAAAAGCCGGTCAAGGTCTGCATATCCGCGCCGAACAAACTCCATCCCGCCAAGGCGGCTGCTGCCCCGGGCAGCCAGCGCCGCAAGCGCCAGCGCCGCCCCGCCCCGCAGGTCCGGTGCAGTCAGCTTTGCCCCGCGCAGCGTCCCGCCCGGCTGCACATACAACGTGCGCTCTGCCACCCGGACGTTCGCACCCAGCGCCGCAAAACCCTCGGCACAGGCAAAACGATTTTCAAACACCCTGTCCTGCAGGCGGCTTTCCCCCTGTGCGCAGAGCATCACCGCCGCCAGCAGCGGGGCGGCGTCCGTGGCAAGGCCCGGGTAGGGTGCTGTGTGCACGTTTCCCGCGCCGCGCAGTGCCCCGAACCGCGAAATGGCGGCAGCATCGCGTGCCCGCTCTACGGTGCAGCCCATTTGTTCCAGAATTTCCAGCAGCGGGGCATACAGCCCGGGTGCGCAGCCCGCCAGTTCTACCCTGCCGCCCGCCGCTGCCGCCGCGCAAGCCAGCGTGGAGGCGATGATGCGGTCTGCCACCAGCATGAAGGTGCAGCCCGCAAGGCAGCGCCTTCCCTGCACCCGGATGGTGTCGGTGCCCGCCCCCTCCACGCAGCCGCCGCAGGCGTTGAGAAAGGCGGCAAGATCCGCGATCTCCGGCTCTTTTGCAGCGCCATGCAGCACGGTCTGTCCCTGCGCCGTGGCGGCGGCCAGCAGCAGCGTCTCGGTAGCGCCCACGCTGGGGAAACTAAGACAAATTTCTGCGCCCCGCAGCCCCGCCGGGGCGTACAGCGTAAGCCGTCCGGGCGCTGCGGGCAGCTGCCGCACGCCCATCTGCGCCAGCCCCTGCAAATGCAGGTCGATGGGTCTTGCCCCGATACGGCAGCCCCCGGGCAGCACGGTGCTTACCCGCCCCAGCCGCGCCAGCAGCGGCGCACAGAACAGGATGGACGCCCGCATCCGGCCTGCGGCCTCCGGTGCAAGGTCGGTGCGCATAGGCTGTCCCTGCACCGCCAGTTCTGCGCCCTGCCAGCCTGCCGTGCAGCCCACGCCCCGCAGCAGGGCAAGACAGTCCTCTACGTCCGTCAGGCGCGGCACATTTTGCAGCCGCACCGGCCCGCTGCACAGCAGCGAAGCTGCCAGCAGCGGCAGCACACTGTTTTTGGCCGCAGGCACTTCCACCCTGCCCTGCAAAGGCCGCCCGCCCGTAATGATCCAATCCCCAGCCATGCCAAGACCCCCGTTCTGCAAAAGATACCCCATGGTATGCAAAACGAGGGTCTTTGGTCAACAAAATGCGCCGGAAACGGCTTTCCCGCAGTCTGCGGGATTTGTCCGGTCATTTGTCCGTTTTTTTTCGCATTTCCGCGCCGCTCCTACCCCATTGCGGCAGGAAATGCCGGTCTTTATCAGCTTTCGCCCCGGGAGACGGAAAGCACGATGCCCATCTCGCCCAAAAGCATCATCAGGCTGGTGCCGCCGGAGGAGAAAAAGGGTAGACTGATGCCGGTGTTGGGGATGGTGTTGGTGACCACCGCGATGTTCAACACTGCCTGCAGCGCCACCTGCACCACAAAGCCCACCACCAGCAGTGCGCCAAAGCGGTCCGGCGCGTGCGCCGCCAGCGTGATGCCCCGCCACAGCAGCGCGCTGAACAGCAATATCACCGCACACGCGCCCAGAAAGCCCAGTTCCTCGCAGAGGATGGAAAAGATGAAGTCGTTCTGGGGCTCGGGCACGAACAGATGCTTCTGGCGGCTGTTGCCCAGCCCCAGCCCCGCCGCCCCGCCGGAGCCGATGGCATACAGGCTCTGGATGGTCTGGTGGCCGTCGCCCAGCGGGTCGGCAAAGGGGTCGAGCCACGAGTTGAGACGGTCGGCGGCGTAGGGCACCAGTTCCGGCATCAGCACGATAGCCGTGCCGATGGCGGCAGCGCCGCCCGCCCCTGCCAACATGAACCACCGCAGCCCGGTACCGCCCACGAACATGAGCACCGCGCCGATGCTTAAAATCAACACCGTGCCGGAAAGGTGGGGCTCCAGCAGCATGAGCACCGCCACCACCCCCAGCACCAGCGCAAAGGGCACCACCCCCACCGCAAAGCTGCCCATGCGGTCGTGGTTCAAAGCGATAATGTGGGCAAACACCAACACCACCGCAAATTTGGCGATCTCGCTGGGCTGTAATGTGCCCAGCCCCGGCAGCACAAGCCAGCGCTTACAGCCGTTATATTCCGGCATGAACAGCACCGCCGTCAGCAGCACCAGCGAGAGCGCCAACAGCGGCCACGCAAGCTTGTGATAGATATGGTAGTCCACCCGGCTGGCCATCCACATGGCCCCCAGCCCCATGGCGGCATACAGCAGCTGCGGCCGCACATAGGCAAAGGCGTCCTGCCGCCGGTACAGCGCCACCGCGCTGCTGGCGCTGCACAGCATCACCAGCCCAAAGGCTACCAGTGTGAGCACCAGCACCAGAAAGGGCAGGTCCATGGGCGGCAGCGGCCGCAGCATCCCTTTGCGGGCAGCAGTTCTGTGCAATCCCGGTCACCTCCGTTTCTGTTATTGTACGCGGATGCGGGGGCGGTTAGTCATACGCACCGCCCCCGGGTGCATAAACTGCCCGCAAAGGGGGTGCTGCCATGCGCGGTTCAAAACCCACAGACGCCCTGCGCACTTTGCCGGAGCGGGAGTTTCGTCTGCGGGCACGGCTCATTGCGGTGGGCCTGTGCGCCGTCTGCTTTGCAGGGCTCATCGGGCGGCTGTTCTGGCTGCAATTATGCACCGGCGGCTGGTACACCCAGCGGGCGCTGGGGCAGCAGCTGCGAGACACCGTTGTGCCCGCCGACCGGGGCAAAATATACAGCGCCGACGGTGCGCTGCTGGCCGCCAACAGCAGCTGCTGGACCCTGCGCGCCAGCCCCCGGGAGATTCCGGAGGATAAGCTTGCCCTTGCCGCCAAGGAGCTTGCGGAGATTCTGGAACTGGACGAGGCAAAGCTGCTGGAAAAGTTCAGCGACCGGCGCGCGAACGACTGCCTTTTGCGCTACCGGGTGGAGCGGGAAACTGCCGATGCCGTGCGGGATTTCTGCGCAGAGAACGGCATTACCGGCGTGCGCATCAATCAGGACTCCAAGCGCTGGTACCCACAGGGGGAGTTTTTGGCCTCGGTGCTGGGGTTCACCAACGTAGACAACGCCGGGGTCAGCGGGCTGGAACTCGAATACAACGACACCCTTACCGGGCAGAATGGAGTGGTGCTGACCGCCGTGAACGCTTGGGGCTACACGCTGGCGCAAAGCTACGAAACCGAACTTGCTCCGGTGGAGGGCTGCGGACTGCGGCTGACCATCGATGCAAATATTCAACATTATCTTGAAAATGCGTTGAATTATGCGGTGCAGGAGCACCATGTAGCCGCCCGCAGCGTGGGCATCGTGCTGGAGGTGAACACCGGGGCAGTGCTGGCCATGGCTACCACCCCGGCCTACGACCCCAACCAGCCCCGGGTCATCGCCGACAAGGCCGCGCGCGCCGCCGTAGATGCCCTTTCCGGTAAAGAGCGCGCTGCCGCCTTGCAGCTGGCGCAGCAGACCCAGTGGCGCAACAAGGCAGTGAGTGACTTATACGAGCCGGGCAGCGTGTTTAAGCTCATCACCTGCGCGGCGGCGCTGGACGCCGGAGCCCATTACCCGGCACTCCACCTTTTACTGCGGAGACTCTATCTCGGTGGCGGGCACGCGGTTCCACTGCGCCAACCACAAGCGTCACGGCAGCCAGACCGTGACGCAAGCGCTGGAAAACTCCTGCAATCAGAGCTTTATCCAGATCGGGGCGCGGCTGGGCAAGCAGGCTTTCTGCGATTATTTTGCCGCTTTCGGCCTGCGGGAGCCCACCGGCATCGACCTGCCCGCCGAGCCCAAAAAGAGCCTGTACTACACTGCCGACCGCATGGGGCCGGTAGAGCTGGCCTCCTGCGCCTTCGGGCAGAGCAGTAAGATTTCCTATCTGGAAATGGCTGCTGCCGTCTGCGCGGTGGTGAACGGTGGCAAGCTGATGCAGCCGTATCTGGTATCGGACATCCTAGCGCCGGACGGCAGCGTTTTGCAGCACAATGCCCCGGTGTGCAAGCGGCAGGTCATCCAGCCCGCCACCTCTGCCACCATGCGGGAGATGATGGAGGCAGTGGTGCTGTACGGCGGCGGGCGCAACGCGCAGATCGCGGGCTACCGGGTGGGCGGCAAAAGCGGCACCAGCCAGAAGCTGGACAGTGCCGACGAGAAGGCGCGCATTGCCAGCTTTGTGGCGGTGGCACCCATCGATGACCCGCAGTTTTTGTGTCTGGTCTGTCTGGATGAGCCACACAGCTGGACCACCGCCGGCGGCAGTCTTTCGGCACCGGTCTGTGCAGAGGTGCTGGAGCAGACGCTGGTGTACAAAGGCGTCCCCCGGGCAGCGGACACCGGCAGCGCAGACGCGCAAGCCGCTGCCCTGCCCGCCGATGGGGATAGCTTTGACGGAGCGTGACGATTTTAAATGGCCTCCGCTTGCGCTCTGGCCATAGTCAGCGGAAAAATTATTTTAAATAGAGCAATGCCGGAGCGTCTGCGGACGCTCCGGCATTGCATTTTCACAGGAGGGGTCGTGGAGGGAAACAGCATTTGCAGCGCCGCTTTCTACGAAAGCGCGGCGCTGCGGGCGAGCGCTTGCTCCCCCGAGAGGGCCGACTTCCCCCGGTCGGGGGAAGATGTCACCGCAGGTGACAAAAAGGGGAATCTGTCGCGCAGCGACTGAAGGGCTATAAATGGAGAAGCGAAAAAAGCGTTAAAGCGATAGCGCCGACTGGCGCAGCGCTAGCTTTTTTGTGCTTCGACTTCTTCTTTAGGATTGTCAAGGGCGTGTAGCCCTTGACCTGTTGCGGGGTGGGTGGAGTCCAGAGGTAGGGAGGGGGGAGTCGGAACCCCCCTCCCTGCCTCTGGCCCAGCGGAGCGTCTTTGCACGCTTGCGGCAAGCAGATACCTTTACCCGCAGCGCCGCTGCAAATGCTGCTATTCAGCCGCAAAAAAATAACGGAACGTCCGCAGACATTCCGTTACGCTGAAATGTATAATGATTTTTAGTTCTGGTTCGGCTGGGGACGGAAGGTGATCTCGCCGGTAGTGCTGTCCATGGCGTCCACGATGGCAAGGCTCTCCAGCTGGATGCCCTTGCTGCGGATCAGCTCACCGCCCTGCTGGAAGCCCTTTTCCACGGCGATGCCGATGCCCTCTACGGTGGCACCGGCTTCCTCGGCCAGTTCCAGCAGACCCATCAGGGCGCAGCCGTTGGCCAGAAAATCGTCGATGATCAGCACATGATCCTCCGGGGTGAGGAACTTTTTGGAGACGATGACGTTGTAGATCTTTTTGTGGGTGAAGGACTGGATCTGAGTCTTGTAGTTGTCGTAGTCCAGATTGATGCTCATGGATTTTTTGGCAAACACCACCGGCACGTTCAGCTCGCTGGCCACCACAGCCGCAATGCCGATGCCGCTGGCCTCGATGGTGAGCACCTTATTGATGGGCTTGCCTGCAAACAGGCGCTTCCACTCCCGTGCCATCTCGCGGAACAACGGGATGTCCATCTGGTGGTTGATAAAGCTGTCCACCTTGAGCACGTTGCCCTCGCGCACAATGCCGTCCTTGCGGATACGATCTTCCAGCATCTTCATAAAATATATCCTCCAACCCTTGCAGGCGCGTTTTCTGCCTCCGGCTCGCCCGCCGCGAAAAGCGCCTGCCTGTTTTCCATTCCCGGGTGCGCGCCACACGCACCCATCATATAATGTTTCACCTAGTATACCGGAAGCATCCCGCTTTGACAAGGGGTTTTCTTTCCAAAATTCGTAAAAATACGGCACCAAACCTCTTCGTTTTTTCTAAAAGTATGACCTTGTCCAAAAATACCGAAACTTCGTGAGGTTGTCGGGTCATTTTTGGTTTATCCTCCCTTGTTCTTTCGCGGTTTTTGAGTATACTATTCTTAATAGGAGAAGGGTCATATCCGGGATTTTTGACCGGACGAGGAGGAAAATGGTATGAAAACAGGACTTGTGCTGGAAGGCGGCGCTATGCGCGGAATGTTCACCGCCGGCGTACTGGATGTGCTGATGGAGCATAACATCCAGCTGGACGGTGCCGTTGGTGTGTCGGCGGGGGCAGTGTTCGGCTGCAACTACAAGTCGCACCAGATCGGACGCACCATCCGCTATAACACGGAATACTGCACCGACAAGCGCTACGCCAGCTTTGGCAACCTGCTGCGCACTGGCAACCTGTACAGCGAGCAGTTCTGCTACCATACCGTGCCGGAAAAGCTGGATCCCTTTGACACCGAGGCTTTCCGGGAGAACCCCATGGACTTTTTTGTGGTGTGCACCGATGTACGCACCGGCGAGCCTATCTACCGCAAGTGCCGCACCGGCGACGCCGAGGATATCCAGTGGATGCAGGCTTCGGCATCCATGCCGCTGGCGGCCAAGATCGTGAAGATCGGCCACTATCAGCTGCTGGACGGCGGTGTTGCGGATTCCATTCCTGTGCGCTTTTTCGAGTCTATCGGCTACAAGCGCAACCTGATCATCCTGACCCAGCCCAAGGGTTTTGTAAAGCAGAAAAACAAGATGCTGCCCCTTATCCGGGCAAGGTATGTGCGCTATCCCGCTTTTGTGGAGGCCGTGGCAGACCGGCACCAGCGCTACAATGAGACGCTGGCCTATATTTCCATGCTGGAGCAGTCCGGCCGGGCCTTCGTCATCCGCCCGCCCATCCCGCTGGAGATTCCCTCCATGGAGCGCGATCCCGCCCAGCTGCGCCGCGTATACGAGACCGGTCGTGCCGTGGCACAGATCCAGATCGACAAGATCGCAGCCTATGTGGAGGAGTCCAAGGCTGCACCGGAAGAATAATACGAAAGGCTGCTGCACAGGTTTGTGCAGTAGCCTTTTTTTGAGCGGAATTTGATTTTAGGCTTCAGAAACGCCTGTGGGCGTTTCTGAAGCCTTTTTTCACGGAGAGATACAAAAAGAGGCCTGCACCTTGCGGTGCAGACCTCTTGATGTTCAAGAAAGAACGGTAAGAGAAGGGGTTAAATTACTTAACCTCAACCTTAGCGCCAGCCTCTTCCAGCTTCTTCTTGATGTCGTCAGCCTCAGCCTGGGAGACCTTCTCCTTGACAGCCTTGGGAGCGCCATCAACGATAGCCTTAGCCTCCTTCAGGCCCAGACCGGTGATCTCCTTAACGACCTTGATGACCTGCATCTTGGTAGCGCCAGCCTCAGCCAGGATAACGTCGAACTCGGTCTTCTCTTCCTCAGCGGAAGCAGCAGCGCCAGCAGCAGCGGGAGCAGCAGCAGCAACAGCAGAAACACCGAACTCCTCGCAGTAGGTGTCGATCAGTTCCTTCAGCTCCAGAACGGTCAGGCCCTTGACGGACTCGATGATGGCAGTAATCTTCTCAGAAGCCATGGTAATAACCCTCCAATATCAATGGTTTTAGTTTGTTTCAGTTTTTTGTTAAGCGGCGGTCACGCGGCCATCAGGCAGCGGGCTCCTCCTGCTTGTCGGCATAAGCCTGCATTGCAACGGCCAGACCAGACAGAGTGCTGGTGAGGGCGCCTGCAAACATGGACAGCATACCTTCGCGGTTGGGCAGCTTTGCGATAGCGTTAGTCTCGGCGGCGTTCATAGCCTTGCCTTCCATGAAGCCAGCCTTCACGACGAACTTCTTGGACTTATCGCCATCCTGATACTTGCACAGGATGCGGGCAGCAGCCATGGGGTCATCCTCGTGAGCAAAAGCGACAGCGGTGTCGCCCTTGAAGTTCTCAGCCAGACCCTCCAGAGCGGTACCCTTAACTGCCAGACGCAGCATGGTGTTCTTCACGACCATGTAATCAACGCCTGCCTCACGCAGCTCCTTACGGAGCTTGGTGTCGTTCTCGACGTTAATGCCGCCGTAAGCGACGACGCAGCCGGAAACCGCACTCTCAAACTTTGCCTTCAGATCAGCGACGTAAGCCTGCTTTTCAGAAAGAATCTTTGCACTGGGCATTCGGTTTCACCTCGTTTCAAAAACTTGTATCGAAAGCCGGAGCAATGAAAAAAGCCTCTCTCCCGCGCACTGCGCCGAGAGAGAGGCATAAAGCAACTTTACGCACGTTTCTCGGCAGGCGGTCAAACTTTACACTGGACTCCAGCGCCTGCTGTCTTAAAAACAGCATGATTATAATACCGCAAACGTGCGGCGTTGTCAAGTACTTTTTTCAATTTCCGACAAAATTTTTCTGCCATTCCGCAGAACGGCAGAAAAACATCAGAAATCTAAATTAGACACCGTACTTCAGGGTGTTCAGACGGATGCCAGGGCCCATGGTGGTGGCGATGGTAGCGCTCTTGAAGTAGGTACCCTTTGCTGCAGCGGGCTTTGCCTTGGCAATAGCCTCCATCACAGTGTCCAGGTTGGTGTACAGCTTCTCTGCACCGAAAGAAGCCTTGCCCACGGGCACATGGATGATGTTCTGCTTGTCCAGACGGTACTCGATCTTACCAGCCTTAGCCTCGCTGACAGCCTTGCCCAGATCGGGAGCCACAGTGCCGGCCTTGGGGTTGGGCATCAGGCCACGGGGGCCCAGAACCTTACCCAGACGGCCAACGCGGCCCATCATATCGGGGGTAGTCACGACGACGTCAAAATCCATGAAGCCGCCGGCGATCTTTGCGATCAGCTCGTCATCGCCAACGATATCAGCGCCAGCAGCCTCGGCAGCAGCAGCTGCGGGGCCCTTAGCAATAGCGCAGACGCGGACGGTCTTGCCGGTGCCGTTGGGCAGAACGACAGCGCCGCGGACCTGCTGGTCAGCGTGACGGCCATCAACGCCCAGACGGACGTGCAGCTCGACGGTCTCATCGAACTTGGCGGAAGCGGTCTTGCAAGCCAGCTCCAGAGCCTCGTTCACATCGTATGCCTTAGTAGAATCGACCAGCTTTGCAGCGTCGACATAGTGCTTGCCATGTTTCATTGTATATCCTCCTGTGTGGTCATGCGGGCAGTGTTATGCCCTCCCACTGTTTATGTCTCAGCCCTCGACGGTGACGCCCATGGAACGGCAGGTGCCGCGAACCATGCTGCAGGCAGCTTCCAGAGAAGCAGCGTTCAGGTCGGGCATCTTGGTCTTGGCGATCTCCTCCACCTGAGCGGCGGTCAGAGAAGCAACCTTTTCCTTGTTGGGCTTGCCGGAAGCGGTGTTGATGCCAGCGGCCTTCTTGATCAGAACAGCTGCCGGAGGAGTCTTGGTGATGAAGCTGAAGGAGCGGTCAGCGTACACGGTGATGACGACGGGGATCACATAACCCATCTGGTTCTTGGTACGCTCGTTGAACTCCTTGGTGAACGCCATGATGTTGACGCCCTTCTGACCCAGAGCAGGGCCAACAGGGGGAGCCGGAGTCGCCTTGCCGGCCTCGATCTGCAGCTTAATGTAGCCAGTAACTTTCTGTGCCATGATAAATGCACCTCCAAAAATCTGTGGTGAGTTGCGGCGCAGTGTCTCTGCGCCTCCCACGAGCGCGTGCACGCTGCACACGCTCTATAAGAACCGCACTGCGGTCTTACCTTGGTAAACGGAACTTGCCGGTTGGTTACGGCAGCTCGACCTGACCGATCTCCACCTCTGCGGGGGTCTCGCGGCCGAACATATTGACCTTGAGCTTCACCTTGAAGTTCTCGGTATCAATGGCCTCCACAAGGCCCATAAAGCCTTCCAGAGGACCGGCGGTGATCTGCACGGTATCGCCGACAGCAAAATCGACGCTGAGCGGTGCAGCCTTCTCCACGCCCATCTTCTCCACTTCCTCAGCGGTCAGCGGAACGGGCTTGGAGGCGGGGCCAACGAAGCCGGTGCAGCCGCGCGTATTGCGCACGACATACCAGGTATCGTCGTTCATCACCATTTTGACCAGAACGTAGCCGGGGAACAGCTTGTGCTCCACCATCTTCTGCTTGCCGTTCTTGTCGATCTCAGGAACCATCTCGACGGGAACCTTGATGTCGCAGATCAGCTCCTGCAGGTGACGGTTCTCCACCATGGTCTGCAGGTCGTTGGCGACCTTGTTCTCGTAACCGGAATAGGTATGCACAACATACCAAAGAGCCTCAGTGGACTCATCTACCAGCTTGGTTGATTCTTCCATTTTGGTTGACCCTCCGTTTCAAGATGATTCTCAGGCGCCGATGATCAGGCCCAGAATACCACCAAAGATGGCATCCAGCAGGATCATCACAACCGCTGCGATCGCGACGGTCACAAGCACGACGATGGTGTTGGTCTTGACGTCCTGCTTGGACGGCCAGACCACCTTCTTCAGCTCGCTCTTGGTATCGCGGAAGAACTTTGCGACCCGTGCGCAGAAGCCCTTGACAGCGGCTTTAGCTTTGGCCACAAAGCCCGGCTTTTTCTCGGTTTTGTCTGCCATTATGCTCCGCCTTTCTTTTACTTGGTTTCGCGATGAACGGTGTGCTTCTTGCAGAAACGGCAATACTTCTTCATCTCGAGACGATCGGGGTTGTTCTTCTTGTTCTTCGTGGTGTTGTAGTTGCGCTGCTTGCACTCGGTGCAGGCCAGAGTGATTTTAACGGTCATTTGTTGACACCTCCATTATAACGGTTGTTTTGAACCTCCCTCGGGTGCGGGTGGCAGCTGTAAAAACAGGCGCACTTAATAACCCCGCAAAAGAGGTGATATCATTGTACCACGCGTTTTTCAATCCGTCAAGCAGAAAAAAGCGATTTTGAGAAACTTTTTTTGCAGCCTGTGTCTTTTTGTCCCAAAGCGGCTTTTTTGCATTCTGCTTGCATCGCGGGCGTAGATATTGTATAATGAATCGAAACGGCATTTTACCGGTTTGAAGCCGCCCCTTTACCGGGGCTTTATAAATAGGAGTGAGATATCATGCAGTCTGCAAATAAAATGTGTGTGGCGCTGCTGTTCGGCGGTATGTCCAGCGAACATGAGGTCAGCTGTGTCTCTGTGGGCAACTTTGTCCGCAACATCGACCGCAGCAAATACGAGGTGCTCACCGTGGGCATCACCAAGGAGGGCCGCTGGCTCTACACCGAGGCCACGGCGGAGCAGATGGCCGATGGCAGCTGGGAAGAGCTGCCCGGCAATATGCCCTGCGTGATCAGCCCGGACCGCGCCGACCACGGCATGATCCTGTTCACCCCGGACGGCCGGGTGGAAAAGATGCACCTTGACGTGGTGATCCCGGTGCTCCACGGCCTGTGGGGCGAGGACGGCACCGTGCAGGGCCTGCTGGAGCTGGCAGGCATCGCCTATGTGGGCTGCGGCGTGCTGGCAAGCTCCGTGTGCATGGACAAAGCTGTGGCCAACGCCCTGTTTGAAGCCAACGGCGTGCCCCACACCAAGTGGGTAGCCGCCAACCGCTGGGAGATCGAGAAGGATCTGGAGGGCGTTTGCGCCGGCGTTGAAGAAAAGCTGGGCTGGCCGGTATTCGTCAAGCCCGCCAACGCAGGCTCCAGTGTGGGCATCTCCAAGGTGTCCAGTCAGGAGGAGCTGAAGGCTGCCATCGCCCTTGCGCTGGAAAACGACCGCAAGGTGGTATTTGAAGCCTTTGTGGACGGACAGGAAGTAGAGTGCGCCGTCATCGGCTCTGATCCCGCTGTTGCCACCCGTCCCGGTGAGATCCTTGCCGGTGCAGAGTTCTACACCTATGATGATAAGTACAAGAACGGCGTGAGCCAGACCGTCATCCCGGCACATCTGCCGGAAGCCAAGCTGGACGAGGTAAAGACCTACGCCGCCATGGCCTACACCGCACTGAACTGCGAAGGTCTGGCACGGTGCGATTTCTTTGTGGAAAAGAACACCGGCCGGGTGCTCATCAACGAGATCAACACCTTCCCCGGCTTTACCGCCATCAGTATGTACCCCAAGCTCATGGAGCACGAGGGTCTGCCGGTGCCGCAGCTCATCGACCGCCTGATCGCACTGGCGGTGGAAAGGACGGAAAAGCAGCATGGATAATCGCCCCATCGGTGTGTTCGACAGCGGTCTGGGCGGTCTGACCGGCGTGCGGGAGCTGCGCAAGCGCCTGCCCCATGAGGATATCATCTACTTCGGCGATACCGGCCGGGTGCCCTACGGCAGCCGCAGCCCGGAGACCATTCTGCAGTACGCCCGGCAGGACGTGGCCTTTCTGCTTTCCAAAAACGTCAAGTGCATCATGGCGGCCTGCGGTACGGTGAGCAGCACCTACCCGGCTGCGGAGGCAGCCCAGCTGCCGGTGCCCTACCTTGGCGTAGTGGACGCCGCCGCCCGGGAAGCAGCCTTTGTCACCCGCAACCGCCGCATCGGCGTCATTGGCACAGCCGCCACCATCCGCTCCCGCAGCTACGAAAAGCTGCTGCGGCAACTGGTGCCCGGGGTGGAGATCACTGCCCGCCCCTGCCCGCTGTTTGTACCGCTGGTGGAGGCCGGGTATGTGGATCACAGCGAGGCCGGAAAGCAGCAGATCACGAAGCTGGTCATTGCCCAATACCTGACCGAGGTGCGCGAAGCCGGGGTAGATACCCTGATCTTGGGCTGCACCCACTACCCGCTGCTGAAAAGCATGATCGGGGAATTTATGGGGCCGGGCGTCACGCTGGTGGACCCCGCCATGACCGCCGCCCACCATCTGGAGCGGATGCTCGCCGAGCGCGGGCTGCGCGCCAGCCACGAGAACGGGCAGGCACACTTTTACGTCAGCGATGTGCCGGACAGCTTTGTGCAGACGGCAGACCTGTTTCTGGGCGAGTACAAGGGCGGCCCGGTGGAGCAGATCGCCATTGATAAATATTGATAAGGAAAAACAACGTGAGCAAGCCACTGAAGGAAGACTATATCATCCGCATCAAAAGCCGCATTGAGCAGCGGCTGGACGAACCGGCTGCGGAGGAAGAAAAAGAAGAATTTGTGGAGCTGATGACCCGGGGCAGCCTTGTGCTGAAGGGCGGCAGCTACTATGTGACCTACCGCGAGACCGAGACCACCGGCTACGAGGGCTGCACCACCACCCTGAAGATCGCCGCAGACGGCAGCCGGGTGGCGATGCTGCGGTTCGGCAAGGGCGGCGGGGCAGGCACCCAGCTGCTGATTGAAAAAGGCCGCCGCAACCTGTGCCACTACGAGACCGGCTTCGGCTCCATGACCTTGGGCGTGACTGCGGACGAGATCGACTGTCAGCTGACCGAAAAGGGCGGCACCGCCCGGTTTGCCTACCTGCTGGATGCCGACAGCGCCGAGCTGGTGAGCCGCAACCGGCTGGAAGTTACCGTGACCCATGTGAATTGATGAAGTTCCCTGAGACTGTGAAAGGAATCCGACCCATGACTGATTTTGAAAAGACCTACCAGAACTACAACCCCCGGCAGGCTGCACTGGACGAGGCACGCGCTCTGCTGACCGCAGCCGCCAAGGCTGCCATGGCAGACGGCACCCTGCCCGAGGCAGAACTGCCTGCCTTTATCGTGGAGATCCCCGCCGACGTGAAGAACGGCGATATCGCCTCCAACCTCGCCATGGCGGGTGCACGCACCTGGCGCAAGGCACCTAAGATGATTGCAGACGCCCTGCTGGCACATCTGCCGTCCCTTGAGAACAGCGTGTTCTCCAAGGTGGAGGTTGCCGGTCCCGGCTTCATCAACCTGTTCCTTTCCCAGAGCTTCTGGGCAGGTGTTGTGCTGGGTGCCTGCGCCAACAAGGAGTACGGCCGCACCGACCACGGCAAGGGCGCAAAGTACAATGTGGAGTTCGTTTCTGCCAACCCCACCGGCCCCATGCACATGGGCAACGCCCGCGGCGGCGCACTGGGCGACTGTCTGGCCGCTGTGCTGGACTGGTCCGGCTACGATGTGACCCGTGAGTTCTATATCAACGACGCCGGCAACCAGATCCAGAAGTTCGGCAAAAGTCTGGCGGTGCGCTACCTGCAGCAGTTCTGCGGCGAGGAAGCCTATCCCCTGCCCAAGGAGTGCTATCAGGGCGGCGATATCAAGGTGCTGGCCGGGGAGTTTGCTGAGCTGAACGGCGACAAGTACGTTGCCGCCTGCAAGGGTATGGACGAGGAAGCTCTGTTCGAGAGCGAGGCCTTTGCCGCCCTCAAGGACGCACTGGTGGCCTATGCCCTGCCCAAGAACATTGCTGCTCTGAAACGCGACCTCGGCAAGTACCGCATTGATTACGACGTCTGGTTCCACGAGAGCACCCTGCACGAGTCCGGCGCAGTGCTGGCTGTGGTGGACAAGCTGCTGGAGCTGGGTGCCTGCTATAAGGCCGAGGACGGTGCTATCATGTACCGCAGCGCCCAGTACGCTGCCAAGTACGGCACCGTGAACAAGAAAAAGACCGAGGACGGCACTGAGGAGGAGGCCAAGGACGAGGTACTCGTCCGCGCCAACGGCATTCCCACCTACTTTGCCGCCGATATCGCCTACCACTACAACAAGCTGGCTACCCGCGGCTTTGCCAAGGCCATCGACGTGTGGGGCGCAGACCACCACGGCCATGTGGCCCGCATGAAGGGTGCCATGGATGCCATCGGCCTGAATGGCGAAGATCTGGATGTTGTGCTGATGCAGATGGTCAACCTGATGCGGGACGGTCAGCCTGTCCGTATGTCCAAGCGCACCGGCAACGCCATCACCCTGACCGACCTGCTGGAGGAAGTGCCCATCGACAGCGCACGCTTCCTGTTCAATATGCACGACGCAGGCAGCGGCATCGACTTTGATCTGGATCAGGCCGTCAAGACCGACAACGACAACCCCGTGTACTATGTGCAGTACGCCCATGCCCGCATCTGCTCCATCCTGAAAAAGATGGAGAGCGAGGGCGTGCAGTTTGCCGGTGCGGAGCACATCGACGCCACCCTGCTTACCGAGCCTTCCGAGATGGATCTGATCCGTATGCTGGCTGCCTTCCCGCAGGAGATCGTGATGGCTGCCGAGAAGTACGACCCCAGCCGCATCAACCGCTTTGTCATCGATCTTGCAAGCGCCTTCCACCGCTTCTACGGCAACTGCCGCATTCAGGGCGCAGACCCCGCCGTGCAGCAGGCACGCCTTGCCCTGTGCATCGGCGTGAAGAACGCCATCTTCAACGTGCTCACCATGTTCAAGATCAACGTGCCCGAGAAGATGTAACATAAAATCACAGGGGCTGTTGCACAGCATTTGGCGCAACAGCCCCTTTTTACGGTGTATGAAGAGAAAGCAGCTGTTGCTTCCGTTACGACCCCTCCCGTGAAAATGCGCAAAGCAACGCGGAGCGCATTCAAAATCGTCTACCCCAAAAACAGATACAAGGAGAACCCATGGAACCTTTGAAGATCGGCAATATCACCCTGCCCCACCGGGCGGTGTTCGGCCCTATGGCGGGCTTTACGGATGCCCCCTGCCGCCGCCTGATGGCGCAGCACGGTGCGGGCTTTACGGTCAGCGAGATGGTATCCAGCCGGGCGCTGGTGTACGGCGACCATAAGACCGTCAGCCTGCTGAAGGCAGCGCCCAACGGCGCACCCTACGGGGTGCAGATCTTTGGCGAGGTGCCGGAGATCATGGGCGAAGCCACCGCCGCCATTGAGCAGTACGAATTTGACTTTGTGGACATCAACATGGGCTGCCCTGCCCCTAAGATCGTTTCCGGTGGGGCGGGCAGCAAGCTGATGCTGGACCCCGACCGCTGTGGGCGCATCGTGGAGCAGGTGGTGGCGCACACCAAGCGCCCTGTTACCGTAAAAATGCGCAAGGGCTGGGACGCCGACCACATCACCGCCGTGGAATGCGCCAAGGCCTGCGAGCAGGCGGGCGCGGCACTGGTGGCGGTGCACGCCCGCACCCGGGAGCAGATGTACACCCCGGGCATCGACCCGGAGATCATCGCCCGGGTAAAGGATGCGGTAAAGGTGCCAGTGCTGGGCAACGGCGATATCCACTGCGCCGAGGATGCGCTGCGCATGGTGCGGGAGACAAACTGCGACGGCGTGATGATCGCCCGGGGCGCACTGGGCGACCCGTGGCTGTTTGAGCGGGTGAACGCCGCGCTGGAGGGTCTGCCCGCCCCCAAGGAGCCAAACCTGCAGGCGCGGATGAACGCGCTGCGCCGTCAGGTGGAGGAGATGGTAGAGCAGAAGGGCGAGTTTGTGGCTATGCCGCAGGCGCGCGCCCAGACCATGCACTACATGAAGGGGCTGAAGGGCGCTGCCGCCCTGCGCCGCTACTGCTGCACCCTGACCCATTTAGAGGACTTGGACGAGCTGATCGCCGCCGTGTTTGAAGAGCAGCGCAAAGCCGGGCTGGACCCTGACGATGTGCGGGAAGTACCGTTCCCGTAATTTGACCCGAAGCAGAGCAATGCCGGGCAGCCTGTGGGCTGTCCGGCATTGTATTTTTTTACGGCTTCGTCAGCTCGTCCAGATTCTGGGTGTAGCAGGGCAGGCAGTGTTCCAGAAACCAGTCGGCTTCCGGGCAGTGCATGGCCTGCAGCGCAGTGCGCTGCTGCGTGAGTGCGGCGTCAAATTCGTGGTTGCCGCTGCGCTGCTCCTCGGTGCATTTGATCAGCGCGCTCAGCCGGTCGGCGGCTTTGAGCAGCCGGTGCTCCTCTGCCGTCAGGGCGCTGCCGTCCATGCAGGGGGTCAATTCTGCGGCCAGTTCTGCGGGCAGCAGGGCTGCCATGGAGCGCACGCTCTCGGTCTCCAGCGCCTTGTAGGCGTCCCGCAGCGCCGCGGAGTGGTACTTGACCGGCGTGGGCATATCCCCGGTAATGATCTCCGGTGCGTCGTGGTACAGCGCCGCCACCGCCACCACCTCGGGGCGGCAGGGCGTGCCGGTGTAGTGTTTGGCAATCAGGCACAGCAGGTGCGCCAGCAGTGCGGTGTCGCAGGTATGCTCGCTGAGAGATTCCGCCCGGGTGGAATGCATCAGGCTCCACCGGGTAATGTACTTCATGCGCGCCAGTAAGGCGCTGAAGGGATACAGCATAACAATACGCCTCCTTTTCTTCACCATACCCGCCGGGCGCTTGGTTGTCAAGCCCTTTTTTCTTGTACGCCGCCGTGCTATACTACAAGGTGTCATCAAATCCACTTCCGCGCCGGTGCGCGGAGAAAGAGGAACGCTATGGAAAAGTTTATAAAGCCACGGCTGCTCACACCAAGCGGGCAGAGCCATAAAAAATTCTGGCAGGCGGCGGGGCTGTGCGCCCTGACGGCGGCCATCTTCTTTTTACCCTTCTACCTCCTTGACGGTGGTTTTTTCCACTATGCCGGCGATTTCAACAGCCAGCAGATCAGCTTTTACCGGTATATGAACGGCTTCGTCAAGGGCGCGGGCTACCCGGACAGCGCCTTTGCCGGTGCGCCGCGCAATACCTTTTCGTGGGCGACTGACCTTGGCAGCGGGGTGATGAACGCCTACTCCTTCTACCTGTACGGCTCGCCGTTTTTCTGGCTGTCGGTGCTGCTGCCGCAAAGCTGGCTGCCCTATATGATGGTGCCGCTGCTGGTGCTCAAGTTCGGCGTGGCGGGCGGCGGTGCGTACCTGTACCTGCGCCGCTACGTCAAAAATGCGAACTACGCGGTGCTGGGTGCCTGTCTGTACGCGCTTTCCGGCTTTGCGGTGTATAACGTGTTCTTCAACCACTTTGTGGATGTGGTGGCGCTGTTTCCATACCTGCTCTGGGCGCTGGACGAAGCCATTTATGAGGATCGTCACGGCCTGTTCGCCTTCTGGGTGGCGGTGAACCTGCTCAATAACTACTTCTTCTTTGTGGGACAGGTGCTCTTTTTGTGCATCTACTTTGTGTGCAAGCTTTCGGCACGGGATTTCCGGCTGACCGGGCGCAAGTTCGGCCATCTGTTGTGGGAAAGCGTGCTGGGCGTTGCCATGGGCTGTCTGCTGCTGTTCCCGGCGGTGCTCAGTCTGCTGCAGAACCCGCGCACCATCGACCTTTCCTCCGGCTGGGGCTTTCTGACCTACGCCAAGGTGCAGCAGTATCTGGCCATCCTGCTCAGCTGGATCTTGCCGCCGGACTCCCCCTACCTCACCTCAGTGTGGTCGGAGGGTGTCATCAAGTGGACGAGCATGACGGCCTATCTGCCGCTGTGCAGTCTGGCCGGTGCCATGGCCTACTGGCGCAGCCGGAAGGCAGACAGCAAAAAGCGCATCGTGGCGGTGTGCGCCGTGTGCGCGCTGGTGCCGGTGCTGAACAGCGCCTTCTACGCGCTCAATTCCAGCTACTACGCCCGCTGGTACTATATGCCCACCCTCATCCTTGCTGCCATGACCGTGAACGCGCTGGAGGACCCGGACATTGATCTGGACGCACCTGCCCGGGGCATCGGCTGGATCATGCTGGCTACGCTGGTCTTTGCCGTAGTGCCCGTGCGGGACGATACCACCGAGACATGGTCTTTCGGCGTGCTGAAGAACCCGGGGCAGTTCTTTGTCGTGCTGGGCTTTGGTCTGCTGGGGCTTATGCTGTACCGCGTTCTTTGCAGCAAGTGGCGGCAGGACAGCCGCTTTGCCCAGCGCATGACGGCGGCGATGCTGGTGTTTGCCTGCGCATTCACCATGGTGCACATCGGCATCGGCAAGTTCGGGCAGTGGTACACCGACAGCGACCTTGTGGAGCAGGACACCAACGCCTTGCTGCTGAAAAACGACCTGCCGGAGGGCGACTACCGGATAGACACCTACAAGATCCACGACAACATCGGGATGTGGCTGGATAAAAGCTGCCTGCAATACTTCGGCAGCACGGCTGCCCCCAGCATCCTCAGTTTCTACCCGGCGCTGGGGGTCAAGCGGGATGTGCGCAGCGAGCCGGAGATCGCAAACTACGCGTTGCGCGGCCTTTTGAGCGTGGAGTACCTCATCACCACTCCGGAAAAGCGCGAGAGCTTTGAGGACGAAGCAGACGCGGGCTGGACCTACCTTGCCGATGTGGACGGCTACGCGCTGTACCACAACGACAACTATGTGCCCATGGGCTTTACCTACGACTACTATGTGACCAAAGCTACCTACGAAGCTTCGGTCAAGACCCTGCGCTCCAACCTGCTGATGCGGGCGCTGGTGCTGGAGGACGAGGATGTGGCGCAGTACGGCCAGTACCTGACCGAGCTGCCGGACGCCATGCTGGATGACCTGCACTACGACAGCTACACGCAGGACTGCGCCGACCGCCGCGCCCACAGCTGCTCGGTGTTCCAGATGAATAATGCCGGTTTCCATGCCGAGATCACGTTGGACAAGGAAAACCTCGTCTTTTTCTCCGTGCCCTACGACGACGGCTTTACCGCCTATGTCAACGGCGAAAAGGCCGATATCCTTCAGGTGGACGAGGGACTGATGGCAGTGCTCTGCCCGGCGGGTGCAAGCAGCATCGACTTTGTGTATCAGGCCGCCGGGCTTTCCGCCAGCCGGGTGGTCACCGCCGTGGCAATTCCGGTGTGGGTGGTGTACGTTGCCTGCTTTGTGCGCCGCAAGCGCCGCAGCACCGGCACCCCGGCAGAAGAATGACTTTGACCGGGCAGAAAAATAAAAATTTTAAATTTCCTCTTGACTTTACGAAGATAAAGTGTATAATGCAATCAAACCGATGAGGTGGAAGAGAACCTGCACAGCGCATCTGCAGTGAGCCCGGACAGTGCAAACGGGCGAAAGCGGGGCAGAGATTCGTGGGCCGCCGAGGGCCGGGCAAACGGGCAGAAGCCCTAGTAGCTTTGGACGGAAGTCTCCGTTATAGGACAGGGGAGTGTTGGCTCTCCGTGAGTGGCTCTGCTGTATTGGATGCAGAGCAAGCAAGGTGGCACCGCAGAATCGTAATTTACCGATCCTGTCCTTGTGGATAACACACAGGGACAGGGTCGTTTTGTTTTAAGACCCGTCCCGCAAAGGGAGCGGGTCTTTTGATTTGCCGCCCGCTCCGGGAAAGGAGTTACCACTATGAAAAACCTGAACATGATCTCCCGCCGCAGCTTCCTGAAGGCCGCTCTGGCCGCTTCTGCTGTTTCTGCCATGGCACTGACCGGCTGCGGCAGTGCTTCCAGCACCGTCTCCAGTGCAGCGGTCTCCTCCTCCGCAGCGGCTTCCGGCAGCGCCGCTGCCACTGGCGAGACCTTCAAGGTGGGCATCGTCAACTATGTGGACCACGCTTCCCTCAACCAGATCGTAGAATCTGTGGAGAGCCGTCTGGACGCCATCGGCAAGGAGAAGGGTGTCACCTTTGACTACGCCGATTACTATGCCAACGCACAGGCCGACCAGTCCAACCTGAACCAGATCGGTGCAGACCTTGTGGCTGACGGCGTGGACGTGATCGTGGCAGTGGCCACCCCCACCGCCGCTACCATGCTGGCCGCTGTGGAGGACACCGACATCCCGGTGGTCTACTCTGCCGTGACCGACCCCGCCGCCGCCGGATTTGACGGCGAGGAGAACATCACTGGTACCTCCGATGCCCTGAACACTGACGCCATCATGAACCTGATCGTGGCGGCAAACCCCGGCATCGATACCATCGGTCTGCTGTACGACCTGAGTCAGGATGCCTCCACCCAGGCCATTGCGGACGCCAAGGCCTTCTGCGAGAAGAACGGCATCAAGGTGGTGGAAAAGAACGGCACCACCACCGCCGAGGTGCAGATGGCTGCCGAAGCACTGGTCGCCGCTGGGGTCAAGGCCGTGTTCACCCCCACCGACAACACCATCATGACCGCCGAGCTGTCCATCTACGAGAGCTTCATCGAGGCCGGTGTGCAGCACTACACCGGTGCCGACAGCTTTGCGCTGAACGGCGCAATGGTGGGCTACGGCGTGGACTACGTCCAGCTGGGCGAAGCCACCGCCGATATGGTCAGCCAGCTGCTGTGCGACGGCAAGACCCCCGCAGATCTGCCCTACCAGACCTTTGATAACGGCATCGTCACCATCAACACCGAGACCGCCGAAGCGCTGGGTCTGGATCTGGCTGCCCTGAAGGAAGCCTTCAAGCCCTACTGCACCGAGATCTGCGAGGTGACCACCGCCGAGAACTTCTCCTGAACCCCGCTCAGCCAGAACCTGACGGTTTTGCCGGCTCTCCCGCAAGGGAGAGCTTTTGGCAGTTCTGGGGGAAAGGTTCTGCTGCGCAAGGGCAGCATCCTCGCCCTCTCTGTCACCTGCGGTGCCACCTCTCCCAAAGGGAGAGGCCTTGGCAAAGAGATGAACTTTGCGTGGACTGCCAAGGGCTCCCACTTTGGGGGAGCTGGCAAATCCGTAGGATTTGACTGAGAGGGCGAGCCCGTTTACCTTTACGACCCCTCCCGTGAAAATGAAATACCGGTTAATTCGTCCACTCTAAAAACATAAAAGGAGCATACACCATGCTGGCGAGTATTTTTTCCCTCAACGTTTTGCAGACAGCGCTGGAGCTGGGCTGCATCTACGGACTGGTGGCGTTGGCACTGTTTCTGAGCTACTCCATCCTGAATATTGCCGACCTTTCCACCGACGGCTGCTTTACGCTGGGCTGCGCCGTGGCCTGTCAGGTGGCGCTGACCGGTCACCCCATCCTTGCACTGGCGGCAGCCATGGCTGCGGGGGTGTGCTCCGGCTTTGTCACCGCCTTTTTGCAGACAAGGCTCGGGGTGGAAAGCATCATGGCCGGTATCATCGTCAATACCGGCCTATATACCATCAATCTGGCAGTGATGGGCTTCTCCTCCACCATGTCGCTGGTCAAGACCCCTACCATCTTCTCCATGGCAAAAACTTCGCTGGGCTTTCTGGGCAGCTGGTACAAGCTGGCACTGGCGGCAGGCATCATTGCTGTAGCCTGCGCGGCGATGCTGGGCTTTCTGGGCACGCGGCTGGGTCTTTCCATCCGCGCCACCGGCGATAACGCCGCCATGGTGCGGGCTTCCAGCATCAACCCCGCCTTTACCATCACGGTGGGTCTGTGCGTGTCCGGTGCGTTGTGTGCACTGTCCGGCGGGCTGCTGGCACAGTACCAGAAAAGCTGCGATATCAACGTAGGCACCGGCATGGTGACCATTGCACTGGCTTCCCTCATCATCGGCGAGACGCTGGTGGGCAAGCGCACCATGCTGCGCCGCATCCTTGGCGTGGTGTTCGGCAGCTGCCTGTACCGCTTTATCGTAGCCGTGGCGCTGCGGTTCAACGTGCCCGCCGCCGCCATGAAGCTGGTTTCTGCCATCATTGTGGCAGTGGCCATCTCCATGCCCGCCATCCGGGAGCACTTCGCCTTTGAAAAGCGCCGGCACGCTGCCCGTGCCCGCCGCACCGTGACCAACAGGGAGGGACAGTAACATGGAAATGCTGCAGCTGAACGACCTGCACAAAACCTTTAACCCCGGCACCGTCAACGAAAAAGTGGCGCTGAATGGGGTGAGCCTGCAAATGGAAGCCGGAGATTTTGCCACTATCGTAGGCTCCAACGGCGCGGGCAAATCCACCCTGTTCAATGCCATCACCGGCGGCTTTATTGCCGACGAGGGCAGCATTCTGCTGGGCGGGCAGGACATTACCTTTGCGCCGGAGCACCAGCGCAGCAAGGTCATCGGGCATCTGTTCCAGGACCCGCTCAAGGGCACTGCGCCCAACATGACCATTGAGGAAAATCTGGCGCTGGCCTACCTGCGGGCAGGCACTGCGCCCAACGCCATCTTCTCCCGCATCTCCCGCAAGGATAAGGCGCTCTTCCGCGAAAAGCTGGCGTTGCTGGACATGGGGCTGGAGGACCGCATGAAGCAGCCGGTGGGGCTGCTCTCCGGCGGGCAGCGGCAGGCGCTTACCCTGCTCATGGCTACCCTTGTCACCCCGAAGCTGCTGCTGCTGGACGAGCACACCGCCGCGCTGGACCCCGCCACCGCCGAAAAGGTGCTGGCGCTGACCAAGAGCATCGTGGCCGAGAAAAAGATCACCTGCCTGATGGTGACCCACAATATGCATCAGGCGCTGGAGCTGGGCAACCGCACCCTGATGATGGACGCCGGGCGCATCGTGTTTGACGTAAAGGGCGCAGCACGCAGCAAGATGACCGTGGACGATCTGCTGGAAAAGTTCCGCGAGAACGCGGGCAAAAATCTGGATAATGACCGCATCCTGCTGAGCAAGGTGGAGAAATAAGACTGCCGTTTTTCTCCGCTCCTCCCTCTTGTGAAAAGTCGAACAGCCAAGCCCGCAGGCTTGGCTGTTCGTATATTATAAATAACAATTCCGCTGATTATGGCCAAAGCGCACGCGGCGGCCATTCTGAATCGTTCTGCTGACAAAAGGCAAAAGGTCTGCTGCACCGTGCGGTGCAGCAGACCTTTTTAACTTTTATTCTTTTACCACAGGCGGATGACCTTGATGACGCCCTCGGCCTTATCGCGGGCCAGCTCCAGATGGTGCTGCAGCGCCATGGCAGCGCCGTCCCAGTCCCCTGCCAGAGCAGCATCCAGAATCTGCAGATGCTCCTCACAGGTCTGCTCCTGATTGATCATGCTCACCTTGCCGGTCATGATGCGGAAGCGGGTGTTCAGGCCGGTGATGCGGTCGTAGGCAGAGCGCAGATACTTGTTGGGCAGGGTGCTCATCAGCAGCTCGTGGAAGTCGTCGTCCGACTTGCAGAAATCTTCAATGCGCTCGCTGTGGTGCATCAGCTCGGCGTAGGCCTCCAGCTGCTCCCGGGGGATGGCATTGCCGTAAGTACGCAGAGCGTAGGGCTCCACCAGCAGACGCATCTCAAACATGCTGTGCACGTCCTCTTCGGTGATGCCGGAGACCATCAGACCCTTTTTGGGCAGAATGGTGATCAGCCCCTCCTGCTCCAGACGCCCCAGCGCATCCCGCATGGGGGTGCGGCTGATGTTGCCCATCTCGGCGCAGAGTTTCTGCTCGTTCAGAAACTCGTTGGGGCGGTACTCGCAGTTCAAAATCTTGGTCTTGAGGTACTGGTACGCCTGTAGCTTCAGGCTGAGCTTTGCCTGTGCGTCCTGCTCTTTCATAAGCACACTCTCCTATTCTTCTTCTCCAAAAAACGTTCCAAAACGTCCGAACCGGCAGCACAAACCCACCGCTGCCGGTTTCTTCTTCATGTTCAGCCAGCTTGTATCCCGGCTGCAATCCAACCACTTTATCTAATACATTATTTCACATCAGGGCATTTTTTACAAGACTTTTTGCTTAACTTTGGAGTGTTTTCCGTTTTATACAAAGATTACGCCTCGATTTTGCTACTTTTTACAATGTTTTTTGTGCTTGTCGCCAAACAGGCCGACTTTCCGCCCGCTTCTTTTGCATCCAAGCGCAAACTGTGCTACAATAGGGGTAAAAAACAACACATCTACACCGGAAAGGACCGAAACTCTCATGGCACGAAGCGATGGCTACAACACCCGCACCCGGCAACTCATCTTAGACTACCTCATCAACAACTGCCAGCACGCGGTAAGCGCCTCCAACATTCTGGAGCATCTGGAGGCGCAGGGCGCAAGCCCCAACCCCACCACCGTGTACCGCTATCTGGATAAGCTGGCGGGCGAGCAGCGCATTATGAAATATGTAGCCGATAAAGGCGAGCGGGCGGTGTTCCAGTATGTGGACGAGGGACGCCACTGCCGGGAGCACCTGCACCTCAAGTGCGTGCAGTGCGGGCGCATCTATCACTTGGACTGCCATTTTATGGATGAGGTGCGCGCTCACCTGATGGCGGAGCACGGCTTTACCCTGCAATGCGAGGGCAGTGTGCTGTACGGGCTGTGCCGTCATTGCGCGCAGAACGCGGCACCGTCCGCAGCGGAAGAACAGCCTGCAAAAAAATGCACCTGCTGTGTTGACACGGACAAAAACCCGTGATACAATGCAGACAATAAAAGCGTTGACCGGGAAAAGTAAGGTTTCAGGTTTTTCTTGCAGAGAGCGCGGGACGGTGGAAACCGCGCAGAAAACGAAGCCCGAAGAACACCCGTGAGCCGCTCCCTGAACCTGCGTGCGCAGCAGTAGGGGCAGACGTGCGCCGCTCGTTATCGCGGCAGTGCTTTCAACGGGGAGAGCGCACAAAAGTGACCGGCGTATTGCGTATGCCGGTAATTTAGGTGGCACCACGGATACGGCAGCATATTCGTCCTAGGACTATGGGATGAATGTGCTGCCGTATTTTTTATTTTAAGAGGGGTAAGAAGTATGTGTTGTGTTATGGGTTACACGGGGCACGACCTGAGTGCCGAAAAGTTCAAAGAGTATCTGCTGCGCACCGTGGACCGCGGACCGGACGACCAGCGGGTGGTGGAGGGTCCCTACGGCCTGATGGGCTTTGGGCGGCTTGCCATCATGGGACTGACCCCGGAGGGGATGCAGCCCTTTTACCGGGGCGCTGACTGCGTGGTGTGCAACGGCGAGCTGTACGGTTTCCGATTCGAAAAAGAGATCTTAAAGCGCCGGGGCTACAAGTTCTGCTCCGACTGCGACTGCGAGATCTTGCTGCCGCTGTACTACGAGTACGGGCTGGATATGTTCCGCCACATGGACGCGGAGTTTGCGCTGATCCTGTACGATTCCCGCAAGGATCGGCTCATCGCCGCCCGCGACCCCATCGGCATCCGGCCGCTGTTCTACGGCTACTCCAAGTCCAGCCACAAGATCGCCTTCTCCTCCGAGATGCGCAACCTCATCGGCTGGTGCGATGATATCCGTCCCTTCCCCATTGGCAGCTACTACTGCGATGGCCGCTTTGTGCGCTACGAGGACATTGCCGATGTGCCCGCCCCCATGCAGGACGATATGCCCACCATCCTGAAGAACATCCGCGAGAAGCTGATCGCCGGTGTGGAAAAGCGGCTGGACGCCGATGCGCCCGTGGGCTTCCTGCTTTCCGGCGGGCTCGACTCCTCCTTGGTGTGCTCCATTGCCGCCAAGAAGCTGGGCAAACCCATCCGCACCTTTGCCATCGGCATGGACACCGATGCCATCGACCTGAAATACGCCCGGCAGACTGCGGACTATCTTGGCAGCGAGCACCACGAGATCATCATCAACCGTGAGATGGTGCTCAGCAGCTTGGAAGAGGTCATCCGGCTGCTGGGCACATGGGATATCACCACCATCCGCGCCAGCATGGGCATGTACCTGCTGTGCAAGGCCATTCACGAGCAGACCGATGTGCGTGTGCTGCTGACCGGCGAGATCTCGGACGAGCTGTTCGGCTACAAATACACCGACTACGCCCCCACCGCCGACGCCTTCCAGCAGGAGAGCCAGAAGCGCATCCGGGAGCTGTACATGTACGATGTGCTGCGGGCAGACCGCTGCATCTCCTCCAACAGCATCGAAGCCCGTGTGCCCTTTGGCGACCTGGATTTTGTGCGCTACGTCATGGCCATCGACCCGGAAAAGAAGCTGAACCGCTACGGCAAGGGCAAGTACCTGCTGCGCAAGGCCTTTGAGGGCGACTGGCTGCCGCCGGAGATCCTGTGGCGCGAAAAGGCCGCCTTCTCGGACGCCGTGGGCCACAGCATGGTGGACGACATCAAGGAGTACGCCGAGAGCCTGTACACCGACGAGGAGTTCCAGATGCGCCGGGCAAACTACTCGGCACACTGCATGCCTTTTACCAAGGAGAGCCTGTTCTACCGCGAAATTTTTGAGAAGTACTACCACGACCAGGGCCGCACCATCGTGGGCTTCTGGATGCCCAACAAAGCATGGCCGGGCTGCAACGTCAACGACCCCTCTGCCCGCGTGCTGGCAAACTACGGTGCCTCCGGCGTATAACGCCAGAGCATTTTTCAGCAGAAAACTTTTTATGATTTCGGAACACCGGAGCATCTGCGGACGCTCCGGTGTTCCATTTTTACGCAAAAAAGCCCCCGCCGACAGAGGGAAAAAAGTGTCGGCGGGGGCTCGGGGAAATGTCAAATCAGGGGTTCAGAGCTCAGTCGTCTGCGGCCTCGTCCAGATTGCCCAGCTTCTTGGCCTGCTCCACAACGGCAGGCACCAGCATCTCGGGCAGGGTCTCGTAGCGGGCAAACTCGGTGGTGAACCAGCCGCGGCCCTGCGTGGTCTGCCGGATAAAGGTGGTAAAGTTTGCAAGCTCTGCCAGCGGCACCTCGGCGATGATGGTCTGCAAGCCGTCCTCGTCCGGCTCCATGCCCAGCACACGGCCACGGCGCTTGGTCACATCACCCATGATATCGCCGGTGTTGTCGTTGGGCACATGGGCCTTCAGGGTGTGGATAGGCTCCAGAATGACGGGGCCGGCCTCCGGCATAGCGGCTTTATAGGCCAACTTTGCAGCCATGATAAAGGCCATTTCAGAGCTATCCACCGGGTGGTAGCTGCCATCCAGCAGGGTGGCCTTCAGGCCGACCACGGGGTAACCGGCCAGCACGCCCTTTTCGGCTGCCAGACGCACGCCCTTTTCTACGGCGGGGAAGAAGTTCTTGGGCACGCTGCCGCCGAACACCTTTTCCTCGAACACGACCTGCTCGCTGTCGCAGGGCTCAAAGTTGATGATAACGTCACCGAACTGGCCATGACCGCCGGTCTGCTTCTTATGGCGTCCCTGCTTCTGGCAGGCCTTGCGGATAGACTCGCGGTAGGCAATGCGGGGAGCTTCCAGACCGATCTCCACGCCGAACTTGTTCTTCAGCTTGGCCTTGACCACGTCCAGATGCTGCTCGCCCAAGCCGCCGATGACCTGCTGATGGGTCTCGGCGTTGTTGATGTAGCACAGGGTGGGATCTTCTTCCATCAGGCGTGCCAGTGCGCTGGAGATCTTGCCCTCGTCGCCCTTCTTGGCCACGGTAACAGCCATAAACAGGCTGGGCTTGGGGAACACAGGTGCGGGCAGCTTGACCACGCGGTCTGCATCGCACAGAGTATCGCCGGTCTTTGCGCTCACCAGCTTTGCCACTGCGCCGATATCGCCGGCACCGATGCCGTCGTTCTCCATCTGCTTCTTGCCAAGGACAGTCAGGGGTTTAGTGATCTTTTCCACCTCGCCGGTGCGGGCGTTGGTCAGCGGTTCGCCTGCGGTCACCTTGCCGCTGATAACACGCAGATAGCTCAGCTTGCCCACGAACGGGTCGGCCACGGTCTTAAAGACGTAGGCGGCAGTGGGCTCATCCTCGGTGCAGTGCAGTTCCACCGGCTCACCGTTGGCGTCCTCAGCCAGCGTGCTGGCCTCGTGCTCCGGGCTGGGCAGCAGCTTGTGCATATTGAACAGCAGCATATCCAGTGCCTGCATATTCACGGCGCTGCCGCAGAACACGGGGGTGATCAGGCCGTCCTTAACGCCCTTGCGCATACCCTCCACGATCTCCTCGGTGGTAAAGGGTTCGCCGCCGAAGAACTTTTCCATCAGTTCATCGTCGGTTTCTGCAATGGCCTCGCTCATAGCCTCGATCAGGCCCTGGAAGCGGTGGCCGATGTCCGGCAGGTCTACCTGAATCTGCTTGCCGCCCTCGTACTTGAAGGCCTTCTGGCTGAACAGGTTGATGTACACAGGGGTGCCGTCATCCAGCTTTGCGGGCACGACGCAGGGGCAGACGGTGGAGCCGAAGCGGATCTTCATATCCTCAAGGATCTTGAAGTAGTTGGCGTTTTCCAGATCGCACTTGGACACGAACACCATGGTGGCCTTGCCGTTCTTGCGGGCCAGCTGGAACGCCTTTTCTGCGCCCACAGTAACGCCGCTGCGGCCGGACACGCACACCAGCACGCTCTCGGCGGCGCGGATGCCCTCGTACTCGCCTGCTTCAAAGTCGAACAGACCCGGTGCATCGATCAGGTTGTACTTGATGCCCTCGTACTCCACCGGCACAACGGACGCCGACAGGCTGGCCTTGCGCTTTGCTTCCTCGGGATCAAAGTCCGAAATCGTGGTACCGTCCTCAACCCGGCCCATACGCTCGGCAGCGCCCGAAAAATAGACCAGTGCTTCGGTCAGCGTGGTCTTGCCGCTGCCGGCATGGCCGGCAATCAGAATATTGCGGATGTTGTTGCTTGCGTATTTCATATCGGTTTTTCCCTCATTTCCGCCGCACGGAGCGTTCTCTCCGTTTTTGTGGCATATTTTACAAAGATAATACCACATCCGAAACGATTTTTAAATATATCGTTTCAAAATTTAGCAAAAACGCCTGCCAAACTTCCGGGCACTGTTTTGTGCAAGTTGACATTCGGGTGCAAAACGGGCGGGCAGAAAAAGCAGAACTCCCGGCAGCGCGTACAGGCGCGGAACCGGGAGTTTTCGTTGCAAATATGCGGTTTTTGTGGTATGCTGTAAGTGCCGCTTCGGCGGTAAGGGCGTTGATTGCATAATCGGTGGTTTAGCTCCTTCCGGCTGCGCGCCAGAGGGGGACGAAAAACTTTTTGCTTCCCCTGACGCGAAAGCGGAAAGGGGGGATGCCTCATGACGTTCGAACAGGTCGTGCTGTTGCTCACGCTTCTTGGCGGAGCAATCTACATTACCTTCGAGATCGCATGGACGATTTCCAACGGCAAAAAGAAATGACCGCTCATGCCCTCAGAAAGCAAGCGGTCATTCTTTACGACTGATTAGCCGGATGAGGAGCTGACCATTGCAGTCAGCGCTCTTTCTATTCGTAGTATAGTCTATTTTTCCGGGTTTGTCAAGTCGCAGACCCGCCGGAAGAGGCAGGAGGTTTTACGCGATGAAGCGCGAGGATTATATCAACTGGGACGAATATTTTATGGGCATTGCGCTGCTTACCGCCATGCGCTCCAAGGATCCCAACAGTCAGGTGGGTGCGTGCATCGTAAGCCCGGAAAATAAGATTCTTTCCTTAGGCTACAACGGGATGCCCATGGGCTGCAACGATGACGAGATGCCTTGGGAGCGGGAGGGTGCACCTTTGCAGACCAAGTATATGTACGTCTGCCACGCCGAGTTGAACGCCATCCTCAACAGTGCCCACAACAACCTGAAGGGTGCCCGGGTGTATGTGACCCTGTTCCCCTGCAACGAGTGCACCAAGGCCATCATCCAGTCCGGCATTGCCGAGGTGGTGTACTACGGCGACAAGTACCACGACAGCGATTCCAGCATTGCGGCGCGGTTCATGTTCGAGCACGCCGGTGTCCGGCTGACCCCCTATAAGCCCACCGGACGCCGGGTAGAGCTGGAGCTGTAAGCTCCCTCTTGACCTTCCCGATGCAACGTACTATAATAGAATCATGGCTTGAATAAATATTCAAGAGTGTTTGCATAGAGAGGGAAATATACAATGGAACTGAAAAATCGCAGCTTTTTGAAGCTATTGGACTACACCCCTGCCGAGATCGGGCAGCTGCTGGAACTGGCCGCTGACCTGAAGGCCAAAAAGAAGGCCGGTATCCGTCACGACCAGCTGCGGGGCAAAAATATTGCTCTGATCTTTGAAAAGACCTCCACCCGCACCCGCTGCAGCTTTGAGGTAGCCGCCCACGATCTGGGCATGGAAGTGACCTATCTGGACCCCTCCGGCAGCCAGATCGGCAAAAAGGAGTCCATCGCCGACACCGCCCGGGTGCTGGGCCGGATGTTTGACGGCATCGAGTACCGTGGCTACGGCCAGCAGATCGTGGAAGAGCTGGCACACTACGCTGGTGTGCCGGTGTGGAACGGCCTGACCAACGAGTTCCACCCCACTCAGATCTTGGCCGATTTCCTTACCATTCAGGAGCATTTCGGCCACCTGAAGGGCATCCACTTCGTTTACTTCGGCGACGCCCGCTACAACATGGGCAACAGCCTGATGGTGGGCTGCGCCAAGATGGGCTTACACTTTACCGCCTGCGCCCCCAAAAAGTACCAGCCGGATGCCGCACTGGTGGAGCAGTGTCAGGCCATTGCCGCCCAGACCGGGGCGACCCTCTCCTTTGAGGAGGATCCCGTCAAGGCAGCAAAGAGCGCGGACGTGCTATACACCGATGTGTGGGTGTCCATGGGCGAGCCGGTAGAAGTCTGGGCAGAGCGCATCCACGACCTTGCACCCTACCAGATCAATCAGGATCTGATGAATATTGCAGGCCCAGATGCAGTATTTATGCATTGCCTGCCCGCCTACCACGACCACAAGACCACCGTGGGCAAAGAGATGGGCGAGCGCTTTGGCCGCGACGCCATGGAGGTGACCGACGAGGTATTCGAAGGCCCCCAGAGCATCGTGTTTGACGAGGCCGAGAACCGGATGCACACCATCAAGGCGGTCATGGCAGCCACCTTGGGATATCAGGAATAACGAGATAAGCCCGGAAGGTTCGCAGACCCTCCGGGCTTATTCTATCTGAAAATAATTTTCCGCTCAGCGATCATTCCGAAACTGCATTCTGCAGTTTCAGCACGCCTGCCTGCGTCAGGCGCTTACGCAGCAGCGCACCCACGATGCAGGACATCACGATCTTTGCAAGATCCAGCGCAATGAAGGGGTAGACGCAGACGGTCAGCGCGTAGCCCAGCTCGCACTGCATCTGGAACACGAACCATGCCGTGCCCAGCACATAGCAGGCGGCATCGCCCAGCACCAGACCCACAGCGGAGACCACCGGGTTGCCCTTGCTCTTTTCAATGAACATCCCGCCGATGAAGGCCAGCAGCAGATAGCCCACCAGATAACCGCCGGTAGGGCCTGCCAGCTTGGCAAGGCCGGCACCGTAGCCGGAGAACACCGGAATACCGATGGCGCCCAGCACCAGATAGATAACCACGCTCAGGGTACCGAACTTCGGTCCCAGCAGCCATGCGGTCAGGCAGATAACAAAGTTTGCCAGCGAGATGGGCACGGCTCCGATAGGCACGGTCAGCGGGCCCAGCACGCACAGCACGGCAGCCATCACCGCGGTGACAGCCATCTGATAGGTAGTCAGTTTTTTGTCTTTCATGGTCAGTTTTCCCTCTGTTTTTCGTTTTGTAAGGCATCTGTGCCCGAGTATACCGCACCGGTGCGCCGCAGGTCAACGGAAAAGTTTGCAAAGGGTTTACAATCAATAGATATATTGTAATCCGTCAAAAAATATGATATTCTAAGAATACGGCGCTGATTGCATAATCGGTGGTCATGCTTTCCCATCCCGCAGCACTGCTTCTTCCTGTACATGGAACGAACCAGCGGCTTGTGGGAGGAGAACTTTTTTGAGCCAAGCCTCCTCGAGCCCTGAAGGCGAAGGGAGGGATGTCAGATGGATCTGTCGGAGATGCTGAACCTGCTGATGGTCATTCTTACGCTGTTGGGATTGATCATTGAGGTAATTCGCCTGACCCTTGAGGTCATGGATAAAGCTTCGCAGAAGAAAAACGATGACAACAAAAAAGATTGACCGCCCCAGTCTACCAAACTAGCGGTCAATCTTTTTGACTAATGCGGGATGGAAAGCTGACCTTTGCAGTCAGCGCCCCTTCTGTTTATAGTATAATCGCACCATCGTGTTTTGTCAAGGAGGTTCCCATGGGTGGAGGTCATGTATCGCGGCCGGATTTCGGGATGCCGCAGCCGGATGCGGCGTACCCGCTGACCGAGTTCTATCTGCTGGCGCAGCAGGCGCTGGAAAAAAGCGGCAGCTTTATGCTGCCCGCCCTCTACGCAGGGCTGCAAGCCCCTGCCCGGCGCATCTACCGGGAGGAGGCCGCCGGGTATTTACAGCTTGCGGCTGCTCCGGCAGAGGGCCTGACCCGGCTGCTCTCCCCTGCCCGGATGCAGCTTTTATACAGCAGCTTGCAGGTGCAGCCGGACGGCACCCCCGCCGCCCTGCTGCTGACCGAGGAGTGTACCCGCCTGACCGTGGCGGTGCAGCTGCTGCCGCCCTTTGTGTGGGAGGACCCGCTGCCGCCGCTGCCGGATGTTCCGGCGGCGCTCACCCTGCAATTGACCACGCAGGACGTGATGGCCATCGACACTTCCCCCGCCGCACTGGCGCAGAAGCTGGTGCACAGCACCGACGGCAAATGCTGGCTGCATCACCCCAAGGCCGAGACCTTTCTCTCCGAGCGGCTGGCGCTGCTGCAAAGGGTCTATAAATAAAGAAGGAGCACCCTCCCCTCTTTTACTTTCTGCGATTCCGTGGTATACTGACCGGTAAACCGACAGGATATCCAACCTCTGTCGGAGAACGTGGACGTGCCTTGCGGTCCGGTGCGTCCGGTACACAAAAAATGGAAGGAACCGGGTTTTGTTCTGCAATAATCGGGGATGCTGAGCCGTATATCAAGTGAACGTCCCCGTGAGAACCACAAACATTCCATCGAGAAGCCCGCTTCCGGGCATCCAAGGAGAGTTTATAACAATGGGACAGCTGACCAGAAACGAAGTATTTACCTTGGCGGTGCAGCGTTACAGCGACACCGTCTACCGCACTGCGGTACATAATTGCCGCTGCATAGCCGATGCTGAGGATGTGGTGCAGGATGTGTTTGAAAAGCTGCTGCACTACAACGGCATCTTTGAGAGTGAGGAGCATCTCAAAGCATGGCTGCTGCGGGTGGCCATCAACCGCTGCCGGGACCTGACCCGCGCCGCCCACCAAAAGGACACCGAGCTGGACGAGAACCTGCCCGCCCCCGATGCTCTGGAGGAGGACGGCAGCGTGCTGGATGCCATCCGCACCCTGCCGGAAAACTACCGCAACGCCATCTATCTGCATTACTACGAAGGATACACTGCAGCAGAGATCGGGCGGATGATGGCGGTGCCCACAAACACGGTACTAAGCTGGCTGCGGCGCGCACGGGCACAGTTACATACGATGCTGAAGGAGGAGATCGAAGATGAGGTGGTATGAATATAAGATGGAGGTTGATGACCTTGCTGCCCCGGACGATCTGAAGGCAAAGCTGCTGGCCATGACCGACACCCTGACCGCGGAGGAAAAGGCCGAACCCATGATGGCTGCCCCTGCCCCGCAGGCCGCTGCACCCGCAGCACCCCTGAACACCGAAGCCAAGAAGAAAAAGCCCATCCACTTCCCGGTAAAGCAGCTGGGCACGCTGGCTGCCTGTCTGGCCGTGTGCGTGCTGGGTTACAGCACCCTGCATCTGGGCATCGGGATGGGCAGCGCAAAAAGCAGCGCGCCCACCCTGTACGCAGCCGAAGGCGCTGCCGACAGCTCCGCTGCCTCTGTGGCAGCGGGCGGGTTTGATCTCCAGCACGCCGCGCTGGACAGCACCCCCGAGGCGGTGAATTACAGTCTGGATGCAGACGACCGCTCTCTGGAAACGGAGTACAGCGGCACCGGCAGCACCGAGGCTGCTGCGCCTGCGGTGGACAGTGCTAAGATCATCTACACCGCCAACCTGACACTGGAAAGCAAGGACTACGAAACAGCCCGCAGCGCGCTGGACAGCGCCCTCGCCGAGGCGGGCGGCTATCTGGAATCCAGCAGCGAATATTCCAGCACCGGTTCCAGCCGCTCCGTAAGCCTGACCTACCGGGTGCCGCAGGCCAATTACCAGAGTTTTTTGGACGCTGTGGCCGCTGCCGGTAATGTGACCTATCGCAGCCAGCAGGCCGATGATGTGACCACTCAGTATATGGACGTGTCCGCGCGGCTTTCTAATCTGCAGGCACAGCGCACCCGCTTACAGCAGCTGCAGGCACAGGCCGAAACTCTTTCGGACTTGCTGCAGATCGAGGACTCTCTCACCAAGGTGCAGTCCCAGATCGAAAGCTGGCAGAGCCAGCTGGACTGGTACAGCGATCAGGTGCAGCAGTGCACCGTGTATATCGACCTGAACGAGGTGCAGACCTACACACCCGCCGACGAGGGCTTTTTCTCCCGCATCGGCACGGCCCTTGTCTCCGGCTGGGGCAACTTTGTGAACGGCTTGCAGCAGTTCGTGGTAGCGCTGGCCTCCGTCTGGCCACTGGCAGTGCTGGCGTGCGCTGCTGTTGCCGTGGCGCTTGCATGGCGCAAAAAGCACCCGAAGAAGTGACCCCATAGAAATCCATTTTCCGCATAAAGGCTTCCCCCGGGCTGGGGAAGCCTTTTGTTCAACCCCGTTGAAAAAACCACCCCTGTCCCGCCGGGCTGCTGCACCGGGAGACAGGGGTGGTTTTGTATATTTTGCAGTACTTATTACACGCCGGAATAGGCTGAGAAGCCGCCGTCCACCGGCAGGCAGATGCCGGTGATGAAACCGGCTGCATCATTGTTCAGCAAAAACAGCAGTGCGCCCACAAGGTCTTTCTCGCTGTCGCCGAAGTGTCCCATGGGGGTGGCGGCAAGGATCTTTTTGGTGCGGTCGGTGGGGGTGCCGTCCTCGTTGAAGAGCAGCTTTGCGTTCTGCTCGCTGGCAAAAAAGCCCGGGGCAATGGCGTTGACCCGGATGCCCACCTTGCTGAAGTGCACCGCCAGCCACTGGGTAAAGTTGGTCACAGCAGCCTTGGAGCCGGAGTAGGCAGGGATCTTGGTCAGGGGCAGGTAGGCGTTCATGCTGGAAATGTTCAGAATGTTGCAGCCCTCGCGCCCTACCATCTGCCGTGCAAATGCCTGCGTGGGCAGCAGGGTGCCGATGAAGTTCAGGTTGAACACCATCTCCACGCCGCTCTCGTCCAGATCAAAAAAGGTGACGGTGTCGCTTTCCAGATCGGCCATCTCAAAATATTCCTTGTCCGTATTGGCGCGGGCGTTGTTGCCGCCTGCACCATTCACAAGGATATCGCAGGGGCCAAAGTCCGCCAGCACATCCTCGGCTACCTGCAGGCAGTTGGCCTTGTTCATCACGTTGCAGGTGTAGCCCTTGGCGGTGCCGCCCTCGGCTTCGATCTCGTCCGCAAGCTCCTTGAGCTTATCCATGTTGCGGCCCAGCAGCGCCACCTTTGCGCCCGCCCGGGCCAGCGCCTTGGCAAAAATGGAGCACAGCGTGCCGCTTGCGCCGGTGACGACAGCCACCTTGCCGGTGAGATCTGTGTTCAGTACATTCTTTTCCATAACATCCTCCTGCTACAGCTGTATTCATTGGCTAGAGTATAACAGAAAAAGACGGTCTTTGCCAGAACGTTCTTATTATAAAATGAGAAAGTTTTATTCTTTTTGCCGGGCAACAAGCACGATATCTTCTGGATGCAGTGCAGACGCAATCGCGCAAAATCGCAAAAATGACCGTTTTTACCTTGAAGATCTTCTAACTCTTCCAAAGCAAAAGCAGTATGATAAAAGCATGACAAACACATACTGACTTCGGCTGCGCTGCCCTCAGCGGGCTACACTGTTCAAGCCGCAGCGGGCTGCGCCTATGACCCACAGAGTTTTGAACAATGTGGGCATTCAGACCTGGAAACACAGCATTCCGCACCCACAATGTTCAACCCGAACGATGTGAACATTTAACGTAGGACAGTTTCTTTTTGCACACTGATCAAATATAAAAAGTTATAATAATATTCTACACTGTTCACGCTGCACAATGTGCAACAGCGGCGGCGCTTCCCACTTTGATGTGAACACAAAAAACAGGTTGAATTTAAAAAATTCAACCTGTTTGGTGGTTGCGGGGGCCGGATTTGAACCAACGACCTTCGGGTTATGAGCCCGACGAGCTACCAGACTGCTCCACCCCGCGATATTTACTTTTTTGCTTTTCAGCGGCTCTCGCTGACTGCTCAAGTATAATACCACAGAGCGGGTAGAATGTCAACCCTTTTTGAGAAAAATTTTCGTATTCTCCTGCCGCAGCTTTTAACGCACCATTGTCCGGTGCTGTGCGCGGTATTCGGTGGGGGTGATGCCGTACAGACGGCGGAAGGTTTTCAGGAAGCTGCTGTAATCCGGAAAGCCGCTTTCGGTGCAGGCATTCAGAACGGAAACGCCCTCTTCCAGCGCCTTGCGGCAGTGCTGCATCCGCAGATAGGTCAGGTAGTTGTGGATGCTCTCCATGGTGCACTCCTTGCCCTCCTGAAAGGTGCCATCCAGATGCAGGGTGCCGTTTGCCAGCGCGATACGGTCGGTGACGGGCGGGAAGTCCTCCACCTGTGCCGCCAGCTTCAGCACATCCACCACATTGGTGACCTTCTTGGCGAGGTTCGCCCCAACGTATTCACGCATCATCTCGAAGATCTCACACCGCAGGGGCATGGGGTCCACCATTCTGCCGTCCGGGGTGAAAAATGCGCCGTTCGAGTAAAGCAGCTGGTGGGTGCTCAGGAAATCGTCACAGAACAGGGATTCGTTGAAAAAACCTTTCTTGAACCATGCAGGGGTAAAATTACTCATAGGCACACCGTCCTTTCTTGGCGTTACGGAAAAACGATGTGATCATTTTGAGCACATCGTTTTTCTCCGCAACTGGGAAATCAACATCCTGCCGTTCTCCCTGCATGGCTTTCCTGCCCCCTTCCGGCGGCGTTTTCCGGCTCTCCTTCTCAGGGTCATCGCCGGGTATCCCATGCAGACGGTCATGTGGTTTTCAAGGTTCAACAGGCAAAACGGCAACAAAAAAGCCGTCACAAAACAGACCAGCCTCGCCTTCGCTTTTTCTGGAAGGTCATGCTAGTCGGTTATGTAACGGCTGAAAGCCAAGATGTTCAGCCCCGCAGGGACTGAACGAATATGTAAAAATATGTTATATTCAATTGTTGGGATAGATTACCACAAAAATCGAGCCGTGTCAACAAAAAGTTTTGAAAACGCGTTGCTTTTGGCAACTTGCAAGAAAAGGCAAGGGAAACTTTGGCAAAAAGAGAGAGGGCTGGACGACGCCTACCCTCTTGACAAGGCAATAATAGTCAAAAAGTTTCGTACCCATCTTCATCCCGGTTTCGTCCCGGTTTGCAGAATGCCCTTGCAATCCGAAAGGAGCCGTGCTATAATGCCGCTGTAATTGAATCAGAAATCTTCAGGGCAGGGTGCGATTCCCTACCGGTGGTACAGCCCACGAGCCGTAAGGCATGATTCGGTGAAACTCCGAAGCCGACAGTACAGTCTGGATGAAAGAAGATACCAAGCGCAGAGCCCGCACGGTTCGGCGCTTGTGGAGGCTGCTCTGGGATGCGTTTGCATTCTGGAGCTTTCTTTTTTGCACAAGGGTCCCTTGTGTCTTTTCGGCTTGCCCTGAACGTTTTTGTTCAGGGCTTTTTCTTTTGGAGGCGACACGATGAACGACAAAGAGTATATGCGTCTGGCTTTGCAGCTTGCAAAAAAGGGTTGCGGATGGACATCTCCCAACCCGATGGTGGGTGCCGTGGTCGTAAAAGAGGGCAGGATCATCGGACAGGGCTGGCACCAGAGATACGGTCAGGCTCATGCGGAGCGCAATGCGCTGGCATCCTGCACCGAAGATCCGCAGGGAGCGACCCTGTATGTGACATTGGAGCCGTGCTGCCATTACGGAAAGCAGCCGCCCTGCGTGGATGCGATTCTGGACGCGGGCATTCACCGGGTGGTCGTGGGTTCTGCTGACCCGAATCCGCTGGTGGCTGGAAAAGGAATTGCAATCCTGCGCGCACACGGCATAGATGTGACCGAAAATGTTCTGCAAGAGGAATGCGATGCGCTGAACAAGGTGTTCTTCCACTATATCACCACAAAACGCCCCTTCGTTTCCATGAAATACGCCATGACGATGGACGGAAAAATCGCCACATACACAGGCGCTTCCAAATGGATCACCGGGGAAGTTGCCCGGAATCATGTTCAACGGCAGCGACACCGATTCCGCGGCATTATGGTGGGAGTCGGAACCATTCTGGCAGATGACCCGCTGCTGACCTGCCGGATAGAGGGTGGCCGTGATCCTGTCCGGATCATCTGTGATACGCATTTGCGGACACCGCTGCAATCACAGGTGATCATGACCGCCAAACAGGTCCCGACCATTCTTGCGACCTGCTGCGGCGACCCGGAGAAGCAGGCGGCATATCAACAGGCCGGGTGCCGGGTCCTTTGTCTGGAAGCGCATTGCGGTCATGTGAATCTTCTGCAACTGATGGAACAGCTGGGGCAGGAGCAGATCGACAGCATTCTGCTGGAAGGCGGCGGAACCTTGAACTGGTCTGCACTGGAAAGCGGCATCGTGCAGCAGGTACAGGCTTACATTGCCCCGAAGCTGTTCGGAGGAAGGGATGCCAAAGCACCCATTGAGGGTGCAGGTGTCCCGCTTCCGGATGCTGCATTCCGCCTGAAGAACAGCCGATTGGAACAGCTTGGCAAAGATTTCCTGATCGAAAGTGAGGTAGAGTACCCGTGTTTACCGGAATCGTGGAAGAAGTCGGAACAATAAAATCCATCAATCGGGGACAGCATTCCGCCGTACTGACTGTTCGTGCAAAAACGGTTCTGGAAGGAACCAGGATCGGCGACAGCATCGCCGTCAACGGCATCTGTCTGACCGTCAGGCAGCTCTTCCCGGATAGCTTTGCTGCGGATGTCATGCACGAGACCTTGAACCGCTCTGCACTTGCACAGCTCACCATTGGAAGTGCTGTCAATCTGGAACGTGCCATGCCGGCCAACGGACGTTTTGGCGGACACATCGTAGCAGGCCATGTGGATGGCGTCGGACGCATTGCTAATATCCGAAAAGACGATACGGCTATCTGGTACACCATTCATGCAGATTCTGCGATCCTTCGCTATGTCGTTGAAAAAGGCTCTATCACAATAGACGGTATCAGCCTGACCGTGGCTGCGGTGGAACCTACGGGCTTTTCCGTGTCCACGATACCGCACACCGTCCGTCAAACGAACCTGAACCAACGGCACAAAGGGGATTTTGTCAATTTGGAAACCGATGTTGTTGGAAAATATATCGAGAGGCTGCTTCCATCAGAAACACCGAAGCAAAACACGCTCACAAAAGAAATGCTGCTGCGCTGCGGCTTTTAAGGAGAGTTTACGATGAACTTCAATACCATTCCCGAAGCTTTGCAAGATCTGAAGCAAGGAAAAATCATTCTGGTAACGGATGACCCCGACCGTGAAAACGAGGGGGACTTCATCTGTGCTGCCGAATTTGCCACCACCGAAAACATCAACTTTATGGCGACCCACGGCAAAGGTCTGATTTGTATGCCGATGTCCGAGGCTTTCGTCCAGAAGCTGCAATTCCCGCAGATGGTGCAGCATAACACCGACAACCATGAAACGGCATTTACGGTGTCCATCGACCACGTTTCTACTTCTACGGGCATTTCTGCCGCAGAGCGTTCCATTACGGCGATGGCTTGTGTGGACGACCACGCAAAAGCAGAAGATTTCCGCAGACCGGGCCATATGTTCCCCCTTCTGGCAAAAAAGAACGGTGTGTTGGAGCGCAACGGTCACACGGAAGCAACCGTTGACCTGTGCCGTCTGGCAGGGCTGAAAGAATGCGGCCTGTGCTGCGAGATCATGCGGGAGGATGGCACGATGATGCGCACCGCTGAACTGGCAAAGCTGGCAGAGCGTTTCCGGATCAAATTCATCACCATCCGTGATTTACAGGAGTACCGCAAGTGTCACGATAAACTGGTCGATCAGGTGACGGCAGTGAACCTTCCCACCAAGTATGGCACCTTCAGAGCTTATGGTTTTGTGAGCCGCCTGAACGGAGAGCATCACATTGCACTGGTAAAAGGTGACATTGGCGATGGAAAGGATATTCTGTGCCGCGTCCACTCGGAATGCCTGACAGGAGATACATTTGGCTCTTTGCGTTGTGACTGCGGCCAACAGCTGGCCGCTGCCATGACGCAGATCGAAAAAGAAGACCGGGGTATCCTGCTCTATATGCGGCAGGAAGGCCGGGGCATCGGTCTGATCAACAAGCTGCGTGCCTATGAACTTCAGGAGCAGGGCATGGATACGCTGGAAGCCAATCTCGCTCTGGGGTTCCATGGAGATGAACGGGAGTATTATCTCGGCGCACAGATTCTCCGGGAACTTGGCGTAAAAAGCCTGCGCCTGCTTACCAATAACCCGGACAAAGTATATCAGCTCTCCGAGTTTGGGCTGGAGATCTCCGAGCGCGTACCCATTCAGATGACGGCGACCCCGTATGACCTGTTTTACCTGAAAACGAAGCAGGCACGGATGGGGCATCTTCTGGAATATTAACAACGAAAGAGGTATTTAAAAATGAAAACATTTGAAGGTAAGCTGGTTTCTCAGAACATCAAGGTCGGTATCGTAGCTGCCCGCTTCAACGAATTTATCACGTCCAAACTTCTGAGCGGAGCAATGGATGGTCTGCTCCGGCACGATGTGCAGGACGCTGATATTCATGTTGCATGGGTTCCAGGTGCTTTTGAGATCCCACTGGTTGCCTCTAAAATGGCAAAAAGCGGAAAGTATGATGCTGTGATCTGCCTTGGTGCCGTGATTCGCGGTTCTACCAGCCATTACGACTATGTGTGCAATGAGGTTTCCAAAGGCATTGCCACGGTCTCGCTGGAAAGCGGGGTTCCCGTCCTCTTTGGTGTTCTGACCACCGAAAACATCGAACAGGCCATCGAGCGGGCAGGCACCAAAGCAGGTAATAAAGGCTATGACTGTGCAGTCAGTGCCATCGAGATGGTAAACCTGCTCCGGGAAATGGATACCGCCGCAGAGTAAAATACACGCAGGAGTTTGCCATGATCGTTATAAAGACCCGACAGCCTGACCCGGAATTGGAGCAGAAGATCCGGATGCTTCTGGAACGAGAGCACATCGAGGCAGAGCAAATATCCATTGATTCATGGGAGAAGTTGGTTCTTCCGGGGCTTACACTGGACGGAATGACCCACGAAGTGTCGTGCAACGGCAGAAAAGTCTCCCTTACACGACTGGAGTTCGATTTGCTGCTGATGCTTGCCTCCCACGAAGGACAAATCTTCTCAAAAGAAGAGCTTTTCCGTGCTGTGTGGGGACAAAACTGTGACGACACCTTAAAGGTCGTGGCAAATACCGTTTCCAATCTGCGAAAGAAGCTGGCCGGCTGCGGCAGCTTTATCCGCACTACCCACGGCGGCTATACTTTTGTAAGCCAAAAGGAGAACGACCCGGCATGACCAGAATCTTATTTATTTGTCTCGGAAATATCTGCCGAAGTCCGATGGCGGAGTATGTGATGAAAGACCTTACGTCCAAGGCCGGACTATCCGAGCAATTTGAAATCGCATCAGCCGCCACCAGTGCATGGGAAATCGGAAATCCGGTCTATCCTCCTGCACGGCAGAAGCTGGCAGAACATGGCATCGACTGCAACGGCAAGACCGCCCGGCAGATGACCCGGCTGGATTATGCACGGTATGATCATCTGATTGGCATGGACGAAAGTAATCTGTGCGACATCCTGCGGCTTGTCGGCGGAGACCCACAGCATAAAGTCTCGCTGCTGATGGCGCATACGGATTATCCCCGTGAAGTGGCAGACCCATGGTTCACAGGAGACTTTGAAGCCACATGGCAGGATGTGCTGGAAGGCTGCACGGCATTGCTTGAGGAACTGCGCTAAATTGGCGTAAATTTTGGCGTATGCCAAATCAGGAGTGTTTGACACTTGCCAACGACAAATTGATTTAACCACAGGAGAAGTTGCCTGTCAGCATAAAATCTCTATACGAAACAAAAAGCGGCAGCTACGTTGTATTTTCACAACATAGCTGCCGCATTTTTGCGTTTGGGGTTCGGTGTATCCACTACACCAATCCGCCTATTCGATTCTTACACCACACCGCTTTGTAAGGCTCCTTTTCGGGAAAACGTCCCAAAATTGGTGTAGTTGTGGTGTAGTACCGCAGATGTTGCTTGAAATCTGTTCAAAATTTCGTCGTATCTGCGTTTTAATTTTGTATTTTACTGCTCAATCGGCTTCATCGTGAGGATGTCATCGACGAGCAGTTATAAGCCTTTATTCGAACGGTATCGTTTGGCGTATGAATTGGCGTGAATGGCGTATGACGTATTTGGCCTATGCTTTATTTTATTCTTCAGGGTCTTTCCACTGTGCGAACTGACGGTCAAGATTTTCAAATTCAGACTTACGCAGTTCCTTGGTCACATCCGCATAGATGTTCAAGGTCGTGGAAATATCCGAATGTCCCAGCGCATCCTGAATCACCTTGATGTTCACGCCCGCTTCGCACATCCGGGTCGTGAAGGTATGCCGCAGGGTGTGGCCGCTGAAACGCGGCAGGAGTACGGTGCTGTTCGGATTCTTCGCCAACACTTCATCGTTGCAGTCCCGGATGATGCGCCGGATGGCCTTGTTCAGCGTTCCCTGATGCTGGCACTCACCAAAGCGGTTGACGAAGATGAAGTCCGTGTAACCGTCCACCGTTACCGTGCAATGGATCTCTGCTTCTTCCTGATAGGCACGTTCCTTTTCAAAGGCTTCTTTCACGAAGTCCATCATCGGAACAGTGCGGACACCGGCCTTTGTTTTGGGCGAGTGGCAGTTGAAGTAGCAGCCCTTCTTGCCGCCGTTGTTCTCACGGTGGTCGTAGTTGACCAGCGTGTGGTTGACGGAGATCGTACCTTCCTCTAAATCCACATCGCACCAGCGCAGGCCAGTGGCTTCTCCTACACGCAAACCAGTTCCCAGCATGACCGCGAAAATCGGATACCAGTGCTGGTACTTCGGCGTTTTGGAGAGGTAGGACAGCAGCAGATTCTGCTCTGCCACGGTCAGTGCCTTGCGGCGGTTGGTTTCAAACTGGTGTGCCTTTTTCAGCTCCCGCAGAACATTGTCCGAAGGATTGCTCCGCAGATAGCAGTCCTCCACCGCCATGTCCAGCACCTGATGCAGAACCGTGTGTACGCTGTCAATCGTAGAGACCTGCAAGCCCCGCTCGTCTGCCAGCGTGTTGTAAAACTGCTTCACATCCGACTTTTTGAGCGCAGACACCTTCGATTTGCCGAAATCCGGCTCCACGAACTGCCGATAAAGGTACAGATAATTCTGAAAGGTGTTGTCCTTCAGACCGCGCTTCACCTTTGCCCACAGGGTGAACACATCGTTCAGGGTGACGTACCGTGCTTCTGCCTTGATGCCTTCCAGCGAATCTCGCTGAATGTCGTTTTCCTTTTCCCGAAGTTCCTCTAAGGTCGCGGCATAAATAGAATGCCGCTTGCCATCCGGGGAAGTCCAACGGAAATCGTACTTGCCATCTTTGCGCTGGGATTCCCCTTTGCGGAGAACCACACGCGCCTTGTCTTTGCGTTTCGTATTCTGAGTTATTGCCATGAGCGTTGCTCCTTTCTACATTGCGGTACAGAAAAGAGCGTTGTTCTGTGTTCATAGTACCACAGATACGCCATTCTCTGCAAGACGTTTTGAAAAATATCCGGGACATTTTCAAAGCGAGTACATTTGCTCCGTGTATTCATCCAGCTTGCGCCGCTTGATGAGCCGCTTGGAACCCACCCACAGCACGTGTTCATTATCTGATAATGAACGCAGCTTGTTGATGCCAATGCCGGAGTAAGCCGCAGCTTCTTCCAGCGTCAGATTGCTCTTTTCCC
>ENA-OYXM01000058-OYXM01000058.1-human-gut-metagenome-genome-assembly--contig:-NODE-58-length-68436-cov-16.585528_pt1 | contig 68436 bp, 42 predicted proteins | sample MGYA00243239_ERZ653427 | MGnify/ENA primary metagenome ERZ653427 (study PRJEB26926, sample SAMN06165110) | human gut metagenome | biome: ENVO:00009003; feature: ENVO:2100002; material: ENVO:00002003... | reverse complement strand
CCAAAATGTTTATCTTTAATTATCAATCACTGTAAACCTTTTTCAGGACGGGACACGGCGGTGACGCTGATGTCCGCCATAAATCGGCAAATAAGGTGATAAAAATCCTATTTGCTTTTTTATCAGATATTTCGTATATTTGTATAGAGTTGTTTGACAGGATGAACCTCGATGTAAGTTTATTCAAAACTTGCGTTTCTAAATCATTACCTCATAAAAAAACAACGCCGTAACTTATTCAGTTACAGCATTGCTTTGTAAATCCTCGGAACCGCTGGCGAACAAGGGGCAAAGAATTTTTTGAGGGGGGGGGCTGTGCGGGCATTCCGTTGCCGGACATTGCCGAGTGCCGCATGCCGGCTGGCAGTGGAGGCCGGGCGGTCTGCTGTCGTCCGCGGCCGTGCCGGGGTACGGGTTCAGCGCCGGCGCCGGCTGTGCGGGCCCCCGGCATGATTGCCGTCCGCACGGCATTTCCCGTTATTTCAGCCTGCGGAGTTTGCGGTCTGCGTCGGTAGCTTCGCGTATGGAGATTGCAAAGCCGCCGCCGCGCGCCATCTCCACGTCGAGTTCCGTGCGTTGTCCAACCTTCCCGGTGCGGATGACATACGCCTGCGGATTGGTCTGGTAATCGGCATCGGGGGCATCGGCGTAGAGCGTCGCCACATACTCCTTGCCGGGGGCGAGGTAGTCGAACGGGAGCGTCACCGTACGGCGGTTCTCGTCCGTCACGCCGCCCACGAACCACTCGCCCGTGCCTTTGGCCTTGCGCGCCACGACGATGTAGTCGCCCGGCTCGGCCAGCAGGTAGCGGCTCTCGTCCCAATCGATGGCCACGTCCTTGATGAATTGGAACGCGTCCATGTATTTTTCATAGTGTTCGGGCAGGTCTGCCGCCATCTGCAGCGGCGAGTACATCGTCACGTACAACGCCAGCTGGTTGGCGAGCGTCGCGTTGACGTGCGAGTGGTTGCCGGGGTTGACCTCCGCGACGTCCATCACGAAGATGCCGGGTGTGTAGTCCATCGGGCCGCCCTGCAGGCGCGTGAAGGGCAGGATCGTCACATGGTGGGGCTTCGAGCCGCCGAACGCCTGGTACTCCGTGCCGCGTGCCGACTCGTTGCCGATCAGGTTGGGGTAGGTGCGGCAGAGGCCCGTCGGGCGCACCGCCTCGTGGGCGTTGACCATGATCTTGTGGTCGGCGGCCCGGCGGACGGCATAGAGGTAGTGGTTGTTCATCCACTGCCCGTAATGGTGCTCTCCGCGGGGCAGGATGTCGCCCACGTATCCGCTCTTGACCGAGTTGTACCCGTATTTGTTCATCAGGCGGTAGGCCGCTTCCATGTGGCGTTCGTAGTTGCGCACCGAAGCCGACGTTTCGTGGTGCATCATCAGCCGGATGCCTTTCCCGTGCGCATATTCGTTCAGCGCGGCGATGTCGAAATCGGGGTAGGGGGTCATGAAATCGAAGACGTAATCCTTCGTGTGCCCGAACCAGTCCTCCCAGCCGACGTTCCAGCCTTCGACGAGCAGCTGGTCGAACCCGTGTGCCGCCGCGAAGTCGATGTACCGCTTCACGTTCTCGTTCTCGGCGCCGTGGCGGCCGCTGGGTGTGCACCGGGCGTAATCCGTCACGCCGAGCTGTACCGACGGCACGTCGCGCGTATAGGCCCAGTCGCTCTTGCCGGTGATCATTTCCCACCATACGCCCATGTATTTCACGGGCTTGATCCACGAGGTGTCGTCATAGGCGCACGGCTCGTTGAGGTTCAGGATCAGCTTCGAGGCGAGGATGTCGCGGGCGTCGTCCGAGACCGTCACCGTGCGCCACGGGGTATGGCAGGGCGCCTGCATGTAGCCTTTCCACCCCTGTGCGTCGGGCGTAAGGTGCGAGGTGAAGATGAAATTCCGGTCGTCCAGGTCGAGGTGCATGCACGCATAGTCGACCAGCGCCGCTTCGTGGATGTTGATGTAGAGCCCGTCGTCGCTCTTCATCTGCAGGGCCGTCTGTACGCCCGTGGGCGAGAAGGGCGTCTGCGACGAGTTGGGCGTGATGGCGCCGGGCATCAGCTCCCATATCTGTGAGAGCTTCGATTCGGTGTAGTCGTACTCCTGCGTGTCGTAGTCGCCCGGGATCCAGAACGCCGTGTGGTCGCCCGTCATGGCGAACTGTGTTTTCTCCTCGCCGATGACGAAATAGGTCAGCGACTCCTGTTCGGGGAATTCGTAGCGGAATCCGAGCCCGTCGTCGTAGAGCCGGAAGCGGATCGTCATGTCGCGGCCTGTCGCGGCCTGCCGCAGCGTGACGGCCATTTCGTTATAGCGGTCGCGGATCTCGGCCTGCTCGCCCCATACGGGACGCCATGTCTGGTCGGACTCGCTGCGGGCCACCTGCCCGAGGGTGAACCCGTCGTAGAGCGATACCGGGCGCCCTGGTTCGCCCTTGCGGATTTCAGCCCCGAATTCCAGCTTCGGGGCTTCGCCACGCAGTTCGAGCCCCATGCCGCTGGGCAGGATCACGGGGCGCTCCTTGTAATCGAGCGTATAGGTGGGGCGGCCTCCATCCGCCAGGCTGAATTCCAGGCGGAGGCGGCCGTCGGGCGAGAGGAGCGTCTCCTGTGCCGTGCAGGCTGCGCCGGCCAGCAGCGCAGAGATATATAAAAATATTTTCTTCATGGTTCGGTCTTGTTATTTACGTTTGAATTCTACGATCAGCGCCTGCCGCGGGCCGACCGTGGTGGTATCGTCCACCTCCGTGGCTTCGCCCGTCAGGACGTTGCGCCCGTCGCTCAGCCCCGAGGCGATCTCGGCATAGTGCGACCACGGCACCTGTTTCTTGCCCCGCGAGTTGTTGATGAAGACGAATACCGCGTCGGTGTCGTCATAACGGAAATAGGCGTAGGTGTTGTCGCGCGAGAGGAAGTGCATCGTGCGGCCGTTGTGGATCACGGGCTTCGACTTGCGCCATTGGAAGAGCCGCTGCGTGTAGTCGAAGAGCCCCGCCTGTACGGCATCGCGCTGCGCCGGGTCGAACAGGTTCACCGCGTCGCCCTCCCAGCCGCCGGGGAAATCCACGCGCAGCCCGCCGTGTCCCTGCGAGAGGTCTTTCGAGGTGAACATCATCTCGTCGCCCGAGAATATCTGCGGGATGCCGCGCATCGTGGCCAGCATCGCCATCGAGAGTTTCAGCCGGTCGGGGTTTCTGCGTACGATGTCGCCGATGCGGTCGGTGTCGTGGTTGGCGACGAAGATCATCATTTTCGACAGGTCATGGTAGACGAAATCGTGCGACAGGCAGTCGTAGACGCGCGTCATGCCCTCGCCCCAGCGGAGCGAGTCGGTGGGCAGCGCCCGGCAGATGGCCTCCTGCAGCGGGAAATCCATGATCGACGGCAGGTGCGAGTCGAAGCCGTCCTTGTTGGGATTGCCGCCCTGCCAGTATGCCAGTTGGGGGATCGACGACGTCCAGCATTCTCCCACGATGTTGAAACCGGGGTATTCCCTGCGTACGGCCGCGCACCACTCGCTCATCGGCACCTTTTCGTTGTAGGGGTAGGTGTCGACGCGGAACCCGTCCAGGCCGGCATACTCGATCCACCACACGGCCCATTGCTTGAAATATTGCAGCACGTAGGGATTGTCGAGGTTCATGTCGGGCATCGACGGCACGAACCAGCCGCTCTCCTGCAGGTCGAGGTCGTAGCGCGAAGCGTTGGGATCCATGTTCGTCGAGAAGCAGACGTTCGTCCCGGTGTATTCGGGGAACTGGTGTATCCAGTCCCTGAAAGGCAGGTCTTTCATCCACCAGTGGCCCGTGCCGCAGTGGTTGGTGACGATGTCCATAATCACCTTCAGCCCGTGGTCGTGGGCTTTGCCTACGAACTCCCTATACAGTTCGTTCGAGCCAAACCGGGGGTCTATGCGGTAGTAGTCGCCGCAGGCGTAGCCGTGGTACGAACCTTCGGGTTCGTCGTCCAGCAGCAGCGGCGTGGGCCATACGGCCGTGGCGCCCAGCCCTGCGATGTAATCCAGGTGGTCGATCATCCCCTGCAGGTCGCCCCCGTGGCGGCCGAAGAAGGCGCTGCGGTCGGCGCGCTCCCGCGTGTGGGGCGTCGAGTCGTTCGACGCATCGCTGTTGGCGAAGCGGTCGGGCATCAGGAGGTAGATCATGTCGGCCGTGGTGAAACTCCTGCGTGCGACCGAGCCTTCGGCGCGTGCCGCGATCTCATAGGGAACCTTGAACTGTCGTTCCCCCTGCGAGAATACGAGGTAGTAGGTGCCCGGCTCCGCGTCGGGTTGCACCTCCACGTCCACGAATAGGTAATTAGGACTGTCGGCCTTGTGGCGGGCCTTCACCCCGACGCCCTGTCCGCCTTCGATGCGGACGTCGTATGCCGCGATGCCGGCCCCGTTGACGAGCAACTGGAGCGGGGTCTGCATTCCCGTCCACCACGAGAGGGGTTCGACGCGGGTAACCTCGCCCGAGGCGTCTGCCACCGAGGCGGGGTCAAATGCGGACTGTCCTGTCCCTGTGCAGGAGAGCAGTCCGGCTGCTGCGAGTGTCATGAAAAATCGGTTCAAAATATTGTCGTTTGTAAAGTTAGCAAAAAATCGGTTTCCAGCGATTCCCGTTTCGCCCGGGGCATCCTTGTGCTTCTCATGCGCATCCCCGTGCTTCTCTGATGGTTTACTGTCTATTCCCGTCGGGTGCTATCGGGTTCCCGGCGCTGTTTCCGCGCATCCCCGGCGCATGTCCGCAACCCTTATCTCCTGTCTTGTGCGAAGACCAGCCACTGCCATGCGGGAAGCACGGTGCGGGTGCCGCCCGTGTATTCCTTCCCGGTGAAGAACTCGCGGCGCGAGCCCTCGAACGGCAGGTCGAATGCGACCTCCTCCGCGCTGAGGTTCGCAGCGACTGTCACCTCGTTGCCGCCGGCCGTGCGGGAAAACAGCATCAGGCCGTCGGGTGTTCGTTCGCCGAGCGGGTATGCGGCCTGCCCGCCGCGTTCTCCGGCCGCGAGCGCCGGGTTCTCGTGGCGCAGCCGGATCAGTGCGGTGTAGAAATCCGTAAACCCGTTATGTTCCCACGCGGGTACGGGGTCTTTCTCGAAGAACTCGAAGCGGTGGTCGAACCCCATCTCCTGTCCGGTATAGACGAGCGGCTGCCCGTTGGGCAGCGTGAAGGTCAGGAACGCCATCACGCGTGCCGCGTCGCCCATGCGCTCGAATTCCGTCCCGGCCCACGAGTTTTCGTCGTGGTTCGAGGTGAACATCAGGCGGAACGCCTCGCGCGGCATGGCAGCGGCATCCCTGGCGACGTAGGCACGCAGGTCTGCGGCGCTTTTGCGTCCCTGTGCGATGTCGTTCAGCAGGTGGTGCAGTTCCCACGCATACGAGGCGTCGAACGCCCCGTCGTGCAATGCGGGGGCTTCGCCCTCGGCGAGCAGGTAGATGCCGGGGTACTCCTTCCGCAGTGCGGGCAGCGTCTGCTGCCAGAAGTCGATGGGTACCTCGCACGCCATGTCGCAGCGGAATCCGTCGATGCCGCGGTTGAGCCAGAAACGCATGGCGGCCGCCATTGCGGCACGCATGTCCGCGTTGCCGTAGTCGAGCTTGGCGATGTCCGTCCAGTCGTACTGCACGATGGTGTTGCCCAGCGAGTCACGTACATACCAGTCGGCCGGGCGCTCCTCGATCCAGCGGGCATCGGGCGAGGTGTGGTTGGCCACCCAGTCCAGGATCACGCGCAGCCCGAGTCTGTGGGCTTCGGCCAGGAACCGGTCGAAATCCTCCAGCGTGCCGAATTCGGGGTTGACGGCTTCGTAGTCGGAGATGGCGTAGTACGAGCCGAGGGTTCCCTTGCGCTCCTTGACGCCGATGGGGTAGACGGGCATCAGCCAGACGACGTCCACGCCCATCTCTTGGAGCCGGGGCAGGTGGCGTGCGGCCTCCGCCAGCGTCCCTTCGGGGGTGTACTGGCGCACGTTCATTTCGTAGACGACCGAGTTGTAACTCCAGTCGGGGTGGGCGGCCGGTTGCTGCGGCCGTGTGCCGCAGGCAACCAGTACCATTGCGAGAAGTAATGCGGGCAACCGTTTCATGGCGAGTTGTTTAGAGCGCGAACACTACCGACGACCAGGCACCCATGAGCAGTTTCGACGAAGCGTCGCCGCGCTGAAGTTTCACTTCACCTGAGACGCCTACGGCCTTGTCCGGTTGGTCGGTAAGGGTCAGTATCTGTGTCTCCTGGCCGAAGTTGTGCACGACGAGCATCCGTTCGCCGTCCAGTTCGCGGTACCAGGCCGCGATGGATTGCTGCGAGGTGTTGCCGTCGTTGTAGACCGGGTGTTTGACCATCTTGCCCTGCGCCAGCACGGGATAGGTGTTGCGCAGCCGGGCGAACGTGCGGTAGAGGTTGAGCAGCGAACCGTCGTCGTCGGCCTGCGCCTCGACCGAGATTGCTGCGGTCAGCATCTGCATGTCGATCTTGCCCGAGAGGCTTCCCGAAGCCAGTTCGTTGCCCGCCTTGTCCCACAGGATCGGGGTGCGGACATATTCGTCGCCGTTGGATTTGGTGCCCCAGTACCCGAGCTCTTCGCCCTGGTAAATGTAGGGTGCGCCCTGCGCCGTGAGCAGTACGGCGGCCGCCACCTTCATCTTTTCGACGGACTGCCCCAGGTCGGAGCCCGTGCGATCCTCGTCGTGGTTCGAAAGTTTCGTGGCTTCGATGTAATCGCTGCGGTACTGTGCGTAGAGGGGCTGCACGTCGAGGATGTCCTTGACGAAATAGCATCCGATGCCGTTTTGCAGCGCCCATTTGAGCTTGTACCAGAACGTGAATTCGAACAGTGCCGGCAGCCCCCGGTAATAGGGTGCCGCCTTGTCCGCTTCGTCGAGCATCTCGCCCACCATGTAGAAATCGCCCTCTCCGCCGGCGGCCTTGTAGGTCTCGTTCATGCGGTCGTAGAATTTCTTGAGGAACGTGGGGTTCTCGTCGTTGTAGGCGTTGTGGTAGATGTGCTTCACGGCATCGAGGCGGAACCCGTCCACGCCCATGCGTACCCACTTGTCAGCCGCTTCGGCGACGGCCTTGAACGCCCTGGACTGCTCGGCCTCGGCGGCTTTGCCGTAGTTGAGGTCGGCGAATGCCGCCGTCCAGAAGTGCGAATGGTACATCGTCGGCAGCGAGAACTGCACGTTGGCCGGGTCGGCCGAGCGGTTCGACATCAGGGTGAAGGGCTCCCCGAACCGGATGATCGTCCGGTTGTCCGGGGCGCCGTATTTGGTGCCTGCGGCCCACGACATGGTCGAGGTGCGGACGAGGAATCCCCAGTCGGAATCGAAGTCGAGCGTCAGTTCGTAGCTGTTGCCGCCCCTGGCGTAGAAGCGTTTGCTCGTGCCGTTGCCGAAATAGAGGTACTTGTCGTCCGGGCCGCCCTGCGTGTTGTCCGCGTCCGCGGCGTCGGTCGTTTCGGTAACGGTCACCGTCGGGCTGTCGGCATTTGTCCAGTCGAGTACGAACTTGAAGCGCCCGGCGGCACCCGCCCCCGTGTCGGTCGAGAACCATTGCCCGGCATCGTAGCCTGCGGCGCCTTCCGTGGCGATCTGGTCGATCCGTCCGGCTGCGATGTCGGCCTGCGGGTCTTCGGAGAAGATATAGCGGTCACGGTAAGGGCTCCCTTCGGACGCGGCGGCCGATTTGAACCACGGGTGGTCTTTGCCTGTATGGTTGAGCACGTAATCCAGGTAGACCCGGATGCCACGGGCATGGGCCGCGTCGATGAATGCCCTCAGGTCGGCGTCCGTCCCGAAGGCGGGGTTGACCGCCTCGTAGTCGAGCACGTCGTAACCGTGGTACGAAGCCGCCGGATGGATCGGCGAGAGCCATACGGCCGAGGCGCCGAGTGCGTCGATGTAGTCGAGCCGCCGGGTCAGCCCCGGCAGGTCGCCCACCTTGTCGCCGTTGCCGTCGGCGAAGCTGTATACCAGCAGCTGGTAGCTTATGTCGGCGCGTTTGCGGTTGTCCCACGCATCGGGCTGGGCGACGACCTGCTCGCCCTCGAAATCCTGGGAGGCATCGCCGCTCTGTGTCACGGTGACGACGACCGGATCGCAGCCCGGGGCGGTGAAGGTAAGCGTCGCGGAGCGTTTCGACGACTCGTTTGCGGTCGCCGTGACCGCGAACGACGTGGAGGTTTTGCCCGATGTGAGGGCCGGTGTGCACCATGCGGTATTGTCGCTCTGCGTCAGCGACCACGCGCCCGCATCGGTGCGCAGGTCGAGCAGCCGGCTGCCGCCTGCGGCTTCGAATTCTATCTCCGTGGGGGTCACGGAGAGCATACTGCCGCCGGTATCGCCGGTCTTGTCGTCGCTGCACGACACGGATACGGAAAGTACGAGTGCCAGCAGCAGGAAAAGAAATTTTTTCATAGCGGAATCTCGGTTAAAGTTCGTTTCGGGGCCTGCCGTCCGGTCAGGGACGGCAGGCCAGAAACGGGACGGCAACCTCTGTGTGCCGTCCCGTGAAAGGGTGGCCGTTATTCGGCCTCTGCCGGGGTCTTGCCCTCGGACATGATGTATATCTGCGAATTCGCGAGGTCGAAATAGATGTCGTAGGTGCCGTCGAGCTGGACTTTCATGTTCTGCGAACCGCCGCTGGTGATGATGTCTACGGCCTTGTTGATGTCGACCGCACCGCCCGACGCCGTGCCGTAGTTCTTGGAGTCGTCCCAGGCGTTATTGAAGCGGATCTTGAATTCGCTGGCGGTGGTCAGGGCTACGCCTTTGCGAACGAGGTAGGCGCCCTCCTCGCTCATGGAGAAATCGCCCAGGTCACCCCATCCGGTGATGTTGCCGACCAGTCCCCATGTGTCGGCGACCAGCTCGGGCTTGGCGCCTGCGGCCATCACGTAGGCGCGTCCCGCCTCGGGCAGCAGCCAGTAGTCGTACGTGCCGGCTTCGGCGATCACGGCATTGACCTTGTCGGCGGAAACCTTGAAGGCCGAGCCGATCGTGCAGGTGTAGGGGCTGCTGCCGGCGAATGCGGCGTCGGCCCCGATCCACTGCGACTCGTCGCCGCTCTTGAAGAGGAATTCCGAGTTGGCGGCTACCTCGACCCCTGCGGCCTTGTAGGCCACGATGTTCGAGCTGGCGCTCTCCATGGCCGTCGGGCCCCAGTCGGGGGTTGCGACGGTCTGGCCGTGGATGTACCAGTCGGCCTTTTCCGGCCCCGGGTCGGGTTCTTCGCCGCCGCCCGTGCCGTAGTCGCCGGCATTGAGTTCGTAGGTGATCTCCGCAGAGTTGTTCAGGGTTGCGTATACGCGGTAGTTGCCCGCCGTGGCCTTGATGTTGTCGCCGTTCTGCGAAAGGCGTCCGTCCGCCCCGCCGAAGTTTATCGCCCAGTCGTTGTCCGCACGGAATTTGAATTCCCCGGCGGTCAGTGTGACGTCGACCCAGAAACGCTGTTTTTGGGTGTCGAAATTCATCTCCGTGTCGGTGTCCCAGCCGCCCGGAGTGGCATCGCCGATAATACCCATCGAGTTGAACGACAGCTTATTGCTTAACGTTAATGTCGAACGGTCGAATACGAAGCGGTAGAAGCGCTTGGAATAGACCATGATGTTTCCGGAACCGCTGCTGGAGATCAGCGTGATCGACGGGGCTTCCGTTTCCGGAGCCGCAGCATCATCGTCGGTGCCCCAGTTGCAGGCATCGTTCCAACCGGCTTCGCCGCTCAGTTTGAAGCCGTTGGCGGCTTTTTCGCCCAAGTCAACGATAGCTTCGTAGGTGACCTCGTCGCCGGAGAAACAGAACAGTCCCTGTGCGTTGTCGAAATTCCAGCCGCAGTAATCGCCGATTACCCAGACCTGGGGATAGGTACGCTCGGCCGTTGTCACGGTCATGCGGACGGTGGCGGGGGCGGAGTAGAATTTCTCGAAGTCGGTGCCGATCGTGGCGCTGATGTAGAAATCCACGTCTGTAGGTTCGCCCGAGGGAACCCCCAGGCCGCCGTCTTCCACGGACAGCGCAAGGATGTTGTTGAGGCTTTCATAGGTCTGTTCCGACGAGGTGCCGTTCATACCCGTGAAGAGCACCAGTTTCGCACCGTCGTTGTACGAGGCTTCGATCGAGTAGTTGATCTGGGTGCGGACGCCGAAGTCGGCGGCGTCCCAGGTGAAGGTCTGCGTCGAGCCCATGTTGTCGGGCGTAATGACGATCTCCCCGGGCAGCGCATGCAGCACGGGCGCCACGACCTTGTCGGGGTCGTAGGCCTTTACCTCGTCGAGCTTTTGGCAGGCGGAGAGGAGTCCCGTCGCAGCCGCCAGCATCATCGCATATCGTGTAATTTTCATAGTCGTACGATTTTTAGGGTTGGTTATTTATCGGTTGCGTTTCCGTAGCCGGGATTCTGGTGCAGTTCGGGGTTGGAAGCGAGCTCCGACGAAGGGATGGCAAAGATTTTCATGTAATCATCGAACCCCTGTCCGGTGAAGGTGCCGCCCTTGTATGTCCAGAGGAACGACGGGGTGGTGAACTTGCCGTAGCGGATCAGGTCGGTGCGGCGGTGCCCCTCCCACATCAGCTCGCGGGCACGCTCCTCGAGTAGGTAGTCGGCCGTGACCGACGAGGGGGCCGATACCCCGGCACGGTTGCTCAGCTCCTGGAGTTTCGGCAGCGCGGTGTTGGCCTGTCCCAGGTTCATGCAGGCCTCGGCGTAGATCAGGTAGATCTCGCCCAGGCGGATCATCGGGAAGTCGATGTCGCTGTATGCCTTCGATGCAGCCGTGGCAAGGAATTCGTCGTTGGTCATGTCGTGGGGGATATTGTTGAACTTGAGGCAAGTCCACCCGTTGAGGAAGACATAGAGCGCATCGTTCATTGACTCCTGGCGGCCTTTGATGTAGAACATTCCGCCGCGTTTGTCACTGACCGTATATTCGCCCGTGGTGTAGTCCGCGTTGCGGGCGTTGAAATATTTCTGCACGTATTCGTAGGGTACGCGGATGCCGGCCCAGCCGTTGTTCACGCCGTTGATCTTCTGTTCGGCCGTCACGTCGGTGGCGGCGATGGCTGCCAGCGTCAGGTACGACGTGCCGCCGTAGGACTGCGTCTGCTCGGCGTCGTATGCCACGCCGAAGATGATCTCCTTCAGGGCGTCGGCGTTCTCGCCGTTGTCGCCGCGGAAGAGGTCGGAATACTCCGGGCAGAGCGAGTAGCCCATGCCGAAGATCGCTTCGCAGGCGGATTTGGCCTCCGTCCACATCGGGGTGCCGGCATAAACCTCGGCATTGAGGTACATGCGGGCCAGCAGGCCGTTGACCGCACCCTTGTCGGCACGCGGGTAGTTCGAGCGTGCGGCAGGCATCGCGCTTTCGTCCGAAGCCAGGTCGGTCAGCTCCGAGATGCAGTAGTCGAAGACATCCTTGCGCGAGGCCTGTTTGGGGTTCACACCGCCGCCGAAGGGCGAGGTCTCGGTCGTGAACGGCACGTCGCCGAACACGTCGAGGGCGATCCAGTAGAAATAGGCGCGCAGGAAACGGGCCTCGGCGCGGAAGCTCTGGATCCTGGCGGCCAGTTCGCTGCTCACGCCGCGGTCGGAGAGTTTGTCCGAGGCGGTCTGGCGCAGGTACTCGTTCACGTAGGCGATGCCCTGCAACGTACGTACGTAGACGGCGTAGGTCGCGTCGTTGTCGGCGTCGGACCACGTGTCGGTATTCATGGCGCGTACCCAGGCGTCGTTCTCCCAGGCGCATTTGCAGGCGTCGGCCGTAACCTCCTGGATCGTCCAGAATGCGCGGATGAGCTCCGAGGCGCCGCCGTCGCTGACCTGCAGGTCGGTGGTGTCGTTCGAGACGAAATTGAAATAGAGTTTGGTGAGCCCGGCCAGGTAGCCGTTCTCGTCTTTCCCGTAGACGGTCTCCGAGGTCGAGTCGGACGGGTTGAGGGGCAGGGTGTCGAGATCCCCGATGCACGAAGTGAGCAGCATCGTTGCGCCTGCCGCCGCCAAGGCGAAATGTTTTATGTCGATTTTCATGGTTCGTTCGTTTTTAGAAGTTTACATTCAGACGCAGCGAATAGGTGCGCGGGCGCGGCCAGATCGAGCCGTCGATGCCGTTGACACCCGGTATTTCGGGGTCTACGCCGCTGTAATCGGTGATGACGAATACGTTCTGCACGCCGAAGGCGACGCGCATCGAACCCTTCCAGTTGCCGATCTTGTTGAACGTGTAGCCGAGGTTGATGTCGTCCATGCGGAAGAACGAGGCGTTTTCGAGGAACATGTCCGAATACCACTGCTCGCCGCTGTTGGCCTTCGTAAAGCCGGTCTTCTTGACCAGCCGTGCGAAGTTGGGCAGGTTGCCGGCGTTGATGTCGATGTTGGACGTCGAGTTGGCCGAGGCGAAGTCGTTGAAGACCCAGTTGCCCGCCGAACCGTGGCCGTTGAAGCCGAAGTCCCAGTTCTTGTAGCTCAGCTTGAGGCTGATGCCGTAGAAGAAGTCGGGGTTGGGGCTCTTGTCGGTCACGTAACGGTCGGCCTGTGTGATCTTGCCGTCCTTGTCACGGTCGACCAGCGCGTTCTGGATCGGATTGCCGTCCTGGTCGTATACCTGCTGGAAACAGTAGAAAGTGTAGGGCGCATAGCCTACCTTGTGGATCTGGAGCAGGTTACCCGTGCCCTTGGTGATGCTTCCCGTCTGGATGTTGTAGTCGGGGTCGTCGGTGTTGTTGAGCTTGGTGAACTCGGTGTGTTGGAACGTGCCGTTGAAGCCGACCGTGAGGTTCCAGTCCTTGGTCTGCACGGGGATGAAATTCAGGTTGAATTCCACGCCCTTGTTCTCCATCGAGCCAATGTTGGTGAGCACCGTGTTGCCGAAGTTCGAGCCCATGGGGGTGATGACGCTGTTCAGAAGGTCGTCCGTCTGGCGCAGGTACCAGTCGACGCTACCGTTGATGCGGCCGCCGAGGAACCCGAAGTCGAGTCCGACGTTGTAGGTCGTCGTGGTCTCCCATTTGATGTTGGGGTCGTAGGCGCCCGGCGTGAGGTAGAACATGTGGCCGGCGCTGCCCATGTAGTAGGTCTTGTAGACGTCGGTCGACATGTAGTAACGCGCCAGGTAGGGGTAGTTGGAACCGATCTCCTGCTGGCCGGTCTGTCCGACGCCGACGCGCAGCTTGAGGGCCGAGACGGCACGCGAATCCTTCAGGAAATTCTCCTCGGCGATGTTCCACGCAAAGGCGCCCGAAGGGAAGAGGCCCCAGCGGGTATCCTTCGAGAAACGCGAAGAGGCGTCGTCGCGCAGCGTGAAGGTGAAGAGGTATTTCGAGGCGATCGAATAGTTCAGGCGTCCGTAGAACGAGAGCAGGTAGTTCTCCTGGCGGTTGAACGGGTAGCGCGAATCCTCGCCCTTCTGCTCGTGCGTCTCGTTGAAATAGGATACCGAGTGGTCGGAGCTGTAGAAATGCTGCCACGAATAACCGGCCATCACGTCGAGGTGGTGGATGCCCCACTCCTTGTTGAAGTTGGCGTAGAATTCGAGCAGCTGGTTGCGGCGGAAGTTCGTCGTCCACGAATACTGTCCCCAGCCGCGGGCCTCGGTGTCGGTGTATGCCTGGAACGAGCCGGGGTTCACGCCGTCGTAGGTCTTGGCGCTCGATACGTCGAGGCCGAGGTTGAGGTTGAAACGCAGCGCTTCGAAGCCGTGAACCTTATAGTCGATCTGGGCGTTGCCGATGAAACGCTTGGCACGCGCCGTATTGTCGCGGTCGTAGAGCTGCGAGAGCGGGCCCGCACCCAGCAGGGTGTTGGGCGTGAAGTCCTCGCCGCGGCCCGATCCGTAGTTCCAGTATCCGTTGGTGGTCGTGTAGTCGATCGAGCCGTCGTCGTTGCGGAAGTAGGGGTCGATCGTGGGGTTGAAGAAGGCAGCCGAACCCACCACGCCGCCCGAAGCGTAGCGCTGCGACGTGACGACGCCCTTGGCGTTGAGGTTGACCGTGAGGTGCTTGTCGAAGAAGTTGGGCGAGAGGCTCAGGTCGAGCGTCCCGCGTTCGTATTTCGACGTTTCGAGCGTACCCTGCTGGTTGGTGTAGCCCACCGATGCACGGTAGGGCATGCGGTCGTTGATGTTGCCGATCAGGCTGACGTTGTGGTCATGCGAAATGGCGGTGCGGAAGACCAGATCCTGCCAGTTGGTGTTCTTGTCGCCGAGCATCGACTGTACCTTGTCGCCCGTGGTCGTACCTGCGGGATACACCTGGTCGATGTAGGTGCGGAACTCGCCGGGGGACATCACGGGCAGCTCGTCGGAGTTGGTCTGGACGCTCACGCTGCCGCTGTACGATACGCGGGGCGTGTTGCCGCGCCCCTTCTTGGTGGTGACGAGGATGACGCCGTTCGAAGCACGCGAACCGTAGATGGCCGCCGCCGAAGCGTCCTTGAGCACGGTGAAGGATTCGATGTCGTTGGGGTTGATCGTCTCCAGCGGGTTGGCCATACCCTTGCCGCCGTCGACTGCGATGGGTACCCCGTCGATCACGATCAGCGGGTCGTTCGAGGCGTTGAGCGAAGCCGCACCGCGCACGCGGATGGTGGCGCTCGATCCGGGGCCGCCGTCGCCGGGGATGATGTGTACGCCCGGAACCTTGCCCTTGAGCATGTCCTGCGTGGAGACCACGGCTCCGCGGTTGAACTCTTCGGCCTTGATTGCCACGACCGAACCGGTCATGTCGTTCTTCTTGACCGAACCGTAGCCGATCACCACCACGTCGTCGATGCCCATGGCATCCTCTTCGAGCGTGAGGTGTGCCAGCAGCGACGAACTGGCCACCAGGCTGACGGTCTTGTAACCGACATAGCTGACTTCGATGACCGATTCGGGGCCGGCGGCGCGGATGGCATAGTCGCCGTCGATGCCCGTCGAGACGCCGTTGGTCGTGCCCTTTTCGACGACGGTAGCGCCCAGGATCGGCATTCCGGACTTGTCGACAACTACGCCTTTAACCTCATAACCAGCGTTTTGCGCCAGCGTGAGGGGGGGGGTAAATTGACATATGAGCAAGATACCCGCACACATAGTTAAAAATCGTTTCATAAGAATTTTGGTTAGTTTATAAGTTGATTTTATGGATTGTAGGTCATTGGGCCTTGTGTTCTTTGACCAGGAAGACCGACACGGCGGCCAGCAGCATGAAGACCCCGGCGAGCGCCAGCATGTCGGCCGCGTCGGAGGCGAAGCAGTACTTGACGATGGCACCGCCGGTCAGTCCGATGACGATCTGGGGAACGGTGATCGTGAAATTGAAGATACCCATGTATACGCCCATGCGGCGCGGTTCGACCGCGCGCGACAAGATGGCGTAGGGCATGGCGAGGATGCCCGCCCAGGCGATGCCGATCCCCACCATCGGGAGCATCAGCGCGTACTGGTCGTGCAGCAGGCACAACCCCGCAAGCCCAGCGCCCCGGCGAGCAGGCAGGCCGCGTAGACGGGTTTGTTGCCGTAGCGCGCGGCGACGCGCCCGAGGAACAGGGCGGCGATGCAGGCGGGGATGGGGTAGGTGCCGTTGAGCACGCCGACCCATGTCTGCGTGGCGCCGGCCGAGAGCACTTCGCCCGTGGCATGGTCGGTGACTACACCCGTGATGGCGGGTTTGAGGTAAGTCCACATCAGGAAGAGCGCCGCCCACGAGAAGAACTGCGTGACGCCCAGCCGCACCATCACGCCGGGGACGTTGCGCATGAGGCCGACGAAGCTCACCGGTTTGGCGTCCTCCTCGGAGAGGTTGTTGTAGCGGGCGAACTCCCCGGGCGGATATTCCCGTGTCTTGAACGAGGTGACGAGCACCGTGAGCAGCAGGATCGCGCCCCCGGCATAGTAGGAGTAGGCGATGTGCGGCGAAACATGCCCCGGAGCGGCCTCGTCCGACACGCCGAGCCATGTCATGACGAGCGGCAGGATAGCGCCGACGACCGCACCGAGGTTTATCAGGAAGGTTTGTACCACGTAGCCCTGTGTCTTCTGCGAATCGTCGAGCATGTCGGCCACCAGCGCTCGGAAGGGCTGCATCGTGACGTTGAACGACAAATCCATGAACAGCAGGATGAAAGCCCCCATGGCGAGTGGGGCGAAGGCGAGCAGTTTGGGGCAGTTGGGCATGAGCACTAGCGCCAGCGCCGAGATCAGCGACCCGCCCAGGATGTAGGGGATGCGGCGGCCCCAGCGCGTCCAGGTGCCGTCGGAAAAAAGCCCCACGATGGGCTGGACGATCATGCCGGCCAGCGGTGCCGCCAGCCAGAAGTAGCTCAGGTGGCTGACATCTGCCCCCAGCGATTCGAAGATGCTCGACGTGTTGGAATTCTGGAGCGAATATCCGATCTGCACGCCGAGGAAGCCGAAGCTGAGGTTCCAAATCTGCCAAAATGAGAGTTTAGGTTTGGTCATTTCGGTTTTTCGGTTGGTTTTCAGGTTATACAAATTTTAATAAAAAAATCCGGATGGCGAACCGCCGGGCGACGAACGGAGGGATCAGCCGGATGAACGGGCGGATTTTTACGACGAACGGTAGCCCGAGGGGGACGATTTGGAATTTACGCGGAAAAACACTACCTTTATTCATAAATAAACGAAACCCGTATATACTTAATACAGCCTCAGTCAGCCTATATGCGATCGCTCAAAGTGTCCGGAATTATCCACCTGTTCGCCGTGCTCCATGCCGTGGTCGCCCTTTCATGCCATCTGGCGGGGATCAACGACGAGTTGGTGCTGACGCTGCTGACGATCGTGCTGATCGTGCTGATCTGCCTAAAACGGGGCCTGAACGTGGAGTTCACCGCTGCCAGCGTGATCGTCGTCAACGTGATCGGCTACCTGCTGGGTACGGGCGGTGCGCAGCTGATCGAGCTGTTATTGCACGCCCCGCCCGTGGTGCATGCCGTGTCGACTTTCATAACCACCGAGATTCTGGGCTGGAGCATCGTGTGGTTCACCAAGTTGTTCCGCCGCGGCGACGACACGGCGAGCCGCTCCTCGGCCTGGACGCCCCGCATCGGGTTGCTGCTGCTGGCCGTGGGGGTGATTTTCGTGCTGAGGCTGGCCTATGTCGAGCTCTTCTCATCGCCTTCCTTCTCCACAGACCGCCTTTACCACATGGCCGACTTGCTGGCTTCGAACTCCGCGGCACTGATTATCCTGCTGTGCGTCAATATCATCTATGTCCGGCATACGCGCAGGCGTGAAACCCGGCACGGTCTGATCGCCGAAATCGCGGCGTTCCTCCTGTTCGTGCTGTTCACGTCGGCCTGCGTGGCGCTCATTACGGGGTTGCACCTGCCGTTCGCCTTCGACCGCTCGTTCTCCGCACGGGAGTTCCTGCAACTGTGGATCGTCACCCTGCTGGTCGAGGTGACCCTCTATTCGGTCGTATTTATGGTCGATTACGCCCTAGTCGCGCGTGCCGTGCTGCGTGCCGAGCGCGGCAAGGCGCACCAGGCGCAGTTCCGTTACATGAAACTCAAACAGCAGGTCAACCCCCATTTCCTGTTCAACTCGCTCAATATCCTCGACTGCCTGGTCTGCGAGCAGCGCACGGAGCAGGCCAGCGCCTACATCCATAAACTGGCGGGCATCTACCGTTACATGCTCCAGAACGAGGAGGAGACGCTCGTGCGCCTGCGCGAGGAGATGGCTTTCGTGGGGATGTACGTCGACTTGTTGCAGGTGCGTTTCCCCGAGGGGTTTCGCGTGGAGACCGACATTCCGGACGAGGCCATGAACCGCCATGTCCTGCCCTGCTCGGTGCAGCTGCTGATCGAAAACGCCATCAAGCATAACTCGGTGGGGGCCGACCGGCCGCTGGTGATCCGCATCGTCGCCGGGGCCGGAGCCGTGACGGTGTCGAACAACCTTCAGCTGAAGGTATCCGGCACTACCTCGACCCGTGTGGGGCTGAACTACATCCGCCAGCAATACCTCGACCTGTCGGGCATCCCGATCGGGATACGCCGTACCGATACCGAATATTGTGTCACCTTACCGTTGCTGTAATATGAACGTACTGATCGTAGAAGACGAAATGATGGCCCAGGCAAACCTGGCGCGAGCGCTGACCCAGCATTTTCCCGACGTACGGATCGTCGGGACGACCGGCTCGGTCAGGGAGACGGTGCTCTGGCTGCGCACGCCGGGGAACAGTGCCGATGTGATTTTCATGGACGTGGAGCTCTCCGACGGGGATTGCTTCGAGATATTCCGCCAGGCGGATGTGACGGCGCGGGTCATCATGACCACCGCATATGACAATTACGCCGTGCGGGCGTTCGAGGTCAACAGCATCGACTACCTGCTCAAACCGATCGACCCCGCGGCGCTGCGGCGTGCCGTGGAGCGCTGCCGGGTGCGGAGCGGGGGTATCGACCCCGACGTATTGCTGAACGCGATCCGCAGCCCGCGCGAATACAAACAGCGCTATGTCGTGCGTTTCAACGACCGGATCGTTCCGGTACAAACCACCGACATCGCCTATTTCTACTCGGAAGAGAAAAACACCTACCTTGTCACGAGCGATAACAACCGCTATGTTGTGGATCAGTCGCTCGACGTCCTTTCGGACGAACTGGATCCCGGGCGGTTTTTCCGCATATCGCGCAGTTGCATCATCGCCATGCCGGCGATCGTCAGCATCGTGAAATATCTGGGCAACCGGCTGAAGATCACGGCACGTCCGCGTCCTGAGTTCGAGATGGTGGTGAGCCGGTCGCGGGTCGACGACTTCCTGAAGTGGTTGGAGGGGAATGGCTGAGCCTTCGTCGCGGCTGCATGATAAAAAGGGGTACCCATCGGAGTACCCCTTTTTTGTAGCCGGGAGCGGCGGTGCCGCAGTACGCCCGTCAGCGGCGCCCGCTGCAGGCGATCATGTCGTGCAGCGATTCGTTGAAGGTCTCCTTGCGGAGCAACTCCTCGAGCGGGAGGTGCATCCGGTAGCGCCAGTGGTAGCGGGGGATGGACGGGACGTTGATGCGTTCCTTGGCCGGGTCGGGGTAGCGCAGCTCCCCGTCGGTCGAAAGCCAGTCCTGTAACGGCAGGATGGTGAGCATCGCCGGGGAATTGAGGTGCATGTCGAGGATGCGCCGGCATATCCACGGCTCGCAGAAATAGGGAACGTCGCCCCCGATGCCGAGTGCTTCGTGGTAGAAGCGCGCCGTGAGTTCGCGGTCTTCCTCCCACCATGCCCGCAGCGGGTTCATGTCGTGCGTCGAAGTGGTGCAGACCGAGAAATAGGGGTAGTGCGCCGGGTCGGCGAAGAGTTCCCCCGGCGTCTTGGGCATGCGCTGGATTTCGAGCGAGAGGATTTGCAGTTCGTGCATCGTTTCGGGGACGCTGTCGGGGATCATCCCCAGGTCTTCGCCGCAGGTCAGCATCTCGGTCGCCGAGAGGAGTACCGGGAGCTTGCGCAGGGCGGATTCCTGCCAGAAACGGTTGTGCCGGTGGTAGAAGAAGTCGGTATAGAGCCGGTCGAAGGTCGCGCGGCGCTCTCCGTCGAGCCGGCGGTAGGCATGTGTCGAGTGGGGGGCGATGCGGGGGTGGAAATAGCCCTTGCGGCGCGGGTCTTCGATGAAGAGCACGTCGTCGAGCAATGCCATAAGCCTTTCCCGCAGCCGGGTCTGGTGTTCGTCGTCGCCCGGGAAGCGGGCTGCGACCTTGCGCTGGGTGGCATAGGCGGGCAGTAACCGCCCCTCCTTCATGCAGGTGGCGCGAACTTCGCCGGCCAGGTCGCCGAACAGTTCCCCGAGCGTGTGCTCGTCGGGCGCCGGGGTGGTGTAGCGTCCGCCCTGCGTGTCGAAGCCCATGCCGCGCAGTTCATCTGCGGAATAGGGCAGGGCGGGGTTGAAATAGCCCAGCAACCCGTGTACGGCATGCGTGGGAATCTCCCAGATGCGGAAGAACCCGAGGATGTGGTCGATGCGGAAGGCGTCGAAGTATTCGGCCATCTTGGCCATGCGTGCCCGCCACCAGGCGTAGCCGTCGCGTGCCATACGTTCCCAGTTGTAAGTCGGGAATCCCCAGTTCTGGCCGACGGCCGAGAATGCGTCGGGCGGGGCCCCGGCCTGCGAGTCCATGTGGAACAGGTGCGGGTAGAGCCATGCGTCGACGCTCGTGCGGCTGATGCCGATGGGCAGGTCGCCCTTGAGGACGATGCCGTGGTCGCGGGCGTAGGCGCAGACCTCGGACAGTTGCGTATGCAGGTGGTATTGGACATAGCAGTGGAATGCGATGTCGCGGCTGTGGCTGCGGCAATAGGCGTCGACGGCTTTGCGGTCATAGCGGGCGAAACCGCCCCAGCGGGTGAAGTCGGGCGTGCCCGTTTCGTCGCGCAGCGTGCAGAAGGCGGCATAGGGGATGAGCCAGTGTCTGTTGGCGGCGATGAAGGCCTTGTAGTCGCGGCGTGCCGCGGTGCGGGCGCCGTGGCGTTCGAACGCCCGGCGGAGCAGCCGCAGTTTGTGCCCGTTGACACGCTCGTAATCTATTTCGGGAAGGGCGTTCAGCTCGCTGCGCAGGGTGCGGTACTCGTCGTCCTCCACGACGCCCGCGGCGGGCAGCCGGATGAACTGCGGGTGCAGGGCGAAGGTCGAATTGGCGTTGTAGGGGTAGGAGTCTTCCCAGGTGCCGGTCATGGTGGTGTCGTTGATTGGCAGTACCTGGATGACGCGCTGCCCGGTGGCGGCCGCCCAGTCGATGAGCCGTTTCAGGTCGTAGAACTCGCCGACGCCGAAATCCTCTTCCGTACGGAGCGAGAAGACCGGGATCGCCGTCCCGGCGCCCCGCCACCTGCGCTTGGGGAAACGCGGGGATGCCGCGGCGTCGAGGGCGTGTTCGCCAGCGCCGGGCAACTCGCCCCAGGTGCGGTTGGCACCCTCCTCCCACAGGATGGGGGTGAGGGTCTTGCGGTCGGCGATCAGGAATTTGTATTCGAACCGGTGCGCAGTATGCAGCGTGAGTTCCCATTCCGGGAAGCGGCTGTCGTCCATCGGGACGATCCGTTTCCAGTCGCCCAGCTCACGGCCGCTGCCGGCGACGGCGAGCGTTTCGTCCGGCCGTAGGGTGGGCAGCACGACGCGCAGCGTGATGTTGCCTGTAGCCTTCTTCGGACTGCCGGTTTTCCCGCGGCCGAAGATGCCCCGGGTGAATGCCGAGGAGTAGAACGGCGTGTCGGAGGGCATCTCCTGCCAGCGGTCGCGGATGCGCAGCGTGCGCACCCCCTCCCGGGCGGGGAGCCGCAGCGTGTGCGGCCGCCATTCGCTGCGGATGCACGCGCCGTCGCGTTCGATTTCATAGCGGTATTCGGTATCTTCACTCTGGGTATAGCGTTCGATGGCGCCTGTCCAGACGCCTCCGTCGGCGTATTGCAGCGCAATGCGCCGTTTGCCGATCCGCATGACGAGCTGTTCGCCCCAGCGGGTACGGTATTCGATGCTGATCAGGAGTTTCATGGTTCGGTATGTCGTTTGGTTCGGAATCGGTTTATACAAAATTAAAAAAATAATCCGGTTTTGTCTTTCCGGCAGGGAAAAATCAGAGCCCCCGGATGAATTGCGTAACGACGGCCACGAGGTCGGGGTCGATCGGTAGCGTGCTGTCGCCGTAGGCTCCCGTCTGGTCGATGCGCATGCGTCCCGTGCATTTTTTGAGCGGGTGGGTCATCCCTGCGATGATTGCCTTCCGGGCCCGGGGCTGTGCCTTTGCCAGCGCCTCGGCATTGTCTGGTGGCACCTGCAGGTCGTTGTCCCCGCCCACGACGAGTATCGGAACCCGCACCTTGCGGATCTCCTCGCGCGGGTCGTAGCGCAGGCTGGAGATCCAGAACGTCTGTACCGAAGGGTGGAACAGCGCTTCGAGCTGCGGCGGGCAGGATTCGACCCGTTCGCCCCGTTTGAGGGCGGCGGTGATCGCGTTGGCCTGCAAGAGCAGATCCATGTTGTCGGGCAGGAGTTGTGAGGCCAATTGCAACTGGAGTATCTCGTCGAGCGGGTAGCCGGCGCCGGCCAGCGAAACGACGGCGGCGACTTTCGGGGTTTGCTGCGCCGCGCAGAAGGCGATCAGCGCCCCTTCGCTGTGGCCGATCAGTACGACGCGGCGGAAACCTTCGCCGGCGAGGTAGTCGGCCCATGCCGCGGCGTCGCCGATGAAATCCCCCAGTACGGCGTCGGCCATTTTTTCCGGCTCCGTGAACCGGCTCGCACCGATGCCGCGTTTGTCGTAGCGCAGCGAGGCGATGCCTGCCTTTTCGAGCGCCTGCGCCAGGTAGAGATAGCTGTTTACATTGCCGTTGCGCGGAGTGGGCCCCGAACCGGCGATGATGACGGCCACGGTTTCCGTACCTGCATCGGGGGTGAGCAGCGTGCCGTAAAGCGTTCCGAAATCGCGTTCGAGCGAGACGTTCCTTTCGCCGGCGGCGGTATGCGCGAAGGCCAGCAGGAGGATGGCTGTCAGCAGGTGTTTCATGGCTTATGGGTTTCAGGTTGTTCTCAGTCGGTGTTTTTTTGCCTGTGCGGCGTGCCCTTCCGGTTCGTTTACCGGCGTTTTGTTCCTGCGTATCGTGCCTGTACCGGGTTGGTGCCCGGCGGGTCGTGGCGGCGGGGCTACAGCTCCCCGACCGCTTTTTCCAGTCCGATGCCGCGCGAACCCTTGATCAGCACCAGCGCGTTGTCCACGGGGTGTGTGCGGAGCGCCGCGATGAGGTGTTCCCGATCGGCGAAGAGCGTGATCCGGGCGGGTTGCGGCTCCATGTCGGCACGGGCCTTGGCGAATTCCTGTCCGACGAGCATCACCTCCGTCTGCGGAGCCTGTGCTGCGAGGCGGATGACAGCGGCGTGTTCCTCCGCCGACCAGGCGCCCAGTTCGAGCATGTCGCCCAGGATCAGCAGGCGGCGGGTGCGCATGCCGGGCGGCTCGGCGAGGAAATTCGCGACCGATGCCCGCATACTCGAGGGGTTGGCGTTGTAACAGTCCACGATGAGCGTGTTGCGCCCCGTCTCGGTGCGCTGCGAGCGGTTGTTGTCGGGGACATAGCTGCCGACAGCATGGCGGATACGCTCGTCGGCGACGTCGAAATAACGTCCGACGGCCACGGCTGCGGCGATGTTGAACCGGTTGTAATGCCCTTCGAGGTGGTTTTCGAGGTCCTCGGCCAGCGTGATGCTGTAATACTCCGCGGCCAGCCCGTCGCGTTCGGCGGCCATGTTCGTCAGCATCTCGTCCTCGCGGGGTACGAAGGCGCGGCCGCCGTTCGCGGCCAGGTAGTCGAACAGCTCGCCCTTGCCGCGGCGCACCCCCTCCGGGCCGCCGAAGCCTTCGAGGTGCGCACGGCCGATGTTGGTCAGGATGCCGTAGTTGGGCTCGGCGATCGAGGCCAGCAGGGCGATCTCGCCGCAGGCGCTGGCTCCCATTTCGACCACGCCGAACTGCGTGTCGCGGGTCATGGCGAGCAGCGTGAGCGGCACGCCGATGTGGTTGTTGAGGTTGCCGCGCGTGGCGTAGACCTCGAAGCGTTCGGCCAGCACGCGGCTCACCAGTTCCTTGGTCGTGGTCTTGCCGTTGCTGCCCGATATGGCGAGTATCGGGATCGCCAGCCGGCGGCGGTGTTCGCGTGCCAGCTCCTGCAACGCCCCGAGCGTGTCGCCGACCAGCACCATACGCTCGTCGGTGACGGCTGCCGGGTCGTCCACGACGGCATAGGCCGCGCCTTTGTCCAGCGCCTCCGCCGCGAAGCGGTTGCCGTCGAACGTCGCGCCGCGCAGGGCGAAAAAGATGGAATCAGCCCCGATGTTGCGCGTGTCTGTGGAGATGTGCGGGTGTTCCCGGAAAATATCGTATAGTTCGGACATATCAGTTCGCGTGTTTGGGTGTCCCCGAGGGCATGGGGTAGGGCCCCGGCTCTGCGGGCTCTCCGAAGCGGGGGTTGCCCGTGGCGTCGAAGTCGAAGCGTTGCAGGCGTACGTCGCGCCCCCAGTTGTGTACCGTATCTTTTTTCGAGTGGTAATAGATCCAGTATTCGTTCCCGTCAGGCGAGGTGGTGAAACTGGCGTGGCCGACGCCGTGTATGCGGTCGTTGCCGGTGAAGATGGGGCCGCTCTTGATCCATGATGCGGGATTCAGCGGGTCGCTGTCGGGGGTGCGCAGGCGCAGCTGCCCGAGCTTGTAGTGGCGCGACCACGAGCCGCGCGTGGAGTAGACGATGAAGAGGTCGTCGCCGTGCCGCAGTGCTGACGGGCCTTCCTGCAGGGCGATGTGGTCGCCCTGTTCCCACGGCTGGTCGGGTCGTGAGAGCAGGATGCGCGGCCCGATCCGGGTCGGCGATTCCATGCGGGCGATGTAGAGCAGCTGGTCGGTGGCGTCGGTATCGCGCTGGCGCTCCCAGCCGGACCATACGGCATAGAGCTCTCCCCGGTGTTCGAAGATCGTCATGTCGATGGCCCAGATGTTGTCCGTCTTGCCGTCGGGGTTGTCGCCGGTGTAGAGCATGCCGCGGTCGCGGTAGTCGCCCAGCGGCGTGTCGCACTCCAGCACGCCTGTGCGCTGCCCCGTGAAGGGGCTGCCGGGGACGGGTGCCGCGGCGTAGTAGATGTACCATTTGCCGCGGAGGCGGTGCAGCTCGGGTGCCCAGATGTTGAAGCTGTTCCACGCCCCGCTGTCGGCGGGCTGCCAGACAACACGCTCGCGTTCGAAACGCGTCATGTCGTCCGATTCGGTCACGGCGATGCCGCGTCCTGATTTGAAGCAGGTGTAATAGCGCCCGTCGTATTTGGTGATCCACGGGTCGGCGCCGTCGCGCAGCGGGTTGGTGAAGGTGGCCTGCGGCGCGGAGCACGAGAGCATCCCCGCCACTAAAAAAAAGCCCGCAGCGAATCGTCGCAGCAAGGCTGTGGTATGGAACGGCATGCGTTTCATAGGTGTCAGATATGTTTGTCCCCGTTATGGAACTTTACTTCGTCGATGAATTTCTTGATGTTCTGTTCTTCGGCGCGGGGGCATATCATCAATACGTCGTCGGTGTCCACGACGATGTATTCCTTCAGGCCGCTGATGACCGCTACCTTGCCCTTGGGCAGCGAGACGATGCTGCTGCGCGTGTCGTAGACATAGCACCCCTCTTCGGGGACGGCGTTGGCGTAGCGGTCTTTGCGGGCGTGCTGGTAGACCGAGCCCCATGTGCCGACGTCGCTCCACCCGAAGTCGCCGCAGCGGACATAGACGTTGTCGGCCTTTTCCATGATGCCGTAGTCGATCGAGATGGCGCGGCACTCCGAGAAGACGATCTCCACGGTGGTCTTCTCGGCATCGGTGCCCAGCGCCTTCATCACGCCGCTGAACATGGCATGGTGCTCGGGCAGGTATTTGCGGAAGGCCTCGACGATGGCCTGCACCTTCCAGATGAAGATACCCGAATTCCAGTAGAACTCGCCGGTCTGGAGGAAGGTCTGCGCCAGCTCGAGATCGGGCTTTTCGGTGAAGCACTTGACTTTGCTGATGGTGTGGTCGTCCGAAACCTGGATGTAGCCGTAACCCGTATCGGGGCGTGTGGGTTTGATGCCCACGGTCAGCAGTGCGTCGTGCCGGTCGGCGAATTCGAGGCACTCGCCGATGATCGTGCGGAAATCGTCCTCGTTGAGGATCAGGTGATCCGACGGCGTGACGATCATTTCGGCGTCGGGGTTCTCCCTGAGCAGCGTATAGGCCGCATAGGCGATGCAGGGGGCCGTATTGCGGCCGATCGGCTCGCAGAGCACCTGTTTCTCCCCGATTTCGGGGATGTGCTGCAATACCAGATCCTTGTATTTGTGGTTCGTCACGACGAGGAAATTCCCGGCGGGGACGATTTTTGCAAAGCGCTCGTAGGTGTGGCGGATAAACGATTTCCCGGTTCCGAGGATGTCGAGGAACTGTTTTGGCATCGACTGCCGGCTCTTGGGCCAGAAACGCGATCCGATGCCGCCGGCCATGATGACACAATATTTATTGCTTGCCATAAGTTATAATATGGAATTAAGTGAGACAAAGATAAAAATATTTTGTAACTTTGCCGCCTATTGCAGGAATAATATTTTTGTACTCCCGATGAAGATAAGACTGTTCACCATACCCAACCTGCTGACCCTTGCGAGCCTGCTTTGCGGCTCGTTCGCGGTGGTTTCGGCACTGGTTTACGGCGATCTGGCGCTGGCTTTCTGGCTCACGATCGCCGCCGGTGTTTTCGACTATTCCGACGGTTTCGTGGCCCGGCTGCTCAAATGCCCTTCCGCCATCGGCGTACAACTGGACTCGTTGTCCGACATGGTCTCGTTCGGCTTCGCCCCGTCGGCCGTGCTTTTCGTCTTGTGGAACAATTCCCTGCCTGCGGATGCCGAAGCATGGCTGCGCTACGGCGGCAGTGCACTTTGTTTCGCGGTGGCGGCCTTCTCGGCGCTGCGGCTGGCGAAATTCAATATCGACGAGACGCAGCATACCGAGTTCTGCGGCCTTCCTACTCCAGCCAATGCGCTGTTTTTCATATCTTTGGGGTGGATTAAGGTGAAGACGGGTTTCGACTTGGGTTACTGGTTGCTGCTGCTCATCCCTGTGATGTCGTGGCTGCTCGTTTCGCCCGTGCGGATGTTCGCCTTCAAATTCCAGCACTTCGCCTGGAAAGGCAACGGGGTGCGTTATGTTTTTATTGTATCGGCGGCGCTCCTGCTGGCCGTGCTGGGTGTCCGTGCCGTGCCGGTCGTGATCGTCCTCTACATCGCAACCTCGGTCGTACGCTGGTTGTCGATGAAGGCAAAAGGCTGTGGACAAGCCGGATAGTTGTGTATTTTAAGAATTTTTATTAATTTTGCCCCGGATTAGCGTTCCATGTCGAGGTTGACGAATAGAATATTGCTGGCAGCTTTGCTCGGTCTGTTCCTTACAGCGCCCGGCATCGTCCGTTCGCAGGGTTTCAACGCCAGGACGCTGCAGCGTGCCCAGCAGCGCGGGGAGACGGGGAACCTTTACGGTACGAACCCTTACGAGCAGACCGGCGAGGAGGGGGAGGAGGGCCAGGACGGCCAGCCGCAGGATACGACCAAGAAGGAACGCCGGATCCGCAAGCCGCTCGAATCGTATTTTTTCAGCGATTCGATCCGCGCCCTGAACAATTTTCGCTGGAGCGTCAAGCGCGACTACAACCGCGTGGAGATAAGCCCGCTCGACACGACGCTCACCGACTGGCGCATCGACTACCCCTTCTTCCGCGAGGAGGTGGGCGACATCGCGCAGGGCGCCCTCGGGCAGACATCGCTGCCGATGAACTATTTCCGGCGGCCGCAGTTCTTTGATTTCAGTTTTGCGAGCCCCTACTATGCGTATACGTACGACATGGAGAACGTTCCGTTCTACAATACGAAGAAGCCCATCATCCGCATGACGTACCTCGAGTCGGGGCAGAAGCGTTTCCGGGAGGAGAACTTCAATATCATGCACGCGCAGAATATTTCGCCCACGACCGGGTTCAACGTCGACTACAAGGCACGGGGAACGCGCGGACAATATGTCTGGTCACGGACGAAGAACCACAACCTGTCGGTCGCCTTCAGCCATACGGGCAAGCGCTATTCGGTGCATGCGGCCTATTACAACAACCACATCGAACAGCAGGAGAACGGCGGCGTGGTCGGGACATGGGCTATCGCAGATACGACGTTCCAGATGCCTTCGGGCGTGCCGATGAAGCTGTCGGATGCCGAGGCGCAGAACACTTACCGCAACAACGCCTTTTTCATCACGCAGTCCTACGCCCTGCCGTTGCAACGCGTGACGGAGAACGACTTTTCGCTCGCCGACCTGTCGGCGGTCTATATCGGCCATTCGTTCCAGTACAGTTCGTGGAGCAAGGTCTATTCGGACAAATATGCGCGGTATATCGACGAAAGGGCGCACCGGGACGAACAGGGCAATTTCGTGCCCGATACGCTGGACTACTACCAGAACTGGTATATCAACCCCGACCAGACGCGCGACTCGATCTACGAGCGTGTGATTTCGAACCGCTTCTTCGTGCAGGCACAGCCTTGGGATCGTAACGGCGTGGTAGGCACGATTGATGCAGGCATCGGTATCGACATGCATACCTACTCGCAATTCGAAATGAGGGATTACCAGACGGGAAAGTATACGAAGGTCAACAAGACCAGCTATTTCGCATACGGTTCCGTCGGAGGAAAGATAAAGAAATATGTCGACTGGGACGCGAACCTCAAGTTCTACCCGTCGGGATACAGAGGCGGAGACCTCACCATCGGCGCCCACCTGGCGCTGACGGGATATCTCCGCGGACACCCCCTGATTCTCGAAGGCCGGTTCACGATGGATCGGCGTTCGCCCAACTACTGGCAGGAGAATCTGTTCTCGAACCACTACGTGTGGTCCACTCCTTTGAATAAGGAGAATGAAACTCGGTTCGAGGTGAAGTTTTCAGTCCCCGATTATGCGTTTGAAGCGGGGGCATGGCAAGGTGTGGTCGGCAACAAGATCTTTTACGACAAGGAGAGCCAGATCGCCCAAAGCAGTGACAACGTAAGCCTCACGAGTGTGTACGCTCGCAAAGATTTCCGCTTAGGCGGACTTCATTTGGACAACAGGGTATTGTTGCAGTGGAGTACGAATCAAGAAGTTGCACCCGTTCCGCTTTTGAGCGCGTTCCTTTCGTATTATTACGAGTTCTGGGTCGTGCGCAACGTATTACGCCTTCAGATCGGTTTGGACGGACGCTATAACACGCGTTATTATGCGCCCAGTTACAACCCTGCGCTGTCGGCCTATTACAACCAACGGGACGTCGAAGTAGGCAATTACCCCTACATGGACGCCTTCGTCATGGGAAAGTGGAAGAGAATGCGGATATTCCTCAAATATCAGCATGTGAACAAGGGACTGTTCGGAAACGGGGAGTATTTCTCCGCGGCGGGTTACCCGCTCAATCCGGGCATGTTTAAAATCGGTATCTCATGGGGTTTCTATGATTAGCGTATTGTTCTGCGCGGTATGAACTGCCCGCAAAACAACATTTTATGTTAAAAAAGACAGTTTTAACTTTTGCGTTCTTAACAATCCTGACGACTTTTTACGGCTTTAACGCCCAGTTCAGCACACCCGTGACGGACGACATGCTGCTGAACGACGATGCGGCCGATTTCGGCAATTCGCTGCTCGGTGAGGGCGACTATGTGATCTCGGCTTATGACAATGTCATTCGCAACATCAGCGAAAAAGAGGGCCACGACTGGCGCCTGATGAGCGCCATCGCCTACCATGAATCGCGGTTCACGCCCGACATCACCTCGCGCAGCGGGGCCCGCGGGCTGATGCAGATCATGCCCTCGGTGGCACGCCAGTTCGACGTCCCGACCGAGCAGGTCTCCAATCCCGAGACCAACATATGGTTGGCCAACAAGCTGATGTCGAAGATTATGAACACGCTCCGTTTCCCCGAGGGGACTCCCGAGAAGGATCGGATGAGCATCATCCTGGCCTCGTACAACAGCGGGATCGGCCATGTGAACGATGCGAGGCGCCTGGCACGGCTCAACGGCGAGGATCCCAATTCGTGGGAGGTCGTGGCCCGCTACCTGCAACTCAAGGCGCAGCCCGAGTATTACGAGAGCGAGGCGGTCAAGTGCGGACGTTTCACCGGCAGCCGGCAGACGCTGGCCTACGTGAACGACGTGATAGGACGCTATGACAAATACTGCCGGATTGCTCGGAGATAACTCCGGCAGGAATTGAAAAGTCTGAATCTACAGCAAAAAGGCTGAACCCAGGGGTTCAGCCTTTTCTCTTTATATCTTCTGAGTTGCCGGCGGACTTGTCCGGCGCCGGGTCAATAGACCCACTGGAAATCGTCGACGTACATTACATTCGTCGTGCAGCCCACCATGTAATCGCCGTAGGCACTCGTGGAGCAGGAGATGATGATGCTGTACTTGCCGGTGGGGCGTCCCGCAGCCGGGTCGTAGAAGTTGAGCGGCAGGGTGGCCTCTACCATTTGCTCGCCTTCGGTCGACTTGTCGACGAACAGCGACCCGTAGGCGATGAGTTTCCCTTCTGCGGTCTGGGTGGTTTCCGCCGGATCCCAAATGCCCGTGGGGTCTTTGGTGCCCGAAGCGACCCGGTGCCGGGCGTTCCAGTCGATGATGGCGACGAAAATGCGGGCTTTGTCCGGGTCGCCTATGCCGACCGGGGCCCCGGAATGTTTGCTTGCGTCGATCGTGCCCAGTGTCGCGTGGTATTTCACCTTCATGCCCGAAGGGCGCGCCGTCCAGTTGTAGGGCTGTCCGAATTCTACTACGCCCGTCCACAGGCCGTCTTTGTAGAAGATGCCGGACATCAGGTTGCCGGCTGCGATGTTGACGAGGGGAGGGGCTGCCGCGGCCAGTTTCGCGCAATAGCTGCCGCCCATTCCGTTGAAAGTCCCCTGCCTACAGAGCTTATCCGCAAATGTGTTGTTACCGCTGGCCCAGAACTCCGCATTCGTATTTTCGCTCGTGAAGCACGACAAGCCCGGGTTTTCCATGTTCCCGTCGGGAATCGTGTCGCCCGCGGGTGCCGTGTATTCGGCGGTTTCGGTCTGCTGCCCGCCGACGAGAAGCCGGAATTCATACGTTTGCCCGGCGTAGACGCCCTTGGTCGTGACGAGGCGTTTTACGGGGATGCCCGCATCGTTGGTGAGGCTTGTCCATTCGGGTGCGATCGAGCTCGTAAAGATGCCGCTTTCGTCCTGTGCGCCCTTCTGCGTCGTCTGCCAGTCGGCGGTACCCTTCAGACGGTACTGGATTTCGGCGGTGGCGTAATCTTCGGGCGTAACCATCGTGGTTACGACGGCCGTGTTGTTCCAGAGGTCGATCTCGCGGACACCGATCTTCACGTTGGTGGGCTGGACATGGAGCATCCACCGCTCCGTGCGGCCGTGGCAGGTGACGTCGACCAGACGAACCGTTTCGAAGCCCGTGGCGGAAAGTTCCTCGGCCGTGGGCGAGTAGGCGGTGATGTCGGCAGGCCCCAGCTTGAGGCTGGTGACCGTGACGGCCTTCAGGTCGGTGCCTTCGGCGACATAGGCCGTGGCCGTACGCGCCTGCGTGTCGATCAGTGTCGATCCGATCTGCCCGGCGACGGTGAACGACCGGGCTATGGGCTGCTCGGCCACGATCGTCCACTCGTAGTCCTGGTAGAGCGAGAGCGTGACATAGAGCGGCGCCCGCAGGTCGAACTCCCCGCTCAGCGGCTGCGAAGTCCTGATCTGGCTGATGAATTTCTCTTTGTCGGTCATCATCGGGTTGGATGTGGCGACATCGAATTCCGCCTTGTCGATGGTGACCTTGCGGATATCGGTCTTCTCGTCCAGCGTGAGCGTCACGGTACGGTTCACGAGGCTGATGCCGGTCACCGTGAACCCCTCGCCTTCGATGCTGCGGATGCTGAGTTCGATGGTGGGATACGGTAGGTCGTTCTCGATGCACGACGCTGCCAGCAGGAGCGCCGCCGCCGAAAAGAGTATGCGTAGGTATTTCATAGTTTACTGCTTTTTCTTGTCCCACAAATGTATCGTCATACCGAAGTTGATGGCCGCGATATTGAGCCGGAAACGCATGTTCGAAGCCTTGCGTGAACCGATCTTGTTGCCGTCGGCATCCTTCTGGGTGATGCTCGTATACTGTATGCCGCCCAGCCCGAACGAAATCGTCGCACAGACGTTGGGGAAGATGTATACGGCAGCTCCCGGGTTGAACGCCAGCTTTACCTGCGTTTTGTCGTTGTAGGTGCGGTTGGGTGCGCCTCCTTCGTTATGATCCGGGTCGTATGCGAAGCTCGAATGTCCCGTCGAGAGCGCCAGCTCGAACTCGGCGAAGAGTCCGAAGCGTCCTTTGGGGTCGAGCCCCGCATAAGAACGGTGGAAAATGCCGAATGAGTATTCGTCGCTCGAAAGATCGACGTAGGGGAGCTGCCCCGAGAGGTCGTTGCCCTCGCCCGCATCGAAATAGGTGTTGTCGAGCGTGCCGCCCATGTGGCTGTATCCGAAACGGATGCCGATGCAGTTGTTATCGCGGTAGAAATAACCGACGAAGGGTTTTACCGTTGCGATCGTGGCATCCGCATCGATGTTGTCGAAGATGAGCATGAGGTCGGTGTCGTCGCTCGAAACCGTACCGTAGGAGGCCGTAAGACCCATCATCACTTCGCCCTTGTAGGCGAATTTGAGTTTGTTGATCTCGCGGTCGATGCGGCGGCGCGTGGGCAGGAAACGCTCCACCTGGGGACGCTTGTGCTTTTCGGCCGGCATGGCTGCGGGCATCGGCGCCGAGGGTGCCGCCGGGGCGCCGAGGGTGCCCGCTGCGGCTGCGGTGCCCGTTTCTGCGGCGAGTCCCGAAGCTGTTTCCGCCGTGGCTTCGGTGCCCGTTCCGGGGGTGTCCGAAGTTTCCGGGGGCACGGTGTCCTCGTTGCCGGAGGGGGTTTCTTCGACTGCGGCCGTAGCGGCCCGCTGCACTGCGGGGAGGGCTTGTTCCGTCTCCGCTGCGGCGCCGAGCGTGATGAATACCGATAAAATGGAAAGTATGATTCGTTTCATGTGCGTGCCGTGTTTAGAGATAGAATGCCATGCCGAGCCCTATCGAGAAGATATTGACTTTGAAGTTCATCATGCTGGCGTCGCGCTTGCCGACCGTCACCTGGTTGTGTACCTGCTTGGTGTGGCTGTAACTGATGCCCATCACGCCGACGTTGACCTCGACGGCCATGTTGTTCGTGGCGAAGGCGATGATACCCGGCGAGATGCCCAGCGAGAAGGTATAGCCCGTCTGGTAGGTGCCCTTCACCGGGGAGTCCTTGGCAAAGCGTGCCTGCGTACCGCCGCCCGAGAGCTGCATCTCGTTGAAGAGCGCGAAACGCTTGTTGCGGCCCAGCGGGATGTACTGGCGCCAGATCATGGCCACCGAATAGCTCTGTTGCAGCGAATAGCAGTCGTTCAGTTCGAAATTCAGGTCGGAGTCCTCGCCGCCCAAGTTGAGGTCGGCCTTGTCCAGCTTGAGCAGCGAGCGCGAATAGATGAAACGGCCTCCGAGTGCCATGTTGTCGCGGAAGGCATAGGCGATCATCGGGCTGACCTTGAACGTGTAGCCCTTCGATTCGATGCCCTCGATGACCAGGAACCTGTACGTATCGTTCGAGTGGGTCGAGTAGGAGGCCGTTCCTCCGAAGATCCATTGCCCGCGCGGGACGAAGAGGTTGTGTTTTTCGGTAAGGCCGCGCTGGCGCCGCATTTCGTTGACGGTCTGAGGACGTTCCTCGTGCTGCATGCAGCTCGTGCTGTCGGCCTGCGGGGCGAGGGACGCCGCGGCGTTCGTCTGTTGTGCACGGCTCTCCGGCGCCGTGCCTGCCAGGAGCAGGAGTGCCAGGAGCGTACTGGTGGTTATCTTGCGCATTGTTGTGCGTTTACGTTTAATCGTTAATATACCCATTCGAAATCGTCGACGTACATCACGTTTTTCGAGCAACCGGTGAAATAATCGCCGTAAGCGTTGCAGGCACATGAGATCACGAGCGAATACTTCCCTTCGGCAGGGCGCGTCTCGTGGTCGTACCATACGATGTCTAATTCGGCGTCCTGCATATCCTCGCCATCCGTCGATTGCGTGATCCAGAGCGATCCGTATCCCAGGATTTTGCCTTCCGATACGTTGTCGATGCCTTTTTCCGGATCCCATGCACCTTTGGTGGTCGTCATGCCGGATACGACCTCATGCGGGGCGTTCCAGTCGACGATCGCGACGAAAATACGAGCCATGTCCGGATCGCCCTTTTTGATATAGGGACAAATATCGCCCGAGGTGCGTACTTTGTCGACCGTGCCGACGTGGGCATGGTATTTTACCTTCATTGCCGAAGGACGTGCCGTAAATGCGTATGTTTGTCCGAACTGGACGGTGCCTGTGAAACTTTTATAGGCGAATTCTCCTGTGAACAGGTTGCCTGCGGCCAATACCAGCATATTGGTGCTGGTTAGTTTTGCAGCCGGTGCAGACTTCCCGAATTTCACGTCGGTAGAGGTGCAGAGCGTTTTTGTCATGGTATTGTTGCCGCTGCTCCAGAACGATTCTCCCGCGGCGTTGGGAAAAGCGAAGCCTCCGGTCATGCTCCAGCCCGACATGTCGCCGTTGGGGATTGGCTGTACCTCTCCGGCCGTAAATGTTCCGGTAGTTTCCGTGCCGTTGATAATGGCTCTGAAGTCGTAGCTGTGTGTCGCGATGATTCCCGTGCCGGCGGCCTGCGTATATACGGTTTGCTCTTTTACGGTTTGCGGAACCCACTGGGGCGCATAGGTCGCCGTGATGAAATCGTCGCCCTGCGACGTCCCGGCCATCGGCTGCCATTCGCCGCCGCTGCTGCGCAGGCCGAATTGCACGGTGGTGCCGGGCGTGAAAGAAACCACGCGCAGCGTGACCGTATTGGCCCACAGGTCGTAGTCGTCCGCCGTTACGGGAACCAGCCCCTCCAGGCGGTAGGTCGTAGCGACCTCCGAGGAACCGCCGTTGGCGTCCTCGATGCGGAGCGTCACTTTCTGGTCGCCGGCCTGGCACGAAGCGAAGAACGCATCGGAGAGCGTCAGCCGGACGTTGTATTTGTCGACCGGTTCGAGGGAGATGCCCTCGGTCGTGCCGTTGAGCGCGTCGTAGCTCTTGTCGCCTACCGAAACCGTGAACCGGGTCAGTTCCGAGAAGGCCATGATCCGGTATTTCTTCTCTCCGGATCGGTACTTCTGGATTTCGGTGATGTCGAACCCTTCGCTGATGACGGCCGGATCGGGGCTGAAGATGATTTCGTCGTCCTTGTCGTCGGTACCGGGGTCGACGCTGATCAGCACACAGTCGATATAACCGGGCAGATCGGGCGAATATTTGAACGTGAGGGTATACTTGCCGCCGGCTTTGACATTGGGGATGTAATCTTCCATTTCCACGTTCTTACCCTCGACATGCGTTCCGCGGAAGAGCCAGGCCAGCGACGTCATGCCTGCGGGCAGGGTGTAGTAATCCGTCCCCTCGGTCGTGAACCTGAGCGCCGGGACACTGCCCGCTTCGGCGGCTTGCTCGTCGACCTTTTCCCCGCCGGCAATCCATACGGAATAGCCGGGGGCGAGGTTCTCGGCGATCGTATCGTCGAATTTCACCTCTACGACGGTGTTCACGATCTGGCAGACGACCGCAACGTTTGTGGTTTCGCCGGGTTTGACGGTGAACGTCTCCTCGCCCTTGTATAACCGTTTCGTGAAATCGGCGGGGGCTTCCTCTCCGGCTTCGACCGCTACGCGGTAGGTGCCGGCCAACAGTTCCAACCGTTCAGGGAGCGCTTCTTTCGAGGTGTATTTGCGCAGCAGGCCGCCCTCGTCGTTGTAGATGTAGACGGTCTGGTGCTGCAACGGGTCGTATTCGCCGGTGTCGGCTGTCTGCCGGGTCGAGACCGTCATCGCCATGACGCCCGTGCGATTGTCGCTGCCCGCGGCGGAGTCGTCTTTCGAGCAGGCCGCGCCGAGGAGCACCGCGAGCAGTACGGCAAAATATGAGATATATCGTTTCATTATCGGTCGGCTTTAGTGGACGATGAGTTTGACAGTCTTGTGTGTCAGTACATTATCGTTGTCCGTCACGTCGAGGACGAAATTATGCTCGCCCGGGATTTCCAGCAGTATCTCGACGAATTTGGTGATCGAGAAGGTCACCGACGTCTGGTTCTTTACCTGCTCGTTGATCGGGAACCCGAATTCGCCGTGCAGGACTTCGACCAGTTCGTCGGGGATGTCGCAGATGTCGAATTTCTCCGGCAGGTTGATCACCGGCAGCAGCGGCCTGAGCGTTTCGGAGTCGATCGTCACGAAGAACGACTTGATGCCTTTGTCGGCCTCGATGTCGATGTCGATCACCATGTCCTTCTGCACTTCGTATTGCTGGTCGATGTCGTAGCCGCGCCACGTGATCCGGGGGCCCGTCTGTCCCGAGCTTTTATCGACTACGAGCGTCAGTACGGCTTCGGACGAGACGCCTTTTGCATCGGTCATCGTGAAGGCGAAGGTGTGCGTACCGTCGAATTCATAGAGCGCCCTGATCTGCCCTGCGATGTTGAAACTCTTGGCCGTCTGTCCTTTGAGCTCGCTGCCTACGGGGTAGCCGAAGCCCTTGAGGATAATCCCTGCCGCCGAAGATGCGTCGAGGGCGCAGAGGTCGAATGTTTGGGGCAACTGGATGGCGGACATCGACGCCAGGAACTGGCTGTTGGTGGAGCCGACGGTCACTTGCAGCGATTCGATGCCGTTGGGCGAGGAGAGGTCGAATGCGAACGGTTCGATGCAGTTCCCTTCCGCGTCGAACATGGCGTCGGTCAGCGTGAAGGGCTGCGTCATGTCGTGCCCGGGCCAGGTGAGCGCCGGGGCGTTGGGGTCTTCGAGGAGCTCTTCCCCGAGGTTTTCCGTACCGTCGACGACGAACTTGTTGTCCTGGAGGATGCTGTTGTCGACTTTGACCGAGAAGAGGATGTTGCCCTTGTCGGCGTAGCCGATTACGACCGAAACCTTGCGCCACTGCCCGGCCTTGACCCCGGTGATCTGCTTGCTGAATTTAGCGGGGACACCGGTGTCGGCGAAGGTGCCGTCGAATGCGAAGTTCAGGGTGTTTTCCAGGGCCAGCGGTTTGAAATAGGCCGCCCGGGTCTCGGTTTTGGAGAAATCCAGGCTGGTATCGCCCAGCGATACGGTGGCCTTGCTGGTGTCGGCAAGCATGTCGGCCAGCTCGGGCGAATATTCCACCGAGACCTTGATGTTCTGCAGGGTGCAGACCACCTCTTCGGGCGAGGTCGTCTGTGCCTTGGTGATCGTAAAGTCGCTCGTCGCACCGTAGACGGGGTGTTCCCAGTCCGCGCCGGGCATCGTGTCTTCCGAACGGACTTCCATGCGGTAGACGCCCACCTTCAGTTCCATCGGCGTCTTGAGCTGCTCCTTCAGCTCGGCATAGGTCATTTCGAGTACCTGCGCGTTGTCGGCGTCGAGGATCTCCACGATAAAGCTGTCCACGTCGGGAGCCGTGGCGCGCGTCCCGGATGCGGTGCGTGCGGCCTGCGTCTCGTCCGACGTGTCGTCGGGACGGATTTCGGTTTCGTCGTAGACGACCGTCATCGAGAGGTTGCCGATCGACAGATAGCCGGTCATCCCGGCGGGCTCGGGGTTCGGATCCTCCTTGTACGGGGGCTCTTCGTTTACACAGCCGGTTGCGAAGAGTGCCGCAACCGCTAACATCGTAAGAAATTTGGTAAATGTTTTCATATCTTTCCCTGTTTTTATTTCTTTTCGGTATCGTCGATGGCTCCCTCGTTGACCTCGCAGTCGAGCGTCCGGGTATCAGTGTAACTGTCGCCGAGTGTGATGGTCAGCGTGGCGCTGCCCGCGTTTTTGGCATCGTAGGTGATGATGTGGCAGGTGCGCGGCGTCGTGGCGTCGAGCGTCTGGGCGGAGAAAGTCACTTCGGGGCCTTCCCCCCCCCGTGCCCGTCGGGCTCTGGCGGCGTGCCGTGCCGGTCACCGTGAGCCGCGTGCCGCCCTTGACGAACACCGGTTCGTCGGCAGGGTCGCTGCCGGGCGTGAAGGCGAATTCATTGCCCGAGGTCGTCGTCACGGTGAACCTGGCATCGTGGAAATAGGCGAGGAACTGCTCCGTGGCGCGGATTACCACCTGCGAATTGGCCACCGTGGCGGTCAGGTCTGCATTTACCGTGCGCCGGGGAAGCACTTCGATCTTTTGTTCGGCATAATAGTAAGGTTTGCCGGCTCCTTCCGCATCGGGGTCGCCGTGGGCGATCGCGACGGTGTAGGCGCCCATCCGGAAGACGGTTTGGCTCTGCTCGAACTCGGTGAGCGTATCCCATTTCTGTGTGCCCGTTTCGCCCGTTACCGTGAGCGAGAAAGCCCCGGCTGCAGGTGCTTCGGGCGTGCCTGAAGCCTCGGCCGAAGCCGTGTCGATCGACGTGTCGGCCGTGCAGCTAACGGACAGGGTGCCGTACCCCGTCGTTTCCGGGGCGTTTTCCGTGGAGCATCCGGCGGCCAGCAGGCACGCCGATGCCAATAGATATATAAGTTGTTTTTTCATAGCAGTCCGGATCGTTCGGTGAAAGATGTTGTCGGGATTGTCGGTTGCCTCGTGCGCTGCCGGGAGTACGGCGGGATGTGCCTCAGCACCGCCGGTCGGATTACCGGTGTATGAAATATCCCGAGGCGTTTGCATGGGTCGGGATGTCCCGGATTTTATGCGCATGGGTATGAGTTTTTATTGGCAATGTGCAAAAATAGACATGCGGCGCGTATCTTGGAAATAAATTCAACGAATGTCCGGTTTTTCATCACGAACACCCTGTCCGGCGAACCTGTTCGAACCTTTTTTTTGTCTTTTTCGGCACAGGATGCACCCGCCCGCGGGCTGTGTGCCGACCGTCCGTGCTGCACGGCGGCCCGCCGCGGCAATACCCCGCCGCAAGAAAAAACCTCCCTGCAATTGCAGGGAGGTCGGGGATAAAGGCCTCTGGGAGACCTTCGGGATTATTATTGATGGGAAATTAGTAAACCCACTGAATATCATCTATGTGAAGATAATTTTTTGAACACCCGTTCATATAATCTCCATAGGCATTTGCGGCACATGAAATTACAAGCGAATAATTCCCATCTGCTGGTTTGGTAGTTTGGTCGTACCACTGGATCTGGATTTTGGCATTTTGCCAATCTGAGGCAGAAGTCGTTTCGGTGAGCCAAAGTGAGCCATAACCGATAATCTGTCCTTCCCCGGGATTTTTTGTAGTTTCTGGATCCCATGCCCCAACACAGCCATTGTTTGATCCAAAGAGAACATATGTAGATGAAACCGTGTGCTGTGTCGTCCAATCGACAATCGCAACAAAAATACGTGCTTTATCTTGGGTGTCTTTTTCCAATGGACCCTTTAATATATTCAGGTCAACTGGTTCTACCTTTGCACGGTATTTTACTTGAAGAGCAGTTGGACGGGTTTCAAAAAAGTATTTTTGTCCGAAATTAACAGCTCCAGTTCCACCTAAACCAGCACTTGTGTATTTAAATGTTCCGGAAAATAAATTACCAGCGGCCAAAACAAACTTACTTATTGACTGTAAAATGGCATAATGATTTTCCCCTTCTCTTCCTTGTGTACATAAGGTTGGAGTTTGGTCGTTATTGCCACTTCCCCAAAATGTGGAGGTTTCTGAAGTGTTGAAACAAGGTAATGAACTATCTTCCATATCTCCATACGGAATGATATCTCCTGTTTTCGTAGTAAATTGCCCAGTATATTCCGTTCCGTCTACGGTCAGTTTGTAATCGTATGTGTTGTTTGCGAAAACACCGGTTCCTTCTGTAATGCGCCAAAACGGTTGTACAGAGTTGGGAGTAGTCCAATCCGCCGCCGTAAATTGCGTGCCCCAGTCGGGTTTTATTTCCGCTTTTGTATTGTTTTCGGTAATTTCGGCGGTCTGCCATGCAGTCTCTGTCGATTTTTTATATTGTACGCTGACAGATGTCGCCTCGGCGGGAATATTCTTGAGTGTGAATGACGCAGTGTTCAGCCAAAGATCTGCATCCTCGTTATAGGTAATTAGGGACGGCATATAAAATGTCAATCTTTGAGTCGTTTGCTGTCCGGCCAAATCGGTTACCACTACCTCGAAAATATGTTCGCTGCCAGGGGCGGCCTTGAGTGAGGCGATCAAAGGTACAAGTGTCGTGATATCGAATGTTGTAGATTTCTGATACTGAATAGCAACGCCGCTGGTCATCCCAGGAAGCCCTAAATCAGTACTGAAAAGATCGAGTTCTTTAAGTTCCATTTCGTTCAATACTTCCGACGTGATATTTACCATAAGCCCTGCGATACCTCCAGGGACGGTAATCTGGATATTGGCCTCATAATCGGTGCCGCATTTAGTAATGTCGTGCGGTTCGTTCATATCCTGATTCGGCCATACGAGCGACGGAGCGGCGATGGGGGCGAACTGCGGGGCGTCGACCGCTTTCTTATAGAGCGTTCCGGCTTCGAAGGCTTCGGTGCGGTTGACCGTGACCGTAGCCATCTGGTTGTCGGAGCCGATTACGTCGAGCGTCAGCGTGGGGTAGAGGTCGGCCGGGACGTTGAAGAAGGCTTCGACCTTGTCGGCGCTCGCCCCATCGGGCGTGTATTGCAGTGCGATGACGTTCGACTGGTCGGTTGTGCTGAGGGTGGCAGCCGTTTCGGCACCTCCGTTCTCGAGGGCGAGATCGAGGCTCGAGGCCGAAAGCTTTTGGGTTTCCCCGCCGGCGGTCAGCAGCAGGTATTTCACCTTGTCGGCCTGCGTGGCGATGGAGAAATCGAGGATCGACGTGAGGCGGTGCAGCGTGAAAGCTACGGGGTTGCCGTCCACTTTGCCCGCCACGTCGGCTGCGCCGTATGCCTGGGGAGTAGCGACCAGCGCGTCGTAGGCGCTGTTGAAATCGTTGCCCGTCTGCGTACGCAGGTTCCCGAACGGGAGGTTGGCCGTGGTACCTGTGACCTGCGCGTGGGGGAAGAACGCATAGTAATTGCCGCCGCCCGCTACGAAATCGTTGAGCGAACCTTCGAATGCGGCCGAGGCGGTGTTGTAGTCGAACTTAGCGGCTGTGGCGGGTGCCGTGCCGCCGGTTTTGACCGGCAGGATGCCCAGGGCGTCGCCGGCTTCCCATTCGGCCGTGAAGACGCTTTCGCCGACATTGATGTTGGCGCGGGTGCCGTCGTTTTCGGCGACATTGGCATAGACTTTAATAAGCGAACCGTTGCTGGTTTCCGGAGTGGCATTCGCCTCGTCGAACTTGTTGCAGCCGGCCAGCAATACGAGGGCGGCTGCACAGAAGAGCGGTTTAAGAATTTTTTTCATGGCGCTGCGGTGTTAGGCTTCGTCGGATTCGCTCATGAAGCTGTCGTCATAGGACATCGGACTAACAGGCCCGCTTGGATTTGATGTGGCAAACCCCTTTTCAGTCGTAATCTCGATTACTTCGATGGTAGGGACAGAGTACTTCCCCCCCCCCCCTTGTTTGGCTAATTCAATTCCCATGATATGCAATAGTTTAAAGTTACGTAACAAAAGTAGATTCGCGTAGCCGTAAATGAAAATAAATTCAATGAACCGGAGGATTTTTCCAATGAATCAGCCGATTTGAGGGATGGCGGCCGGACTGAAATGATAAGATGAAAAACGTAAAAGTATGTACGGTGGACAAAAAAGGCCATCCGGGAAATCCGGATGGCCTTGTGACGAGGGTGCCCCTGTCTGTTATTTCACGTATTTGTCGAGCCAGCCGAAGAATTCGCGGTTCCAGACGAGCGAGTTCTGGGGTCTGAAGACCTGGTGCGCCTCGTTTTCGAATTCCACCAGCCGCGCCGGGATGCCGCGCACGCGGGCTGCCGTGAAGGCTTCGAGCGACTGCGTGTAGGGGATGCGGAAATCGTACTCGCCCGTGAAGATCAGAATCGGCGTGTCCCATTTGCTGACGAATTTGTGCGGCGAATTGGCGTAGGAGCGCTGTGCGACCTGGTTCGACCGATCCCAGTAGGGGCCTCCGTAGTCGTTGTTGATGAAGAACAGTTCTTCGGTCTCGCCGTACATCGACTCGAAGTTGAAGATGCCGCAGTGGGCGATGAACGCCTTGAAACGCTTTTCGTGGCAGCCGGCCAGGAAGAATACCGAGTAACCGCCGTACGATGCCCCGACGCAGCCCATGCGGGTTTCGTCGGCCCACGGCTCCCCGGCCACGTCGTCGATGGCCGAGAGGTAGTCGCGGATGTTCTGCCCCGCGTAGTCGCCCGATATCTGGTCGAGCCACTCCTGCCCGAACGAGGGCAGGCCGCGGCGGTTGGGCGCCACGACGACGTAGCCCTGCGCGGCCATCAGCTGGAAATTCCAGCGGTAGCTCCAGAACTGCGACACGACGCTTTGCGGGCCGCCCTGGCAGTAAAGCAGGATGGGGTACTTCTTGTCCGGGTCGAAATCGGGCGGCAGGATCACCCACGTCAGCATCTGCTTGCCGTCGGTGGTCTTCACCCAGCGTTTCTGCACCTCGCCCATCCTGATGTTGTCGTAAACCGGTTTGTTGATGGCCGAAAGCTGCGTCAGCGTGCCGTCGGCGGGGTCGACGCCGAAGAACTCGGTGGCCATCGAGATCGTGCACATTTCGGCGACGATCCTATCGCCGGCCATCGAGAAGGCGTTGATGTCGTGGTCGCCGCGGGTTACCACCTCTACCTCGCCTACGGAGGGTGAGATGCGGCAGATCTGGTGTGTCGCCTCGATCGGTGCGATGAACCAGATGCGGTCGTTGCCCTCCCAGACGACGTTCATGGCGTTGTAGTCGAAATCCTCCGTCAGATCCTGCATCTCGCCCGTCCGGCAGTCGTAGAGGAACAGGCGTGCCTTGTCCGACTCGTTGCCTGCGCGGCGCTGTGAAAGGAAGGCGATTTTCGTGTCATCGGGCGACCATACGGGGTATTTGTCGTAACCGGCCATGACGGCCTTGTCGCTTGCGACGGGCTCCCCGGTATTGACATTGACCGGCTTGCAGATGTTCTGCGTCACGCCGCTTTCGAGCACATAGACGAAGATGTCCGAGTCGGTCGAAACGGCGTATTCTGTGCCGGTGAGCGGCTTGCAGGTATAGGCCAGCATCGTTCCGGCGTTGTTCCAGGCGATTTCGGCCATGTCGAAATAGGGCGCCAGCGGGGCGTCCCACTGTGCATCGGGCATGATGTCCGTGCCTCCCGTCACGAGGCCCTTGCCCAGTTCGCCGATGAAGATATGGCGGTAGGAGCCTTCGTCCCAGTAGTCCCAGTGGCGGGCCATCAGGTCGTCGTAGATGCGGGCCTTCGACTTGTCCATGTCCTTGTATACGTCCGACGATTTGCGCCGCGCCGTCTGCACGGCCTGTACCCACCAGATGTGCTTTTCATCGGGGCTGACACCGAATCCTTCGACGTCGGGGACACCCTCGCCCCCGCCGCTGCCCGTAACCTGGGTCGCGTCGCCGCCAGCGGCGTTCATCCGCCACACCTGCATCGAGCCGCTGCGATCCGACAGGAAATAGATTTTCCGCCCGTCGGCACTCCACTTGGGATCGGCGTTGTTCGACGCCGTGTCGGTAAGGCGCGTCACGGCGCCCGATGCCATATCCTGCACCCAGATGGTCGTCACGCCGCGGTTTTGGGCCATGTTGTAGTCGGTTTGCGCATAGAGGAGCGTCTTGCCGTCGGGCGAGAGCGACGAGGAGCCTGCACGGCTCATTTTCCACATCACCTCGGGGGTGAGCCTGCCTGCGGCGATTTCGTCGGCCGTCAGGGCGTTGTCGATCGTAAGCGGTTGCGGGCGCCTGTCGTCGCATGCGCCCAGTCCCACAGCTGCAATAGCCATAAAAAGGAGTAATTTTTTCATTTTGGTCGGGGTTTCTTCTATATTATTCGTATTTTCGCGTTCAAATCGAGCCAGCATGGACTATACCGTATATTTTGCAGATAAAGCCGTGGTTTTCACTGCGAAGACCCCTGGCGAGGGATGGTATGCCGTGACGCCCGCACCGGACGGCGGCATATCACGAGCGAAGGTAACGAAAATTCTCGAATCGTACAACAAGGCGGCTGTCGTCACGCCCGATCCCGGGGCGGCGTTCGGGGCCTTTGCCGCGGAGTTCGCGCTTATAGAGGCGGCGGGCGGGGTGGTGGTCAACGATTGCGGCCAATGGCTGATGATCCGCCGCAACGGCCGCTGGGACTTGCCCAAGGGGCACCTCGAATGCGGCGAGCGGATCGAGGAGTGCGCGGCCCGCGAGATCGAGGAGGAGACGGGTGTCCGCGCCGGGGTGGTGCGACCCCTGTGCGATACGCTGCATGCCTATTATTTCCCCAAGACCGAACGCTGGGAGCTGAAACGCACCCACTGGTACGAGCTGCATACGGCATCCTGTGCCCGGCTTGTGCCTCAGGCCGAAGAGGGGATTGAGCAGGTGGTGTGGTGTACGCCCGCGGAGGTCACCCGCAACCTGCGGGATGCTTTCCCGACGATCCGCTGCGTGGTGGCGGCGATGGGAAAGTAGCGCGGCGGCGATCATAGGGGTTGGGGTGACGCCGGGTCGTTCCGGCCGTCTTTTCTGGCCGGCGTAACCGGTGTGTTTCCCCGCCCTCCCCCGTGGCTTTCTCTTCGGAGCCTTCCCCTGACCTTCCCCAGATCTTTTCCCTGATACTTATCCGGCGATGCCCGGCGGAGCCCGTACCGGTTCCCGTCAGGCGAACAGGTCGTTGAGCGATTCGCTCATGCTCGGATGGGTGTAGATCGAATTGCTCAGGTCGTGTGCCGTGACGCCGTGCTTCATGGCTGTGGCGACGGTGTTGATGACTTCGCCCGATTCGGCTCCGAAGAGCGTGCACCCCAGTATCTCGTCGGTCTTGGCGTCGATGACGGCTTTGAGCACACCCTCCGTCGAACCCAGTATCCGCGAACGCGGGAATGCCGCGACGGCGATCCTGTTGACGCGGATGTCGCGCCCGGCCTTGCGTGCCTCCTCTTCGTGCATGCCCACATGCGAGAGCGTCGGTTCGATGAAGACCGAATAGGGAACGGGGCCCCGGTTGGCCGTGGTGCGGGCTCCGTCGCCCAGCAGCACGTCGCGTATGATCCGGAAGTCGTCCAGCGAAACATAGGTGAATTGCAGCCCGCCCGTCACGTCGCCTGCGGCGAAGACACGGGGAGCCGTCGTGCGCAGGTGTGCGTCGACCCTGACGGCACCCCGGTCGTCGGTTTCGATCCCGGCGGCCTCGAGGTTCAGCCCTGCGGTGGCGGGGCGGCGTCCCGTGGCGAGCAGCACGGCGTCCCCGTCGATTTCGTATTTTCCGCCTGTCTGTGTGTCGGCCACGGCGACCCTGACGCCCCCGGCGGTGTCGCTCACCGATTCGACCCGCGCGCCTATGCGGAATTCGATGCCCTTTTTTTCCAGCGCCTCCCGTACGGCGGCCGCAATGTCGCGGTCTTCGCGCGGGATCAGCTCCGCAAACCCTTCGAGCACGGTGACTTTCGATCCGAATGAGGCGTACATCGAGGCGAATTCCAGCCCGATGTATCCGCCGCCCACGATTACCAGGTGCTGCGGCAGCTCTTCGAGCTCCATGATCGAGGTGCTGGTATAGACCCGCCTGCTCTGCGCGATGCCTTCGATGGGCGGGATTACCGTCTCGGCGCCGGTGTTGATGACGATGTATTTGCCGCCGATCTGCTGCGTCCCTTGGGTGGTTTTCACGGCGACGGTTTCCGGGGAGGCGAAACTGCCTTCGCCCGTGTAGACGTCGATACGGGCGTTGTCGGCCAGCTTGTGGTAATTCTTGTCCCGCAACAGGTCGACCAGCGCCGTTTTCGAGGCGACGGACTCCCTGTAATAGTCCCGCCGCTGCCCGAAGGTCAGCGGGTGCCCTGCGGCTGCGAGCCCGGCACTGTGGATCAGGGCTTTGGTCGGTATGCAGCCGATGTTGATACAGGTTCCCCCGTACATTTTGTCCGAGCGTTCGACCATCGCGACGCTCCAATCGTGTGCGGCCAGTTCGGCGGCGAGGGTCTTGCCCGCTTTGCCGAAGCCGATGATGACGGCATCATATTGTTTCATAACTTTCCCTGTTTTAAGTTTCCCGGTGGCATGTGGCCTTCTCCGGCTCATTGTTCCCGTAATGCAAATATCGGGGTTTTATGCCGTCGGGGAAATGGCCGCACTGCCGGATGTGTTGGCAATAATTCCCGTTCGCGGGTTGCGGGGCGTTATTCGCCCGCAGGGGACTCGAACCGCAGCCGTGCGGTGTCCTTGTATTTGCGGGAAATTTCGATTTCCTGTCCGCCGACGTTGACCCGGAGGGGTGGTATTCGCCGACGTTGCTGGCCGGCGGTTTCAAGGTGTTTTTTATCTCGGTCATGTACGGAATGCTGATTTACGGGGCGTCGCTGGTTATCCGGATGCTCCAGAAACCGAAAATCTGAAGCGGGAGCGCCGGCCCTTAGAGGCCGGCGCTCCCGCTTGTCGTTTGGCTGTCATTCCGGTTTTTTCAGCAGCCGTTCCTGCACCGCATAGGCTTCGGCGATCAGTTCGGGCGGATAGTCGTACAGTTCCAGGATGCGGATTGCGTTGCGGGTCGTCAGCGGCCCCGTGTGCAGCTGGTAGTCGAAGACCAGCCGCCCGTCGACCACCTCTTCGCGGAAGTGGTGCAGTTCGTAGCCGTCGCTGTCGAGCAACTCCGCCAGCTCGATGTCGTGCGTCGATACCAGCACGATGTGCGGGCCGCGGTTGAGGTGCGCGAGGACGGCTTTCCCGGCGGCGATACGTTCGGTGGTGTTCGTCCCTTTGAACAACTCGTCGAGGGCGAACAGGCAGGGGACGGAATCCTGTGAAGCTTCGAGGAAGCGTTTGACGGTCAGCACCTCCTGCAGGTAGTAGCTCGTGCCTTCGGCGATGTCGTCCGAAATGCGGATCGAGCTCAGCAGCCGCATGTACGGGGCCGTATAGGAGCCGGCGAAGCATATGTCGAGGGTCTCGGCCGTCAGGGCGTTGAGCACCAGCGTGCGGATGAAGGTCGTCTTGCCCGACATGTTGGAGCCGGTGAGCAGCAGCCCCGTGCCGTCGAGGACGAGCGTATTGGGCACGCAGCCGTCGATGAGCGGATGTACGACCTGCTCGGCCTTCAGGTATTTTCCGTCGACGAACTGCGGGCGGCAGGTCTGGGTTTCGCTGCGCAGGCGTGCGACGGAGATTGCGGCATCGGTCTCCCCGATGAAGCGGAACATGCCGTGGATCGCATCGCGCCGGGCCGTGATGCTGCCGATAAAGCGCTGGAAGAGGATCACCTCGATATTGAAGGCGACTTTGGCCAGCTCGATGAAAAGCCATGCGATGGCGGCCAGCTCGTTTGCGGAGTCGCCCTGCGTCCCGACCACGCGGCTGCGGCGTTCGACCTCGGCGACCTGCCGGATTTGTCCGGTGGCCTCCTCCGTGCCGGGCACCTCTTCGACAGCCAGTTCCCGGGCTGTGCGCAATGCCAGCGAAAGTTGTTTTACGGCCGAGCCGTAGAGCGAGACATTGAGCTTGTTGCTGTAATGGATATAGAGGTTCACGGCGAAGATAGCCATGAACAGCAGCAGCGACAGCGGGTAGAACGGGGCGGCGAGCAGCGTCGCCACGGCGAGCAGGGTGAGCGGGTATACCCAGGCGAAATAACGGACTTTGGCCGGTGTGTCGAAAATCAGGTTTTGCAGCCCGTAGGCATCCTCGTCGGTGAGCCGGGAGAGGGATTCGGTGCAGCTGGCCGCAAGTTCCCCGTTGCGGGAGAAACAGTCCGTGCTGCGGCCGAAAGCCTCGGCATCCTCCTGTCCCCGGAGCGTGCGTATGCGGGCATAAAGGCATTGCTGCCCGACTTTCGAGGTCGTGCGGTCGATGCGCTCGAATACGGCGTTGAGGTCGAGGTCGGCCGTGGTTTCGGCGTCGATCGTATGGCTGGCGTCCTCCGCCGGGCAGTTGTAGAAATAGCGGCTGATCAGGTTGAAGTCGCACGGCGGGCGCTCTCCGGCGGGAAGCGCCGAAGGCCGGAAAAGGGCTGATAGATAGCTTGTCGGTTTCATAATCGCGTGCGTTTATTAGGTTTTTCGTGTGCGCGTCGCGCCGACGAATGCTTGCGTGATCCTTGCCTGAGCCTGCGGTACGGCGTCATACCGCCTTTGGCTGCGTGTTCCCAGGCCTGTGCCGCAAACATCCCTCCTCCGCCCGGAATCATCGCCCCGGGGCATCGTGTCTGCGGAGCCGTGCCCGATTTGCAGGGGCTGTGCCGGACTTTGTTTGCCGTCCGTTCAGACCTGCGGGGCGGCGTTCATCGCCCGGGCGATCCCCTCGGCGATCTGATCCAGCGCCCCCTGCAGCTTGTTGCCGATCATCATCTTCATCATCATGTTCAGGTCGATGCGCAGCACCAGCCGCAGGCGGGTGTCCGCGGCGGAGACTTCCTGCAACTGGATCCAGAATGCGAAATCCATCGGTACGCCCCCGTCGTCGCCGACGACCTTGACGTATTTGCCCGGCTCGCGCTCCTCCATGCGGAGTTTCACGGTGAAGCCTTTGGCCTTGAACGAACAACTGTCCTCGGTAGCCTGCCACTCCTCGACCTTGTCGGCAAGGGCGGGCGTGAGGTTGTCGAAACGGCTGATGACCGCGTAAATCTGTTCCGCGGGACGCAAAACCTGTTGTTGCTTGGAGATATATTCTTGCATTGCGTGTGTAAAACTTGTATGAAATGTGTTTCAGAAATCGGATGCGGTTTCGGGCGCTGCAAAGATAGCGTTTTTTTGCATGACGCGCAAAACCGGCGCTATTCCGGCCGGGGAAAGAAGGCCGCCCGGTAGCGGGCGATGTCCAGGTCGTCGGCGATCTTGCGGGCGAAGAGGTACGGAACTTCCGCCGCCGTGTCCCGTGCCTGCAGCAGCCGGGGCAGGTCGTTGGTGCCGAATGTTTCCGGATGGGGCGCCCCTTCTCCGACCCATCGGGTGAAGACGAGGGGACGGCGCGTATTCGCACCGGCGAATTCGGAAATGCCCATCAGGGTCTGGAAAAAGATCTCGTCGCCGCAGTGCGAGTGTCTGAATGCGCGGATATAATCGGGGTGGGTGCGCAGATAATCGAACACAAAATCCCGGAAGCGGTCGGTGACGACGATCCAGTTGGAACCCTTTTCGAGCGGCGGCAATGTCCTGAAATAGGGGTTGTCCCCGGGGCGCAGCCGTTTGTAGAGCCTTTTGCGGAAATAGCCCGGCAGGTGCCCGATCCAATCGTTCCTGTCGGGGTAGTGGCACCACTGCATCTTCTGCGTCAGCTCGGTGATGTGCAGTTCGGGCTGCATGTCCGCGAACTGCCGCGGGTAGCACGCTTCGAGGAAATCGTGTATCTGCCCGCAGGGGCGTAGCGGCAGGGTGTCGCCCGAGAGAATGGCGATGTAGCGGTAGTCGCCGTTACAGGTGGCCCGGAGCAGTTTGAGCATGCAGTCGATCTGGCCGTACTCGCCCCAGTACACCTTGCTGCGCGGGTGGATGAAACGTGCCAGGGGACGCAGCGGCGCAAAATCCCCGATGTCGGATTTCGCATCGACATGGATGAAAATATCCGCTTCGGGGTGCTGCAACTGTCGGCACAACTCCTGCAGGACAGGGGTGTATTTATGGCATTCGATGCAGAATGCGATGCGGAAACCGTCTGCCATGGTCGTAGTGTCGCGGGGCGTTGGCCGGGCTTCAGTCGATTTCGAACGTGCGTGCCGTGTCGCTGTCGACGGTGATGCGCACCGTCATCACGTTCTCGGGCAGGAGCTGCTCGATCTTTTCGGGCCATTCGACCAGGCAGAGGTCGCCCGAGAAAAAATACTCTTCGTAACCGAAATCATAGGCTTCGCGGATGTCGTTGATCCGGTAGAAATCGAAATGATGGATACGGCGGTTGCCCTTGCCCTTGTACTGGTTCACGATGGCGAACGTAGGACTGGTTACGGTGTCCGTGGCGCCCAGTTGGGCTGCGATCTCGCGGATCAGCGTGGTTTTGCCCGCGCCCATTTCTCCGCGCAGTGCGACTACCGTGCGGCGGCCGAGCGCTTCGATGACCGCCTCGGCGACGTCCGGCAGTTCGTCCTGCGAGGTGATGTGGATCGTTTTCATATTACTGCTTGGGTTTTAAGACGATATAAGGTACGATCATTTCTTCCATCGAGATGCCGCCGTGCTGGAACGTGTTGCGGTAATAGCGGATGTGGCGGTTCGCATCGTTGTTGTAGACCAGGAAATCCGAATTGTAGGCGAAGATATAGCTCGACGTGAGGTTGCTCGACGGCAGCTGTACGTCCTCGGGTTTCAGGATCTCGTAGACGTCGCGCGAGTTGTAGGCCAGGTTGCGCCCCGTCTTGTAGCGCAGGTTGGCCGAGGTCTCGCGGTCGCCCGTCACCTTGACGGGGTTGTCCACGCGGATGGTGCCGTGGTCGGAGGTGATCACGACCGTGTGCCCCCGCTCCGAGAGGAGCTTGAGGATGGTGTAGAGGTCGGAGTGCTCGAACCACGAGCGCGTCAGCGACCGGAATGCCGCGTCGTCCTCGGTCAGCTCGCGGATGATGTCGGTCTCGGTACGGGCGTGCGAGAGGATGTCGAGGAAGTTGTAGATGATCACCGAGAAATCGGCGTCGTACACTTTTTGTATATTGTCGACCAGCCTGCGGCCCTGTTCGGGGCGCACGAGCTTGTCGAACGAGAATTTCCAGTTCTTCCCGTTCTGGGCCATCAGCCGTTTGAGGAACTCCTCCTCGTACTGGTTCTTGCCGCCTTCCTCGTTGTCGTTGAGCCATTTGTTGGGCATCAGCTTGTCGATGGCCAGCGGCATCAGGCCGGCGAAGATGGCATTGCGGGCGTATTGCGTTGCCGTGGGGAGGATGGCGCAGTAGAAATCGTCGAGCGCCACGTCGTAGTAGCCCCGCAGCAGCGAGGAGATCGACCGCCACTGGTCGTAGCGGAAGTTGTCGATCAGCAGCAGCGTGGTCTTCGGGTTCTCGTCCGCCACCGGGAAGATGTTGGTGCGCATGAGCGTGTGTGACATCACGGGGGTGTCGTCCGAGCGCTTGTTGATCCAGTTGTAGTAGTTGCGGCGTACGAACTTGCAGAATTCCTGGTTCGCCTCGGTCTTCTGGTAGGTGAGCACCTCCTTGATGCCCTGGTCGGTGGATTCCGAAAGCTCGACCTCCCAGTTGGTGAGCTTGCGGTAGAGCGAGCACCAGTCCGAAAAGGTCTCGGCCATCTGCAGCGACGAGGAGATACGCCCGAATTCCGACCGGTAGTCGGCCGTGGTCTGCTCGGTGACGAGCTGCTGCTGGTGCACGTTCTTCTTGATCGAGAGCAGCACCTGGTTGGGGTTGACGGGTTTGATGAGGTAGTCGGCGATCTTCGAGCCGACGGCCTTGTCCATGATGTTCTCCTCCTCGCTCTTGGTCACCATGATGACGGGCGTGGTGGGGCGCACCTCCTTGATCTTGGGGAGCGTTTCGAGTCCCGTCATGCCGGGCATCATTTCGTCGAGGATTATCAGGTCGTAGGCCCCTTCGGAAGCCATGTCGATCGCGTCGTAGCCGTTGTTGCAGGTGTCGACTTCGTAGCCTTTCTGTTTGAGGAACAGGACGTGGGGCTTCAAGAGTTCGACCTCGTCGTCCACCCAGAGTATTTTGACCATACGGTTATCGGATTTTAGTTCGCAAAATTAGTTATTTTATTATCAAACGCAAAAACCGGGCGTTTATTGGGTCGGCGGGATATTATCCGCGGTTCCGGGGTGTAAATCGCCTCCGGGACGGTTTGCAGCGGCGTGCCGGGAGTCTCGCGGGAGCGGAGCCCCGGCTCCGGGCAGGGCGAGGATGCCGTGCCCTCTGCAGCCCGTGTGCAGGATGGCCGCGCAGGTGTCGTCGGGCGCGGGGCGGGCTGCCGCACCGGCATCCGGGCGGGGAGGGCCGTGCCGGGACGCTTCGGGCGCAATGATGCCCGGAAAAGGCTTCTTCCTTTTCGGCGGGTTTGTGGTTAATGTGTTGATTATGAATGATTATCGTGCGCGGTTCGCTTCGGCGTGCCGTCCGGATATAATTGCCTGGCACATAATATTTTAATTTTCCGCCGAGTTTTGCCCGATATTTGTTATCCTCTTGTTCCAGTGGCTGGTAGGGGACTGCCGGAAAAATAATGAAAAAAAGTTGAGGTTTATTGGCTAAAATGTAAATAAAGCGTATATTTGCAGTCCGAATGTCTTCACACGAACTTAATAATTTAATACTATATAACTATGACAAAGGCAGATATCGTAAGCGAAATCGCTAAGAGCACCGGCGTTGAGAAGGTGCAGGTTCAGGCAATCGTCGAAGCTTTCATGGATAGCATCAAGACCTCTCTGACCAACAAGAACAACGTGTATCTCCGCGGCTTCGGCAGCTTCATCGTGAAGAAACGTGCAAAGAAAGTCGCACGCAACATCTCGAAGAACACGACCATCACCATTCCGGAACATAACATCCCCGCTTTCAAGCCCGCCAAGAGCTTCGCTGCGAAGGTGAAATAATTCAATAAATAAAGAACCTCTAAAATTTAAGGACTATGCCAAACGGAAAGAAGCATAAGCGTCACAAGATGGCTACCCACAAGCGTAAAAAACGTCTGCGCAAGAACCGTCACAAGAAAAAGTAGGGTAGCACCTTTGTGCTAAACGATAGATAAAGCTAAAGGAGCCCCGGGTTCTTTTAGCTTTACCTATTTTCTGCGGTTTTTTGCGGCCGGGGCCCGTATCCCCGGGGGGAATGCAGGTTCCCGGATCGCCGTTTGCGGACGTCGGGCCCTCTTGCAACGCAGGTTATGAGCCCCCCCCCGCAGGGGCATTGCGACGCAGTGCCGCCGAAATAAACCAGGGTATTTCCTTACCCGCCATGTTGCCGGCCGATGGCCCGGACAATATTTTCCTTTGGAGTTCGCCGCCACTTCAGACCAAAATGCGGCCTAACCGGTTTCAGTATTCCGCAACCCCGTTTCCGGGGTGCGACACACGATATAGATGAACAGAGAATTAATCGTTAACGTCAACCCGACAGAAATCTCCATTGCGCTGTGTGAGGACAAGGTGCTTGTCGAACTCAACAAGGAGCAGTGCCAGACGGGTTTTTCCGTAGGAGATATCTACCTTGGGAAAGTACGCAAGATAATGCCCGGGCTCAATGCAGCCTTCGTAAACATCGGGCACGAAAAGGACGCTTTTATCCACTACCTCGACCTGGGAAGCCAGTTTCCCTCGTTGCAGAAGCTGGTCGCTTCGCAGCAGCCCGGCAAGCGGGGAATGCGCGTCGAGGGCATGAAGCTCGAACCGCCCGTCGAAAAGACGGGCAAGATCGGCGACTATCTTCAGGTCGGGCAGAACATCATGGTGCAGATCGCCAAGGAGGCCATTTCGACCAAGGGGCCCCGCCTGACCTCCGACATTTCGCTGGCCGGCCGCAACGTCGTACTGGTGCCCTTTTCGTCCAAGGTGTTCCTTTCGCAGAAGATCCGCTCGGCGGACGAGAAGAAACGCCTGAAGCGCATCGCGGCTGCGGTGCTCCCCAAGAATTTCGGGGTCATCATCCGCACGGCGGCCATGGAGGCCAAGGACGAGGACATCGAGCACGACATCCAGTCGCAGATCGACCGCTGGCGCAAGACCTGCGCCGCGATCAAGAAGAGTACGCCGCCCGCGCAGCTGATGAGCGAGATGAACCGCGCCAATACGATCATCCGCGATTCGCTCAACGGCTCGTTTTCGCAGATCGCCGTCGACGACGAGGCGATGTACAACGACATCCGCAATTACATCCGCCTGATCGAGCCCGAGAAGGAGAAGATCGTCAAGCTTTACCGGGGCAACGTCCCTATCTTCGACAACTTCGACATCTCGAAGCAGATCAAGTCGCTCTTCGCCAAGTACGTCTCGCTGCGCCGCGGCGCCTACCTGATCATCGAACACACCGAGGCGATGAACGTCATCGATGTCAATTCGGGCAACCGCACCAAGGCCGAGGACAACCAGGAGCAGACCGCCATGGACGTCAACCTGGCGGCCGCGAAGGAGATCGCCCGCCAGCTGCGCCTGCGCGATTTGGGGGGCATTGTCATCATCGACTTCATCGACCTGCACAAGGCGCAGAACAAACAGGCGCTCTTCGACGAGATGGTCAAGCTGATGTCCACCGACAAGGCCAAGCATACGGTGCTGCCGCTCACCAAGTTCGGGCTGATGCAGATCACCCGCCAGCGGGTGCGTCCCGTGGCCGTGGAGGAGGTGTCGGACGTCTGCCCGACCTGCAACGGCACGGGCAAGATCGAGCCTACGGTATTGCTGGACAAAAAGATCGAGAACCAGATATCGTTCCTCACGCAAGACCGGGGACACAAGTATATCAAGCTGGTTGTCAGCCCCTATGTGGCTGCTTTCCTGCGGAAGGGCATCTGGTCGCTGCGCCGCCGCTGGGAGTGGAAATACAAACTCCGCCTGCGTGTCGTCGAAGACCAGAGCCTCGGCATCGTCGAGGTGCATTACCACGATGACAAGGATAACGACCTGATTAACAAGTGACGCTATGACTGCCAGCGAGCAGCTGGCGCAGTTCGCCGCCGGGTCGAAGGCCCTGCCGAAATTGTGCCGCGAATATAAGAAGGAGAGCGCAACCGTCCACCTGAAAGAGCTGGTCGGCGGTGCTCTTTCGTTTTATGCGGCGGCGGCAGTGGCGAAAACGGGGGGCGTGCATATCTTCGTGGCCGAAGACCGGGATGCCGCGGCCTACCTGCTGAACGATTTTTACAACCTGCTGGACGAGAAGCAGGTCTATTTCTTCCCCTCGTCCTACAAGCGTTCGGCGGCCTACGGCGCCGAGGATGCCCAGGGCGTGGTGCAGCGCACCGCGGCGATGAACGCCGTGCGGGGCTTCACGAAGGGATACCTGGTGGTCTGCACCTATCCTGAGGCGCTGGCCGAACGGGTCGTCGACGCCGCGACCTTGCAGCGCGACACGATTGCCGTGAAGCTCGGCGACAAGATTTCGATCGCCGTGCTGGAAGACGCCCTTGCGGATGCGAACTTCACGCGCGTCGATTTCGTCTACGAACCGGGGCAGTACTCCGTGCGCGGTGGTATCGTCGATGTTTTTTCCTATTCGGAAAGCAAGCCTTACCGGATCGACTTTTTCGGCGACGAGGTCGACTCGATCCGCCGTTTCAATATTTCGAGCCAGCTCTCGGCCGACAAGCTCGACCGGGTGGAAATCGTCCCCAACCTCAATGCCGGCGAGGCACCCCGGGTGTCGTTCGTGCAGTTCGCAGGTTCTGGGGCAACCTGCTGGTTCTACGATGTCGACTATGTGCTGCGCCGCGTCAACGACCTGCGCCGCAAGGTGCTCGCGGACATGGAGGAGCCCGGGCGGATAGACGGCCTGCTGACCAGCCGCAACGTGCTGCTGCGCGACATGGCCGGCAACAGCGTGGTGGCGCTGCGCGACAACCTGCCGGAACGCCCCGCCACGGTGGCCGTGGTGTTCGACACGGCCCCGCAGCCCAAGTTCAACAAGAATTTCGAGATGCTGGCCGACGACATGATCCGCAATTCGCTGCGGGGCTATGCGACCTACATCCTCTCGGAGAACAAGGTGCAGGTCGAACGCCTCGAAAACATCTTCCACCAGATAGGGCGCGGGCAGGCCGCCGTGCGGTCGCTCTCCGTTACGCTGCACGAGGGGTTCGTGGACAACGACCTGAAACTGTGCCTCTATACCGACCACCAGATTTTCGACCGTTACCAGCGTTACCGCATCAACGGCGAGATCCGGCGCGACGAGCAGATGACCGTCGCCGAGCTGAACCAGCTCCGCCCGGGCGACTATGTGGTGCATATCGACCACGGCGTGGGGCGTTTCGACGGGCTGGTGAAGATCAACGAGAACGGCAAGGTGCACGAGGCTATCAAGCTGGTATACAAGGACGGCGACGTGTTGTTCGTAAACGTCCATTCGCTCCACCGCATTTCGCGTTACAAGTCCGGCGACGGCGAGCCTCCGAAGGTCTATAAACTCGGCAACGGGGCATGGCAGAAACTCAAGAACGCCGCCAAGAAGGCCGTCAAGGATATCTCGCGCGAGCTGATCGCCCTCTATGCCAAGCGCAAGGCCAGCAAAGGGTTCGCATTCACACCCGACAGTTACCTGCAGCACGAGCTGGAGGCGTCGTTCCAGTGGGAGGACACCCCCGACCAGCAGACGACTGTCGCGGCCGTCAAGAAGGACATGGAGTCCGACCAGCCGATGGACAGGCTGGTCTGCGGCGACGTGGGCTTCGGCAAGACCGAGGTGGCGATCCGCGCGGCGTTCAAGGCGGCCGTGGACGGCAAGCAGGTCGCCGTGCTGGTGCCGACGACGATTCTCGCCCTGCAGCACTACCGTTCGTTTTCGGAGCGTCTGCGCAACTTCCCCGTGCGGGTCGAGTATCTCAACCGCACGAAAACGGCCAAAGAGGTGTCGCAGATCCGCGCCGACCTCGAAGCGGGCCGTATCGACATCCTGATCGGCACGCACAAGATTCTGGGCAAACAGATCGTATTCCGCGATCTGGGGCTGCTGATTATCGACGAGGAGCAGAAATTCGGCGTGGCGGCCAAGGAGAAGCTGACGCAGCTGGCGGTCAACGTCGATACGCTGACTCTCACGGCGACGCCGATTCCGCGAACGCTGCAATTCTCGCTCATGGGTTCGCGCGACCTTTCTGTCATCTCGACGCCGCCGCCCAACCGGCAGCCGATCGTCACCGAATCGCACGTCTTCTCGGAGGAGATCATCCGCGACGCCGTCGAAACGGAACTCGCGCGCGGCGGACAGGTCTACTTCGTCCACAACCGCGTCGAGGACCTGATGACCATGCAGGGGCTTATCACCCGCATCTGCCCCAAGGCCCGCGTGGGCGTGGGACACGGCAAGATGCCCGCCGAGAAGCTGGAGCGGCTGATCATGGACTTTATCTACGGGGAATTCGACGTGCTGGTCGCCACGACCATCGTCGAGAACGGCATCGACATTCCCAACGCCAATACGATCATCGTGAACAATGCCCAGAACTTCGGCCTGAGCGACCTGCACCAGCTGCGCGGACGTGTGGGCCGCAGCAATCAGAAAGCCTACTGCTACCTGCTTTCGCCGCCCGACGAACTGCTGTCGTCCGATGCGCGCCGCCGCCTGCGGGCCATCGAGGAGTTCTCCGATCTGGGATCGGGCTTCAATATCGCCATGCAGGACCTCGACATCCGCGGCGCGGGCAATCTGCTGGGAGCAGAGCAGAGCGGATTCATCGCCGATATCGGTTTCGAGACCTATCAGAAGATCATGAACGAAGCGATCGCAGAACTGCGCGCCGAGGGACTGCACGTCGCGGGCCTGAACGATTCGGAACAGGAGGTGGTCGAGCAGCTGCGCTATATCGACGACGCGCATATCGAAATCGAGGTCGAAGCCGGTCTTCCCGACTCCTATGTGGCGCAGCAGGCCGAGCGCCTGAAGCTCTACCGGGAGCTGGATTCGACCAAGGACGAGGAGGCGCTGCTGGCCTTCGGAGAGCGTCTGGTGGACCGTTTCGGCCCTCTGCCGCGTGAAACCGAAGAGCTGCTCAACGTGGTGCGCCTGCGCTGGGAGGCGATCCGGCTGGGCATGGAGCGCGTGAAGGTCAAGAACGGGCTGATGATCGTGCATTTCGTCGGCGAGCAGGACTCGCCCTACTACAAGAGCGACACTTTCATGGACCTGCTTCGCAAAGTCACGCAGAATCCCGGCAGATTTGTGTTGAAACAGCACAATAATCGTCTGGCGATGACCGTTAGGAATGTCAAAGACATTGAAGACGCATATAAAACGTTGCAGCAGCTTTGAATTTAGTAGTAGATATCGGAAACACCCTCGTGAAACTCGCTGTTTTCGACCGGGGGGAGATTGTTTTTCAGCGCTGCGTGGAGCGGCTGCATCCGTCGATGCTCGAAGAGCTGTTCGCGGCATGGCCCGTGCGCCGGGCCGTCGTGGCTTCGACGCGCGGCGAAGTGGACGAAGTGGCCGATTTGCTCCGGCCGCGCGTGGAGTATCTGCTGGAGTTCTCTTCGCAGACGCCCGTACCCATCGGCAACGCCTACCTGACGCCCGAAACGCTGGGCCGCGACCGGCTGGCCGCGGCGGTCGGCGCCACGGTGCTTTATCCGGGCCGCAACGTGCTGATCGTCGATTTCGGTACGGCGGTGACCATCGATCTGGTGACGGCCGACGCAACGTTTCGCGGCGGGTGCATATCGCCGGGCATGAAGACCCGTTTCAGGGCGCTGCACGACTATACGGCCAAACTGCCGCTCTGCGCCGCGACCGAAAGCGAAGAGCTTGCGGGGCTTACCACCCGGCAGGCCATCGAGCTGGGCGTGATGAACGGAATCGCGTTCGAAATCGAAGGCTATGCGGCCCGCATGCGCAGCCAAATAGACGATTTATGCGTAATTTTTACCGGAGGAGACGCGAATTTCTTTGTTAAACGAATTAAAAATACGATATTTGCAAATTGTAATCTGGTTTTTTGCGGATTGAATAGAATTTTAGAGTACAATGCAAGTGAAGAACACCTTAATTAAACTGGTTGTCATTGCAGCCGTGATGATTCCCTGCGCCGCTGCGGCTCAGACAAGCAGTATTAACGCATTCTCTCCCTACACGATGTACGGCATCGGCGAACAGAACACGCCCGGTACCCTGCCGATGCGTTCGATGGGCGGTGTAGGTGTGGCCATGCGCAGTTCGGGCGTGGTCAATCTGCTCAATCCGGCGGCTTTCAGCGCCGCGCCGCAGAAGAGTTTCCTCTTCAACTTCGGGCTGGAGGGCCAGAATTACTACAACTCCCAGAAGGTCGACGGCATGTCGAAAAGCACGGCCTACAACACCTTCAACTTCCACGACATCGCATTTCAGCTGCCGCTGGCCAAGAAGCTCGGTCTGGGCTTCAGCCTCACGCCTTACAGTTCGGTAGGCTACCGCACAAAATACACCCATGACTACGATCCGTCCGATCCCGTATGGGGCAACGTCGGCCGCGCGCAGTACATCTATCAGGGCGAGGGCGACGTGACGGAGGTCAAACTCGGCGTCGGCTGGGAGCTTTTCAAGAACTTCTCGCTGGGTATCGCCGCGCAGTATTACTGGGGCGATATCGACCGCTCGTTCGTGATGACCCCGACCCCGATCACGGGCGACGGCTCCTACTCTTCGACGGTAGGTACCGACAACTACAGCATTTCGAGCATCAAGGGGCAGATCGGCGTGCAGTGGAATGCCATCTTGAATCAGAAACGCGCCCTGACGCTGGGCGCCGCCTATGATTTCGGCGGCGACCTCAATCCCACGGTGACGAAAAATATCTATGTGGGTGACCTCTACAACTCCACCGTAAAGGGCGATACGACGCATTTGGCACTCGTATTGCCCCGTCAGCTTTCGGCAGGTGTCTTCTACCAGACCTCCAAGTGGACGATGGGGGTGGATTACGTCTATCAGGACTGGGGCGGCCGCAACAGGCAGACCGAATCCACCGGCGTCAGCGGACCGGACCGGAGCGCCTTTGCGGTGGCATATGCCGATACGCATACGATCAAGGCCGGCGTGGAGTACACCCCCAACCGCTACGATGTGCGTAATTTCCTGAAACGCTGGTCCTACAGGGCCGGATTCCGTTACGGAACCCACAACCAGACCTACAACGGCGACAAACTGGGACAGTATGCCGTGACGCTGGGTATCGGCGTGCCCGTGAAGTTCCTCGCCATCTCGTCCATAGACGTCGGCGTCGAATACGGCCGCCGCGGTTACAACTTGGCCGAACGCCTCGGACTGGTGCGGCAGCAGTATTTCAAATTCTCGATCGGCTTCACGCTCTTTGCCGGCAGCGAGAACGGCGAGTACTGGTTCCTGCGGCCTAAATACGATTAGTTTTTGACCCGAAAATTTGCACTTTTGGAGAACCGGCAGTAAATTGCATTGGATTTCGGTACATCCGACGGACACTAAAACATATAAAATTAAATACAAAAATTAATCTCTGACCGATGAAAAACGTTAAAATTCTGCTTTCCGCTGCTCTTGTATTCGTAGGGGCGACGGCTCTGGCTCAGGACTTCAGCGCTCCGCAGTACGAGAAGTGGGGAGACACGCCCGAACAACGCGAAAAGAACATTCTGAACAGCAACTTCCTCAAGGAGTCGTGCGACAACCGCGACTACAATGCCGCTGCTCATTATCTGAATGAACTCATCAACAGCGTTCCGACCGCTTCGGTCTCGTTCTACCAGCGCGGTGCCGTGATTTATAAGAACAAGATCAACCGCGCCAAGAGCGTCGCCGAGAAGAATACGTATATCGACTCGCTGATGCTCATGTACGATCTGCGCGCCAAATATTTCGGTGACCATCCCAAGCAGGGCACCGCTTTCATTCTCGACCAGAAGGCGCGCGAGTACCTGCGCTACAAGCCCAGCGACCGCAAGGGTATCCGTGAGGCGTTCCGTGCCGCGATCGAGGCCGGCGGCGACAACACCGATCCCGAAACCGTCGTGGCTTATTTCAGCAACCTCTGCGACGACTACAAGAACACTGACGAGGTGCTGCCCGACGAGATCATTGCCGAGTACGACCGTCTGACGCCGTTCTTCGAGAAGAATCCCAATGCCAACGAGTACAAGGCACAGTTCGACGCCGCGTTCGGTCTGAGCGGTGCCGCAAGCTGCGAGAACCTCGAAAAGCTCTTCCGCGGCAAGCTCGAAGCGGCTCCCGACGACGAGGCGCTGCTGGCGCAGGCCGTGGCGCTGATGTCGCGCGCCAAGTGCGACGGCGACTTCTATTTCACGCTCGCAGAGAAATACTATGCCGTGAAACCCTCTTCGGAGACCGCCATGTTCCTTGCGCAGGCTTTCCAGAGCAAGGGCGATTACGCCAAGGCGATCAAATACCTCAACGAGGCGCTTGCCGTCGAGCAGGATCCTGCGGAGCGTCAGCTGCTGCTGGTGCGCATCGCGCTGATCGACTTGGTTGCAAACGATATCCCCGGAGCCGCTTCCGCTGCGCGTCAGGCCCGCGACCTGAATCCTGAGGACGGCGTGCCCTATTACGTGCTGGCCCAGTGCTATGCCATTTCGGCTGCCAACTGCGGCGGTTTTGCCGGTCAGGCCACTTTCTGGGCCGCTTACGACACGATGTCGAAGGCCATCGAACTGCTGCCCTCGGATTCGGAGTACCTCGAATCCGCCAAAACGTCGCTGAATGCGTTCCGCAGCCGTTTCCCGACTTCGGAGGAGTGCTTCTTCAACGAGCTGCAGGCCGGCTCCCGCTATACCGTGACCTGCGGTACGGCCGCCGGTGTCGTGACTTCCGTACGTCCCCGCTAATTAATGAACAGGCTCATCGCAAGATACGCCATGGTAGCACTCTCCGTTATGGGGAGTGCTATCTTGCTATTCTCCTGCGAACGCGAAGAGGCGGAGGATGCCGCGGCTTCCGAAGAGACGATGAGAACCGAATACAGCGAAAACCTGTCGATCGTCGAATCGAAGAACGGCCGCCGCTCCTACCATTTCGTAACTCCGCTGGTCGAGGGCTATTCGCTGGCCCGCGAACCCTACCGCGAGTTCCGCAAGGGGGTCAAGATCACCACTTATAAGGACGATTCGCTCTCTACGGTCGATGCCGTGCTGACGGCCAATTACGCCATCTACTACGAGAACCGCAAATTGTGGGAGGCCAAAGGCAATGTCGTGGTCGTCAAATCGGACGGCAAGAACCTCTACACGCAGCAGTTGTTCTGGAATCAGCAGACCAAGAAGATCTATTCGAACGTCGATTCGAAAATCGTGCAGAACGACGGACGCGACGTCTTTATCGGCGAAGGTTTCGAATCCGACGAGGAGTTCAAGGACTGGCGTTTCCGCCGTATGAAAGGCCGCATGGAGGTCGAGGTCAAACCCACCGAACAGGAGGTCGAGGTCGTTCCCGATTCGACTGCCGGAGGCCGGACGGGGGCGTCGGGACCTGTCCCTGCGCAGCAGTCCGGCAAAACCGCCGCTGCATCCGCCGGCGAGCCTATGCCCGAACCCGCTGTCAAGTCTGCCGTCGCTCCGGTTCCGGCCCGGCGGCCCGTTCGCAGGGATGCGCCCGGCAGGCCGGCGCCCGCAGGGGAGCCTGCCGAAGCCCGGCCCAGAACGGAACAGCAGCAGATGAAGCCGGTGGATCTGAAACTGGACGATGACGAGATACAATCAACCCAATAAGAGATGCTTACTTCGGTCATACTGATTGTCCTGATGCTGTTGCTGTCTGCATTCTTTTCGGGTATGGAGATCGCTTTTACGAGCAAGAACCGCCTGAAACTGGAGATCGACCGCAAGCAGAGCCGCATGTTCGACCGCATAGCGGATATATTCTCCCGCCACCCCGGACAGTATATCACCACGATTCTGGTGGGCAACAATATCGCGCTGGTCATCTACTCGCTCTACATGTCGCTGCTGCTGCGCGGTATTTTCTACGCGCTGGGGTGGGAGAGCATCGCCCGGAACGGTTCCGTGGCGATCGAAACCGCCGTTTCGACCGTCATCATCATCTTTTTCGCGGAATTCCTGCCCAAGTCGGTCTTCCGCAACAATCCGAACTTCTATTACCGCGCGCTGGCGCCGGTAATCTATTTCTTCTATTTGCTGCTCTATCCGATCGCGCGGCTGACGACGCTCATTTCGCACGGTATCCTGCGTCTGACGGGCCGCCGCGTCGAAGAGCGGACGACGACGCACAGTTTCGACCGCGAGGACCTCGCGTCGCTGCTCGACACCAACAGTTCCGAGCCGCGTCCCGAACCCGACAACGAGCTGAAGCTGTTCCAGAACGCGCTGGATTTCGCCGACCTGCGGGTGCGCGACTGCATGGTGCCGCGCGTGGACGTCGAGGCCGTGGACATCGACGATACGACCATCGAACAGCTCACGGCGCGTTTCGTCGATTCCAAGTATTCGCGCATCTTCGTCTGGCGCAAGAGCATCGACAACATCATCGGCTATATCAACTCGAAGAGTCTGTTCACCCGTCCGGCCGGTATTTCCGACGTGATGATGCAGGTTAATTTCGTCCCAGAGACCATGCCGCTGCAACTGGTGCTGCAGAACTTTATCAAGCACCGCACCAACATCGCCGTGGTGATCGACGAGTTCGGCGGCACGGCGGGCGTCATTTCGCTCGAAGACGTGCTGGAACAGATTTTCGGCGAGATCGAGGACGAGCACGACGTGCCCGACCTGACCGAAAAGCAGGTCGGTCCCGACGAGTATGTCCTCTCGTGCCGTCTCGAAGTGAAATACCTCAATGAGAAATACGGTCTGGGTATCGAGGAGAGCCGCGAATACGATACGCTGGCGGGTTTCATCATCTTCAATTACGAGGGGATTCCCACGGCCGGCGAGACCGTTTTCGTCGGCGGTCTGCAGGTGCGAATCCTGCGTACGACGCGTTCGCGGATCGACTTGGCGCGGGTCCGGAAGTTGTGAGAATTTTTATGGCATAATAAGGGCCTTTTCCGAATAAATTTACTACCTTTGACTGCTAATTCGAAACAATACGAATAATTTACAATTTATATGGCAAGTTTAAACACTTTACGCACCAAGTTCGGCATCGTGCTGTCGATTGTCATCGCAGGCGCCCTCTTGGCTTTCATTCTCTCCCTGAAGACCGAAATGGGCTTCTCAGGCAACGACCCCCGGGTCGGTGTTATCGACGGTGAAAAGATCAACTATTCGGAGTATTACAACCAGTACGAGCAGGTCAAGGCGCAGAGCGGTGCTCAGGAGAGCAACGAACAGCAGTCGGCGATGCTTGCCAACGCTGCATGGCAGGCCCTGATCGGCAAATACGTGCTGACTCCCGGATTCGACAAGATGGGCCTTCGCGTTACCGAGCCTGAACGTATGTCGATGGTCAGCGGCCAGCATCCTTCGCAGGCTTTCTACAATGCCTTCGCGGATCCCCGCACGGGTGAGTACAACGTCGCCGCCGTTCACCAGTTCCTCTCCGAGGCCGAAGCCAACGCGCAGGCGCAGCAGGCTTGGGCGCAGCTCAACGAGCAGGCCCGCATGGAGCGCGAGGTCGCCAAGTTCCTCGGCCTGATCAAGGGCGGTGTGTATGTCAACTCGCTCGAAGTGGCCAACGGTGTGAACTCCGCCAACAACACCTATGCCGGCAAGTGGGCCGGTAAGAAATACTCGGCTGTTCCCGATTCGCTGATTCAGCTCAAGTCGAGCGACATCAAGGCGTATTACAACAGCCACAAGAACATGTTCAAGCAGACGCCGTCGCGTGCGCTTTCGTATGTCGTGTTCGAGGTTTCTCCGACCGACGACGACATGCTGGCGCTCGAAAAGAGCGTCGCCGAGGTCGGCGCGCAGTTCGCCGCCACCGAAGAGCTGAAGTCGTTTGTCCGCGCCAACCGCAACGGCAAAATCGCCGACAACTACGTCTCGGCGAAGCAGCTTTCGGAAGAGGAGGCCAAGGCCCTGCTCGACGGCGCCACCTACGGTCCCGTACTGAAGAACAACGAGTGGACGATGGCCCGTGCGCTGGATACCAAGATTGTTCCCGACTCGATGGGCATCCGCCACATCGTACTTCCCTATACGCAGGAGGCGCTGGCCGACAGTCTGCTGACCGTGCTCAAGGGCGGTGCCGACTTCGCTCAGGTCGCTGCGCAGTATTCGGTTTATGACGCTACCGCCGCCAACGGCGGCGAGGTGGGCGTCATGCCGTTCTCGGCCTTTTCGGGCGAATTCGCTGCAGCGCTTGCCAATGCGAAAACCGGCGATATCGTGAAGATCGCTTCCGGCGACGCCATTCAGCTGATGCAGGTTTACCGTGCCGACAAACCGTCGAAGCACGTTCAGGTCGCTTCGATCACCTATCCGGTCGAGGCTTCGGCCGCTACCCGCCGCGACATCCACAATCAGGCCGGCACCTTCTCGGTGAACGCCAAAGGTTCGGTCGAAGCGTTCAACGACGCCGCTTCGGCTGCCGCCGTTACGCCGCGCATCGCGTCGCTGGCGCAGGGCGAACGTACGATCCGCGGTCTTGAGGATTCGCGCGACGTCGCCCGCTGGGCTTACGGCGCCGAGGTGGGCGATGTTTCCGAAATCTTCCCGGTAGGCAAGGATTATGTGATCGCCATGCTGACCGAGATCGACGACAACGAATTCGCTCCCCTCGAAAAGGTTTCGGCTCAGATCCGTGCGCAGGTACTCCGCGACAAGAAGTATGACTATATCGTGAAGGAGCTTTCCGGCTCCACGCTCGACGAGCAGGCCAAGAGTCTCGGAACCGAAGTCGCAGACTTCGACAACGTGACCTTCGGGGCTTTCTATGTGAACGGTCCCGGTTTCGAGCCTCGTCTGATCGGCGCTATCTCGTCTACGACCGAGAAAGGCGTTCTCTCGGCTCCGGTCAAAGGTCTGAGCGGCGTATATGTCTTCGAGGTGGACGACATCCAGACCTCGGACAAGCAGACTGCCGAAGGCGAGAAGGTGCGTGCGCAGGCTATGGCCGAGAGCATGGCGCAGCAGTTCTCGGTGCAGGCTATCCAGCAGATGGCCAAGATTCAGGACCTGCGCGGAAAATATTTCTAAACCCGATTTTCGAGACATAAAAGAACGCCGGAGTATTCCGGCGTTCTTTTTGTTATTTTTGTGTATATTTAGGAGTCGTATTAAAACTTATCGCATACCGTTATGAATAATTTCATTTATCACAATCCTACGAAACTGGTTTTCGGCAAAGGACAGATCGCCAGACTCGGCAAACTGATCCCTGCCGACAAGAAGATCATGATTACCTTCGGCGGCGGCAGCGTGCGCCGCAACGGGGTTTACGATCAGGTCGTGAAGGCGCTCGAAGGGCGCGACTGGGTCGAATTCTGGGGCATCGAACCCAATCCCTCCGTCGAGACGGTCCGCGAGGCCGTGGCTTTGGGCCGTGAGAACGGTTCCGACTTCCTGCTGGCCGTGGGCGGCGGATCGGTCATCGACGGTACGAAACTCATCGCTGCGGGTCTGCTCTACGACGGCGATCCGTGGGATATCGTGCTCAAGGGACAGGCGGATAAAACCGTTCCGCTGGGCACCGTCCTCACGATGTCGGCTACGGGTTCGGAGATGAATTCGGGTTCGGTCATTTCGCGTCAGGAAACCAAGGAGAAGTACGCCTTCTACGGCGATTATCCGGTCTTCTCGATTCTCGATCCGGAAACCCTCTACTCGCTGCCGCAGCGGCAGATCGCCTGCGGGCTGTCCGATACCTTCGTGCATGTGCTGGAACAGTACATGACCACGCCCGGCCAGTCGCGTCTGATGGATCGCTGGGCCGAGGGGATCCTGCATACGGTGATTGAAATCGCTCCGAAAATCCGGGAGAACCAGCATGATTATGCCGTAATGTCGGAGTATATGCTGGGGGCGACGCTGGCGCTGAACGACATGATCCGCATGGGCGTGTCGCAGGACTGGGCGACGCATATGATCGGTCACGAGCTGACGGCCCTGCACGGACTGACGCACGGTGCGACGCTGGCGATCGTCATCAACGGCACCCTGCGCGTGCTCCGGGAGCAGAAGCGCGGAAAACTGCTCCAATACGGCGAACGGATCTGGGGCATTGCCGACGGTTCGGAAGAGGAGCGCATCGACCGTACGCTCGAAGCCACCGAAAAATTCTTCCGTTCGCTGGGACTTTCGACCCGGCTTTCGGAGGAGGGGATCGGCGAAACGACGATCGCGGAGATCGAACGCCGCTTCAATGCCTCCGGCGTCAAGTACGGCGAAGCGCAGAACGTGGACGGCGCCGTGGCGCGCCGGATACTCGAAGCGTGCATGTAGGCCGTCCGCACCGAATTTAAGCAGAGGGGCTGTCTGACAAGTTCCCGAAATTGGAAATCACCCCTGCCAGAGCTTTATCTGACGGGGTGAAATTCTAAAAATCGGACTTGTTAGACAGCTCCTTTTGTTTTCGGAGGTGCGCTTCGTGTAAATCGGTCGGTTTTTGCGAAAGCGAGGAATTTCGTCATAGTCCGCCTTCCCGCTCTTTTCCCCGAACGGATAAAAAATACCCTCCGGGAAACCGGAGGGTATCGCTATTGCTTTCAGTCGCTTTAGTCGGCGAGCAGAATTTCGAGCATCTTGATAGCTGCGGTGGCGATCGGCGTACCGGGGCCGAAGATGGCGGCGGCGCCGTCCTTATACAGCTGGTCGTAGTCCTGTGCGGGGATCACGCCGCCGACGATGACGATGATGTCTTCGCGGCCGAGCTTCTTCAGCTCTGCGATGATCTGCGGCACGAGGGTCAGGTGGCCTGCGGCCAGCGACGAGACGCCCACTACATGCACGTCGTTCTCGACGGCCTGCTTGGCGGCCTCTTCGGGTGTCTGGAACAGCGGACCCATATCGACGTCGAAGCCGATGTCGGCGTAACCCGTGGCAACTACCTTGGCGCCGCGGTCGTGGCCGTCCTGACCGAGCTTGGCGATCATGACGCGCGGCTGACGGCCCTCTTTCTTGGCGAACTCGGCGCACAACTCCTTGGCGCGCTCGAACTGTTTGTCGTTTTTCACTTCTGAACTGTATACACCTGAAATGGAACGGATAACTGCTTTGTAGCGGCCTACGACGACTTCGCAGGCATCGGAGATCTCGCCCAGCGAAGCGCGGACCTTGGCAGCCTCGACGGCCAGCTCCAGCAGGTTGCCCTGCTTAGTCTTCACGCACTCGGTGATCGCGGCCAGCGCCTTCTTCACGGCGGCTTCGTCGCGGTTGGCGCGCAGCTCCTTCAGACGCTTGATCTGGCTCTCGCGTACGGCGGTGTTGTCCACTGCGAGGATGTCGATCGGGGCCTCTTTTTCCAGACGGTACTCGTTCACGCCGATGATCTTCTCGGTGCCGGAGTCGATGCGGGCCTGCTTGCGGGCCGCTGCCTCCTCGATACGCATCTTCGGAATGCCGGTCTCGATAGCCTTGGCCATGCCGCCCAGCTTCTCGACCTCCTGAATACGCTCCCAAGCCTTGTCGGCGATCTCCTGCGTCAGCGATTCGACGTAGTAAGAACCTGCCCACGGGTCAACCTCGCGGCAGACGTTGGTCTCCTCCTGAATGTAAATCTGCGTGTTACGCGCAATACGCGCCGAGAAGTCGGTCGGCAGGGCGATCGCCTCGTCGAGGGCGTTGGTGTGCAGCGACTGGGTGTGTCCCAGCGCGGCGCCCATGGCTTCGATGGCCGTGCGGGCCACGTTGTTGAACGGGTCCTGCTCGGTGAGCGACCAGCCCGAAGTCTGCGAGTGGGTGCGCAGGGCCAGCGATTTGGGGTTCTTGGGATCGAACTGCTTCACGATCTTGGCCCACAGCATACGCGCGGCGCGCATTTTTGCGATCTCCATGAAGTGGTTCATGCCGATGGCCCAGAAGAACGACAGACGCGGTGCGAAGGCGTCCACCGACATGCCGGCGTTGATACCTGCGCGCAGGTACTCCAGACCGTCGGCCAGCGTGTAGGCCAGCTCGATGTCGGCCGTTGCGCCCGCCTCCTGCATGTGGTAACCCGAAATCGAGATCGAGTTGAACTTGGGCATGTTCTTCGAGGTGTACTCGAAGATGTCGG
>ENA-OYXM01000038-OYXM01000038.1-human-gut-metagenome-genome-assembly--contig:-NODE-38-length-83717-cov-10.687947_pt1 | contig 83717 bp, 70 predicted proteins | sample MGYA00243239_ERZ653427 | MGnify/ENA primary metagenome ERZ653427 (study PRJEB26926, sample SAMN06165110) | human gut metagenome | biome: ENVO:00009003; feature: ENVO:2100002; material: ENVO:00002003... | reverse complement strand
GCCTTATCGTCGGCAGCGTCAGATGTGTATAAGAGACAGGCGAAAGACCGGGATTTGTCTTCTCCGGCAGCCGTCTTTGCAAAACAAAGCTGCGGCGGCCGAATGATTGCGCCGGATCGCCGGGCGAGGTTATTTCTGAAACCGGTACTGTCCGATCTCCCGCAGTCCGAGCAGCAGCTCGCGCACCGGAAGCCGTTTTTTACCGGCTATCTGCAACTCGCCGAGGGTGATCCACCCGTCGGCGCATGCCACGCGGATAAAGGTGCGTCCGTCGCTTTCGACGGCTCCTGCCGCTTCGTTGTGCGCCGCCGCTTCGAACGCCGCCGCATAAATTTTCGCCGTGAGGGATGTCGTTTTGCCCTCTTTGCGCATTTCGGTCCATGCGGCCGGATAGGGCGAAAGCCCGCGCACGAAGTTCACGATCCGCCGTCCCTCCCACGACCAGTCGATCCGGCAGTCCTCCTTGAAGATTTTGGGCGCAGGATGCAGGCGGCTCTCGTCGATTCCCGTCTGCTCCATGGGCTGGACATCCCCTGCGGCGATGCGGTCCACGGTCTCGGTCACGAGCGCCGTTCCGGTGTGCATCAGTTTGTCGTACATCGTGCCCACGTTGTCTTTCGGAAGAATCGGCACGCGCACCTGCGCGATGATCGCGCCTTTGTCTATTTCGTGGTTGAGCAGGAACGTTGTGACGCCGGTCTCGGTTTCGCCGTTGATGACGGCCCAGTTGATCGGCGCAGCCCCGCGGTACTGCGGAAGCAGCGAGGCGTGCAGGTTGAACGTTCCCAGCCGCGGCATGGCCCAGATCACTTCGGGAAGCATGCGGAACGCGATGACGATCCCCAGATCGGGTTTCAGCGCCTGCATGGCTTCGACGAACTCTGGCGCTTTCAGCTTTTCGGGCTGCAATACCGGAAGTCCCAGTTCGAGCGCGGCCAGCTTGACTTCGCTCTGATGCAGTTTCTGGCCCCGTCCGGCGGGTTTGTCGGGCGTCGTGACCACGGCCACGACGTTGTAGCCCCCGGCGACCAGCGCCCGGAGCGACGGTACGGCGAATTCAGGCGTACCCATAAATACGATGCGCAGCTCTTTCGGATTCATTCTTCTTCGTGTGTTATATTTGGAATGCGGGCCTTCTGAGCCGGGTTATTTCTTGTCCAGTCCGAGCGTGTGGTGCATGCGCTCCTCCTTGGTCTTCAGGTAGCGCAGGTTGTGCTCGTTGGGGGCGATGACCACCGGCACGATCTCGTCGATCCGCAGTCCGTAGCCCTCCAGCCCGGCCCTTTTGAGCGGGTTGTTGGTCATCAGCCGCATGTGCTTGATGCCCATTTCGCGGATGATGCTCGCGCCGATGCCGTAGTCGCGCTCGTCCACGCCGAAGCCCAGCTGCACGTTGGCGTCCACGGTGTCCAATCCCTCGTCCTGAAGCTTGTATGCCTTGATTTTGTTGCAGAGTCCGATGCCGCGCCCCTCCTGCTGGAGGTAGATGATCGCGCCCTTCCCCTCCTTTTCGATCATGCGCATCGCTTCGTGCAGCTGATCGCCGCAGTCGCAGCGGCACGAGCCGAAGATGTCGCCCGTGGCGCATGACGAGTGTACGCGGGTCAGCACCGGTTCGTCCTCGGTCCATTCGCCTTTGGTCAGCGCCACATGCTCCAGCCCGTTGCTCTTCTGGCGGAACGGTGTGATGCGGAAATCGCCCCATGCGGTCGGCAGGTCCACGGTTTCGCCCTTCTCGACGATGGATTCCTCCTTCAGCCGGTATGAGATCAGCGACGCGATCGAGATGATTTTGAGGTCGAATTTCTTGGCGATCTCGATCAGCTGCGGCAGACGGGCCATCGTGCCGTCTTCGTTCATGATTTCGATCAGCGCGCCCGCGGGCTGCAAGCCTGCCAGCCGCGCAAGGTCGATCGCCGCTTCGGTATGTCCCGGACGGCGGAGTACGCCTTTCTGGCGTGCGCGCAGGGGGTTGATATGTCCCGGACGGCCCAAGTCCGTGGCCCGCGTGGCCGGGTCGGCCAGCGCGCGGATCGTCGCCGCACGGTCGTGGATCGAGACGCCCGTGGTGCAGTCGTGGCCCAGCAGATCGACGGTCACTGTAAAGGGAGTCCCCAGCAGCGAGGTGTTGTTCTCCTCCATCATGTTGAGGCCGAGTTCGGCGCAGCGGTCCTCCGAAAGCGGTGCGCAGAGTACGCCGCGGCCCTCCTTGAGCATGAAATTCACGATTTCGGGGGTTATTTTCTCCGCCGCTACGATGAAGTCGCCTTCGTTTTCGCGGTCTTCGTCATCGACGACGATCACTATTTTGCCGTTGCGGAAATCTTCGATAACCTCTTCCACACTATTCAGAATCGTGCTTTTTGCCATTTCGTTTGAGTTTTATAGCGTTTTTTAATTTGTTGATCGCGGGTCGCATGCGTTCGTAGAGCGCCTTGAATTTTCCGGCGTACCAGTCCGTGTCGAGCAGCGCCGAGTCGTTCGTGGCCTTGTAGGTCAGGTAGATCGCTATGGGCGTGAGGATGAACGTCGAGAGCCACATGCCGTATACGGCGTCCCAGCTTCCCTCCTTGGCCAGTTTCTCGCCTGACAGACTGATGATGTAGTAGATCACGAAGAAGATGATCGACACGACGACCGGAAGTCCCAGTCCGCCCTTGCGGATGATGGCGCCGAGCGGTGCGCCGATCAGGAAGAAGATCATGATCGACACCGGCAGCGACATCTTCTTGTGCCATTCGACTTTGCTGCGGTAGAGCTGGTTGAGCGCCTCTTTTGCCGCCGACTCGTCGAACGAGAACATGTTGCGGGAGTTCTTGGCCAGCGTGCGCGCCTGATTCCATACGCGCTCCTTTTCCCGCATCTGCAGCGTAGCGATGGAGTCCATCGCCGCCATGTCGCGGAACCGGCTCTTGTCGATGCGGAGACTGTCGGGCTGCGGGAGCACCGAGTTGTCGCGGGAGAAAATCTGCTCCTTGAGCAGCGGTTCGTACGAGCGCGTCGTCGCGCTGTTCACCATTTTTTCGAGCGAGTCGATGTCGTGCTGCAGCTCGTTGATATTCTTCGTCTGGCTGTTCGAAAACTGGTTGGCGTCGGTGCGGCCCATCGCGAAGCCCTCCATCGGGATCACCTGATCCTGCTTTTCGAAGATATGGTGGCGCAGTTTGCTCTGGGTGAACCACTGGCTGCTGCGGGTCTGCTCGTAGGTCTCGCCGTTGAAAAGCGTCACCAGCAGGTATTTCTTGTCGTCCGAAAGACGGATGTATCCCGAATCGGCCACGATGGTGTTCATGTCGCCGTTGGCCGCGCGGTTGTCGTATATCAGCACGTCGTGCAGCAGATGCGTTTCGGGTTCCTGCCTGCTGACGCGGATCGACATGTTGTCGATGCCGTTGAAGAACAGTCCGTCCTGAAATTCGAGACTCTGTTTCTGCTGGCGGATGTCGTACAGGATGCTGAACACCTTTTTGTTGGCGTACGGCACGAGGTTGTTGCCGATGAAGAAGCTGCCCACGGAGATCAGGCTCACCAGAATAATCAGCGGCTTGGTGATGCGTATGAGCGACATGCCGGCCGACTTCATGGCCAGCAGCTCGTAGTTCTCGCCCAGATTGCCCATGGTCATGATGGCCGCCAGCAGCATGGCCAGCGGCAGTCCCAGCGGGATCATGTTGGCCATGAAGTAGGTCATCAGCTCGATGATGATGCCTGCGCTGAGTCCTTTGCCCACCAGCTCGTCGATGTAACGCCACACGATGTTCATCATCAGGACGAACATCACGATGAAGAACGTGAGGACCATCGGCCCCAAGTAGGCTTTCAGTACGAGTTTATGGATGGTTTTCATGCGGCGGCACCGGCTTTTTTGTTACGCAAAGGTAATAGTTTTACTACAATAAGCGTAAGAGTGAGTGTAAATATTATGGCTGCTCCGGGCGGAACTTCGAAATTGTAGCTTGCGACGAGTCCCGCGACGTTGCCCGCCACGGCGACCAGCGGCGCGCAGAGCGCGATGGTCCGGTACGAGCGCGAGAGCGAATTGACGATGGCCACGGGCATTGTGAGCAGCGAAATCAGCAGGACGATTCCCATGATGCGGATCGAGAGGACGATCGTCACGGCGATCAGCGCCGCCATCACGTAGGAGATCACGCGGGTCGGAATGCCCCGGCTGCGGGCGAAATCGCGGTCGAAGGCCACGTACATCACCGGCCGCAGCCATAGCAGCGCTCCGGCGATGATGAACAGCGTCAGAACGGTCAGCGCCGCGACGTCGCCGTGCGTCACGGTGACGATGCTGCCGAACAGGTATGCGGAGAGATCGCCCGACGTGTAGCCCGGCCGCAGGCTCATGAAGAGCGCGCCGACGGCCATGCCCACCGACCAGATGATGCCGATGGCCGAATCTTCGCGGATGCGGCCCCTGCTGCCGGCCCATTCGATGCCCAGCGCCGAGAGTACGGCGAAGATCATCGCTCCGGCGATCGGGTCGGTGCCGAGGTAAAACGCGATGCCCAGCCCGCCGAACGAGGAGTGCGTGATGCCTCCGGCGAGGAAAACCATCCGGCGGCATACGACATAGGTGCCTATCACGCCGCACGTTATGCCCGAAAGGACACACGCCGCCAGCGCGTTCGACAAGTAGCCGTATTGAATCAGGTCGCTGAAAAATTCCATGCCTCGCTCCTTATATTGCGCGCAAATTTACGCTTTTTTCTCGGAAAAGCCCTCCCTTTTCGCACAGTTTTCGTAATTTCGCCCGGTAAATAACGACAATTTATGCAACAACGCAGAGTAAATTTCCACACCCTCGGCTGCAAACTCAACTTTTCGGAAAGCTCGACCCTCGCGCGGGAGTTCGAGCGCGGCGGTTTCGTGCGCGTCGCACCCGACGCCGAGGCCGACATATGCGTCATCAACAGCTGTTCGGTCACGGAACACGCCGACAAGAAATGCCGCAACCTGATCCGCAAACTCCACCGCCGCAATCCCGGTGCCATCATCGCCGTGACGGGCTGTTACGCGCAGCTCAAACCGCAGGAAATAGCGGCGATCGAAGGCGTTGATATCGTGCTGAGCAATAATGATAAAGGAATGTTATATAAACGGGTGGTCGAACTCTCCGGCAAGGGCCGTGCGCAGATTTACAGCTGCGATACCGAATCGCTCACTTCGTTCTTCGCGGCCTTTTCGAGCGGCGACCGCACGCGCGCTTTCCTCAAGGTGCAGGACGGCTGCGACTACAAGTGCGCCTACTGCACGATCCACTATGCCCGCGGCGGCAGCCGCAACATGCCGATCGCGGACCTCGTCGCCGAAGCCCGCCAGATCGCTGCGGCCGGACAGAAGGAGATCGTCATCACGGGAATCAACACGGGGGATTTCGGCCGTACGACGGGCGAGCGTTTCATCGACCTGCTGCGTGCGCTCAACGAAGTCGAAGGCATCGAACGCTACCGGATTTCGTCCATCGAACCTAATCTTCTAACGGATGAAATCATAGCATTTTGCGCCGCGTCACCTAAATTCCAGCATCACTTCCATATTCCGCTCCAAAGCGGTTCGGACAAAATTCTCGGACTGATGCGCCGCCGCTATACCACGGCGCGTTTCGCCGACCGCATCGCCGCCGTGCGGGCGCTGATGCCCGACGCCTTCATCGGCATCGACGTCATCGTCGGCTTTCCCGGCGAAACCGAGGAGGATTTCCGCACGACGTACGATTTTCTGGAGGGACTCAAGCCCGCTTTCCTCCACATATTTCCTTTTTCGGAGCGTCCCGGAACGCCTGCCGTCGATATGCCCGGCAAGGTGCAGCCGTCGGTGGCGACGCGCCGCGTCGCCGAACTGGAAGAACTTTGCGGGCGGCTGCACGGCGCATTCTGCGCCAAAGCCGTCGGTTCCGAGGATACCGTGCTGTTCGAAAGCACCCTGCGCGGCGGCATGATGTTCGGCTATACGGGCAGCTACCGCCGGGTGAAGGCCCCCTACGACCGGACGCGCATCAACGCCATTTGCCGGGTGCGCTTCGGGGCGATGGACGAATCTCACGATCTGATGGGTGATATTCTCGATTAATTCACTATATTTGCATTGATAAAATCAAAAGAAGTATGACGGGTATGCGCAGAAGAGTGACGATCGGTTTTTTGAGTATCGTCTGCCTGCTGTTTTTTTCGGGGATGGTCTCGTTCGTGGAACTGAGCCACCTGAGCCGCGATACGGGCGAAATCCTCAAGGCCAACAAGCGTAACATCGAGCTGGCCAAGGAGATGCTCGACGCCGCCTATGAGCAGAACGTGGCGCTTATCCGCCTTTCGGTGTTCGGAGACAACTCCTACGACAGCCTTTGCCGGTCGAGTATGGAGCGGTTGGAGAACACGCTGCTCGTGGCCCAGAGCGAAGCCCTCGACAAGTCGTTTCTCGACTCGCTGGCTTTCGCGACGACCGAGCTGCGCCTGCTGACCGACAACTACCTCGCCTTCGGAGCGCATGCCGCGGCGAATCCGGCCGCGCCCGATTCGGTGGGCCGCAGCTGGTATGACAGCGAATACGAAGTCCTCTACGGCCGTCTGACCGCTGCCATCAAGAACTATATGACTTCGACGCAGAGCTCGCTGGCTCCGCGTGCCGAGCAGATGAAGAAAAACGCCTACCGGGCCGTTACGCCGGTGCTGATCTCGCTCGTGGTTATGATCGCCATCGTGCTGATGCTCTACTACTTCATGTCGGTCTACTGCGTCAACCCCATTATCCGGATGAACAAGGGGCTGGGCGACTACCTCTCGTTCCGCGTGCCGTTCGCCGTCAAGGCCGACTGCAAGGACGAGGTCTTGGAGCTGAAGGAGAAGATCGAGACCCTGATAACCGTTTCCAAGCAGCCAAAATCCTGATTGCGATGCGAGTAGACGTGGTTTTGCGATATGTCGGGGTCGTGATGCTTTTCATCGCGCTGTTCATGCTGTTGTCGGCGGGGATTTCCTTTGTCAGCGGCATGGATTCGGCGTTCTATCCCCTGCTGCTCGCGTCGCTGCTCACGGCCCTCTTGGGGGCGTTTCCGCTGATCTTCGTCGAACGTACGCAGCAGATCACCAACAAGGAGGGATTCTGCATCGTGGTCGGCTCGTGGCTGGTCGCCTGTCTGGTCGGCATGTTCCCCTACCTGATCTGGGGCGGGGAGTTCAGTCTGGTGAACGCTTGGTTCGAAAGCGTTTCGGGCTTTACGACGACCGGATCGACGATCCTGAACGATATCGAGGTGCTGCCGCGGGGGCTGCAGTTCTGGCGCATGTCCTCGACGTGGATCGGGGGTATGGGCGTGGTCATGTTCGCACTGCTGATCCTCCCCTCGCTGGGGCGCAACAAGATGACGCTGTCGAGCGTCGAGCTTTCGACCTTGGCCAAGGATAATTACCGCTACCGGACCCAGATCATCGTGCAGATTCTGCTGGTGGTCTATGTGGGCCTTACGGTGCTGACGACGGTGCTGCTCAAAATGGCGGGCATGAACTGGTTCGATTCGCTCTGCCACGCCATGTCGGCGTGCGCCACGAGCGGTTTTTCGACCAAGAACGCCAGCGTCGCCTATTTCAACAGTCCGATGATCGACACGATCCTGATCTTCGCCATGGCTACGGCGGGTATCCACTTCGGACTGATCTATGCGACGGTGACCGGCAAACGCAACAACATATTCCGTTCGGAGGTGACGCGCTGGTACCTCGTCATGCTGCTGGGCGGCGGCCTGCTGATCGCCGTCAGTCTCTTCACCGCCAACATATACCCTACGTTTTCGGCCGCGTTCCATCATGCGCTTTTCCAGTTCGTGTCGCTTGTTACGACGACGGGATTCGCCACGGCCGACTCCAACCAGTGGACGTCGTTTGCGGTTATCCTGCTGATTTTCGGTTCGATCGTGTGCGCCTGCGCGGGTTCCACCGCGGGCGGCATCAAGACCAACCGGCTGGTGCTGGCGATGAAGATGATGCGCACGCGCCTGCGCCAGCAGCAGCACCCCAACGCGATCATCCGCATCAAGCTGGACGGGGTCATTCAGGAGAACGAAGCGCTCCATTCGGTCATGATATTTATCGTCGCATACCTGATGCTGATTCTCGCCGGCACGGTGCTGGGGACGATGTTCGGCGTCGATCTGATGACCAGCTTCTCCGGCTCGGTGGCTTCGATCGGCAACGTCGGTCCCGGATTCGGCCAAGTCGGGTCGATGGATAATTTTTCGTCCGTGCCGGGCGTTTTCAAGATATCCAGTTCGCTGCTGATGCTTCTGGGGCGTCTGGAGATTTTCGGGCTTATACAACTCTTTTTCATTAAATGGTGGAGGTAACCGGAATGTTGGTTCGTAAAACTTGCATATTGTTTCTGTTCGCGGCGCTTCTGGGCGCCGGAAGCCTGCGTGCGCAGCAGCTTTCAGTCGAAGCCCGCATCGCGGGGCTCGAAAGCAACGAGGAGTATATGTCGCTTCTGCGCGAGGATGCGCAGCTGCAGATGCGCGAAGATTCGATCGTCAATGCCGTGGAACGCGCCCGGCGGCAGCTGCGCGAGAACCCGGCGGCCCGCCAGCAGTATTCGCAGGATATTCTGCAGCTCGAAAGCCGGATATTCGAAATCCGCAATGCCAAGGGCCGTCTGATCGACCGTATCAACACCATCGAGCAGGAGTGGGTGCTCGCCAACCTGAACGGCGCCGCGTCGCAGCCGGCGGGGCCTGCCGCGGAAAATCCTGCGGCGGAGATTCCCGATTCGCTCAAGGTGCGCAATCTGGTCAGCAACCCCTATTTCCGGGAGCAGCTTCCGGAGGCCGACTATGCCGCGCTCGTCGAAGCGCAGCGGCTGGAACTCGATGCCGTGGATTACGTGAACCGCTATTTTGCCAATTACGGCACGATTTCCGAGCTGGCCGAAGCCTACGCCGCGGCGCAGGCCGAAGCCGATGCGGCGGAGATTTACGACAAATACAAGACCCTGCAGGGCTTCAACCGTGTGCTGGCCGATTCGCTCTCCGACGCATGGAACTACATCTTCGACAACAAGAGCTATGCTTACGGTTACCTGATGGACAAGCTGGGGCGGGACGAGATTCTTTCCCGCGAGGAGGAGCGGCTCTCGGAGGCCGCCCGTCAGCTCTCGGAACTGCGCGGCGAGACCGCTTCGGACGCCGTGACCGACTATTTCCTGCGCAAGAAGGTGCTCGTCGGGTATGAAACCTCCGTGGCCGATATGCTGGGGCTGACCTCCGCGCGCGACTCGCTGCGGGGCGTGACGGCGCAGCTGGAGGGCATCGACTTCCGGCTGCCCCGGATCGACGTCGCAGAGCGTTATTTCCTCGATTACGACAGCGTTTCCTTCTCCTCGACGCCGAAGTACAGCTATCAGCATCCCATTCCCGAATGCAAGGTCTACGAGCACGGGACGATATACCGCATCCTGCTCGGCACGTTCAATACCAAGCGCGCCGTATCGACCTTCCGGGGCGCTTACCCGCTCTCCTATCTGGTCAACGACGACAGGAAATGGTGTTACTACGCCGGAGGTTTCGCCACGAGGGAGGAGGCCGAAGCGGCCCAAAAGCTGCTGAAGGCCCGCGGTTTCGTCCGCCCCGAAATCGTCGTGTGGACCGACGGCGAGTACCGCAATCTTTCGAAGGACCCCGAAGCGCAGCATATCGCCTACCGGGTCGAGATCGTCAGCTCCGAAGCGCTTTCCGACGCGGTGAAGGCGGCGATTACGGATACGGCCGAGGGGTGCGAGCTTTCGCGCGTGGGACAGCAGCTCTTCGTCGTCGGGACGTTCGACGACAAGGCCGTGGCCGACCGCGTGGCGGCCGCGGTGACGCAGACCGACCCGGCTTTGGAAATAAAAGTCGCGGAAATTGCGGAATAATTGATTTTAATTCCTATCTTTAGTCCAATATTCAACAACTTCCCTATGACGATGTTCTATATTGTACTCCTCATCTTTTTCGGACTGCTTTTTCTGGTGGCGGAGCTGGTCCTGCTGCCGGGCGTGTCGATCGGCGCGATTCTGGCGCTGGTCTGCTACGGCAGTTCGATCTACCTCGCATTCCGCGATCTCGGCCCCGTCGCCGGTTCGGTGGTCGTGCTGGTTATTCTGGTGTTGTCGCTGATCGCCACCGTCGTTTCGCTGCGCGCCAAGACGTGGCAGCGCTTCTCGCTCAAACAGAAAATCAATTCGTCGAGCATGCCTACCCTGCCCGAACAGGAGCTGAGCGTCGGCGACCGCGGCACGACCCTCTCGCGCCTTTCGCCGATGGGCAAGATCGAGGTGAACGGACGGACTTATGAGGCCAAATCCTTGGGCGCCTATGTGGACCCCCGGAAGGAGATCGAAGTCGTCGGGTTCGAGAATTTCAGCGTCATCGTAAAAACAACCAAATAAAAACAAAAAACTATGGATTTTCAGGGTGGATTGATCGTTCTTATAATTTTCGTGAGCCTCTTTGCGATTTGGCTCATCTTCTATTTTATACCCGTAGGACTCTGGTTCTCGGCGTTGGTGTCGGGCGTGAGGATCAGTCTGCTGCAGCTTATCCTGATGCGCTGGCGCAAGGTGCCGCCCTCGACGATCGTCTCTTCGATGATCGAGAGCACGAAAGCCGGCCTGAGTCTCGATCCCAACGAACTGGAGGCCCATTACCTCGCGGGCGGCAACGTCACCAGCGTCGTGCATGCACTGGTATCGGCCCAGAAAGCCAACATTATGCTCGACTTCAAGATGGCCACGGCCATCGACCTCGCGGGCCGCGACGTGTTCGAGGCCGTGCAGATGTCGGTGAACCCCAAGGTTATCAACACCCCGCCCGTAGCGGCCGTCGCCAAGGACGGCATCCAGCTGATCGCCAAGGCCCGCGTTACGGTGCGCGCCAATATCAAACAGCTGGTCGGCGGCGCCGGCGAGGAGACCGTGCTGGCGCGTGTCGGCGAGGGCATCGTCTCGTCGATCGGTTCGGCGGCTTCGCATAAGATCGTGCTGGAGAATCCCGATTCGATTTCCCGCGTGGTGCTCGAAAAGGGACTCGACGCCGGCACGGCGTTCGAAATCCTTTCGATCGACATCGCCGATATCGACGTGGGCAAGAACATCGGCGCCCAGCTGCAGATGGATCAGGCGCAGGCCGACAAGAACATCGCGCAGGCCAAGGCCGAGGAGCGCCGCGCCATGGCCGTCGCTTTGGAACAGGAGAACAAGGCCAAGGCGCAGGACGCCCGCGCCAAGGTGATTCTCGCCGAAGCCGAGGTTCCGCTGGCCATGGCCGAAGCGTTCCGCAACGGCAATCTGGGGATCATGGATTACTACAAAATGAAAAACATCATGGCCGACACGACGATGCGCGAGACGATCGCACGGCCGGAGAAGAAATAACCCGCAACGGGCCGATTCGGGGGTACGTCTGTGCGTACCCCTTTTTTGTCGCCCTGAAATGCTGCGAACCATGAAGAAGATTTTTATTTTGCTGTTTCTCGGAGCCGGCGCCTCCGCCGCTGCGCAGACGCCGTTCGCCGACTGTTTTTTCGACAAAACGATGCGCTTCGACTACTATCACGCCGGAGACAGCCGCTCGGAGGAGTATTTCTTCGACGCGCTGAAGGAGGAGCCTTACTGGGCCGGGTCGAAGGTCTCGCTGGTCGATACGACCGGATACGGCAACCAGTTTTTCCGCATCGTGGACCGGGCGTCGGGCCGGGAGATCTATTCCCGCGGCTTCTGCACGCTTTTCAACGAGTGGCAGAGTACGCCCGAAGCCGACAGCGTGCGCCGCTCCTATCCCGAATCGGTGGTGTTCCCCTATCCCAAACGTCCGTGCCGGATCGAGATTTTCACCCGCAACGGCAAAGGACGTTTCGAGAAGCGTTTCAGCCAGAATATCGACCCCGATTCCTATTTTATCGAGCGGTTCACGCCCCGCTGCGAGACGTTCGAGGTGATGTATTCCGGCAATTCGGCGCAGCGTGTGGACATCGTCCTGCTGCCTGAGGGCTACGGCGCCGGCGAACGGGCCAAATTCGAATCGGCCTGCCGCACGTTCGCCGACGAATTTTTCAGCTATTCGCCCTATAAGGAGAACGCTGCGCGCTTCAACGTCCGCGCCGTGTGGACTCCCTCCGACGATTCGGGCGTGACCATCCCCGGTGAAAACGTCTGGCGCAATACGGCCTGCGGCGCGAGTTTCTACACCTTCGATTCGGAACGCTACCAGATGGTTACCGACTTCCAGCGTCTGCGCGACATGGCGGCGCATGTGCCTTACGATTATATCTATGTGCTTTCGAACACCCAGAAATACGGTGGCGGCGGGATTTTCAACTTTTACGGCATCAGCGCCGCGCACCACCCCACGCGCACCGGAAAAATCTATGTCCACGAGTTCGGCCATCTGCTGCTGGGGCTGGGCGACGAATATGTCGGCACGACCTCCTATGACGACATGTACGCGAAAAATATCGAACCGTGGGAACCCAACCTGACGACGCTCGTCGGGTTCGGGGATAAATTCTGGAGCCGGATGGTGGCGGAGGGAACTCCCGTGCCGACGCCCGACACGGAGGAGTACGACGGTGTCGTGGGCGTTTTCGAAGGCGGCGGGTATGCCGCCGAGGGCGTCTACCGCCCGTGGCGGAACTGCCTGATGAACAACCTGCACAAAACGGACGAGTTCTGTCCGGTCTGCAGCAAGGCTATTGTCGATTATATCGACTTCCTCTGCAAATAACAGAGACGCATTCCCGCAAGGCCGGAAAGCCTGCGGGAATCTGCGTTTCCGGGATTGTGCCGGATTGAAATACGAAGAGAGGACCGTACGGGACGGTCCTCTCTTTCCGTATCGTGGAAGATGCTGCTGCGGGATCGCAGGCGGCCCTGCCGGATAACGCCGGAGCCGGGCGCCGGATTTCCCGTTTCGGATGCCGGGGGCGTTACGGCGCGGAAGTCTCTGTCCCGTCGCTGCCGGCTCAGTACACCTCTTCGGGGAGCGTTTCGCCGACCGGTTCGCCGTTGAGTTCGTCCCGCCACTTGATTGCGGCATGCGTGCCGTCGCAGTAAGGCTTGTTGGCCGACTGTCCGCAGCGGCATGCGACGACGCGGTTGCGGATTTCGTACGTCTGCCCGTTTTCGCGCCGCATGGGAATGCCGCCGCGTATCCACAAACCGCCGCTGGCGCCGATCGTAATGTCTTCGATCAGGCCGAGACTCGGCTCGAACCGGAATTCATAGGGTTTCATCGTCTCTTTGTCCCATGCCATGAGACGGCCGCTGGGACACATCGAAGCTTCGCGGACGGCCAGCCTGCGCGCTTCGGGATCGTCGGACTGCTCGGTGAGCGACCATGCGTCGCCGTGCGGATGGCAGAAGCGTGCGAAGACGCAGTATTTTTCGTTGTCCGTCATCTGAAGCGTGCCGCCGTCGATCACTTCGGCATTGTCGAGCAGCGCGTCCCGCTGCGCCGTGAGCCGCGGATCCCAGCTGGCTTTTTCATGGCTGCCGTCGCAGTAGGGCTTGCGGCGGGAGGCTCCGCAGCGGCATAGCGCCGTGGGTTCCGATTCGGTCGAGAAGTGCCTGCCCTCCTGAAAATACCAGCTGTCGTTGGACTCGTCGGGCATGATGAACTGTTCGGCCAGCGGCGGCCGCCCGTATACCAGATAGGGGCCTGTTTCGGTTACGGTGATGCTGAACCGCTCCTCTGCGGGGGAGCTTCCCGTTTCAATTTTCAAATTGGACATGTTGGACATACTATTTGAGTTTATATTTCGTTTGGGTGTAGGCGGCAATAATTATTCCCAAATCCTGACGGATGAAATATTTGGGATGCCTTTATAGGATTTATCCCGCTTTTTGGTATCTTTGCAGAGATTTTTTAAACTGACATAAAGTAAATTTGGGCAATATGAAAGGATTCGTAAAACTGATAGCCGTGGTCGTGACTGCGGCGGCGTTTGCCGTGTCGTGCAGTAAGGACAAGGATTCGGGCGCCGTATCGTTCGACAAACCTGCGGTCTTCATCGACGCGCCCAGCGGCATGGCTACAGTGGGCTTCACCCTGCGGAACATCAAGACGCTCTCCGTTACGAGCCAGCCCACGGGCTGGGACGAGCCGATGCTCGACCAAACCACGGGCATGCTTACGGTCATAGCTCCTTCGGCCACGGCTCTCGAAGAGGGTACGGCCGTCGAATCGGGTACGGTCGTGCTGGCCGGGGTCACTCCGGGCGGGACGAGCGTTTCGGGCGTGCTTTTCGTCGGCGTCGTAAAGACCGTGGACCTGAGCGCGGCGGGTGTGGCCAACAGTTATATGGCATCCGTGAAAGAGACCAACTACCTGTTCGACGTCATGCACAAAGGCGACGGTTCGCCGCTGGCGACGGATCATCTCGGCGTTATCTGGAAATCTGCGTCGGGACTGGTGCAGTATCTGCAGATGGAGGACGGCAAGGCGTCGTTCTACATCGGAGCCGACACCGAAGACAGCGACAAGATCCTCAAGGGCAACGCCGTGATCGGCGCTTACGATGCCAATGACGAACTGATCTGGAGCTGGCACGTCTGGGCGACGGATTACGATCCCGAAGGCGAAAACGGGTCGGTCGAGCTGAACGGCTATACGATGATGACCCGCAATCTGGGCGCGCTGGCCAACGGCAATGCGACGACGTCCGAGATACTGGCCTCCTACGGTCTTTATTACCAGTGGGGCCGCAAGGATCCGTTCATCGGTCCGAGCACCTATAAGATCTCCAGCGGTCAGGGCGCCGCCATGTATAACGACAGCGGCAGCCGCACCTATGTGACGATGGTCGCGTCGAGCGCCGAGACCGGAACGATGGATTATGCCGTCAAACATCCGCTTGCCTTTGTTACGGGCGTCACCGAGTCGAACAACGACTGGCTCTGGAGCAAGTCCGATGCCGGCTGGTCGTCGGACGGCGATGCCGGCGCAAAGAGCGTGAACGACCCCTGCCCCTACGGCTGGCGCGTCGCTCCTTCAGCCGCTTTTGCCGGGCTTGAGATCGTCGGAACTCCCGCCGCGGGCGACGAGGAGAAATTCGGCTGGACGCTGACCGACGGAAAAGCCGAATCGTTCTTCATGGGCGGCGGACGCCGCCGCTACGATGACGGCAAGATTCAGAATATTTATATTCCGAAGGATGAAGCGAAGATGAAGTTGTATACCCGTGCGGATATCGCGCAGCCTTGGGAGGGACTTTACTGGACTACCGCCGTGGACGGCACGCAGTCGAACGCGCTTCATTTCTGGTACGAGAAGCTCACCGGGACGGGCGGCATCGCGCCTGCCGAAGCGTATGCCCGCGCCAACGGCATGCAGGTGCGCTGCGTGAAGGTGGAGAATATGTAGACGACCGATATGCAAGACAAGACAACGGGCCGGCATGCTGCCGGCCCGTTTTTGTTTGGTATAACAGTTGCGGTGTGGGACGGTAAACTACCGGGCAATGAAAATCAAAACAGGAAAAGGTACGATCTCGCTTGCGGTATTGCTGGCGATCTGGTCCGTGTCGGCGATCGCCTCGCTGCCGGGACTTGCCATATCTCCGATTCTGGGGGATCTGAACCGGATATTTCCCAAAGCCACCGACCTCGAAATTCAGATGCTGACCTCGCTTCCGTCGCTGCTTATCATTCCTTTCGTGCTGCTTTCGGGACGTCTCTCCGTGGGCAGGGACAAACTCCGGATTCTCACCGTCGGACTTGCGGTCTTCTTTCTGAGCGGCGTCGCCTGCATCTTTGCCAAGAGCATGGCGTGGCTGATCGTCATCAGCTGTATCCTCGGCATCGGCGCAGGCATGGTGATTCCGCTTTCGACGGGACTCGTGGTCGATTATTTCACGGGCGATTACCGCGTGCGTCAGCTGGGCTACAGTTCGGCGATCAACAACCTGACCCTTGTGCTGGCCACCGTCGTCACGGGCTATCTGGCCGATGTGAACTGGCATCTGCCCTTTCTGGTCTATACCCTGCCGGGCGTCTCGCTGGCCCTGTCGTTTTTCCTCAGGCGCGGTCGCTCCACTCCCGAACCGGAGCAGAGCATCCAGATGCGCCATAAGATGATCGACCGCCGCAAGCTCGTCGGGCTGATGCTATTCTATTTCTTCGCCACCTACGCCGTGCTGGTCGTGACGTTCTACGCCTCGTTCCTTGTCGACGACTACAAGATAGACAGCTCGTTCTCCGGCGTGCTGATCTCGCTTTTCTTTCTGGCGATCATGGTGCCGGGACTCTTCATCGACAAGATTATCCGGCGGCTGACGCGCAGCGTCAATCTCGTCTCGCTCGCATTGATCTGCGCCGGGCTGCTCTGCGTGGGTATTTTCCGCGACAAGACGATGCTCGTCGTCGGGGCCTTGTGCGCGGGCTTCGGCTACGGCGTGATCCAGCCCGTCATTTACGACAAGGCGGCGACGATCGCTCCGCCGCGCTCGGCGACGCTGGCGCTGTCGTTCGTGATGGCGATGAACTATCTGGCCGTGATGGTCTGTCCCTTTATCGTGGACCTTTTCCGGCATCTGTTCGGAACCCACAGCGACCGTTTCCCGTTTTTCTTCAATGCGGCGCTGGTGCTGGCGCTCACGCTCGTAACGTTCCGCCGCCGGGACGATTTCATTCTCGGACTCGACGAATCCTATTACAAAAATTAGCGGAAACACTTGGTAATAACGTAAAAAGGTTTATTTTTGTACTGAAAAGTCACTTTTTACGATTATCAAGAGATGAGAAAGATTTTGTTCATGGCTCTGGCGGTCCTCATTGCGGCCGGCTGCGCGGAGTCCGAGAAAGGTACGCTTTGCGTGAAGATCGCTCCGGCTATCCGTACGCGCGTCACGGGTCTGCATTTCGATACCGGCGACCGTATCGGTCTGACGATCTCCAAAGGGAGTGCCCCGTACGCCGAGAACGTGCCGATGACCTACGACGGCACGGCTTTTACGGCGTCCGGGCTGTCGTGGTACAACGACCTGAATGAAAAGTCCGTATTGACGGCCTATTATCCCTATGCCGAAGGCGGAAGACCCGACGAATTCACCGTCTCCTCGGACCAGACGCAGGGCAACGGGCCGTCCGACCTGCTGGCGGCCGTGAAAACCGACGTTACGCCCGTTTCGGCGCCTGTCGGCATGATTTTCTACCATGTGATGTCGCAGCTGACGATCGTGGTCTCCAACAGTTCGAGTGCGTCGGTGACCGGAGTCAGTGTCGGCGGACTCGTTCCGACGGCCGAGATCGACTATTCGGCGCCGAAGGCGGCGGCCAAAAGCGGTGTCGCCGCTGCGGAGGTCAAAGCCTGCGAGGTGAAGTCCGGCGCTACCTATCGCGCGATTCTGGTGCCCCAGCAGGCCGCTCTGACCGTCACGGTCACTACGGACGACGGCAGGAGCCACACTAAAACCCTCTCTTCGGCACAGCTCGAAAGCGGCAGACGGTACGATATGTCGGTTCTCGTTACCAACGAGGAGATCCAAATTTCGCTCAGCGGCGATATCGGTGATTGGGAAGACGGCGGATCGCTCGACGGCAGCGGCAGCGGTGACGGTGGTGACGACGATTCGCAGACGCTCTCCTACGGCGGCGTGACCTACCGGACGACGACTGTCGGGGAGACGGTCTGGATGGCCGAGAACCTGCGCTATGTGCCCGACGAAGCGCTGCTGACGAAAGGCATTTGGTATCCCGACGGCAACGAGGATGCGGAGTACGTCCGCGAACACGGCATGTTATACAGCTTTACTGCGGCGCTGGGCGGCGCACAGGCCGTTTCCGGCGCTCCGGTCCGGGGAATCTGCCCTGCGGGCTGGCATGTACCTTATATCGACGAACTGCAAACGCTGGCCGCGGGTCCCGATTTCGGATTTACGCTCGCCGGCATGTGGAATTCCGTTTCAAAGAACTATGTCTCGTCGGCTAAAAGCGGTTATCTGATGAGCGCCGCGACCGACGACGGGGGAAGCAGCTACGGTGCGCTGTTGTTCTATGCGTCCGGCGGCAATCCGTCGCCTTCGTCGCTGCCGGCGGGTAACGGAGTCTCGCTTCGCTGCGTGAAAGACGCGAAATAAGTGCGCTGAACCGCTGCAACGAAACAAAGGTCCCCGTTTTCGGGGACCTTTTCTGTAGTGCGGTTGCACTGCGTTTTTTGTGTTTTGTCCGGTCGCGCCCGGCGTCAGTCGCGGTTCAGGAAGAAGATCGGAATATTGGCCACGAACACGTCGTCGCCGCAGAGCCGGTCGCGTTTGGCGATCAGTTCGCTCAGCAGGATGTCGCCGATGACGTAGTTGCTCTTTTCGCTGGTGTACTGTTCGTGAATCTTCGTGAAGTTCAGGATGCCGTGAATGTCGGTATCCGTGTACCGGACGTATATCTTCAGCGTGATGTCGGTCGTATAGTCGGGCTTCTGGATATAGCTCAGCTTCTTGTATTCGTAGCGGTAGCCGTGCAGGCGGGCCATGATGTCGCTCAGGATCGACGAAGCCGTCGGAAGGCTTCCGGCCCCCTTGCCGAACATGAACTGCCGGTCGTAGCACTCGCCGCGGATCACCACGCCGTTGTACTCGTCGTCGACGCTGTAGATATACTTGGCGGGCGTCACGAACTCCGGCATGACGAACATCGTGAAGTGTTCGTCGCTCACCTTCACGACCTGCGCCACCAGTTTGATTTTCACGTTCTTCTCGCGGGCGTACTGGATGTCCGCATCGTGAATCGTCGAGATGCCGTACGTGAAGATGCGCTCCGGCGCGACATAGGTGCCCAGTGCGTGTACCGTGATGATTACCAGTTTGAACAGCGAATCGTAGCCTCCGATGTCGAACGACGGGTCGCTTTCGGCGAATCCCAGCGCCTGCGCCTGCGCGAGTGCGTTGGCGTACGAATCCTTGTGGTCGAAAACGCGCGAGAGGATGTAGTTCGACGAACCGTTCAGGATACCCTTCACTTCGAGCAGCAGGTCGTTGTCGTAATACTCTTCGAGGTTGCGGATGACCGGAATCGAACCGCACGACGAGGCGTCGTAAAGCAGCGCCACGTTGTGCTTTTTCTGGATTTCGATCATTTCGGGCAGGTGGTGCGCCAGCATCGTCTTGTTGCCCGAAACGACGGGAATCCCTTTCAGCAGGGCGCTTTTCACGATGTCGTACGACGCTTTGGCGTCGTCGATCACCTCGACGATCAGGTCGATTTCGGGATTGTCGAGGATCTCCGCCGGGGAGTCCGTGAAGTGCGAACGGTCGATCGAACGGGGTTTGTCGAGCGAGCGGACGCAGATTTTGACGATTTCGGCATTGGCGTTCTTCGATTTGCGGACCACTTCGTAAATACCTTGTCCGACGACGCCGAATCCGAACAGGCCGATTTTAATTTTACCCATATGCTGCATGTTTGTTGATTATTCGTTATTCATGAACGGACGGAGGATGTCGTTCAGCTGTTCGTGCTCGACCAGAAATCCGTCGTGTCCGAACGGCGAGTCTATTTCGTGGTAGACGCTTCCGGCGATCATGCCCTGCAGTTCACGCATCTCGGCCGGAGTGAAGATGATGTCGGTCGTAATGCCGACGACGATCGTGCGGGCCGCGATCCGACTCAGGGCGGCCGCTACCCCGCCGCGTCCGCGTCCTGCGTCGTGGGTGTCGAATGCGTTGAGAATGGCGTAATAGGAGTAGGCGTTGTAGCGTCTGCAGAGCTTCTCTCCCTGATACTGCTGGTAGCTCGATGCGCGGTGCACGGCCGGAAGCTCCTCGCGGTCTTGCTGCGTGAGGTTGTAGCCCAGCGATCCCCTGTAGGTCAGCAGGCCGATGGCGCGGGCCGCCGCAAGACCGGCCATTCCCGCGTCGTCGCGCGGCTCGCCGAACGTCCGGTCGGCTTCGATGGCCATGCGCTGCGTCTCGTCGATGGCGATGCTCCACGGCGACGCCTTGGCCGAGGTGGCGATCAGCACCAGTTTGCCGATGCGCTGCGGCTCCGTGACGGCCCATTCGACGGCCTGAAATCCGCCCACCGAACTTCCGACCAGCGCGCCGATGCGTCCGATGCCGAGGGCGTCGGCCAGCAGGATGTGCGCCCGCACGATGTCGCGGATCGTGAAGGGCGGGAAATCCCGGTAGTACGGTGTGCCGGTTTGCGGATTCGTGTGAAGCGGTCCCGTCGTGCCGTAGTGCGAGCCGAGGATGTTGGCGCAGACGACGAAATGACGCGCCGGATCGAGGAATTTCCCCGTTTCGACCGTGTGCGGCCACCAGTCCGCGACGTCCGAATTGGCCGTCAGCGCATGGCAGACCCACACCACGTTGTCGTGCGCGGCGTTCAGTTCGCCGTAGGTGTGATAGGCGATCTTCAGCTCCGGCAGCGTGTGTCCCGTTTCCAGCCGGAACGGTTCGGGGGCTATGTAAATGCGGGGTTCCATTACAGATGTTTCAGCGCTTCGTTCAGGTCTTCCTTTATGTCGTCTATATGCTCGATGCCGAGCGAAAGCCGCAGCAGGTTGGGATATACGCCCGAAGCGGCCAGTTCCTGTTCGCCGAGCTGGGCGTGGGTGGTCGATGCGGGGTGTATGAGCAGCGTTTTCGCGTCGCCGACGTTGGCCAGATGGCTGATCAGACCGAGGTTGTCTACGATCTTCGACGCCTGCTCCGCACTGCCTTTCACACGGAACGTCAGCACGCCGCCGAAACCGTTGCGGAGGTATTTCTTCGCCAGCGTGTGGTACTTGCTGCTTTTGAGTCCCGGATAGCTGACGTGTTCGATCTTGGGATGCTTTTCCAGCCACTCCGCGACCGCAAGTGCGTTGTCCACGCTGCGCTGTACGCGCAGCGAGAGCGTTTCGAGTCCCTGCGTCAGCAGGAACGCGTTGAACGGGCTGATGCAGGGGCCGATGTCGCGCAGCCCTTCGCAGCGGGTGCGGGTCGCAAAGGCGGTTTTGCCGCACTCTTTCCAGAAGTTGAAGCCGTGATACCCCTCCGAGGGTTCGCTTAGCAGCGGATATCTGCCGTTGCCCCAGTCGAAATTGCCGCCGTCCACGACTACCCCGCCCAGACTCGTGCCGTGCCCGCCGATCCACTTGGTCGCCGAGTGCGTCACGACGTTCACGCCCCATTCGATCGGCCGGCAGAGGAATCCGCCCGCGCCGAACGTATTGTCGGTCACCACCGCGATGCCGTGTTTGTGCGCCAGCGCGACGATGGGTTCGAAGTCGGGGACGTTGAATTCGGGATTGCCGATCGTTTCCAGATAAACCGCTTTCGTACGGTCGTCAATGAGCGATGCGATGCTTCGGATGTCGTCGCCCTGAGCGAAGCGCACTTCGACGCCGATGCGGGCGAACGTATGCTTGAACTGGCTGAACGTGCCGCCGTAGAGAAACGACGTGCTGACGATATTGTCGCCCGCTTCGACCAGATTGCTGAACGCCAGATACTGGGCGGCCATGCCCGATGCGGCGGCTACGGCCGCCGTGCCTCCTTCGAGCGCAGCCATGCGCTCTTCGAGAACCGAGGTCGTGGGATTGCTCAGACGGGTGTAGATGTTGCCCTCTTCGCGCAGGGCGAAGCGGGCCGCGCCCTGTTCGGCGCTGTCGAAAACATAGGACGTGGTCTGGTAGATCGGCAGTGCGCGCGAACCGGTCACGGGATCGGGCTGCTGGCCTGCGTGTACCTGCAGCGTTTCGAATCGGTAGTTTTTCGGAGTCATATTTCGCTGTTTGTTCGTTACAAAAAAATCCGACCTCAAAGGAAGCCGGATTGTGTCGTTCGTGCATATGGAAAGGTTACACCCGGCGGAATCGGCTGCGCATGCACATCATACCCATGGTCATCATACCGCGGAGTGTTCCGCGGTACGTGCTGTCGTATGTGTTCATTGCAGTCATTTCAACTTCGGATCTGTTTCCAATGGTGCAAATATAGCGGTTTTTTTGAGTTTTACGCTCGCCGCGGGATATTTTTTTGGAAAAACCTTTCCCGCGGTCGGAATTTTGCATGCCAAAGATGCGATTGCGACCCGTTTTGTTAAATAAATGAGCGGAAATGATTTGGAATTGAAAATAATGTTTATCTTTGTCTCGAAGAATGTGCGCAATGCACAAGGGATAGACTAAAATTATCAGATTTATGAAACGACTTTTCGCTGTCGCATTGTTTGCGACAACGTTTTTGGCTATTTCATGCCAAAAAGAGACAAGCGAAGGCGAAGGCGGCGGACAGCAGCCCGTTGCTGCCGTGCCTGCGGACTTCGATTGGAAAATGACGCGCGACGTATCGGCTGCGGTCGGTATGCCGAGCGTCAGCGGACTCGCTCCCGACTATGCCGTCGTACGCATTTATTCGTCGCCCGTGCTGGCCGACGGAAATATCGTTGCGATGGGTGTCGTAAAGGCTTCGCAGCCTGTTTTCTCGACGGCCATGACGCTGCCCGCCGGGGTCAGGAACCTTTATGTGCAGACTACCCTGCCCGACGGTACCGTGTCGGTCAGCATGCAGCCGGTTTCCGCGGCACTCAACGTTGCGGGCACCGTAATGAAAAGCGCTGAAGCGCCGAAAATCCGCATTTCCGCGGCTACACGCAGCGAAAGCTCGTCGATGCCCGGCTATCCGACGCTGTCGGTCAAGGCGGAAAGCGACTTCGCCGAGGGTGCCGTTATCCGCCAGACGCCGGCGGGCAATATCGACCTCGGAGCCAGCTGGATCGCCAAACCCTATGCCGCGGCGGCGGAATATTACATTCCCGCGGGCGCCGAGATTACGGGCAATATCAATTTGAACGGCAAGTTCTCGCCCCATTCCGCTCCGGTTCTCTACGTGGCGGGCAAACTGACGCTCGACACGTCGGTTACCGTCGGGCAGGCGACGCTTGCGGTGCTTCCGGGCGGCGAGGTGTATATCAAGGAGGCGAAAGCCAACCTCCAGCAGAATGCGGTCAATCCGGCGATCTATGTATTCGAGGGCGGTACTTTTACGACCGACAAGACGAGTTTCTCCTGCAAGACCGTCGTCAACGAAGGCACGTTCGTTGTCAACGGACTGTTCAACGTCAACACCTCCTGCGAGTTCTACAACGGAGCGACGGCCGTATTGCAGGCGGGTGAAGTCGAGGTCACCAACAAGGCGAAGCTCTACAACGACGGAAAGATCGAAAGCGCCGATTTCCAGCTCAACACCTATGCCGAGCTTCACAACTGCGAGAACGGCACGGTTGCCATTGATGGGACCTTCTACGTGACCAACTATTCGGTGACCTACCAGAAAGGTGTGGCCCGGATGGATAGGCTCGAAGCCCGCGGCGGCGGTACGCTCTACGTGAACTGCCATACCGCAGCGGACGACGTCATTGCCGAAGGGGCGAAGTTCTACATCGCTTCGGGTTCGGGTCTCGACGCCGGAACGGTCTATTTCAACAGCAGTACGGAGCTGTATGCCGCAGCCGGCTCGATCTTCTCGATGGACGAGTACAATGCGAGCAGATCGGGCGGCAACGTGCGCATCGTCAGTCAGGCGCAGGCCGACCAGCCGATGGCCGTGGTCGTGATCCGGGAGAAGGGCGTCAGCTCGCGTTATTACGGCACCAAGTTCGAGGGTCTTATGGAGGTCGTCTACGACAATGCGGCCGATGCGAAATACGTCATCGACGCCGGCAGCCTGATTGACGGCGCCGTGATGCGCGACAGGCAGACGGTCGTGATTACCGGGAGCAAATGCAACGGAGGCAAGGAGCCTGTGACTCCCGACCCGGAGCCGGAACCCGAAATCATCGAGGTGATCGGTGCGCCCTACACCTATTGTTTCGAGGACGGCTGGCCGTGGATCGGCGATTACGATATGAACGACGTGGTCGTCGTGACCGGCATCGACCGGCTCGTGAACAAGGAAAGCGGCAAGGTGGGTTCCATCCGCATCAACTGGGAGCTGAAAGCCGCCGGCGCCGCGCACCTCAATGCGTTCGCCGTGCAACTGGACAAGGTCGCCGCTTCGCAGGTCGCCAGTGTCGAGACGACGAACACGGCCTTCGGCAAGGGGGCATTCGCTGGACCGGGTCTCGAATCCGGCAACGAATATGCCGTCATTCCGCTCTTCAACACCGCGCAGGAGATTCTCGGCGAAGGCACCTACATCAATACCTCCAAAGGTACGGCGCCCGTTCCGACCGTGAAGCATACGACGACCGTGACTTTCATCCGGCCCGTCGATCCGGCTGCGGTGCTGGAATCGGCCGTCAACGCCTTTATCGTCGTCAATTCGAAGAGTTCGGGCGTATTCAGCCGCGATACCGAGGTGCATATGCCGACCTACAAGCCGACCGGATTCGCGGTCGTTTCGGGCAATACGTTCACCGAAGCCGAGCCTTACAAATACTTCGTGTCGAAGGGAACGGGTATGAAGGACAACTACATGATGTGGGCGCTGATGATTCCGGGCGAGTTCCGCTACCCTGCCGAGCGCAAGGACATCCGCACCGCCTATACCTATTTCAACGCATGGGCCGCATCGGGCGGCGCCCAGCACGTGGATTGGTACGAGGACGAAGCCGACGAGGATATGCTCTATTAAAGATTCGTATCGGTTATTCCGAACCGCAAGGCCGCAGGTTTTTCCTGCGGCCTTGTTTTGTGTGGGGAGTTCTCCTTCTCCTTCTCCTTCTCCTTCTCCTTCTCCTTCTCCTTCTCCTTCTCCGCTATTGAACCGCCGAAAAAAACACTCCGCAACCAGCGGTTGCGGAGTGTTTTGATATTGGAAAATACGAATTATCGTTTTTTGTCGATGAGTTCGATGCCCTGCCGGGTCGCCGCGCCGCGCAGAATCGTTCGGCAAAAGAGGTAAACCTCCTCTCGCGTGGCGTTGTTGAGCCGCAGTTCCAGAATCGTCTCCAGTATGCGGTCCGCAAAACCTGCGGCTTCGATTTCGGGAAGCAGCAACCCCTCCTCCTTGCTGGCTTCGAGGTGGTGTGCCAGTTCGCGGCGCCAGAACTCGCGGTGTTCGTCGAAATGGTCCGCATAAATTATTTTATGGCGCAGGTCCGACAAGAAACTGCTTTCGACCATGTAGAGGTTGGCGATATATTCGTACGCCAGCTTGAAAGTCCGCTGCAAGGCATTGCCGCTGCGCCGTTTCCGGTACGTTGCAATGCGTGCGCGCTGCTGGCTGCTCATAGAGTCGAGACAGGAGCTTATCAACTCGTCTTTATCTGCGAACATTTCATACAGGGTGCGCTTGGAGATACCCAGCGTCTGGACGATCTCATCCACCCGGACGGCACGGATGCCGTTCCGGGCGATGAGAGTCTGCGTAATGCGGATGATCTCCTCCTTGGTCGCTCCCCGCTTCATTATTTCGCCTCCTCAGCCATGTCACGACCGCCGCCGAGAGCCTGATAGAGGTTCACGACGCCTTGTATTTCGTCGAAGCGGTCGGCTATCTGAGACAGCTGGGCCGAAAGCAGCGACTGCTGGGCGGTCAGCACTTCCAGATAGGTCGTGCTGCTATGCTTCATCAGCAGTTCCGTGCTCTCCACGGCGCGCTCCAGCGCCTCGATCTGCTGTACCCGCAGATCGGCCTTCGCGCGGGCCGACTGACACTGCGTAAGGGCGTTGTTCACCTCGGCGCCGGCGTTGAGCAGCGCCTGCTGGAACGCCAGCTTGGTCTCCTCCTGCTGTGCCTTGGCGATCTTCACGCGGGCGCGGTTGGCATTGGCGTTGAAGATCGGCTGCAGAAGCGATGCCGCTGCCGACCAAAGGATCTTGCCGGGATCTTTGATCCCCATGCCGCTGTTGTTGGTCCATCCGAGCGTGCCGCTCAGTGTGATCGTGGGATAAAGGGCTGAGCGTGCTTCGCTGGTGGCGTAGTAAGACTGCATGAGCGAATACTCGGCGCTGCGGATGTCGGGACGGTTCGAAAGCATCTGCACGGGCACGCCCACCGTCAGGTCGTCGGGCAGCCGCTGTCCTTCGAGCCGGCCGCGCTCGATCTGGTGCGGGCCTTCGGCCAGCAGCGTGCAGAGACTGTTCTCGGCCATACGGATCTGGTATTGCAGATCGTGCAGCGACGCTTCGATCGAAAGACAGGTGCCTTCGTACTGGGCGACGGCGGCTTCGTTGGCCATGCCGGCCTCCTTCATCGCCCGCATCGTGCGCACGCTCTCGCGCCATTTCACGGCGGTCTGCTCGGTTACCTCATATTGCCCGTCGAGCATCAGCAGCGTGTAATAGAGGTTTGCAATGCCTGAGATCAGCTGCGTCTTCACGGCCTGCTCGTACTCCCGGCTCTGGGCGTAGAGCGCTTTGGCTTTGCGCTTGGCATTGGTCAGACCGTTGAAAATGTCGATCTGCCAGCTTGCCGTCACGGGAATGTTGTAGGTTTTCGACGGCGTCGCCCAGTCGAAACTGCTCAGGTTGCCCTGCGGTGCGAAGTTGAACGACGGCAGGTAAGCCAGACGCGCCGATTTAAGCGTCGCCTCGGCCTCCTTTACCCGCCACTGCGCCGACTGCAGGTCGGTGTTGTTCTCCAGTCCCTGCCGGATAAGCGTCTGCAGGTAGGGATCGGAGAACATCTCTTCCCAGCCGATATTGCCGATCGTCATCGTATCGGCGGTTTCGGCCGTGCCGTAGAGTCCGTCGGTTTTCACTTCGGGACGCGTATAGGGCTTGTAGATGCCGCAGCCGGTCATGGCCGCTGCGGCCAGTATGATAATAAGCTTTTTCATCTTGTTACTCTTTCTCGTTTTTACACTCCTCCAGCTCGGCGCGCACGGCCCACTGCGGATCGGGATCGAACTCCAGCGGCTTGACCTTCTCCTGCAGGGTCTGGAAGACGATGAACAGCGTCGGTACGAGGAACAGCAGCGCCAGCGTTCCGACGATCATACCTCCCACGACACCCGAACCGAGGGTGGAGTTGCCGTTGGCGCCCACACCGTGCGAGAACACCAGCGGAATCATACCGAATACGCAGGTGAGGACGGTCATCAGGATAGGACGGAGACGGGCCTTGGCGGCGGATACGGCGGCCTGCGTGAGGCTCATGCCCGCGGCGCGGCGGTCGGCGGCGTACTCCGTAATCAGGATGGCGGTCTTCGAAAGCAGACCGATCAGCATGATGATACCCGTCTGCAGGTAAATATTGTTCTCCAGCCCCATCATCTTGGCGAAGAGGAACGAACCAAGCAGACCGCACGGCACGGAGAGAATGACGGCGAACGGAATCAGGAAGCTCTCGTACAGAGCGCTCAGGATGAGGTAGATCAGCAGGAGACAGATGCCGAAGATGATCGTCGTGTTGCTGCCTGTCTGCGCCTCCTCGCGGGTGATGCCGTCGAAGTCGTAACCGTAGCCTTTCGGGAGCACCTGCGCCGCGACTTCCTGAATGGCGCGGATGGCGTCGCCCGACGAATATCCGTCGGCGGCGGTGCCGTTCACGGCGATCGAGCTGTACATGTTGAAGCGGTTGAGCACTTCGGAGCTGTAAACCCTCGTCAGATCCACGAACTGTCCCAGCGGAGCCATCTCCCCGTTGTTCGTACGCACGAAGACGTTATTGAGCGACTCGGTGTTGAGACGGTATTTCGGGTCGGACTGAATCGTCACATAGTACATCTTCGAGAAGCGGTTGACGTTCGAAACGTACTGGCCGCCGTAGTAACCCGAAAGCGTCGAGAGAATCGCGTTGGGCGATACGCCGGCGCGTTTGGCCTTCGCCGCGTCGATGCTTACGACGTACTGCGGGAAGTTGATGTTGAAGGTCGAGTAGGCCATTGCGATCTCCGGACGCTGGTTCAGCGCTCCGATGAACCGCAGGTAGATGTTGTAGAAGTCGGTCAGGCTGCCGTCCGACTTATCCTGCAGGTGCATGGAGAAGCCGGTCGAGGTGCCGTAACCCGAAATCATCGGCGGCGCCACGGCGAAGATCTGCGCGTTCTTGATATCGGCCGTGCGTCCGTAGATCTGACCGATGACCGCGTTTACCGCATCCGTTTTTTCGGGACGTTCCTCCCAATCCTTCAGCTTGATGATACACATACCGTAGGACGAACCCTGACCGGCGATCATACCGTATCCGGCCACCTGCATGAAGTCCCTGATCTGGGGAATGGCCTTGATGCGGGCGGAGACCTCTTCCATGACCTGATGCGTTTCGGCGAGCGAAGTGCCCGGAGCCGTCGTGACGTTGACCATGATCGTACCTTGGTCCTCGTCGGGCACCAGACCCGTCTTCGTGGTGTTCATCAGTAAGACAAGGGCGGCGAAGGCCAGTCCGAGCGTGGACCACATCAGCCATTTGTGCTTGATGAAGAGCAGTACTCCGTGCTTGTATTTGTTGATCATGGCGCTGAATCCGCTGTTGAAAGCCTTGCGGAAGCGTGCCGCGAAGTTGTCGCGCATTTCGCCGTTCTCGTCGAGATACGGTTTGAGGAGCAGTGCGCAGAGGGCCGGGGAGAGCGTAAGGGCGTTGATCGCCGAGATACCGACGGCCACGGCCATCGTGATACCGAACTGCGTGTAGAATACGCCCGACGTTCCGCCCATCATGGCTACGGGAATGAACACGGCCATGAAGACCAGCGTCGAGGTGATGATCGCCGAGGTGATACCCGACATGGCGTCGATGGTTGCCATATAGGAGGACTTATATCCCACGTCGAAACGCGCTTGGACAGCCTCCACCACGATAATGGCGTCGTCGACGACCGTACCGATGGCAAGGACGAGTGCGAAGAGCGTCAGCAGGTTGATCGAGAATCCGGCCACCGAGAGGAACGCGAAGGTTCCGACCAGCGCCACGAGGATCGAGATTGTGGGGATCAGCGTCGAGCGGATATCCTGCAGGAAGACGTATACCACGAGGATAACGAGCAGGATGGCTTCGATCAGCGTCTTGATCACTTCGTTGATCGAGGCGTAGAGGAAGTCGTTCACGCTCTGCAGGTGTGCGATGGCGACGCCTTTGGGCAGTTCGCTTTCGACCTCTTCGAGCAGTGCGTTGATCTCGTTGACGACCTGCGTGGCGTTCGAACCGGCGGTCTGGAAGACCATCGTGCTGACGCCCGGATGGCCGTTGGTGTAGCCCTTGTAGGCATAGGATTCGCTGCCCAGCTCGATGTCGGCGACGTCTTTCAGGTGCAGGATCGTACCGTCGGGTTGTGCGAGGAGTACGATTTCCCCGAATTCCTCCGGAGTCATCAGACGTCCGCGGTACTTCATTGTATACTGGAACGTGTTCTGCGAGTTTTCACCCAGCGTACCGGTTGCCGACTCGATGTTCTGCTCGGCGAGGGCCGCCGTTACGTCCGACGGGATGAGCTTGTACTGGGCCATCACGTCGGGCTTGAGCCAGATACGCATCGAGTAGTCGGCTCCCAGCGTGAAGGCTTCGCCGACGCCCGCGATACGGAGAACGCGCGGCTCGATGTTGATCTTCAGATAGTTCGACAGGAACGTCTCGTCGTAGGAGTCGTCGGGGCTGTAAAGCGAGAATATTTTCACCATGGAGGTCTGGCGCTTCATGGTGGTCACACCGATCTGCGTCACCTCCGAGGGCAGCTGTCCGGTAGCGCGCGATATTCGGTTCTGCACGTTGACGGCGGCCATGTCGGCATTGATTCCCTGACGGAAGTAAACCGTTACGGATGCGCTGCCGACTGCGGCGCTGGAGGTCATGTAGGTCATGTCCTCCACACCGTTGATAGCTTGTTCGAGCGGTACGATGACCGATTTCTGGATGGTCTCTGCGCTGGCTCCCGGATAGGAGGCGCGCACCATCACCGTCGGGGGAGCGATGTCGGGATACTGCTCGACGGGCAGCGTCGCGAGACCGATAAGACCGGCGATTACGATTACGATGGATATGACCGACGCCAGTACGGGTCGTTCGATAAAATGTTTCAGTGTCATAGGTTATTCCTCCTTTTCGGTTTGGGTTGCGGCCTCAGGAGCGGCCTGCGCTGCGGCGCCCTGTCCCTTGGCGACGATGGGCGTACCTTCGCGCAGCAGGCCCACGCCTTCGGCGACGATCACGTCGCCCGGTGTAAGTCCGGACTTGACGATATACTCTCTGCCGTTGTTGATCTTCTCCACGTCGATCATCGACGATGCGGCTTTGCCGTCCTCTACCTTATATACGTATACCTTGTTCTGCAGTTCGAAGGTCGCAACCTGCGGTACGACTACGCAGTCTTTGTGGATGTTGGGCACGATCACGCTGCCGGCGCCGCCGCTATGGAGCAGGCCGTCCGCATTGGGGAACACGGCGCGCAGCTGTACGCTGCCCGTCGAGGTGTCGATGACGCCGCTGATCGACTCGATGCGGCCCGTCCGGTCATAGACCGAACCGTCGTTGAGCACCAGCTGTACGTCGGGCATGTTCTTGAGCGTGTTGGCGATCGAACCGTACTGACGGGTCAGGTTGAGCAGCTGGTTCTCGGTCATCGAGAAGTAGACGTATACGTCCGAGTTGTCCGATACGGTCGTCAGCGGCTGCGGAATCGATGCGCTTACCAGCGCGCCGACACGGTACGGCAGCGTTCCCACCACGCCGTTGGCCGGAGCCTTCACGACCGTATAGGAGAGGTTGTTGGCGGCGTTTACGCGCTGCGCTTCGGCCTGCGCGAGCTGGGCCTTGGCAGTCAGCAGCGTGTTTTCGGCCGTCAGCAGGTCGTACTGCGAAACCACGTTCTTGGCGTAAAGCTCCTTTTTGCTGTCGTAGGTGAGCTGCGCCGTGGCTACGCCGGCTTTGGCAGCCGCCACGTTGGCTTCTGCGGTCTGCAGCGCCGCTTTGTACGGCACCTGATCTATGATGAAAAGGGGCTGGCCTTTCGAAACGGTCTGACCCTCGTTTACGCAGAGTTCGAAGATGGTTCCCGAAACCTGCGGATAGATGGCGATGTCCTGACGTCCGCGGATGGTCGCCGAGTAGTTGATCGGGATTTCGCGGTCGGTAGTGGCTATGGTCATCACGGCGTATTCCGCGGGGCCCATTGCCGTCGGTGCCTGTCCGCACGAAACGGCTGCCATGAAGCAGGCCATGACGGCTGCTTTCACAAATGTTTGCTTCATAATTCTCCTCTTTTTTAAACTAAAAAAACTTTTTACGGTGCAAAAGTACCGTAAAAAGGCCGACGATATGCCATTATATTGCGAACAGTGTTGGTGTTTTTCGGAACAAAATTTAGGAAATTAATGAAAAAAGCGTTAAATTTGTTCGAAAAAAGAATTGTTATGTCAGCGACTAACCCCATAATAACCACACCGGAAGAACAGTTCGTCGTCGGAGAGTCCGATTTCGCCTTTTTCGGCAATTATGCGAGCCGCTGCGAAGGCGGGGCGATCCTCTACTGCCGCAAGGGCAGCGCCGAGGCCACCGTGAACCAATATTGCGGTCAGGTGCGGCGCAACACGCTGATTCTGGTGCTGCCCGGCTCGCTGCTGATGCTGACCAACCGCACGGAGGATTTCCGGATGACCTTCTGCGCCTTCTCGCGGGACCTTTTCGCCGAAGCCGGCTTCCGTCTCGAACCGTCGTTTTTCAGGATGCTGCGCGAAAATCCGATCACCTATCCGCCCGCCCGCATCGTGGAAGGCGCCAGTACTTGGTTTCAGATGGCCGCATACACCTACCGCGACCGCAACAATGTGTTCCGCAATACGATTATCCGCAACCGCCTGCAGAACGTGCTGCTGGAGATTTACGACAAATTGCAGCGTTACGCCAACATGCAGCAGCAGACGCCCGAAACGACGACGCGCCAGACGGAGCTTTTCCACCGTTTCGTCGCGCTGGTGCACGAACACAGTTCGCAGCAGCGCGAGGTGTCGTTCTATGCCGACAAACTCTGCATTTCGACACGTTATCTCTCGACCATCGTGCGCAATATCGCGCATAGCTCGGCCAAGGAGTTCATCGACCGCTCGGTGCTGCTGGAGATCAAGATGCTCCTGCAGTCGACGGATCTGTCGGTGCAGGAGATCGCCTACCGCCTGCATTTTCCCGACCAGTCCTATCTGGGGCGTTATTTCAAGAAGCATACGGGCGAGTCTCCCACCGAGTACCGCAATACGAAAAAATAAGCTGCCCCGATACCGGGGCAGTTTTTGTTTCGCGCCGTCTGTCGTGTTTGGACCCTGAATTGCAGGGCATGTCATAAAATACGAAAGATTATGAGCAAGACGATTGAAATTCTTGGGGAAAAGGCCGAATACTACCTTTCCCATGTGTGCCGGACCATCGATAAGAAACTGCTGTATCTTCCCGCGCCCGACACCGTCGACCGGGTCTGGATGGAGTCCGACCGCAATATCCGCACCCTCGGCAGCCTGCAGTGGATACTCTTCCACGGCCGTCTGGCCGGTACGGGCTATGTGTCGATCCTGCCCGTGGATCAGGGCATCGAACATGCGGCCGGCGCGTCGTTCGCTCCGAATCCGGCCTATTTCGATCCGGAGAACATCGTGAAGCTGGCCGTCGAGGGCGGCTGCAACGCCGTGGCTTCGACCTTCGGCGTGCTGGGCGCCGTGGCGCGCAAATACGCGCACAGGATTCCGTTCATCGTGAAACTCAACCACAACGAACTGCTCTCCTACCCCAATTCCTACGATCAGGTGATGTTCGGCACCGTGCGTGACGCTTGGAACATGGGCGCCGCCGCCGTTGGCGCCACGATCTATTTCGGCTCGGAGGAGAGCCGCCGCCAGTTGGTCGAGATCGCCGAGGCATTCGACTATGCCCACGAGCTGGGCATGGCGACGATCCTGTGGTGTTACCTGCGCAACGGGAGCTTCAGGAAGGACGGCGTCGATTACCACGCTTCGGCCGACCTCACGGGGCAGGCGGACCATTTGGGCGTGACCATCAAGGCCGACATCGTGAAGCAGAAGCTTCCGGAGAACAACGGCGGTTTCCGCGCCATCGGTTTCGGCAAGACCCGCGACGAGGTTTACACGAAGCTGACCACCGACCACCCCATCGACCTTTGCCGCTATCAGGTGGCCAACGGCTATATGGGCCGCGTGGGGCTGATCAATTCGGGCGGCGAGTCGCACGGCGCGTCCGATCTGCAGGAGGCCGTCATGACGGCCGTTGTGAACAAACGCGCCGGCGGCATGGGCCTGATCAGCGGCCGCAAGGCTTTCCAGCGGCCCATGGACGAAGGCATAGCCCTGCTCAACGCCATTCAGGACGTATATCTCGATCCCGAAGTGACGATCGCGTAATAACGGCCCGGCGTATACCGTTCTATATAAGTAAGAAAAAGATAAAATCGTGCATTATGAAAATAACCTTCTTCGGCACGCAGCCCTATGACCGGGAGTCGTTCGACCGCGCCAACGAGCGTTACGGATTCGAATTCAATTACCACCGCAGCCACCTGAACGGCAACAACACTTCGCTGGCGCAGGGGGCCGATGCGGTCTGTATCTTCGTGAACGATACGGCCGATGCCGCCACGATACGCTCTTTGGCGGCGATGGACGTGAAGCTGATCGCCCTGCGCTGCGCGGGATTCAACAACGTGGATCTGAAAGCCGCGGCGGAATACGGCATTCCCGTCGTGCGCGTTCCCGCCTATTCGCCGCATGCCGTGGCGGAATACGCCGTGATGCTGATGCTGACGCTCAACCGCAAGGTCCACCGCGCCTATTGGCGCACGCGCGACGGCAACTTCTCGCTGCACGGCCTGCTGGGATTCGACATGTACGGCAAGACGGCGGGTATCGTCGGCACCGGAAAGATCGCCCGCGAACTGATCCGCATCCTCAAGGGATTCGGCATGGAGGTTCTCGCGTACGACATCTACCCCGACCCGGAATATGCCGTACGGGCGCAGATAGAATACGTGTCGCTGGACGAACTTTACCGCCGTTCCGACATCATCTCGCTGCACTGCCCGCTGACCGACGAAACCCGCTACATGATCGACGGTGCCGCCATCGGCAGGATGAAACCCGGCGTCATGCTCATCAATACGGGCCGCGGTCAGCTGATCCACACCGAAGCGCTGATCGAGGGGCTGAAGGAGAAGAAGATCGGCGCGGCCGGACTGGACGTGTACGAAGAGGAGGCCGCCTATTTCTACGAGGATACGTCGGACCGGATCATGGACGACGACGTGCTGGCGCGCCTGCTCTCGTTCAACAATGTCGTCATGACCTCCCATCAGGGGTTCTTTACACGTGAAGCGCTGGATAATATAGCGCACACCACTTTGCAGAATATCAACGATTTCGCCGAGCACCGGGAGTTGCGGAACGAGGTGCGCGCCGAACCGGAAAAAACGATGAACTGAACGATGAAAAAAGTTGTTTTGCTCCGCCACGGCGAGAGCACATGGAACCGGGAAAACCGGTTCACGGGATGGACGGACGTCGATCTGAGCGAAAAAGGCGTCGCCGAGGCCGAAAAGGCTGGCCGGCTGCTGCGCGAGGAGGGTTTTCTGTTCGGGCATGCCTATACCTCCTACCTGAAACGGGCCGTGAAGACGCTCGACGTCGTACTCGACAAGCTGGATCAGGACTGGGTGCCGGTTTCGAAGAGCTGGCGGCTCAACGAGAAGCATTACGGCTCTTTGCAGGGGCTTAACAAAAAGGAGACGGCCGAGAAATACGGCGACGAGCAGGTGCACATCTGGCGTCGCAGTTACGACGTGGCTCCGGCGCCGCTCGGCGAAGAGGACCCGCGCAACCCGCGCTTCGATCCCCGCTACCGCGACGTACCCGAAGCGGAGCTGCCCCGCACCGAGTCGCTGCTCGACACCGTCGGCCGCATCATGCCCTACTGGAAATGCGAAATCCTGCCTGCGCTCGCCCGCCACGACTCCCTGCTGGTCGTGGCCCACGGCAACAGCCTGCGCGGCATCATCAAACACCTGAAAGGCATCTCCGACGAAGCGATTTCGGAGTTCAATCTCCCGACCGCCGTGCCTTATGTCTTCGAATTCGACGACGGGCTGAATTACGTCAGGGATTATTTCCTCGGCGACCCCGAAGAGATCGCCGCGCTGATGGCCGCCGTCGCCGATCAGGGCCGGAAATAGCGCGGCGCGAATTCCGGCGTGGGAAGGTCGAATTCCCGGCCTTCATGTTTTAGCCCCCGCTCATTGCGAGCGGGGGCTTTTTTTCGGCGCGGGTGATGCGATTCTCTGGGGTGGCTCCGGTTGCCGCCGCCTGAATGCGATAATGCTTCGTTGCGGCGTCAGTTCGTCGTCCGGTATTCGTTGGGCGACATGCCGACGCACTTCTTGAACAACCGGGTGAAGTGCTGGGGATAGCGGAAACCGAGTTCGTAGGCGATTTCGCTGATCGACTTCGTCGTGTCGAATATCCGCTCCTTGGCGATGTCGATCACCTTCAGCTGAATGTACTCCTGCGCCGATTTGCCGGTCTCCTTCTTTATCAGGTCGCCGAAATAGTTGGCCGACAGGTGCAGCTGTTCCGCGCACCAGCGTACCGAAGGCACCCCGTCGCGCTGGGGCGTGTCGCCTTTGAAATAGTCGTTCAGCAGCCGTTCGAACCGGGACAGCGCGTCTTTGTTTACCTCGCTGCGCGTGATGAACTGCCGCTCGTAGAAGCGTATGCTGTAGTTGAGCAGCAGTTCGATGTTCGAGACGATCAGCCGTCTGCTGTGCTTGTCGATGGCATGGTTCAATTCGCCCGTTATGTTCTGCAGGCATTCGAGCACCACGAGCCGCTCCTGCTCCGAGAGATGCAGGGCCTCGTTGGCTTCGTACGAAAAGAAGGTGTATTCGTCCATGCTGCGTCCGAGCGACGTGCCCCGGATCAGGTCGGGGTGGAACAGCAGCGCCCAGCCTTTGGGCTGAAACACCTCGCCGTTGTCCTCGATGCCGACCACCTGCCCCGGTGCGATGAATACGAGCGTTCCCTCCTGATAGTCGTAATAGTGGCGTCCGTAGCGCATGTCGCCGCATTTGACGTCTTTCAGGAAGACGCAGTAGAATCCGTACATGCGCCGGGCGTGCCGGGCCTTCGGGCATTTCGAAAAGTCGATGACGCTGACCAGCGGATGGAGCGTCTCCTGCCCCATCATTTCGTTGTACTGGTAGACGTGCTCCATTTTTACGATCTCGTCCATATGCTTCGATTATTGTTGTCTGTCACAAAGTTAATGCTTTTTTCCATGCCCGCCGCACCTTCGCGGCCGAATCGGTAATAATGGTATGACGAACCGTAATTCGGGTAATGACACGCCGCCGGAATCGCCCTACTTTTGCAGTGTGAAACGGACCCGAACCCGATAAACCGGGAAAACGGAAGGTGGTTCCGTCGGTCGGAATACGGGTTTGAAATCAATAAAAGGAGAAAAAATGGAGCATAGAATTTTAAACAACGGCGTCGAAATGCCGGTTCTGGGTTTCGGCGTCTATCAGGTCGGGGAGACGGTCTGCGAACAGTGCGTACGCGATGCGATTGCGGCGGGTTACCGTTCGATCGACACCGCTTCGGCCTATCTCAACGAGCGGGCCGTGGGCCGGGCGATCCAGCGGAGCGGCGTACCCCGCGAGGAACTTTTCATTACGACGAAGCTCTGGGTGCAGGACGCCGGGTACGAGAGCACGAAGCGGGCTTTCGCCAAGTCGCTCGAACGCCTGCAGCTCGATTATTTCGACCTCTACCTGATCCATCAGCCGTTCGGCGACGTCTACGGTTCGTGGCGGGCGATGGAGGAGCTTTACCGCGAAGGGGCCGTCCGGGCCATCGGGGTGAGCAACTTCCAGCCGGACCGGCTGGTGGACCTGATCCTTCACAATGAGGTGGTGCCCGCCGTCAATCAGGTCGAGACGCATCCCTTCTGCCAGCAGGCCGAAGCGGCCGCGGTGATGGCCTCCGAGGGCGTGCAGATCGAATCGTGGGCGCCGTTCGCCGAGGGGCGCAACAATCTGTTCGGCAACGGGACGCTGGTGTCGCTGGCCGCGAAATACCGGAAATCGGTCGCTCAGGTCGTCCTGCGCTGGCTGATCCAGCGCGGCGTGGTCGTGATTCCGAAGTCGGTGCGTCCGGAGCGCATGGCCGAAAATATCGACGTCTTCGATTTTCACCTCGCGCCGGAAGACATGGACCTGATCGCAACGCTCGACACCCGGCGGAGCTGTTTTCTGTCACACCGCGATCCTGAGACCGTGAAGTGGCTGGGGACGATGAAATACGAGATGGACTGATCGGCAACTGAGGATATGATGAAAACGCGAAACGATGAAGCAACTAATTTTTATAATTGCGGCCGCACTGCTTGCGGCCGGAACGTGTAACCGGATAAATGCTCGGAATATGGAAAAACCGAAGAAAATCAGCGTGTTCCCCGTCGGGGATAAACTGCCCGAAACATTCTCGAAATATTTTGTCGGTCAGGCTTATCTGGCCCGGCTGACGCGGAACGGGGCGCTCAACTGCCCGATTTCGAACGTCACGTTCGAACCCGGATGCCGCAACAACTGGCATAGCCATACGGGCGGCCAGATTCTCGTCGCCGTGGGCGGCCGGGGATATTATCAGGCCGAGGGCGAGCCGGCCCGCGAGCTGCTGCCGGGCGACGTGGTCGAGATCGCTCCCGACGCGGCGCACTGGCACGGCGCGGCTCCTGACAGTTGGTTCTCGCATCTGGCGATCGAAACCAATCCGCAGATCAACCGCAATACGTGGCTCGGACCGGTGGACGACGCGCACTATTCCGCTGCGACCGCCGGGATTGCCGCGATCGCCTCCACACCCGCCTCTGCGACCGCGCCCGCTGCCGGGATTGCTGCGACTGCCGAATCTTCGGTCGCGGCCGTTTCCGCAGCAATGTCCATGTCTTCCGCAGCGCCCATTCCTGCGGCAATGTCCATGTCCTCCGCAGCGCCCATTCCTGCGGCAATGTCCATGTCCGCAACAGCGCCCCTGTCCTCGGCCAAGAGCGCGGCTCCGCGCCTGCGCGCCGCGGCCGTAGAGACCCGTGCGCAGCTGTTTTCCGGGTGCGAATCGGAACTTGCGGCGACCGATCCCGAATTAATCGAAATTTTTGATAACTTTACGTTCGCTGAAGTACTCGGCTACGGCGATCTCGACGTTAAGACGCGGATGATGTGCATCCTCGCGTCGTGCATTGCCGGAGCCGCGCAGACCGAGTTTCGGACGATGCTCGAAGGCGCGCTGAACGTGGGTGTGACGCCCGTCGAAGCGAAAGAGGTGGTCTATCAGGCGGTTCCCTACGTCGGCATGGCGCGGACGGTCGATTTCGTGCATATCGTCAACGGGGTGCTGACGGCGCGGGGCGTTGCGCTTCCGCTCGAAGGCCAGTCGGCGACTTCGCCCGAAACCCGCTTCGAAAAGGGACTGGCGGTGCAGAAGGCTATTTTCGGGGAGCGGATCGATGCGATGCGCGCCGCCGCGCCGGAGAACCAGCAACATATACAGGACTACCTGTCGGCCAACTGTTTCGGCGATTACGTCTCCCGCGGCGGGCTGGATGCGAAGGTGCGCGAGCTGCTGACTTTCTCGATGCTGCTCACGCTGGGCGGCTGCGAACCCCAGCTCAGGGGACATATTCAGGGCAACCTGAATGTCGGCAACGACAAGCGGACGTTGTTGGCTGTGGTGACCCAGCTGCTGCCCTATGCAGGCTATCCGCGTACGCTGAATGCGATCGCCTGCCTGAACGAAGCGATACCCGAAAACGAATAAAAAAGAAGAAATAGATATGGCGAAGAAAGTATTGATCCTCTCCTCCAGCCCGCGGCGCGGGGGCAACTCGGATCTGTTGTGCGACCGTTTCATGGCCGGGGCGCAGCAGGCCGGACACGACGTGGAGAAGATTTTCCTCCGGGATAAGAAGATAAATTACTGCACGGGCTGCGGCGTATGTTACGGCGGGGCGAAGCCCTGTCCGCAGCGGGACGATGCGGCCGAGGTGGTCGGCAAGATGATCGGCGCGGAGGTGATCGTGATGGCTACGCCGGTTTACTTCTATACGCTCTGCGCGCAGATGAAGACCCTGATCGACCGCACCTGCGCCCGCTATACGGAGATGGGCGGCAAGGAGTTTTACTTCATCCTGACGGCCGCCGAAGAGAGCGTTGAGATGATGGAGCGCACCGTGGAGTGTTTCCGTGGATTTCTCGACTGTCTCGACGACCCCGAAGAGCGGGGCGTCGTTTACGGCGTCGGAGCTTGGCAGGCGGGTGAAATCGAAGGAATGCCTGCGATGGACGAAGCCTATGAGCTGGGCCGCCGGGTGTAAACCTAAAATAGAGAACAAAATGAAACGGATTGTTTTGATAGCGATTATGACGATGTTCTTACCCGATATGAATACACAGGCGCAGACCGCATCCGGCACGAAGGTGCTGGTGGCCTATTTCTCCCACAGCGGCAATACGCGCGCCATGGCGCGGCAGATCGCCGAAGCGACGGGCGGCGATCTTTTCGAGATCGTTCCGGCCGCGGCCTACCCCGCCGAATACGGAGCCGTCGTGGATCAGGCCAAGAAAGAGATCGGCGGCGGCGTCCGCCCTGCGCTGAAAGGCAGGCTGCCCGACGTCGGGGCGTACGACGTGATTTTCGTCGGTTCGCCCTGCTGGTGGTCCACGGTCGCGCCGCCGGTGGCGACGTTCCTCGCGGACTGCGACTGGGCGGGCAAGACCGTCGTGCCGTTTATGACCCACGAAGGCAGCCGCATGGGCCGCAGCGAAGAGGATATTCGGAAACTTTGTGCGGGCGCTACCCTGCTCGGCGGGCTTCCCCTACGCGGCGGGGCCGTGAAAGACTCGCGGGACGCCGTGCGGAAGTGGGTTCAGGGATTGAATCTGACAAAATAAACTATACCAGATGTTGCGAAAAATCAGAATCGCGGCCGCGGCCGTTTTCTTTACGATGATTACGCTGCTCTTCCTCGATTACACGGGGACGCTGCATGCGTGGTTCGGCTGGATGGCCAGAGTGCAGTTGCTGCCCGCTGTTTTGGCGGTCAATGTCGCCGTCGTTGCGGCGCTCTTGGTGCTGACGCTGTTGTTCGGACGGGTCTACTGTTCGGTGATATGCCCGCTGGGCGTCTTTCAGGACGTCGCTTCGTGGGCGGGCGGCAGACGACGTAAAAACCGTTTCACCTATTCCCGTGCCTTGCCGTGGCTGCGTTACGGCATGCTGGCGCTGTTCGTTGCGGCGATGGTTGCCCATATCAAGCCCGTCGCCGAACTGCTGGCGCCTTACAGCGCTTACGGGCGTATCGCGTCGAACCTCTTTGCGCCGCTCTACCGGTGGGGCAACAACCTGCTGGCCTATGCGGCAGAGCGGATCGACAGCTATGCGTTCTATACGGTGGACGTTTGGGTGAAGAGCGGCGTGACGTTCGCCGTGGCTGCCGCGACGTTCGCGGTTCTGGCCGTGCTGGCGTGGCGCAACGGCCGCACCTACTGCAATACGGTTTGTCCGGTCGGCACGCTACTGGGCTTCGTGTCGCGTTTTGCGGTCTTTAAGCCCCGCATCGACACCTCGAAGTGCAACGGCTGCGGGCTTTGCGCGCGCAACTGCAAGGCCTCGTGCATCGACGCCAAGTCGCACGAAATCGACTACAGCCGTTGTGTGGCCTGCATGGACTGTATCGGCAAATGCCGTCAGCACGCCATCGCCTTTTCGCGCAAACCGGTCGCAAAACCCGCTTCGGAGACCTCCGCGTCCGCAGCGGCGGAGGCTCCGGCAAAGACGGACCGCGTCGTTGCAGCGGAATCTTCGTCAAAGGCGGAGCGTGTCGTCGCCGCGGACAGGCCCGCCGACCCTTCGCGCCGCAAATTCCTCACGATTGCCGGCGTTTTGGCCTACACGGCTACCGTGAAGGCGCAGGAGAAGAAGGTGGACGGCGGACTGGCGCTGATCGAGGATAAGAAAGTCCCGGACCGCGCTGTGCCGATCACGCCGCCGGGATCGCTGGCGGCCCGCAACTTGACGGCGCACTGTACCGGGTGTCAGCTGTGTGTGGCGGCGTGCCCCAATCAGGTGCTGCGCCCCTCCGGCAAGCTGATGACCCTGATGCAGCCCGAAATGTCGTACGAGCGCGGCTACTGCCGGCCCGAATGTACGAAGTGTTCCGAAGTGTGTCCCACGGGGGCTATCCGTCCGATCACGGCGGCCGAGAAGTCGGCGACGCAGATCGGCCATGCCGTGTGGATCGCCGACAACTGCGTCGTCAATACCGACGGCGTGGATTGCGGCAACTGCGCACGCCACTGTCCCACGGGAGCCATTCACATGGTGCATAAGGATCCGGATAACCCTGATTCGCCGCTTATCCCCGCCGTGAACGAGGAGCGCTGCATCGGTTGCGGAGCATGCGAGAATCTTTGTCCGAGCCGCCCGTTCAGCGCGATTTACGTCGAAGGGCATCTGAGTCACAGAACCGTTTAACAGTCAGGAGTATGAAAGAGAAGAAAAAGATAGACCGCCGGGAATTCCTGAAGGTGCTCGGCGTAGGAGCCGCCGCCACGACCGCCGCGTTGTACGGCTGCAAACCCAAAGGCGGTGCGGCGGGCGACACCGCCGCCGTGGGAGAAGTCCCGACCGACCGGATGACCTGCCGCACGACGCCCACCACGGGCGACCGCGTGTCGCTGCTGGGCTACGGCTGTATGCGCTGGCCGACGCGTGCGAAGAGCGACGGTTCGGGCGATGAGATCGACCAGCAGGCCGTCAACGAACTGGTCGATTACGCCATTGCGCACGGCGTCAACTACTTCGACACCTCGCCGGCCTATGTGCGCGGCTGGTCGGAGACCGCGACGGGAATCGCCCTCAAACGGCATCCGCGCGAAAAATTCTTCGTAGCCACGAAACTTTCCAATTTCGACCCGTCGACCCATAGCCGCGCGGCCTCGATGGAGATGTACCGCAACTCTTTCCGGGCCTTGCAGGTGGATTATATCGACTATTACCTGCTGCACGGAATCGGCATGGGCGGCATGGAGTCGCTCCGCAGCCGTTACCTCGACAACGGGATGCTCGATTTCCTGCTCGCCGAGCGCGAAGCGGGACGCATCCGCAATCTGGGATTCTCCTATCACGGCGACGTCGAGGTGTACGACTACCTGCTTTCGCGTCACGAGGAGATAAAGTGGGATTTCGTGCAGATTCAGCTCAACTATATGGACTGGAAACATGCCAAGGAGCTTAATACGCGCAATACCGACGCCGAGTATCTCTACGGCGAACTGGAGAAGCGCGGCATTCCGGCCGTCATCATGGAGCCGCTGCTGGGCGGCCGCCTTTCGAACGTTCCCGACCATATCGTCGCCCACCTCAAACAGCGGCGGCCCTCGTCGAGCGTGGCTTCGTGGGCGTTCCGTTTCGCGGGGTCGTTCCCCGGCGTGCTGACCGTGCTGAGCGGCATGAGCTACATGGAACACCTGCAGGACAACCTGCGCACCTATTCGCCGCTCGACGAACTGACCGACGCCGACCGGGAATTTCTGGAGGAGACGGCGCAGCTGATGCTGCGCTACCCCACGATTCCCTGCAACGACTGCAAATACTGCATGCCGTGTCCTTACGGACTCGATATTCCGGCCATTCTGCTGCATTACAACAAATGCGTCAACGAAGGCAACGTGGCCGCTTCGTCGCAGGACGAAAATTACCGGAAGGCCCGGCGGGCGTTTCTGGTGGGCTACGACCGCAGCGTGCCCCGTCTCCGACAGGCGAGCCGCTGTATCGGCTGCAACCAATGCGTGCCGCACTGTCCCCAGAACATCAAGATTCCGCACGAACTGCACCGCATCGACCGCTATGTCGAGCATTTGAAACAGGAAAATCTGTAATGCGAAGCCGCCGCAGACCGATTCTGCGGCGGCTTCGTATTTGGCGGCATCGGCGCATTGGAATCCGCTGCGCATTGGTGCCTGCTTTGCGTCCGTTTCTCGTTCTGTTCGCATCTATCTGCTTCTCTCTGCTTCTGTCTGCATCGGGCCGCAGCCGTCTGCTCCTGCTTGCTCCTGCCTGTTCTTGCCTGCAGCGGGCCGCATCCGTCTCCGCTCCTGCCTGCATTGGGTCGCATCCGTTTGTTCTTGTCTGCTTCTGCCTGCATCGGGCCGCAGCCGTCTGCTCCCACTCACTCAGCCCGTCCCGATACCTTCCCGGAGCCAGTCCGCCGTATCTACACCGGCAGCAGGATCGAGAACCGGCTGCCCCTGCCGATCTCGCTTTCGACCGAAATCGTGCCGCCGTGCGCTTCGACGAACTCCTTCGAAATGGCCAGTCCCAGCCCGCTCCCCTGCACCTTCGTGCCCGGAACCCGGAAATAACGTTCGAAAATGCTCTTGTGGTAACGCGGGTCGATGCCCCGGCCGAAGTCCTGCACATAGATTTCGACCGCTTTGTCGTGTTGTACGGCCCCGATGACGATGCGCGATTTTTCGGGCGAATGGTGGATGGCGTTCGACAGCAGGTTGGTGATGACCCATGCGATCTTCTCGTTGTCGACGAACAGTTTCGAGATCTTTTCGGGATAGTCTATCTCCACGAAACAGCAGAACCGGTCGGCCAACACCTGCGTTGCCTTTACTGCATAGTCTATCAACTCGATAGGCTTTGTTATCTTGGGCATCAGTTTAAGTTTCCCGGTCTCGATCTGCGTCATGTTCAGCAGTTCGCCCGTGATCGAAAGCAGGCGGTCGCTGCTCTCCCTGATACTGCCCACCAGCTGTTTCTGCTCGTCGTTGAGTTTTCCCAGCCGGTCGTCGCCCAGCAGCTGCAGGCTCATCAGGATCGACGAAATCGGGGTCTTCATCTCGTGCGAAACGGTCGATATGAAGTTGGTTTTGGCGGAGTCCAGCTCCTTGAATTTGGTGATGTTGTTGAGGATGATCAGATTGCCGACGAACTGCTGTTCGCGTCCGCCCACGGGCGTGATGTAGAGCGGTGTGTTGTCCATCTGGAAATAGCTCTCCTTGTTGTCGGCGTATATCTTCAGCGGCTCCTTCTCGGCGTCTTTCCTTTCGTCGCAGAGTTCGCGCAGCAGACGGCGCAGCAGGTCGTTGGAGAGGGCTACCTCGGTCGCGTTCCGCCCGATGACGTCTTCCGGAAGATTCAGCACCGAAAGCGCTTCGCGGTTCATGAAAAGGATGGTCTTTTCGGGATCGAGTCCGATGATCGGCTCGTGGAGCGTGTTTACGATCGCTTCGATGCGTTTTTTCGCCGTCATCAGGTCGTCGAGCGAACTGCGGCGGTACTCGTCGAGTCTGGCGGCCATGTCGTTGAACGACTCGGCGACGGATTCGAATTCGCGGTTGCCCGTAAAGTCGAGCCGCTGCCGGTAGTTGTGGTTGGCGATCTCCTTGATACCCCGCTTCAGGGTGTCGATCGGCCGGAGCACCGTCTGCGGAAACCAGATCAGGATGGCCCCTGCGCTCAGGACGCACAGTGCGGCCACGACGATCAGCCACCACATCACGTAGTCGGCGCGCTGCTCCACCCCGGAGCTTTTGCTCCGGATGGCGGCCATGTTCAGCTCCATGATCCGGAAGAGATCCTCGCGCACGGTCTGTATTTCGGCTTCGGTGACGGGGTCGCTCAGCGACGCGATATGCCGTTCGAGCGCCGTGGTCATCTCCTTTTCGCTGATCTCGGTGATGTTCTGCTGCTGCAGGGCGAGACTCTGCCGCAGGACGTGCCGCGACACCGAATCGTGTCCGATGTCGTTCAGCGACCGCAGCATGTCCCCGGCGTACTGCAGCGAATTGTAGTTGTCGGCCAATATGGTCCCCGTGGCGTGCGAAAGCTGCCGGACGTAACTGACCGACTGGATTCCGAGCAGCAGGATCATGGCGAACAGCGCGCCGATTCCCAAGGTGAGCCTTCTTTGTATTTTCATGGTTTACGACATAATGTAAAGATCGATGTTCATGCGCGACAGCCTGCCGATCAGGCGGCGCAGCGCGACGATGCTTTTCAGCAGCGAAAATAGCGAAAATTCGGGCCGTCCGGTGCAGACGATACTGATTTTTTGCTCCCGGCACAGCTCCACGATGGTTTCGACCGGCCGGTTGGAGTGTATCTGGCGTATTTCGCCGCCCAGTTCGGTGGCGAGGTTCAGGTTGTTGATCAGGTAACGCTGGTTGGCCAGCGGAATGCGGTCGGCGGCTTCCCGGTCGCTCTGCACGTAAAGCACGACGAACGACGTGTTGAGGTGGGTCGCCATGCGGGCCGTCTTGCGGATCACGCGGCGCGAACGTTTCTCCGAGGAGTCGATGACGGCCAGCAGTTTGTCGTGACGGAACTTGTCGCCCGCGGCGATCTCGTTCTCGACCTTTTTCTCCACGCGCAGGGCCACCTCCTTGAGTGCCAGTTCGCGCAGCTGCAGGATATTGTCCTGCGTGAAGAAGTTGTTGAGCGCCGCCGCGACCTTGTCGGGGCGGTAGATTTTCCCCGCTTTCAGCCGCTCTATCAGCTCGTCGGCCGTGAGGTCGATGTTCACCACCTCGTCGGCCGTGGCCAGCACGCTGTCCGGCACGCGCTCGCGGACCTCGATCCCGGTGATCTCCTGCACGGATTCGTTCAGGCCTTCGATATGCTGGATGTTGACCGCCGTGATGACGCTGATTCCGGCGTCGAGCAGCTGCATCACGTCCTGCCACCGTTTGGGATTGCCGCTGCCTTCGATGTTGGTGTGGGCCAGCTCGTCCACGACCACGATTTCGGGATGGAGGTTCAGGATGGCCTGCGTGTCCATCTCTTCCAGCTCCTTGCCCTTGTAGAAGAGCCTGCGGCGCGGCACGAACGGAAGCCCTTCGGCGAGGGCTTCCGTTTCGGCGCGGCCGTGCGTTTCGATGTAACCGATGCAGACGTCCACGCCTGCGTCGAGCAGCTGATGCGCCTCCTGCAGCATGCGGTAGGTCTTGCCTACCCCGGCGCTCATGCCGATGTATACCTTGAACTTTCCCCGGTGCGAGCGGCGGATCAGCTCCAGAAACCGTTGAACGCTGCCTTCCTTGTCCATACTACATCCTCAATGATATGCCGCCCGTGAAATTGACATCCTCCGCCGCCGGGTTCCAGTTCAGGGAGGTGAAGATTCCCAACTGCATGGACTTCAATATCTCCCAGCTCTTCGCTGCGCTGACGAAAACGTTCTGTACGTAGAAGTCGCGGTCTATGCCGTACGTGCCGACGGCATTCCACGGAACGACGCCGACGCCGGCTTTCATGCCGACGGTTTTCACGGTGAAGGGATACGACGCCTCGATGTAGGTCGCATAGGCCCGTTTCCCTGCGGCATTTACGTCGGCGGCTCCGAACAGCACGGTGTTCCAAGCCAGCGTGACCGGCGCTTCGGGCGATATGCACCACGCGACGCCCGCCTCGACGCGGTGCGGAGAGTCCGCCCCGAAGCGGAAATAGTTGCGGCTGATCGTGCTCCGATCGCCCGCGCCGCCTTCCCAGTAGAGGTCCGCCAGCGAGAAGGTCACGGGACCGAGCGCATAGGCCAGCGTCAGGTCCATCTCCTTGTAGGAGGTGGCCGCGAAATCGACCGAACCCCATGCCGTCGCCGAGAAATTTCCGGCCGACAGGGTCATTACGGGCTGTATGCAGGCTCCGGATTCCCAGACGCCGCGCCAGACATAGCCGCTGACGATGTCTGCGCCGCCCGAAATTTTCACGCCGCGCTGCGGCTCTTGTGCGCATACGTCCACGGCAAGCATTGCCGCCAGTGCGGTAATCAGAATTACGATCCAGCGTTTCATGTGTTTGTCCATTTCTTTGAGTTTTTTCATCGCCGTATATTATTTCTGCTCCGTCATTGCGCCTGCTGAGCGGTCGTCGTTGTCGGCCGATTTTGCCGGGACCGCCGCCGTGACGTTCGACTGCATTGTCTCCAGTGCGATGTTGAGCCGGAGCACGTTGACCTTCTCGGTGCCGAAGAGTCCCAGCCACGGCCTTTGGGTCAGCGAATCGACCAGATGCCGGACTGCGGCCGCGTCGAGTCCGCGGGCTTCGGCTACGCGGCGCACCTGCACCTGCGCGCCGCGCGGCGAGATGTCGGGATCGAGTCCCGAACCGCTTGCCGTCACCATTTCGGAGGGCACTTCCTCACGGGTGAGATAGGGATGCGCCGCAAGGAAATCCTGCACGCGCCGCTCCACTTCGGCCAGATATTCCGGGTTGGTCGCGGCCTTGTTGCTGCCGCCCGAACCGCCGCCGTTGTAATCCACGGCCGAAGGACGGCCCCAGAAGTAACGGGTGTCGGTGAACTGCTGGCCCACGTTCGCCGCGCCGACGGTCCGGCCGTCGAATGTGAGGGTTTCGGCTTGGCCGCCGCCGGGTCCTGCCACGGCCGAGACGCCGCGCAGTACAAGTACGTATCCCACGCCGAGCAACAGGCACATTGCCAGCGTTATCCTGATTGAAATCCAGAAGTTTTTCATAATTGTAGCGATCTTTAAAAGAACATACTTATAAACATGTCTATCAGTTTGATGCCGATGAACGGCACGACGATTCCGCCCAGTCCGTAGATGAAGAGGTTGCGGCGCAGCAGGGCCGATGCGCCGATCGGTTTGTAGGTCACGCCGCGCAGCGCCAGCGGAATCAGCAGCGGGATGATGACGGCGTTGAAGATCACCGCAGACAGGATGGCGCTTTCGGGCGAGTGCAGGTGCATGATGTTCAGGGCCTGCAGCGACGGAATCGAAGCGATGAACAGCGCCGGGACGATGGCGAAATACTTGGCTACGTCGTTGGCGATCGAGAAGGTCGTGAGCGTGCCGCGCGTCATCAGGAGCTGTTTGCCGATTTCGACGATCTCGATCAGCTTCGTCGGGTCGTTGTCCAGATCGACCATGTTGCCCGCCTCCTTGGCCGCCTGCGTGCCGCTGTTCATCGCCACGCCCACGTCGGCCTGCGCCAGCGCCGGGGCGTCGTTGGTGCCGTCGCCCATCATGGCGACCAGCTTGCCCGACCGCTGTTCGCGGCGTATGTATTCGAGCTTGTCTTCGGGTCTGGCTTCGGCGATGAAGTCGTCCACGCCGGCTTTTTCGGCGATGTACTTCGCCGTCAGCGGATTGTCGCCCGTCACCATCACGGTCTTCACGCCCATCTTGCGCAGACGTTCGAAGCGTTCGCGGATGCCGGTCTTGATGATGTCCTGCAGTTCGATCACGCCCCGGATCTGCTCGTTCTCGCTGACGATGAGCGGCGTGCCGCCGTTCTCCGAGATGCGGCGCACCGTCTCTTCGATACCCGCCGGGCATTTGTTGCCGGCTTGGGCGGCGATGCGGAGGATCGCTTCCGATGCGCCCTTGCGGATGCGGCGTCCGTCGGGCATATCGACGCCCGAACATTTGGTCTCGGCGGTGAACTGCACCATCTGCACGCCGATCAGCTGCAGGGGATCGACCTTCATGCCCATTTCGGCGCCCAGCTCGACGACGGATTTGCCTTCGGGCGTCTGGTCCGAGACCGACGAAAGCACGCACAGGCGGGTGAACTCTTTGACGCCGTACCCTTGTGCCGGGTGGAATGCCGTCGCTTTGCGGTTGCCGATGGTGATCGTGCCCGTCTTGTCCAGCAGCAGCGTGTCGATGTCGCCGGCGGTCTCGACGGCTTTGCCCGACTTGGTGATGACGTTGGCCCGCAGGGCGCGGTCCATGCCCGCGATGCCGATGGCTGACAGCAGTCCGCCGATGGTGGTCGGAATCAGGCAGACGAACAGCGAGATGAAGGCCGCTATGGTGATGTTCGCCCCGACGTAATCGGCAAAGGGCTTCAGCGTCGCGCAGACGATGACGAAGACGATGGTAAACCCGGCCAGCAGGATCGTCAGCGCGATTTCGTTCGGCGTTTTCTGACGCGACGAACCTTCGACCAGCGCGATCATCTTGTCGAGGAAACTCTCGCCCGGCCGCGCCGTAACCTTTACCAGTATGCGGTCCGAGAGGACTTTCGTGCCGCCCGTGACGGAGCTTTTGTCACCGCCCGCCTCGCGGATCACCGGGGCCGATTCGCCCGTGACGGCGCTTTCGTCGATCGAGGCGAGTCCCTCGACGATCTCGCCGTCGGCGGCGATCGTGTCGCCCGCGACGCACTCGAAGAGGTCGCCCTGCCGGAGGTCCGAGCTGCTGACGATGTGCGACTGGCCGTCCGGCTCGATGCGTTTTGCGGGCGTCTCCTCGCGGGTCTTGCGCAGGCTGTCGGCCTGCGCCCTGCCGCGGGCTTCGGCGATGGCTTCGGCGAAGTTGGCGAAGAGGAGCGTAGCCAGCAGGACGACGAAGACGATGAAGTTGTACAGCAGCGAACCCTGTGAAGCGTCGCCCGTGACGGCGATGTAGATCAGCAGCGCCAGCATGACGAAAGTGACGGCCTCGACGGTGAACATGATCGGGTTGCGGACCATTTTGCGGGGGTCGAGTTTGATGAACGATTCGCGGAGGCTCCGGCGCAGCAGCGCGCGGTCGAGCAAGGAATTATTTCTGTTTCGTTTCATGGTCATTGCGTTTTTAGAAGGTCAGGTAATCGGCGATCGGTCCGAGCGCCAGCGACGGGAAGAACGAGAGTGCGGCGACGATGATGATGACGGCGAAGGTCATCAGCGAGAAGGTTCCCGTGTCGGTCTTGAGCGTACCGGCGCTTTCGGGAATGAACTTCTTCGAAGCCAGCAGTCCGGCGACGGCCACCTGTCCCACGATCGGGAAATAACGGCCCATGATCAGTGCGATGCCGGTCGAAATGTTCCAGAACGGCGTATTGTCGGCCAGTCCTTCGAAGCCCGAACCGTTGTTGGCCGCCGAGGAGGTGTATTCGTAGAGCATTTCGCTCAGGCCGTGGAACGACGGGTTGTTCAGCCATCCGATTTCGGGATTTGCGGCGGCTATGGCCGCGGAGATTCCGGTGCCGACCAGAATCAGGAAGGGGTGCATCAGCACGACCAGCGTTGCGATCTTCATTTCGCGCGCCTCGACTTTGTGTCCGAGGAATTCGGGCGTGCGGCCGACCATCAGTCCGCTGATGAAGACTGCGATGACGAGGAATGCGAAGTAGTTCATCCACCCCACTCCGACGCCGCCGAACCAGCAGTTGATCTGCATGTTGAGCATCTGCATCATGCCGCTCAGCGGGGTCTGCGAGTCGTGCATCGAGTTTACCGAGCCGTTCGACGTGACGGTCGTCGTCATGCCCCACATGGCCGATGCCGCCGAGCCGATGCGGATCTCCTTGCCCTCCATCGAGCCGAGCTTCTGCGAAATGCCCATCTGCTCGATCTGCCGACTGCCGCCCGTCTCCTGCCATACCGAGAAGATCACGCCAGCGGTGTAGGCGAAGAGCATCACGCCGAAGATCCATGCCGCGAGCCTGCGGCGTCGGATGTAGAAACCGAAGGCCCACACCATCGCCATCGGGAGAATCAGGATCGACCAGCACTCCAGTATGTTGGTGAATGCGTTGGGGTTTTCGAGCGGGTGCGCCGAATTGGTGCCGAAGTAACCGCCGCCGTTGGTGCCCAGTTGTTTGATGGGGACGATGGCCGCCGCAGGACCCTGCGAGATGACCTGTTCGCCGCCTTCGAGCGTCGTGAGCGTCTGCCTGCCGTCGAACGACATCGGCGTCCCGTTGATGATCAGCAGGATGCCGACCGCGAGCGACAGCGGCATCAGGATGCGGGTTACGCTCTTGGTGAGGAAGACCCAGAAGTTGCCGATCGTTTTCGTGGTTTTGGCGGCCAGCGCCTTCATGACGCCCGCCATGGCGGCCATGCCGCAGGCGGCGGTGACGAACTGGAACAGCATGATGACGAACAGCTGGGTGAAATAGCTCAGTCCCGATTCGCCGCTGTAATGCTGCAGGTTGCAGTTCACCATGAACGAGATGCAGGTGTTGAACGCCAGATCGGGCGACTGTCCGGGGTTGCCGTCGGGATTGAGCGGCAGCCAGCCCTGACATACCAGCAGGAGCATGCCCCAGAAGAACCAGAAGAGGTTGACCGTCAGCAGGGCCTTGAGAAATTGTTTCCAGTTCATCTCCTGCATGGGGTCGATGCCGCAGATGCGGTAGACGAACCGTTCGACGGGAGCCATGAAGTCGAGCCATGTGCGCTCCCCTTTGTATACTTTGGCAATGTAGCGTCCCAGCGGATAGCAGAGTATCACGAGGGCGGCCCATTGCAGTATGACGCCTAAAATTTCGCTATTCATTTATTATGGGTTTTCAAAGTCCGACAATCAGAATTTTTCGGGTTTTACGAGCACGTACATCAGATAGACGAATCCGGCGATGCTCAGAATAAGCAGTCCTGTAAACATTTTCCATCAAATTTTTTCAAACCAATCGACACATTTGTAATAGAACCAGTAGCAGAGCGCCCCCAAGGCGCAGAGCGCGAGGAACAGTACGATTCCGTTCATCTCATTTTCTTTTTTGAGTTAGACAACAATTTCGCAAAACCGCAAATCATCCGGCATAGCAGAGCCATTGCGCCGCAGAATATCAGTATCAGGATCACGATTGCCATATCGGTTTATTTGGGTTTTGCCGGATAGCATACGAAGGGGATGCCAAAACCTCGGTTTCGGATCTATTGTGTTGATAACGAATGGAATGTCGGTCGGGAACGTGTGCCGAAAACAACGGCCGCCCTATCAGAATGATAAGGCGGCCGTTTCAGAATGATAGGCTTGTGCGGGAGCGTCAGGACTTCAGGCCGTAACTTTCGAGTTTGCGGTAGAGCGTTGCGATGCCGATGCCCAGCAGGCGGGCCGCTTCGGCCTTGTTGCCTGCGGCGTATTCGAGTACCTTGAGGATATGGCGCCGTTCGAGGGCGTCGAGGGCCATCGAATCGGGGGCTTCGTTCCGTCCGGCTCCGGTTTGGAATTCGGGCGGAAGCGTATCGGCCGTCAGCGTGCCGCCCTCGGCCATGATCATGCTCCGTTCCACGATGTTGCGCAGTTCGCGGACGTTGCCGCGCCACATGTGGCGTTCCAGCGCGGCAATATAGGCGTCGTCGATTTTCTCGATCCGCTTCCCCATCTTGGCCGCGAACTGTTCCGCGAAATGGCGGGCGTACTCCGCGATGTCCTTTTTGCGTCCGTTGAGCGACGGCAGCTGAATGCGGAACACCGAAAGCCGGAAAAAGAGGTCCTCACGGAAATTACCGGCGGCGATCTCCTTTTCGAGGTCGCGGTTGGTGGCGGCGATGATCCGCAGATCGACCTTCGTCGGACGGGTTTCGCCGATTTTGATGAATTCGCCGCTTTCGAGTACGCGCAGCAGCTTGGCCTGCAGTTCGACGGGCATTTCGCCGATTTCGTCGAGAAACAGCGTTCCCCTGTCAGCCTCCTCGAAAAGCCCTTTCTTGTCTTTCGAGGCGCCCGTGAAACTCCCGGCGCGGTGCCCGAACAGTTCGCTTTCGAGCAGCTCCTTGGAGAAGGCCGAACAGTTGACCGCCACGAACGACTCCTTGGCGCGGGGACCGGCATGGTGTATCGCCTGCGCGAAGACCTCCTTGCCGGTTCCGGTTTCGCCGGTGAGCAGGACCGAGGTGTTCGTCGCGGCGACCTTGCGCGCCAGTGAGACGGCCTGCCGGAGAGCTTCCGACGAACCGATGATGCGGTCGAACGAATGTTCGTCGGAGAGTTTCTCCTCGAAGCGGGCCAGCCGGCGCTGCATCTGGGCTTTCTCCGCGGCCCGGCTCAGCAGCGGGAGTATCTTGTTGTTGTCGTCGCCTTTGGTGATGTAGTCGAACGCTCCGTTCTTGATGGCCTGCACGCCGTCGGGGATGTTGCCGTAGGCCGTCAGCAGAATCACTTCGGCCGACGGCGCCGCCTCCTTGATCTTCCCGACCATCTCCACGCCGTTGCCGTCGGGCAGCTTGACGTCGCACAAAACCACGTCGGGATCGTACTGCCGGAGCATTTTGAGACCTGCGGCGCAGTCGGGGGCTTGTGCGACCTCGTAACCTTCAAGCCCGATGATCCGGGCCAGAAGTCCGCGCAGCTGTTGTTCGTCGTCGATAATCAGAATCTTCGCCATATGTTTTTTTCGGTGCGGTCACGGGATGAGAGGGACCGCATTCGGGGCAAATATACGCATTTATCGTTTTTTTCGAGGCCGGACCGGATTTATTTTGTCAGACGGACGATGCGGCGCGGATTGCCGGAGTGTGGCGTTCCGGGTGGATAATGTTGCAGGAAAGCGGCGTGAAATTGCGCAATTTCAGCCGGTTATTCGTATCTTTGGGGTGCAATTACGAAATCCCGCAATGAGGAAGTTCTATTTTCTGTTCATGCTCCTGCCGGCGTTGTCTTGGAGTGTCGCCCTGAGGGCGCAGCGGCTCGGCATCGAGGTCACGCCTGCGTGTCCGACGGTATTTCAGGAGTTCGAGGTGGCATACACGGCGGACCGTGAGATCGAGTCGATCGCGCCGCCGCGCTGGGGCGCTCTGACGCTGGTCCGCGAATTGGGACGGTCGCACGGCTCGCAGCTGTCGGTCGTGAACGGCGTCCGGACCGACTCCGAACTCTTCTCTTACCGCTACCGGGTCCGTTCGCGCGTGAGCGGCGAGGTCTTCGTGCCGGGAACGACGGCCGTCGTCGGCGGTCGCGAATGCCGTTTTGAGCGGAAAAGGATTACGGTGCTTCCCGATTCGGCGCATTGCGAGCCGCAGTGCCGGCTGGAACCGGACTCGGCGGCTATGGCGGCCATGGGCGGCTGTATCGTCCGGCTGGTCTGCGATCGCAAACCCGACAAGGCCGATCCGGTGCTGGTGCTGGACGATACGGAGACCTGCATCCCGTTTTCGACCGCTTATTCCCGCAGGAACGGGCGGGAAGAGTGTATTTACCGATACCGGATCGACGTGGACAATTCCGGAAAACATATCCTCACGCCGCAGTTGTCGTTCGGCGGAAAACCGTTCGAAGTTCCCTCTTACGTCGTCTGGCTGAAAGGCGAAGCCGGTCCCGAAGGTACTGAACCTGCGACGCCCGGCCGGAGGCGGATCGTATATGCTTTTGCGGGCGTGCTCCTTTTTTTGTGGACGGCGATTTTCGTGCGCGATCATGCCGCCGCAGGCCGTAACGCCGTCGTTTCCCGCTTCTCGTGGCAGGTGTATTTCGTCGTGGCGGCCGCCCTGCTCTTTATCGGGTTTTGCGGCCTGTTCATCTGCGGTGCCGTCCGGGCGGAGGGAGCATCCCGGCTGCCGGTTTACGGCGTGACGCTCCTGATGCTGTTCTGTGTCTGCTGGCTGGTGTTCGGGGAGCTGAGACGCTCGGCCGTGAGATTGCGTATCGACGGCGACACCCTTGCCGTCACGTCGTTTGCGGGACTGGGATTTACGCGCAGATACGATCTGAAAAGTTTCGACGCCATCACTTCGACGATACTCGTCAGCCGGGGCGGCGCGTACGAATACCGCTATCTGATGAAGGCCGGCAGGCGCGTCGTCCGCGTCTCCGCATTCTACCTCAAAAACTATGACGGATTGTGCGAAGCGTTGTCGGAGCACTGCGTTTACAAGGGCCGCCGGCCGATGAATCTCTGGCTCGAAATGAAGGAGATTTTCCGCTGAGCGGACTTGCGCCGCGGTAGACCCTGCGCACCCGGCCGGGACGCGGATACGAAAAAGCCGGACCTTTTTGAAAAGGTCCGGCTTTCCCGTTTGCCGTCGAGGGTCAGGATTCGGCGTCGGTTTTCGAATATTCGGAGAATTCGCAGCCGAAACGCTCTACGAGCATGTTGTCCATCTCGTCGGCCCGCAGTGCGAGTCCGACGATGTTTTTGCGGATTTCGTCTTCCGATTCGTCCGTGATGTCGGCCAGATGGATGCGGTAGGCGATGTAAATCTGCCGGCCTTCGATTCCCAGCTTGTAGGGACCGAAGTCCTCGCTGAGCATATAGTCCAGTACGTTCTCCACCTCCTTCTTCGGCAGCAGGTTGATCGGCGAGGTCGAGAAGAGGTAGTTGCCGTCGTATACGAAGATGCGGATTTCGGAGCTGCCCTTGTGGAAGAGCCACGAGTCGTATCCGTCGCGCGCAAGCACCGGATTGACGCCCATTTCCCGAATCGCGCTTTCGACGAATCCGCCCAGCGGCGAAAGCTCGCGCTCGTCGAAAACGCCTTCGGGCAGCTTGTCGCCGCACGAGGGGCAGAACTCCTCTTCCTCGCAGATCAGCTCCTCGCAGCTGCCGCACTGCACTTGGAATGCCGTGCGGTCCAGCTCGCCGAGCGATTCGAGCAGGCCGTGGAGCGTTTCGACGCGGATGCCGAAGCCCATGTTGTCGGCCTGCGTGAATTTGCTGACCGTCACGCCTACCACCTCTTCCGCGTCGTTCAGGATCGGACCGCCTGAGTTGCCGGGGTTCACCGCGGCGTCGGTCTGGATGTAGTATTTGCCGTCCATCAGCTGTTTGGGCGACGATACCGAACCTTCGGTGATCGTGAAGGGCATGCCGTAGGGGTATCCCGCGACGTATACCTTGCGGCCGATGGTAAGCGAGTCGTCCGCTGCGAGCGTCATTTCGGGCAGCGCCGAGAAGTCGCCTTCGGCGGCCAGCAGGGCGATGTCCAGCGCTGGATTGACCAGCACGACCTTCGCCAGATAGGGATTGCGGTCGTTGTCGTGTACGGCGACGGTGCGGTACCCTTCGACCACATGGTAATTCGTTACGAAAAGATCGTAGTTTTTCAGGTAGAAACAACTGCCGGAGCCGCCTGAGTGGGTTACTTTGAATACCGACCTGTAGATATTGTTATGTTCCATGGATATACGGATTTTGAGCTGTTATTTTTGTTGTCCGAGTGCCTGTTCCATCATTTTCTGCTGGAATTCCTGCGCCAGACGCATGTATTCGGCCATGTCGCCCTTCATCAGCGCCTGCTGCATCGCAGCCTGCATCTGAACGATCTCGCCCTGCATGGCGGCGGCCATCTGCTGTACCTGTTCCACGGCTGCGGCCGCGGCGGCTCCCAGCTCTCCGGTCTCCTCCTCGTCGTCGTCCGTCGTCAGATCGTCGTCCATCACCTTTTCGAGCGCTTCGAACAGAATCTCCGACGCCTCCTCCATCGACTTTCCGGCCGATTTGCGCAGCGCATTGGCGATCACGGCGTTCAGGTCGTCCTGCACGTCGTTGTAGAAGTACATCTCATAGAACTTGTAGAGTATGCGCACCGCGCTCCGTTCATAGTTCTCCGCTTCGATGGCATCCGCAGCCTCCTTGTAAACCTCCTTGAAATTCTCCTGCACGTTGTTCAGCGACGAGCGGCGTTTGGCCGAAACCAGCGTATCGACGAAATAGAGGTCGCGCGCCAGCTCTTCGCGGGGCATCGCCAGCAGGCGTTCGAGGAACGCCTTGCCTTTGGTCACCAGTTCGGCTACGGGCAGCTCCTTGTCCATGTCGTCGACGGCCTTGTCGAGGTCGTTCATCAGCTGGCCCTGCGGCTGGGCGAAATAGGAAATCTTGTAGAGCGCGATGTCGATCACGTTCCATGAGTAGCCGTATTTGCGTTCCGTCTCATACTCCTTCACGGCTTCGAGCGTCTCGCGGCAGGTCTGCCGCACTGCCTCGTGGATTCGCGTCACCTCTTCCTCGGAATAAGGCGTCACCTGCGGTTCGTAACTGCGCTTGGCACCGAATTTGGCGCAGAATTCATCGTCGTAGCGGTCGCCGATATGGCAGATGTTGCGCAGGATGAAATAGAGCTTGTGCGGATGGCTCTGCGAGAGCGGGCACACGTATTCCATCTTCAGCTTGTCGCCCTCCTTGCGGAAGCGCGGCAGCATCAGCCGGTTGATGTTCAGGTCGGCGACCTGACGCAGCATGGCGACGCGGCCCTTTTCGGGCAGTTCCAGAAAGTCCGCGCTTATGTGCAGCTTCCCCTCCCCGATGCGGATGTTTACCAGAATCGAACCGTGGGGAATATGGAATTCCGTACCTTCGGCGTTGCCGTATTTCGTGCGGAATTCCGGGTTCAGGTGATCGAGCAGCAATCGGAACGCTTCGAGGTGTTTGCCCTCGTTATAGTTGTCGATAGCCTGCTCATAGGCCTCCGTATTGACTTTGCTCTGCGTGGAGTTCAGTACCGGAGCGACGAATGAGTGTGTAGTTTTCATAGTTTTGGTATTATCGGAATGTCCCGGCGGGGCATCGGGATATAAAATTAGAAAAAAAACGGGATATTCCCCGTTTTTCCCAGACGAAAATCTCAATTTTCTTCGATCGTGAGCGTGCCGTCCGGCCCCACGGTCACTTTGGCTTCGTAATAAATGTACGAGGTTTTGCCGGCGCTGCTCTCTGTTTCCTTGCCGTCTTCGGTGAAGCGGACGATGAACGAGGTGTGCTGTTGGCCCGGTTTGCGGTTGCGGTTGAATGCGGAATTGCCGGCCGGAACCTCCTCCTCGATTTCGTAGCGGCCTACCGATTTGTAGGAGTGTCCTTCGGGAAGCATCGTTTTTGCTTGGGCGATCTGGGCGGCGATCCGGGCGGGATCGAGTTCCGACAGGTCGATGCCGACGGTCGTTTCGTATTCGGGAGCTTCGAACGTGCTCTGTACGTCGCGCAGGTCGGTGGGCGCCAGACCGTTCATGTAGTAGCTCTGGCTGAATGCCCGGTTGTCCCTGTTCACCAGTTTCACCGTCACGAGGAACAGGTTGTCGGAGAGCGTTTCTCCCTCCATGATCGAAAGCGAGTAGATTTTGAATTTGTCGGTGTCCACGCTCTTTTTCGTCAGTTCGATGGCCTTGGCGTAGCTGGCTTCGGCGTCGGTCGGATAACCGGTCAGGGTGGAACAGGACTGGATCGTTGCGGCAGCGGCGACGGCTGCGGCGAGGAGTCTGATAATTGGGCGCATTGTCGTATTGGTTTGAATTTTTTTATACGGTAAGTTTCAGCGGTGCAGGCTTCCGTACGTCGTGTTTGCGGACCGTCCGGAATCTCCGGCCGGCAATGCTATTTGTCGAAAATGGACTTGAACGCGTCGAACGCCTCCGCGTTTTCGAAAAACGCGCCGCGGATGACGTGATGGTCGGCGGGCAGCGAAATTTTGAATTCGTTTTCCTCCTCGTCGAATTTGGTGTATTCCACCTCCGAAAGCAGGAACGACTCGTTGACGACCTCTTTTTTCCGGACGACGGGAATCGTCACCTTGCCGCCCTCCACGGTGATCTCGCCGCCTTGGACGATGAGTTTGCGGGCCTGCATGATTTCGCGGACCGTGAATGCCAGCAGCGCGAGACCGCCGATCACGAAGATGATCGTGACGGCCGTCGGGCCGAGGATGCGCATGCGGCCGATGCGGATGCCGAAAGGATAGACCAAAGGTACGACGACCATGCCGGCGCCGATGGCCAGCGAAGAGACCGAGCCGCTGAACGGATTGCTGGGGGTGTAATTGAATTTCTGCATTTTTTATGAATTTGGAATTGGTAGATCTTGCCGGCGCTGCTCTCCGTATGTCCTGCGGGAGCCGGACTGCGGGGCTTTTGCCGTGTGCAAAGTTAAACGCCCCGCGGTTATTTGCAGAGGTTTGCAGGGGGATATCGCAATGTACGGGGCGTTCTTCAACAGGCTGACCGCCTGTTGTTTCCATTCGTTGGGTCCGGTTGCCGGGGGTATATTTTACAGCCGCGACAGGATCTCCTCCAGCGTCGAACCCTTTGCGGAAGCCAGTTTCTCGGTGCGGATGCGTTTCAGCCGTTTTTTCACCGAATCCTTTTCCAGACAGACGACGCTCGCGATTTCGGCCTGCGACAAATGCATGCGCACCATGCAGCAATAGCGGATGTCCTCCTCGTTCAGCGCCGGGAATTGCCCGCGGAGACGGACCGTGAAGTTGTCGAATACGGCGTCGGCATGTGTGAAGATCGTCTTCCAGTCTTCGTCCGACATGCGGCATTTTCTGGCCTCCCCGCCCTGCCGGACCTGCGCGATGAAGCGGCTGTTGAGCTGGCGGAAAAAGGTCGTGCGCAGCTGCTCCTCCTTGCGCCGCATGGCGTCGAGTTCGTTTTCCTGCCGCAGGATGCGCCTTTGCTGGGCGAATTCCCGCCGTTTGGCGCGGTGCCACATGCGCAGTCCCAGCCATGCGCCGAGCAGCACGAGCGCCGCGCAAATCAGAATCGTCTCGTAGACGATGCGTTCGTGGTGCTGTTTCTGGCTTTGAAGGGCGGCGTTCTGGGTTTTGAGCTGTTCGTAACGCCAGAGTTTGCGGATATTGAGCACTTCGGCGCTGTGCACCTTCTCGTCGATCGAGTCCTTGAGCCGGATGTACTGCTTCAGGGCTTCGAGACTTCTTGCCGCGTCGCCTTTCCCCTCCCATGCGTTCGAGGTGTTGAGCGCCCATAACGCCCGCGAGGTGAGGTGCGTCGTGTCGGCGCACATGCGGCGGGAACTGTCTGTCAGCTCCAGCGCCGTGTCGTAGCGGCCCGTGCGGTTGCAGATGTCGGCCTTGGTGCTCAGCCATGAATACCGGGTCCATGCCGGGGCGTGCCCGAACCCCTTTTCCCAATACTCTTCGGCCTTGCGGTACTCTTTCCGTTTCAGGGCGCTTTCGATCAGCATGGCCCACTTCGGGGAGGTGTTTTCGGTTATGCCCTTCTCTTCGGCGAGCCTGAGCGCCTTGATCGCATAGTATTCCATGCTGTCATAATTGTCCAGCCCCATATAGGCGTGCGCCATGTCGCCGAGCGATATGCACATCCAGTCGTAACGCTCCATGCTGTCGGCGTAGGCGTACGCCTGCTGCGCGTGACGTATCTTCTCCTCGAAGAGATGCTGCTGGCCGCAGAATACGCCGAGCCATGTCTCCACGACGTAATGCCGCCTCCACTCCCCTTTCGGGGGCAGCATGTCGCGGCTTTTGAGCAGCAGCGTCATCGCCACCTCCGGCTGCCGGCGCTGATGGGCGATCTTGGCCGCATAATAATAGGCCTTGTGCGCTGCGGCGAAATCGTCGGTGTGGGTGCGGTAATAGTCGAGGGCTACGTCCGAAAGCGTGTCGTCGATCATGTTCTCCCCCGCGAGCCACCGGGCTTGGGTCAGCACCAGCGCATAATGCGCATAGTTGCGTCGGGAGAGTCTTTTCTCCGGAGCCGGAACGCCCTCCAGCAGCCGTGCGGCGCTGTCAGGGTGCTCCATGACGATCGCTTCGGCGTCGAGCAGAACGCCGGGAACGGGCTGGCAGCCTGCGGCTGAGACGCACAGGAACAGGAGGATGGCGAGGCGGATGCGGTGCATGGTCTGTTTCGTGTTATGTGGCTCAGGGTGTCTGCCGTACCGGCTTTTGCGTGCGCAGGAGATGCTTCGTCAGGAACCTGCGCACCGGTTCGTCGTACAGTTTCAGGCACAGGTATGCCAGCAGCACGGACCCGATGACCAGCGCCGCTGCGCCGGGCAGCGATTGCGCGAAGGTCAGGTTCCCGTTTTTCACCCACGCATAGTACAGATAGATGAACGGATAGTGCACCATGTAGAGCGGATACGATATGTCTCCCATGAATTTGCATATCCTTGCGGTCGTCCTGTCCGTCGTCTTGCCCGACGCTCCGAGGTAGACGAGCTGCGGAAAGGCCAGCGCAAAGCACAATGTGTCGTACAGCCCGTTCATCCAGTAGTTTTCCTCTCCGCCGATTCGCGGCACGGCCAGCAGGACGACGACGCCCAGACTGCATATCCAGAACGCCCCCTTTACCTTCACGGGCCTGAATACGCGCGACATCAGCAGTCCCGCCGAGAACGAGAACAACAGCCTCAGAGACCCTCCGGCTATGTTGTCGCCCGTCAGCGAGAACCCCGCGCATATGTCGCCGTAGGGACCCCATACGGCAAACGCCGCCAGTCCGCATCCGGCGAGCAGCACCAGCGCCGCGAGCACCTTGGTCGGCAGCCTGCGGATGAACAGCGCATAGAGGATGTTGCCGATATACTCGTAAAACAGCGACCAGCTCGGACCGTTCAGCGGGAACATTTCGGTCACGCCCCGGATCTCCATGCCGGGCGTGGCCGGAATCATGCAGGCGTTCATCAGGGTCGCTGCCAGCAGCATCGTCACCGAGACTTTCGAGACGTCCCATACGGAGCAGCCCTGAAAGTAGAACATGACGGCTCCGATCACCGCGCCGATTACCACCATCGGATGCAGACGGATGAACCGTCGCGTGACAAACTCCCTTACCGTCATTCGTTTCCACCGGTCGTCGTAGGCGTAGCCGATCACGAACCCCGACAGAATGAAGAAGAAATCGACGGCCAGATAGCCGTGGTTGATTCTCTGATCGACGTGACTTGTCGCAAAGGCTTCGAACACGTGAAACCAGACGACCATCAGCGCCGCTACGCCGCGCAATCCGTCGAGTATGTTGTAGTGGGGTTTCGTATCTGCAAATGCCGCCGCAGAGACTTTTGTTTCCGACATGGGTGGTTGTTTTTGCTGTTGTTTGGGGTGAATTGGCTTTTACAGGATGCAAATATACGAAAAGTGCGGTTCAAATCGGTCATGAACCCCACTTTTCATCTCTTCTGCCGTATTTCGCCGGCTTCGCCGCCCGCTTTCGCCGCCCGCTTTGCTGCCCGCTTCCGTCGTCCGTCTCCGCCCGCCCTCTTGCGCCCCTCCCGTTTGCATCCGCGGCCCCGGCGCCTGTTTCCCGGCCGCCCGCTTCGCGTCCCTGCTCTGCGTCCCTGCTCTGCGTCCCTGCCCTGCGTTCCGGCCCGGCCCGTTTCCCCGTCGCCTGCTCCGCACTCTACCCTGCCCGTCCCCGCTCAGCTTGCCGGGCTTCGGGTCTCCTCCTCCCCGTCCCGCAGGGCCAGCTGCTCCAGTACCGTCATCACACGGTCCGTCAGGGCCGCCATCGTCCGCTCGTCGTTGTAGCCGGACAATTCCGCGTCCGTGCACCCGTCGGGAAACGCCATCGCCAGCAGTTTGGCGCTCAGCAGTGTCAGGTAGATGAGCGGAATGACCGGCGCCGTGCCCATCCCGTCGCTCCGCACCGTGATCCGCTGCTGCGGAACCGCCAGACGCCCCGGTTTCCGGCCTTTCTCCCCGGCGTTCCAGAGCACGTTTTCCTCGGCCTGCGTGACGTAGAGATTGAACGACGTCTCGTTCACATACTCCGCCCGGTCGGCCCATAGATCGACGCCGCAATCGTCGGCCGACGCTTCGGTCTCGACGCCGCAGTCGGGCATGTCGCACATGATCGCCCGGATGATGATGTTCTTGTCGCTTAGCTCCGCCGACCGCAGTTTGCTCAGCGCCGCGGTGCAGATGCCCACCTGCGTTATGTAATAATGGTTGATGGCCCGCAGGGTCTTCTCGAATTCGGGGTCCTCTTCGTTCATCGCGTGGTTTTGGGTTTGAAAAAGGGGCGGTTCCGACCGAACAAGTGACGCAACTTCACTTTAGGAAGAATTCAATGCGGAGACCGCCCCGGCTGCCAGATTTCAGGGACCGCTTCCGGCGCAATGCCTGCCGGCTGCATCCGGAATGCGGGATTGTACGTGTCGCTCAGAGAACCTTATGACGCCCGCCGCGCCGGATCGTACGGCGTGAGGGCGTTCCCCCGCTCCCCGGCCCAAAAACGGACGTCCTGCCGCGCAGAACCTTGCGGCAGGAACGTCCGGCCCGTATTGTGCCAGAGCAGTAAAATATAATGGGGATTTTGGGCCTTCGGGTAATTCCGGAATCGGATGCGGCGGGACATTTTCTTCGGTTTTCGTTGGTGTGAATCCGCGCCCCGCAAAGGCATAAAAAAAGCAAGGGACGCGATAACATTCCATTTCGAAGGTATTAGGAGACCCAGATTAAGAAATGCACCGCGCCCTTGCAAGTCCCGTCCTTACGGACGGAACAAAACAAGGGCTGGCAACATTTATACCTTAATCTTGAAAAGTTCCTAATTTTTCGAAATGGTATAAAGAGTTGCTGCTCTTTATTATGTCCGTCGGCTATGCCGAGTTATGATAATTCCTTAAAGTTTGCATGGTAATTGCCTTTTCAGTTTGTTCTCGGACAACCTATGTTGCCCCGGTTCAACGAAACTGCCTTTAAGGAATCGTAAGGCAAATATACAAAGAAAATCGAATCTAACACAGTCCGGTCGTGTGTTTTTGGAAAAATCTTGCTAAATTTGTGGGTATGAAGCAATCCATTGATTTTCTGCCCGAACGCAAACAGCGGGATTTACATGAACTGGTCGGCCTGATCCGCGATGAAGTAAAGGATATCGTAATGATTATTCTGTACGGCAGCTATGCCCGAAACACCTATGTCGAACTGGATATACAGCGGGATTACGGCGGCGGCGAAATCCAATTTATGAGCGATTACGACATTCTGGTCGTTACGAAAAGGCGGTTAGGATCGAAAGAATCGACGGTAGACAGTCGTATCAAAAACCGCTTTTTACGGTGTAAAGGAAAGTTTCAAACCTATCCACAGATTATCAATGAAAGTATTTCTAAATTCAATAATGCGCTTTCAGAGGGCCGTTATTTCTATGTCGATATTCTGACACAAGGGATTATGCTTTACGATTCGGGAGAGTATCAATTAGCCACACCGCGCGAGTTGAATTATTCCGAAATTCTTCAAATGGCAAAAGAATACTATAATGGAAAACTAAATCGGGCTATAAGCCATTATGAGTATTTTCAATTAGATTATTCAAAAGAAAGGTATACTTATAGCACATATAACCTCCATCAGGTCGTTGAACATCTTTTGAAAGCGATTCCGTTGGTATTTATTCTCTACGGGCACAAAGAACATGTTCTGAAATTCTTGATTGAAAAGTGCAAGGCTTACACATTGGAATTGGCAAAAGTGTTTCCATTAGACACCGAAGAAGAAAAACACCTTTTCGAATTGCTCGAACGCTCCTATATCGAAGCCCGCTATAACGACAAATTTGTTGTTCCAAAGGAGGTTGTAGACGCGCTTGTCCCCAAAGTGGATTTATTGTTTAATATTGTAGAGGATGTTTGCCGTAAACAATTCGACTACTACAAACAGCAGAGCGAGAAATAACGCCCGGAAGTCGTCTGCAAATCGCGGGCAATCGGAAAAGTAAAACCCAAACTGCAATAGCAAATGTCGAACGAAGTTGAAACATATACGAATTTTCTGTTTTATAATTCAGAGGACGGTAAGACAACCATACAAGTAATTGCCGACGCCGACGCCGAAACCATTTGGACGACCCAGAAAGGAATGGCCCAAATTTTCGGTGTGGAAGTCCCCGCAATCAGCAAGCACCTGAAAAATATCTTCGACAGCCGCGAACTTGACGAAAAAGCAGTTGTTTCCAAAATGGAAATAACTGCCGACGACGGGAAAAAATACCTGACGAACTGCTACAACCTCGATGCGATTATTTCGGTCGGCTACCGGGTCAATTCGTTGCAGGCGACACGCTTCCGGCAATGGGCGACAGGAGTGCTGAAAGAGTTTATGATAAAGGGCTTTGCCCTTGACGATGAACGATTGAAACAAGGGGGAACGGTGTTCGGCAAACGCTATTTTGATGAACTGCTCGAACGCATCCGGGAAATCCGGGCGTCCGAACGAATGTTCTATCAGAAACTTACCGACATTTTCGCCCAAAGTTACGATTATGACAAGACGGCGCAGATCACGTTCGACTTCTATTCCTCGATACAGAACAAACTCGAATATGCCGTGATCGGCCAGACTGCCGCTGAAATCATCATCGACCGCGCAGACAGCCGCAAGGAGTACATGGGGCTGAAAACGTGGCGCGACGTGGGCAAGGGCGGGAAAATTCAGCTTTCCGACACCTATGTCGCTAAAAATTACATGACCCGCGAAGAATTGAGCGAGTTGAATCAGTTGGTAAATATCTGTCTCGACAACGCCGAATTAAGCGTAAAACGCGGCCGCCCGATCTCGATGCAGGGCTGGGTCGAACAGGTCAATGCAATACTTTCGTTACATGGCTATACGCTTTTGACAGGCAAAGGGACACGTTCGAGTGCCGATGCAAAGGCCCACGCAAAGGCCGAATATGAAAAATTCCGCCCGATACAGGATGCACATTTTGTATCGGATTTCGACGAAATGGTAACGAAAACATTGAAAAAGCAGTAACTTTCAGAGGGGTTGGTATGAGAAATCTGAAAAATAATATTGACGTACCGCTTCCGAAAGTCGAACACCTCCGCTACATCGTGGAACGGGTCTGCACGGCGCAGATCGACTACTATTCGCAGCAGACAGCCCGATAACCGCCAAATACCCCTGCTATATGACCCAAAAACAAGCGATACAACTTTTCGAAGAACGCAAGGTGCGGACCGTCTGGGACGACGAAGCGGAAACATGGTATTTTGCGATTGTCGATGTTGTCGCAATTCTGACCGAAAGTGCAGATGCCGCCGCCTATTGGCGTAAACTCAAACAGCGGCTTAAAGCGGAGGGAAATGAAACCGTGACAAATTGTCACGGTTTGAAAATGCTGGCCGCAGACGGCAAGATGCGCCTTACCGATGTCGCAGACACCGAACAGCTTTTCCGTCTGATTCAGTCGATACCCTCGCCGAAGGCCGAGCCGTTCAAATTGTGGCTCGCGTCGCTCGGACGCGAACGGTTGGAGGAAATGGACGATCCCGAAATCGGCATCGACCGCATGCTGGAGTACTACCACCGCAAAGGGTATTCCGAGAACTGGATAAACCAACGGCTGAAATCCATCGAGGTGCGCAAGGAACTTACCGACGAGTGGGAACGCCGGGGCATAAAGAAAGGACAGGAGTTCGCAACGCTGACCGATATTATTACGCTGGGTTGGTCGGGAATGACGACGCGCCAGTACAAGCAGTTTAAAGGGCTGAAAACCGAAAGCCTGCGCGACAATATGACCAATCTGGAATTGGTGTTGAACATGCTGGCCGAAGCGACCACGACTGAAATCTCCAAAGAACGCAAGCCGCGAACCATAGTGGCGAACCGCATCGTAGCAGCGCAGGGCGGCCGCATAGCCGGAAACACCCGCCGCGAGATCGAAGCCCAGACGGGAAAGAAAATCGTTTCACGTCTGAATGCGAAGCAGGCGTTAGCGGCAAAGGAATCAGAGCGGATCGAGGGCGAAAAAGATTGACGGCGCAAAGTATGCCGCGAACGGTTTAATGACAAGCCGGGCATCGGAGCAGTTTATAACTCTGATGCCCGGCTTGTTTTATCCGCCGTTTTGCTTGTTATGGCAAACATTCCGCCCGTCTTCCGTATTTTCCGGGAAAAGAAAAATGGTTGATAACCGACTGATTATCAACCATTTACGAGAGCGGAAAACGGGACTCGGACCCGCGACCTCAACCTTGGCAAGGTTGCGCTCTACCAACTGAGCTATTTCCGCATGGCGTGTTTCGCAATTGCGAGTGCAAAGGTAAACAAAAAATCCGAAACTCCAAATTTTTTCTGCGGGTTCTGCGGATTTTTTATTGCGAAACCGGCCTGAATGCCCTTATCTGAACACCCGGATGCGTTCGTCCAGCGGTTTGAACGTCTTTTCACCCGGCTCGCCCGCCGGAGTGCCGAACGGCATCTGCGCTATCAGCCTCCACTCTTCGGGCAGACTCCAGCGTTTGCGCACCTCGTTGTCGATCAGCGGGTTGTAATGTTGCAACGACGCGCCGAACCCGGCGTCTTCGAGCATCGTCCATATCGCCAGCTGGTGCATGGCCGAGGTCTGTTCGGACCAGACGGGGAAATTGCCGGCGTAACCCGGAAATTTCTGCTGCAGGTCGCGGACGACGTTCGTATCCTCGAAGAAGAGCACCGTGCCGTATCCCGCCGCGAAACTGCGCTCGATCTTCTCCTCGGTGCGTGCGAACGCATCTTCGGGAACGATCGCCCGCAGCGTGCGCTTCACGATTTTCCACAACTCCTCGTGGTGTTCGTGCAGCAGCAGCACGGCGCGCGTGGACTGCGAATTGAAGGCCGACGGTACGTGCTTGATCGCGAAGCGTACGATTTCCTCTATTTGTGCGTCTTCGACGGGCGATTCGGGGGCCAGCGCGTAATAACTGCGGCGGTGGCGGAGCGCCTCTTTGAATGTTCTTTCCATAGTCGTGAGTTTTACTTTCCGTATAATACAAATATAGCACAACTTTGGATATTTTATGCGGCTTTCACGATCTTTACGGAAAATAGGATGCGCCTCAGGCAAAAAAATGCAAACGAGTTTTTCTTTTTGCCGTTCGGCTTTCACTATCTTTGTCCCCATGAAAAGCGCAATCGAACTCTTTTCGGCCTTGGGCCGCAGGCTGGCCGACTTCGGCGGCGACGCCCCTACGCAGGAGGTCGCGGAGCGTGCCTGCCGGGCCAACGGCTGGTTCACGCCTGCGGATGTCCGCCGCGCCGTGGCCGCAATCGCCGACGACATGCTTCGCCGCGACCGGCTCGAAACATGGCTCGCCCCCTACCCCGTTCCGGTCGCCGTGCCGCGCCGCGTGCTGGTCGTCATGGCCGGGAATATTCCGCTGGTCGGCTTCTTCGACTTGTTGTGCGTCTTGGCCGCCGGCCATCGCTGTCTGGTGAAGCCTTCGGCCAAGGACCGGGTGCTGACGGAATATGTCGTCGGGATGCTGCGGGAGATTGACCCGGAAGTCCCGGTTGAATTTTACGATGGCTCCTCCCCGGTCGATGCGGTGATCGCCACGGGCAGCGACAACGCCAACCGCTATTTCCGGACGCAGTACGCCGGAATCCCCGCCCTGCTGCGCGGCAGCCGCCAGTCGGTCGCCGTGCTGTCGGGCCGCGAGACCGAAGCGCAGTTGGAGGGCCTTGCCGACGATATCTGGGCCTATTCGGGGCTTGGGTGCCGCAGCGTGTCGCTGCTTTTCGTTCCGGAGGGGTACGACCTGCGGCTGCGGATGCCTGCGGTGAACGAAAAATACCGGAACAATTACCGCCAGCAAAAAGCCCTGCTGACGATGACGGGCCGTCCTTTCCGGGATCTAGGGAGCGCCGTCGCCGTCGAAGAGCGGGCTTTTCCCGCCGCGCTGAGCCGCATCGCCTGCTCGCGCTACAAAACGCTCGGCGAAGTCGAAGCGTGGCTCGCGCAGCACGACGCCGAACTGCAATGCGTCGTTTCGGAGTGCGTTTCCCACGGCCGCCGCACGGGATTCGGCCGCGCCCAGTCCCCGGCGCTGACCGATTATCCCGACGACCGGGATGTAATTGCGTTTCTCGCGGCGCTGAATTGACAAAAAGTATTATATTTGTATAGAGATATATTCTAAACACCTACAGCTATGTCGATGGTTTTCCGATTCCGGATGTTGAGCGATGAAAACGACAACTTCGTGCGCGATTACGAAGTGTTGTACGACACGACGTTGCTCGAATTTCATGATTTCATTCTGCGTTCGCTCGAATACGAGGAGTGTATGGCGTCCTTCTTCACGGCCGACGACCGCTGGGAGAAACTGCGCGAATTCACGCGGATGGATATGGACGACGGTGCGGAAGACGCCCCGCTGGCGATGGAAAAGGTGACGCTGGGGCAGATCATCCACAACAACCGCGACCGGCTCATCTATCTGTTCGACATCTTCGGCGACCGGGCCTATTTCCTCGAACTGACGGGCAGCTTCGAATCGAAGCCCGGCATCTCCTACCCGCGCGAGATCTATGCGCAGGCCGAAGCCCCCGACCAGTACGATCCGTCCAAGAATGTCGTTTCGGGCGAAGGCTCGATTTTCGACGACGTGATGAGCGAATTCAGCGATTTCGAAGGGGACGACAATTACGACGATGAGTGACAAACGGCTTATCGTCGTCGTGGGACCGACGGGATCGGGCAAGACGGACCTGAGCATCCGCCTTGCGCTCAACTACGACGCCCCGATTCTCTCGACCGATTCGCGGCAGGTCTACCGTGGGCTGCCCATCGGCACGGCCCAGCCTACGCCCGAACAGTTGCAGGCAGTTGAGCATCATTTTATTGCATCCCATGACATAAACGACAACTTGAACTGCGGCGAATATGAGACGCAGGCATTGGTGCGTCTCGGCGAACTGTTCGCCGCACACGATTACGTCGTGGCCGTCGGCGGCTCCGGACTCTATGTCCGCGCCTTGTGCGAAGGCATGGACGACCTTCCGCAGGCCGATGAAACCCTGCGGCGGAATCTCGCCGCGCGGCTGGCGTCCGAAGGCGTGGAGAGGCTCGCCGAAGAGCTTCGGACGCTCGATCCGGCCTATTACGCCGAAGTGGACCGCAGCAATCCCGCGCGTGTCGTCCGGGCTTTGGAGGTTTGCCTGCTGACCGGACTGCCCTATTCGCAGCTGCGGACCGGCCTGCGCCGCGAGCGCTGGTTCGACATCGTGAAGGTCGGCGTCGATATGCCCCGCGGGGAGCTGTACGACCGGATCAACCGCCGTGTTGACCGGATGCTTGCCGACGGACTCGAAGCCGAAGCGCGCGCCGTGTACCCCTACCGCAGTCTCAATGCCCTGCAAACCGTCGGTTACCGCGAGTTTTTCGACTATTTCGACGGGCGTATTTCGTACGACGAAGCCGTCGAACTCATCAAGCGCAATTCGCGCCGCTATGCCAAGCGCCAGCTGACGTGGTTTCGCCGCGACGGTGAGATCCGCTGGTTCCGGCCCGACGAAACCGACGCGATTATAAGTTACATAGATTTTGGTAAATCGTAAAAAAATAGTACTTTTGCCGACGTCTTTCGCCGAAAGACAGTGGCTCGGATGGTGGAATAGGTAGACACGCCGGACTTAAAATCCTGTGACCAGCAATGGTCGTGCGGGTTCGATTCCCGCTCCGAGTACGTAAATCTCCGGTCAATCGACTGATTGACCGGAGATTTTTTTTCTGCCGCGAAGATGGCTGCATTTCCGGGGCGGACCTTCTTACGGTTCATATTTCCTTTCGGTCCTGTATGCCGGTCCCAGCATACGAAAATCCCCGCATATGCTGCGGGGATTTTTCCGTAATTTCGTCGTTTGATCCGGCCGGATTATCGATAAATCTCGTTCAGCAGACGTGCCAGCCGGTAGCCGCCGCGCAGGAACTGCAGCTCGATTACGGGCGTGTACTTGTATACGTAGTCGTAGGAGATCTTCGTGCCTTCGGGCGAATCCTCGTAGATGCCGACGCATATCGCGTGCGTCTCCTTGAGCCAGTCGTAAGGTTCGCCGGCCTGAATCAGCATCGCTTCGTCGTCCGTCAGCCGGTCGATCTGCTCCTGCCATTCGGTATAGCTCCATTTGCGGGCGGCTTCGGGAATGGCCGTGTCCCATGCCGAATGAAGGTTCGTTTTCTTGCCGAACATCAATACCGGACGCAGGTTGCCGCCGATATCCGAAAGCCGTCCCGCGTGCATCGGGCAGTGCATGTCCCCTACGAGGTGAATCAGCATCTTGAGTTTGAGCGTCTCCTCTTCGGGAGACAGTCCGCCGGCCTTCAGCTCTGCGACGAGCGTCGTAACGGCTTTCAGCACGTCGCCGTCCGGGTTCTCCGGCATCGTGTCGATCGTCTTGCCTTCGTCCACGTTCCGGTAGTGCCATGTTTTCGTGTATGCGTATTCCGGTGTGTGGCTGGCGATGTCGAGCCAGTTGGCATAGTATACCGGCGAATGTCCGTTCAGCGCCTTGTCGATTTTTTCCGCCGCTTCGGGCGTCAGATGACATTCGGCAATGTAGGCCGTGACGTCGTGTCCCTTCTGTCCCCATGCGAATGCGCCGTGGGTGAAAAGGACGCAGGAAAAGAGAATAAGCAGCTTTTTCATTTATGTTCGGGATTTGTGTTGCGGGCGGATCGGTTGTCAGTGGTTCATCGTTGCGAGGAACTCCTCGTTGGTGTCCGTGAGACTCATCTGTTTCTGGAGGAATTCCATCGCTTCGACGGGATTCATGTCCGAGAGGTATTTGCGCAGCACCCACGTGCGGTTCATCACGTCGCGCGGCAGCAGCAGGTCTTCGCGGCGCGTACCCGATGCGATGACGTCCACGGCCGGATATACGCGCTTGTTGGCGAGTTTGCGGTCGAGCTGAAGCTCCATGTTGCCCGTACCCTTGAACTCCTCGAAGATCACTTCGTCCATTTTCGATCCGGTGTCGATCAGGGCCGTGGCGATGATCGTCAGCGAACCTTTCTCCTCCGTGTTGCGGGCCGCGCCGAAGAAACGCTTGGGTTTGTGGAGCGCGTTGGCGTCCACGCCGCCCGAAAGCACCTTGCCCGACGCCGGCTGCACCGAGTTGTAGGCGCGCGCCAGACGGGTTATCGAGTCGAGGAAGATCACCACGTCGTGACCGCACTCGACCATGCGTTTGGCCTTGTCCAGCACCATTTCGGCCACCTTCACGTGGCGTGAAGCCTGTTCGTCGAAGGTCGATGCCACGACTTCGGCCTTGACGTTGCGCGCCATTTCCGTAACCTCTTCGGGGCGTTCGTCGATCAGCAGTACGATCATGTATACTTCGGGATGGTTGTCGGCGATGGCGTTGGCGATGGCCTGCAGCAACACGGTCTTACCGGTCTTGGGCTGTGCCACGATCAGGGCGCGCTGGCCTTTGCCGATGGGCGAAAAGAGGTCCACGACGCGGGTGGAGAGGTTGTTGTGGCCGTTTCCCGTCAGACAGAACTTCTCGCTTGGGAAGAGCGGCGTCATGAATTCGAACTGCACGCGGTCGCGGATGTATTCGGGCGCCAGCCCGTTGATTTCGTTCACGCGGACCAGCGGGAAATACTTCTCGCCCTCCTTCGGCGGACGGATCGCTCCGTTCACGGTGTCGCCGGGCTTGAGTCCGAAAAGTTTGATCTGCGACGGCGAAACGTAGATGTCGTCGGGCGAGTTCAGGTAGTTGTAGTCCGCCGAACGCAGGAATCCGTAACCGTCGGGCATGATCTCCAGCACGCCCTCGCCTTCGATCTCTCCGGCGAAGTCGTCCTTGGTAATCACCTCCTCCTCGTACGGACGGGTTGCGGGGGTCTCTTCCGGCTGACTTGCCTGAGCGGATTCCTGCTCTTGTGCCTGCTCCTGATCCTGCTTGGGCTTGCGGCCGCGCCGCTTGGGTTCCGGCTGAGCGGCTGTTTCCTGCACGGGCTTCGCCGCAGGTTCGTTCTGCGCGCCATTCGTCGGGAACTCCAGTTCGGCGGGCATTTCCGGAGCCAGCGCCGTCTGCGGCTGCACCGGTGCGGTGTTCTCCGCCTTGGTCATGCGCGGCCTGCGTCCCCGCGGTTTCGCGCTCGCCGCCGCAACTGCCGCTGCCATCGGTTCCGGTTCCGCCGCCGGCGTCTCGGCCGTTTTCGCAGCCGCTTCTGCCACGGCTCTTTCAGGGGCGGTTCCGGCCGGAGTTTCCGCCGCGGGCGTTTCCTTCTTTCTTCCTCGCTTGCCTTTATTCTCTGCGGGAGTCTCCTGCACGGAGTCTCCGGTGATCTTTTCAATCAGTTCGCGCTTCTTTACCATGACGTCTTCGATGCCGAGAGCTTTGGCGATTTCGCGCAGTTCGGCGAGACTTTTCCCTTCGAGCGCTTTCAAATCCTGCATATATTTCTATTTCAAAGTGATTTTTTCGAAAATCCCGGCGGTCGCCGGGCGTATTGGAATTCGCCTGCAAAGATAGTGCATTATTTCGAAATTCAAAATAAAAAGTTGCTGTTCACCTCTTTCCGTCCGACCTTTTCACCATAATTCGGGAGCCGCCGCTCCGAAAATCCCCATTATTGGCGATTGCGCTGTTCGGAAAATACCCGCATCTTTGTACCGAACAAATAATTCAGCCATTCGCGTTGTTTGTATTGTTAATGTTTGTGTGTGCGAAACCTCCCGGACTCCGTCGGAGCCGGGAGGTTTTTTTGGGGGGGGGTAAGGGCGTTTCGGACGGGGAGCGGAAAATATGCGGTCCGGAGGGTTTGAGGGCGGTTATTCGCTGCGCCGCAGGTCCCATTTGTTGTTGACGCCGATGACGGCCTTCACCAGATCGTCGCCGTATACCCGCATGTTCGAGTAGGTCTGCCCGTAAGTCATCGTGGCGTTCCCGGCTCCGGCGAAGTCCATCAGGACGATACCGGCGTTTCCGCGGAAGTCCTTCCGGTTCAGTTTGTCCGCCGTGTATCTGTTATACAGGTTGGCGCAGTAGTCGTAATCCCCCACGGCCCCGAACAGGCTGATGCCCGATACGCTGCAGTGCGCCGTGTCGTAACAGCTTACGTAGTTCATGCACCAGCGCGTGACGTCCGTCACGCCGTACGTGTAGGCGATGCACTCGTCGATCGCGGCGTACTTGCTCACGCCGTCCGACGAGCCGTTCTTGATGTTGTACAGGTCATTGACCTTGATCGGCGCCGTTTCGCCCGTATTGCCGTGGAGCGTGGTCTCGAACACGACCTTGTCGTGCGTCCAGTTCAGGTAGGCGCCCAGATACCGGCCGCCGTTGGCGGACTTGTAGTCTTCGCGGATCATGAACAGGATCTTGCCGCGGGCGTCGGCCAGCGTCATCCGGGGATGGAAATCGGCGATGTGTCCGCTGCAGTGCGACTTTATCAGGTCTACGACGCTCTTGTCCCAGCCCGTTTTTCCGGTGCCGCTGGTGTTCTCGTATTTCATGTGTATCAGCACCGTCTCGTCGGGATGCTCGTTCAGGAAGTTCACGAAGCGGTCGAGCAGGTGCGAGAGCATGAAGGGCGGCAGCTCCTGCCGCCCGGAACCGCCCGGCGTGTAGCCGCCGCGGGTCGGGTCGCCCAGCGCGGCGATGCCGTGATGAATCGGAAGGTCCTGCAGCGAGCTGCCCGACGCCGACGGACGCAGGTCGAACATGCGGACACCGGCCGCCAGCTGTTCCTCGATCGAAAGTTCCTGCGCCTTGATGATCTTGGTTACGTTCATGTAGCCGAATACGACGTTTTGCAGCCATTTGAAATGATACCTTTCGCCGGGCATGCCGCTCTTGTATTCATAATGCGAGCCGTACATCGTGCATGCGTCGTGCGATCCGGGCATGGATACCTGCGACAGGTGGACGTTGTCGGGCAGGTATTTCATCCAGTCGGAATAGTCCTCCGCGATCTGCTGCGCCTGCTTCTGCATGTCGCCGATCGTGAACGAATAGCGATGCCCGGCCCTGAGCGTCGCCTGAGTCGTGTAACTGTAGGTTTTCCCCTCCGTCGTGACGGCCGTCAGCGTCAGTCCCCGAATGTCCTGCGGCAGCAGGAACGCCGTGACCACGATCTTCGATCCGGCGGCGATCCGGATGTAAGGCTCCTCTCCCGTCAGCATGTGGAGCGCCAGCACTTTGGAGCTTCTGTCCTCAATGACGGCGGCCCGATGCGTTTCGATGTCGAACGTGAAGGCCCCGGCCACCGGATCGTTTTCGCTCGACAGGACGAGCTTCTGAACCTCGGCCGCTTCCGAAAATCGTACGTCTGCCGTGACGGTGGTCATCAGCGGGCGGAACGAGAACGGCACCTCTGCGCCGCGCTCCACGCCCTTCGTGCAGGCGGACATGTAGGCGTACTGCATGTTGCATTCGCCGTTGTTGCAGGTCTGTACGGCCGGAATCGCCGTAACGACGATCGAACCGCTGTTGGTCTGTACGGCGTCGGCCGGGTAAAACGCGTAAAAGTCATAATGCGGGTCGCTGCCCCACGCCATTCCCGTGTCGCTCAGGTCGGCTTCGCTTTCGGTCGCGCCCGACACGGTGACCTCCACTTCGGCCCACTGCGGAGTCGTCTGCGGACTGATGATTCCCACCCGGTCGCCGGTGCGCCAGTAAATCGGGAAATAACCGTCGGTAAGGGGACCGTAGGCCGTGCGGGTTTCGCTTTCCGGTCCGGACGTCTGGTCGTTGCCGATCGCAAGACGGCAGCTGACGGCGTCGCCGCCGGCCGCCCGATCTGCGGGACGGGGCTGTTCCGTCGTATCCTTTCCGCAGCCGGAGAGCAGTCCTGCGAGTATCAGCAGGCGGAAGATAGGTTTGTGTGTCATGGTGTCTGGTTTGAATTGGCGTCCGGTCAATACTCGCAGTCGTCCGCATAATCCGCCGAACTCGGACCCAGTTCGCCGCCGTGGGGCTGGGAGATCGCGAATCCCGCTTCCGTCCTGACCGTGAGTATCTCCAGTTCCGGCTTTGTGTAAGCTGCTTTCATCAGATAGGTATTTTTACAGCTGAATCGGGACGGCTGTCACCTCCGTCCCGATAGCTGGATTTCTTGTCGCCGGAGCTATTCGACCGTGTAGGTGAAGTCCGCGAACTCGACGTGGTAGGCGCCGCCCGTACTCAGTATCTTGAGCATGATGCGCTGTCCGTTCGTGACCGTGAACGTGTGGGTCTGAACTCCCGACTTGCATTCCCTGTCGTTGCCGTTCAGAATGTTATTCCGGTCGCGGAGCCAAGCTTCCGTAATCGGGCCGTTGCCCGTTACGCCGATCCGATATTTTATATTCACCAATGCCCGGTTGGTCGCTACTTCAAAGGATATTTTCACGGTTTTCGAACCGTCGCACTGGATCGGAGCCGTCACGAACGCGCCGTTGTTGTCGTCGTTGAATCCTGCCGGAACCTGCAGCTGGATGCGGTTCTTCTTGAGTTTGTCGTCGCCGTTGCTGTCACTCTTAAGCTCTCCGCGGTAGAAGTACCAGCCGTCGAAGATTCCGTCGGGATCGTACTGGGGATCGACGAAATAGAATCCGTTGTCCTTCCACGTCCCGGTGCCGTACTTCTTGTCGACCGCGTCGGGTACCCCGATCGTGACCGTCTTGCTGTTGCACGGTACGCTCATCGTATAGTGGTGGTTGCGCTTCAGGCCGGCGAGGGTGAACGACTTGTCCGAATAGGTCAGTCCGTCGGCGGTCATGACCTGCACGTTCATCGTCGAATGGATGCTTACGGGCAGCAGTCCGATCGTAAACTCCTTCCGGTCCGTGGGAATGGTGATCGAATTGGTTACCGACGATGCGGTGAAGTTGCCCAGACGGTCGATCGTGCCCGCGGTCGGCATTACGTCGCCGCTGGTGCTGATGATGATCTTCTTGGGCGTCTCGTTGCTTTCCAGTCCGAGGCTCATCCTGATGCGTGCCATCAGCGGCCGGAAGGTGAAGTTGACGGGCAGCACCGTCGAATCCTCGTTGATTTCGAACGGGGTCTCCCAGACGTTCGTGTACATGAAGTCGTAGTCGGCCAGATTCTCCGTACAGTAGGATGTGCCCCACGTGTGGTTGAAGACCTTGTTTACGGCGTCGAACGTGGCTCCGCAGCTGTACGGATAGTGTGCCGCCGCCAGCGAGTAGCTGCCTGCGGGCACGTCGCCGGTAAAGGTGGTGGTGGCGCCCGTTTTGTCGGCCTTGAATTCGAATTTCCGCGTCGCGGAGCCGTCGTAGAGGAATACGGCGACTTTGTCGCCCTGCACCCATGTGGTCTCCGTGCCGTCTACGGCGGTGCGGGTCTCGCCGGCGACCGCATCTTCGGGAATGGTTACCTGAATGTATTTCGCCTCCGCCGGAGCCGTCGCAGTCTCTTCTTTGCTGCATGCGCTCATGCCGGCTGCGGCGAGCATCGCTATAACGAATAGTTTTTTCATAAGGCTTTTTGTTTTGAACGTTAATTTTCGGGACTTCGGAGTGCTATTCGTAATCGTCGTAGGAGAGCGATCGCGTGCCGCCCAGCTCGCCGCCGCCGGTTCCCGGTTCGATGTCGCTGCTTACGGCAAATCCTTTTTCGACGCGCACGGAGATCTGAACCAGCTCCGGTGCTTCGTAGGGCATTGATTGTTTTTTCATGGTCATTGCTTTTTTTAATTGATGAGTGTGGCGTTGATTTTATCTGTTCGTGCGTTTCCGATTCGTGCGGATCAGGCCCTTACGCAGAGCACCCTTACGCGGAACGTCTCTTCGTCCCTGCGGAGCTGCACCTCCACCACGGCCGTCCGCCGCCCGGTCCGGTGCAGTTCGCGGAGCTGGGTTTCGATCCTCTGCTCCTCCGCCTGCGGGAGCTGCTGCATGATCCAGAGGCTCTGCCGGCGGGGAGCGTACACGCGCACCCTCCCCTCCTCCAGATATGCCAGCAGGTGATGCGCCGCCCCGGAGGGCGTTTCATTCGTGGCGGTTGCTGCGGTCCGGGACATGAATCGGTCGTTTTCGGGGGTTATTCCACGATGACGGCGCGGTTCAGCTCCGGCTCGGCAAAACGGTTGTTCGTATCGCCTTCGGCCTTCTTGATCAGGCGTTCGGGCGCGATGCCGTATTTGTTCTTCAGCAGGTCGTAGACATACTCCATCCGCTGTTCGCTCAGACGCTGGTTCAGCTCCTTGCTGCCCGTGGCCTTGTCCGCCGAACCGATCAGCGTGAAGGTCTTCTCCTTGTCGGCCTTCATGGCGTTCCTGACATAGAATTCGAGGTTCGTCAGCTCCTTGCTGTCGAGCGTGGCCCTGCCGATCTTGAAGAAGAGCGCAACGGGCGATGCGGCGACCTTCTCCTGAGCTACGACCTTGGGCGGCATGCTGCGCAGCTTCTCGTTCTCGTCGCTGAGCGCCGTGTTTTTCGATGCGAGGTCGTTGTTGTTCTCTTCGAGACGCCTGATCCGGTCGAGGTAAGGCGTGAAATCCACCGCCTGCGGTTTCGAGGCGCGTGTGAATCCGCGGCGGTTGAATTTGTACGCCAAACCTGCGGTGACCGAAAGCATTCCCTCTCCGATGCGGCCGCCCGATACGCCGTCGAAACGCTGGTTTACCAGCAGACAGCGCGCTTCGAGCGTGAGGTCGAGCGCCTTGCACAGACGCACGACGTTCAGCAGGCCGACGTCGAATCCGATTTCGTTGTCATGGGTGTCGTTGCCGTAGGAGCGGGCCCAGCCCACGCCGGCGAAAGGCACGAAGTTCCACGTGCGCTCCTCCTTGTAGCCGCCCACGGCGTTCGAGAAGTTCCACAGAGCGTCCGCATGCAGGTACGACACGCCGAACTTCTCCTCAAACCAGTCGTCGTCCTGCTTTTTCGCGTACATGGTTCCGGCGGTGGTCCAGCCTTTGGCCTGCAGTCCGGTGTATCCGACGCGCGCGCCGATCGAGGGGGTGAACCATTTGCCGACGTGAATGTCCAGCGCCGGAGCCAGCCGTTTGCCGAATTTTCCCTGAGAGTCGTGCTCGCCGAAATAGAGGTTTATACCTCCGGCGATGCCGACGAAGATGTTGTCGGAGAGCCGGTTGGTTTCGTAGGGGCCGCGTACGACGCGGTTTTGCGCATCCCGGTTGCCGTTCTCCTGCGCCGAAGCGCCGCCGCAGACGAGGGCGAATAATGCAATGAGGTAGAGACGTTTCATTTTTTAATGTTTATTGGTGATTGATGTGTCGTTCCGTCGGTTCGGCCGCAGTCAGGTATGGGTACGGCTGTTTGGCCCAGTTGCGCGCGGAGCGCGCCGGGGAGTCGAGTTCGTCGATATGGATGTTGGAAAGATATTCGCGCGTCAGCGATTCGTACTGCCTGTTCGCCTTGTATAAGGGTTGCAGGAGGTGGCTGTTCTCGTATGACCAGAAGCCGTTCGTGACCTCGTGCATTCCGCCTTCCAGCCGCAGCGTCAGGTCGTAGAGCGTCGGCCGCAGGTTGCGGTTCCATTCATAGTAGGTCCTTCCCGACTGGATGATGCAGGTCGCATAGTCGGTTTTGGCGACGAGTTCGCGCAGGACCCGGCGGTACATGTAGGTGTCCGCGCCCGGATTCAGACATGCCGCCATCAGTTCGCGGCTCTTCATGGGAGGGGCGCCGGCTTCCGACGCCTTGCGGAGTGCGAGCAGAATCTTTACTGCCCATAAAATCTTAAGTGAAAGTGTCAATTTGTACCAGCCTTTTAGTCAGATAGTTACACTGCGTCTCCGAGACCCCTTACTGTAAATAATGGGTCTTGTTCGTGTAAAATGCTGGTTGTCAGATGCTAAATAGCAGATTCGGACACAATTGCGGGAGAAAAAATCGAATGCGGTGTCCGGATTTTCGATTTTTTAAACAAGGGACGGGTTATTACGCTAAAAGTCAATTAATTAGCTGTGATGCGTAAATTTTTTTGCATGAAATGTTTGGTTGTGATTATAAATAATCCTATTTTTGCCGATGACGGGAAATGATTATAAAACAATTGTTTACGTTCCGAAGACACATTATTTACAGTAATGGGCCTTGTTTCTCGCTTCTGCAAAATTTTTTCCTGATACCAGAAAAATCCGAACGCTGCCTGAATCGGTCTGATCGTTACAGGTTGATGATTTTCCGATTGGCCTTGTCGATGACGTCGTGATCGAGCTGCGCCAGATAGATGCGCGTCGTTCGTTCGGAGGTGTGTCCCATGCCGGCGCTGATGACCGTCAGCGGCGTGCCGCAGTCGCGTGCCAGCGTCGCCCATGAATGGCGTGCCGCATAGAATGTCAGCGGTTCGGAAATTTCCAGCATCGTGCCGATCTTCCGGATGAATTTGTTCAGTTCGCGCTGCTGCTGACGGTAGGCGCGGTAACTGTCGTCGCGGGCGAGCACGGGCAGTATATAAGGTGAATCGCCGTTGTAACGGTCGATGATGCGCTGCAGGGGCGGTTCGATGCGCAGCGTGAGCGTCTGGCCGGTTTTCTTTCGTTTGTATGTCAGCACACCGTCGCTGATGTCGCTTTTTCGCAGATAGATCATGTCCACGAACGACATGCCGCGGGTGTAGAAGCTGAACATGAAGAGGTCGCGCGCCAGCGCATATTTCGGATGCAGTTCTGACAGGTCGGCGTCGCTGATCCGCCTGAGCGTTTCGCGCGGCAGCGCGCGCTTGCGGGTCGCCACCTGCCTGATATGCCTGCGGTAGAACGGATTGCCGCGGGATGCGATGAAGCTGCCCCTGTCTGCGGCCTTGTTGTAGACGGCCCGCAGGTAGCGCATGTGGAACACGACGCTGTTTGTCCCCAGTCCTCTTGCCAGAAGCCATCGTTCGTAACGTTCGAGCCATTCGGCGGTAAATTGTTCGGGCAGCAGTTTGCGGCCGTTCATGTATTTGACGAGCATGCGGTATGCCGTCAGGTAGTTTGCGGCGGAACCGTCTCTTCCCGTTTGTTCGCACTCGGCGACGTGGAGTGCGAAGCAGGACATGAAATCGGGGGGCGTTTTACTGCGGGGCTGCCCCGTGAATGCGGGCCGCCCCGTAAACGTGTGTCGGTGCATGCCGACTGAATCCGGTGAATACGTCATAGAATAGAATTTTGTGTGAAATCGTGCACAAGATAGAAAACCGCAAATCAAAGGCCGCACGATGCCTGCGAAGATTTGCGGAAACGGAGACCCGCTCGGCCTCCGGGCACAGTTCCGGGAACGGGAAAGACCACGGACGGGTCCGGCTGTGCGCTTGGAAAGAATGATCGGAATGTAAAAAGATCGAAAAGTTACTTTCTGTTATTTTACTAACGGCGGCCGTGCGGATAATATTGCACCCTTCCCGGTGTCCGAACAGCGTATTGAGAACCTGTGCATTGGCCTTTTGCCGATGCCGGGCCGCTTCTCCGTGCGCTTTTTCGCTGTCCGGCGGCTCCCGGCGGTTGGAATCCCGGTGCTAAAACGGGCGGGACCGATGGTCTCGCCCGTTTTTTTGTTTGTGCGGGCGGCGCCCCCGGACCTGTCCGCTGCGATGACCCGGCTTTGCCCTCCCCCTCTTTTTCTGCTGCCCCGTCCTGCCGCCCCGTCCTGCCGCTCCGTCTTGCCGCTCCGTCTTGCCGCTCCGTCCTGCCGCCCCGTCCTGCCGCTCCGTCTTGCCGCTCCGTCCTGCTGCTCCGTCTTGCCGCTCCGTCCTGCCGCCCCGTCCTGCCGCTCCGTCCTGCCGCTCCGTCCTGCTGCTCCGTCTTGCCGCTCCGTCCTGCCGTCTCGTCCTGCCGATCCGTCTTGCCGCCCTGTTCTGCCGCCTTGTTCTGCGCCCCGTCCTGCCGCTCTGTCCTGCTGTCCATCTTACTGCCCCGTTCTGCCGCCTCGTCCTGCCGCCCCACCGTCCGGGTTCGGCAGGATTCGCCCGGACGGCGCATGCCATTTCCTCCCTCTTCCCTCGGTCTGGGGAAAATCCGCCTGCGGTGAAACTCCGTTTTTGCATGACCTGACACGTGCGGCAACAAAAAAAACGACCCCGTCGAGGGTCGTTTTCATCGTGTCGCGTCTCCGTTCAGCCGCAGATATAGACGCATCCGTAGACCAGCGCCGCCGCGAGCGCGCCCAGTACGGGGCCTGCGACGGGCACCCAGCTGTACTCCCAGCCGCTCGGCCCTTTCGCCCTGATGGGCAGGATGCTGTGGGCTATGCGGGGCGGCAGGTCGCGCGCCGGATTGATCGCATAACCCGTCGTTCCGCCCAGCGACATGCCGATCGCCATGATCAGCATCGTCACCGGCAGGCTCCCCAGACTCCCCAGCCCTATTTCGGGCGTGTTCTGTTCGTTGCCGATGGCCAGAATCACGAATACCAGCAGGAACGTTCCGACGAATTCGCAGAAGAGGTTCCGCGGCTTGTCCATGATGGCGGGCATGGTGCAGAACACGCCGAGCTTCGCACCCGGATCGTCCGTTGCGTCGAAGTGGTCCTTATAATAGATGTATACCAGCACTGCGCCGCAGAATCCGCCCAGCAGCTGCGCCGCGACGTATCCCGGCACCGACGCCCACGGGAACGAACCCGCGGCGGCCAGCCCGATGCTGAGCGCCGGATTGAGGTGTGCGCCCGAATAGGGTCCCGCGACCAGTACGCCGCACATCACGGCCAGTCCCCACGCGATGGTGATTACGACCCAGCCGCCGTTGTACCCTTTCGATTGTTTCAGGACCGTCGAGGCCACTACCCCGTCGCCCAGCAGTACCAGCACGAGCGTTCCGATGAACTCGAACAGGCATTTGGTGAAAAATGTGATTTCCATATGCGGTTCCGATTGGTTGGTTTAACTGCGCAATACCCGCCGTACGGCGTCTTTCCAGCCTTCCACGGCCTCGGCGATATGCGCCCTGTCGGTCGTCGGCTCGAAGATACGCTCGGCCTGCCACTGCCGTTTGATGTCGTCGATGCTGTCCCAATACCCTACCGCCAGCCCTGCGAGGTAAGCCGCGCCCAGCGCCGTGGTCTCCGTCACGCTGGGGCGTATGACGCGCGTGTCCAGCAGGTCCGACTGGAACTGCATCAGCAGGTCGTTGCGCGCCGCGCCGCCGTCCACTTTCAGCTCCCGGAGCGTGATGCCCGAATCGCGCTGCATGGCCCCGACGATGTCGAGCGTCTGATAGGCAATCCCTTCCAGCGCCGCCCGCGCGATATGCGCCGCCGTCGTGCCGCGGCTGATGTCGCTTATCGCGCCCCGCGCATACTGGTCCCAGTACGGGGCCGCAAGCCCCGTCAGCGCGGGCACGAAATAGACGCCGTTGGTGTCGGGCACCGACGCTGCCAGCTCTTCGATTTCCGACGACGAGCGGATGATCCCCAGCCCGTCGCGCAGCCACTGTACGACCGAGCCGCCGACGAAGATGCTCCCTTCGAGGGCGTAGTCGACCTTGTCGCCGATCTTCCATGCGATGGTCGTCAGCAGGTTGTTCGCCGAGGCGATCGGCTTCTCGCCGCTGTTCATCAGCAGGAAACACCCCGTACCGTACGTGTTCTTCACCGACCCCGGCTCGACGCACATCTGCCCGAACAGGGCCGCCTGCTGGTCGCCCGCAATTCCCGCGATGGGCACCTTGTGCGCGAAAATCGTGGTCTTGGTCGCTCCGTACACTTCGCTCGACGACTTCACCGCGGGCATCATCGAAGCCGGAATGTCGAACAGCTCCAGCAGCTCCTCGTCCCACTGCAGGGTGTGGATGTTGAAAAGCATCGTGCGCGACGCATTGCTCACGTCCGTCACATGCACCTCGCCGCGCGTCAGCCGCCAGATCAGCCACGTATCGACCGTGCCGAACATCAGCTTGCCCTTCTCGGCCCGTTCGCGCGCTCCGGCGACGTTGTCCAGAATCCATTTTATCTTCGTCGCGCTGAAATAGGCGTCGATTATCAGTCCCGTTTTTTCGCGGATGAATTCGGTTTTGCCGTCGGCTTTCAGCCGGTCGCAGTACTCCGAGGTCCGGCGGTCCTGCCAGACGATGGCGTTGTAGACCGGCTCTTCGGTCTCCGCATCCCATACGATCGTGGTTTCGCGCTGGTTGGTGATGCCTATGCCCGCGATGTTCAGTCCGTTGATGTCGATTGCGGCGATCGCTTCGGCGATGACCGACGCCTGCGACGACCATATCTCGTGCGGATTGTGCTCGACCCATCCCGGTTTGGGAAACAGCTGGGTGAATTCGCGCTGCGCGACCGACCGAATCAGCCCTTTGCGGTCGAATACGATCGCACGGGAGCTGCTCGTGCCCTGATCCAATGCCAAAATGTACTGTTCCATATGCTTGTGTTTTTGTGCTGTTTTCTCCGCCCGGCGCGGGGTTGCCGTCCCCTCCGTCTACAAATCTATCAAAAAAATCTGGGATTCGAAACGAAACCGCGAAGTTTTTTTTCGAAACCGATTCCGCGGGAGAAACCGACCGCCGGCCCCGGCAAGGCCGCCGCGCAGGCAGACAGGCTCCCGTTCCCTTGTTTGCATGCCGTCGGTTTGAAACCGGATCTCGTCGGGAACTTGCAGTCACCTCCGGAAATGCAAAAACCTTGCGTATCGTCGATACACAAGGTTTTTGCACGTTTGCCCTCCTTCGCAGGGCTTTATGAGCGGGAAACGGGGGTCGAACCCGCGACCCTCAGCTTGGGAAGCTGATGCTCT
>ENA-OYXM01000024-OYXM01000024.1-human-gut-metagenome-genome-assembly--contig:-NODE-24-length-96795-cov-12.987172_pt1 | contig 96795 bp, 87 predicted proteins | sample MGYA00243239_ERZ653427 | MGnify/ENA primary metagenome ERZ653427 (study PRJEB26926, sample SAMN06165110) | human gut metagenome | biome: ENVO:00009003; feature: ENVO:2100002; material: ENVO:00002003... | reverse complement strand
CGCGGTGTCGGTCGCAAGGATGAAGAGCGACTCCCGGCGGCCGCCGATGCCCAGCTCCTTGCGCTGGCCGATGGTGTAGAAATGCGCGCCGTTGTGCTCGCCGATCTTCTTGCCGTTGCGTACGGTGTAGCGCCACGGGCCGTCCGCTTTTTGCGGACAGCTGCGCTGACGTATTGGTCGAATGCATTTTTCGGTTTCACAGGCGTCTGTCTGACGATGGTAAAACTAAAAATTATGCCGGTGTGAAGATTTGTCATGACTTAAATTCACTTGTCTGTGGTACTTGTCTGGCGGTAAAGAGCGCGTATGCCGGCTTTGGGAATCAAAAGTACTTCAAATTAGGTGAGAAGGCAAATGCAGGCAGCGGGCCAGCGCGTCCCGCGGCCGGGGCCTTACGCCTCCCGGTCTTGTCGTACAGCCCCGGCGCGTAGCGCATTGAGCCGGCGTCCGATTTCTGCAACCTGTTTTTCACCTAGCGGGTAGCAGAAGATGAACACGACGGAAAGAATTGTTCCCGCGGCCGGCAGCAGGCTCATCATCGCCCGGATACCGTTCTGCACTGCAGCTCCCTGTACGGCATTTGCCTCGAACCCGTAATGGCCGAGCAGCCAGCCTGTGAGGGCGCCGCCGAGCGTCCACCCGAATTTCTGTGACATCGATGACGACGAGAAAATCAGTCCCGTGGCACGCCGTCCCGTCCTCATTTCCGAGTAATCCGCAATGTCGGCATACATCGACCACAGCAGCGGGAATATACTGCCGGCACACATGCTGATAAGCACCTGCAAAAGCATCATGGCCCATACGTCATGCGCCCCCGGCAGCCAGAAGGCCGCGCTCAATACCGTCGCTGCAGCCATCGCCCCGAAATAGGTGTTCTTTTTGCCGATGCGGTTGGAAACCGGAGTTACGAGCAGGATGCCCGCAATGTTGGCTGCCTGTCCCAGTACGAGGAAGATTGTGGTGAGTGACAAGGTGACGCCTGTGTCTGCGGCAGTTTCGGCCTGCACGTAATATTTGAAGTAGTAGACCGCCGCCCCGTCGCGGAGCGAATTGAAAATCAGCGCCGCGATCCCTGCGCCGAGCAGTATCCACCACGGGCGGTTGCGCAGCAGGTCTTTGAGGTCTTCGCGCAGCGGGTGTCGCTCCGTGTGTACGGGTTGCACGCGTTCGCGCGTCCAACTGTACGTGCAGAAGAAAAATACGATTGCCACAGCTGCCAGCACGGTCGTCGCCGCCTGCCAACCCGTTTGCGGGTCGCTGCCGCGGCTGAACCATCCCACCAGCGGCTCGATGGTCAGCAGCGCCAGGATGCTGCCGCCGAACGCGAAGAGCATGCGGTAGGAAGAGAGTTCCGTGCGGGAGCGGGGATTGTCGGAGATGACGCCAAGCAGCGATGCGTAGGGGACATTGATGAACGAGTAGATCATCATCATAAGCCCGTAGGTGATGTAGGCGTAGACCAGTTTCCCGGTCATTCCGAAGCCCGGAGTGGTGAAGGTCAGTACGCCCGCCACGCCGAAGGGCACGGCGAACCACAGCAGGTAAGGCCGGAACTTCCCGCGGCGGCTCTGCGTGCGGTCGGCCATGATCCCCACGACGGGGTCGACGAACGAATCCCAGAAGCGGGTGATGAGGAACATCGTGCCCACAGCGGCTGCCGGAAGCCCGAAAATATCGGTGTAGAAAAAGAGCAGGTAGGAGCCGAAAAGCTTCCAGAACATCGAGGATGCCGCATCGCCGAGTCCGTAACCGACTTTTTCGCGGAGTTTTATCTGTCCGTCCATTAGCATGTTATTGTTGTGACGGGCCGACGTCATCCCACGCATCCGTGCGGAAAGGGAAGGCGGGCAGCCCGATGGTGTTGGTCAGGTTGACGTCCCCCACGACGTTGCGGAAAGCGTAACGTACGGCGACGGGGTGGGGCACGGCTGCGGAGCGTACTTCGACACGGCGACTGAAATCATATCCCCGGTGTACGACGAAAGCCTCGGCCGGGTGGAAGATACGATCTTTTCCTGCGATTTCGAATCCTTTCAACGGCGTATCGACCGGATGCAGGGTCGAGTTGCTGCGGAAGGTCACCACGGCGCGCCCATCATCGAAAGCGACGCTTTCAAACCGCGGACCGCAACTGTCGATTCCCTCGCAGCCGTAGGTGCCCGTCAGTGCGAGCAGTGCCAGCCGCTGTCCCACGAGGTCTTTGCGCGGCGGGTGTATATCGAGCGCATCCCCCAGGTCGGTGTTGACCGCCATGCCGGCGTTGGGAATCAGGTCGAGGGCGCGAAGCTGCGCTTCGACCATCAGCGGGAGCAGAATCGGGTTCTCCTCATCCCGGAAACGGTGCATCGGGAGGTCGTAATCGAACGGCGCGAGCTGCACGTAATAGAACGGCATCTGCTCCCCGCCGCCCCATGCCGCCCGCCAGTCGGCCGCCATTGCGGCCATGTTGTGTGGATATTTGGCATGGCAGCCTTTGTTCGATTCGCCCTGGTACCAGATGAACCCCCGCAGCGTGTACGGTGCGAGCGGCCGGATCATGGCGTTGTAGAGTGCCCCGACCCGATTCTGGGCGTTGTGCCCGGCATCGGTCGTGCGTATTTTCCCGTTGACGGCCTGTGCCGCCTGGGGGGACATCCATGCCTCGATGCGCGTGGCGCCCCAGGCGCTTTCGATCAGTCCGACAGGAATGCCGAGGGCGCGGTGCAGCCAGAGTCCGAAGTAATACCCGACGGCGCTGAACCCGGAGGCCGAACGCATGGATGAGACTTCCCAGCTTCCGGTGCAATCCTGCTGCGGTTCGGATGCGGTGGCGCGGGCTACGTGGAAGAGCCGTATGCCGGGATAACCGCCCGCCTGCATCGCGGCGTCGAGCGCCCCGTGTACGGGCTGCGAATCGAAGCCCCGGAGGGGCATTTCCATGTTCGACTGCCCGGAGCAGAGCCAGACCTCGCCGACGAGGATGTCGCCGAGTGTCACCGGCTCGCCGTCATCGATGGTGAGCGTATACGGGCCGCCGGCGCCGGGCGTTTGCAGCAGCGTGTGCCAGTGTCCTTTGTCGTCCGCATGTGCGGTGTATGTCCGTGTGTCCCACGAGGCGGTGATTTTTACCCGGACACCCGGCTTGGCCCATCCCCAGATGCCGGCCTGGCAGTCGCGTTGGAGCACCATGCCGCTGCCGATAACCGCGGGCAGGCGTACCCGGCCCGCCCCGGTTTGTGCGAGGCAGAGCGCGAGCAGCAGGAGTAAGGTTCGTTTCATCGTTTCATTCGGTTATGTTCATCGGGGCCGTGCCTGCCTCTTTGCGTACGGCGCGGCGGTAGGCGAGCGTGTAGCGGGCGTCCATTTCGGGATGTTCTTCGACGGCGATTTCGACTTGGAACCGGTCGGTGTCCCAGGCCGGGAGCGGTGTGCGTGCCGTGGGACCCGCGATGTTCCGGTTCGGGGCGGTGGCGGGGCTTTCCCAGCGCAGAAGTTCGAGCGTCTGTTTGGCAGCCCGGAGCGTTACCGTGAGGACGAAAGGCCCTGAGGCGGCGAAGCGGTCGTTGAGTATCCAGATGGCAGCCTCGAACAGCTCGCCTTCCGTCCAGTCGAAGCGGGCGAAGCGCGCGCTGGCGCAGAGCGGCCGGCAGGCGCGGCGCACCTCTTCGAACGCGGGTTTGGGTACGGACGGGTAGACCACCAGCGAGTTGTTGGCCGCCGAGGGCCACGGTTCGCCGAAACACCAGTTGAGCGCCATGCCGCAATAGGGTTTCTGCCGCCGGGCCTCCTCGAAGATCGCCTTGTACCCTTCGCCTTGCAGGAGCGAGCTGTGGGCTATAAGTTCGTCGAGCGTCGCCTGTTTTCCGAAATAGCGTTCGACGGCCGGCTTTTCGAGCCATGTTTCGGGCTGGCCGTCCCATGCTCCGAAGGCGTGGTGTTCTTCCCATGCCGTTCCGGGGCGGGGTGGGAAAAGCTCTTCGGGCGGGATTACCTTTTCGAGGACTTCGCGCGGCGAGATGCCGGGAATGCCGAATTCGGTATAGGCCGTGAAATGGCTGTTGTTGATTGACTGGAAAATATCGCGCCCGTTCCAGTAAAACAGGTAGTTGCCGTGCGCCATGCCGTTCAGCGGCGAGGTCGCGTTGAAGGGTATTTCAGGCGACAGCCGGTAGCAGAGCGCGTTCAGCAGCCGCAGGGGCAGTGACTGGTCGGTCATCCCTGACCAGTTGTTGAACAGTTCATTGCCGCCGCACCAGATTGCCAGCGAAGGATGGCGGCGCAGGCGGCGTATAATCGAGGTGGCCTCTTGTTCCAGTACGGCGAGGTAATGCGGGTTGTCGGGATAGCAGTTGCAGGCCAGCGGGAACTCCTGCCATACGAGTATGCCCCGGCGGTCGCAGTACTCGAAGAAACTGTCCTTGTTGACGATGCCTCCGCCCCACGAACGCAGAATGTTGAAATTGGCCGCGATGGCCATGTCAATCAGTTCTTCGTAACGGGCGGCGTCGAGCATGCCTGGGAAAAGTTCGGGACAGACCCAGTTGGAGCCTTTGGCGAAGATAGGGCGCCCGTTCAGTTCGATTTGTGCCGGGGCGGCGCTCCGTGTCTTGGGAAACCCTTTGGGTTCGCTCCATGTGCCTTCGTTCATCACGAGCCGTATGCGGCGGAAGCCGATGCGTTCTTCGACGCGCTCCAGTTCATTTCCCCGGACGTCGAGCAGGCGGTAACGCGACGTGTAACGTACGGGCTCCCCGTGGTCGTGCGTCCACCACAGTCGGGGACGTTCCATGCGGGCCTTGAGCGGCTGTCCGACAGGCCCTTCCGCCTGGGCGGTGCAGTGTCCTTCGGCATCCAGCAGCTCCCAACTGCCGCGGCAGCCGTCGCAGGCACGGCCCTCGGCCGCGATGTGCAGGTCTGCGCCCGCCAGGTCTTCGTCGAGCGTATAGCTGACCAGCACGTCCGTCAGGTGGGATGCGTGGCGGAGCTGGAGCCCCGTGTCGTCCCAGATGCCCAGCGGTACGAGACGCGGGTGCCAGTCCCAGCCGTAGCCGACGGCCGGCTTCACGACGTCGGACGCCTGCGTGCGGTCGGCTGGTTCGGGGTGGCGTTTGGGAACGGGATAGACGAGCACTTCGAGCCGGTTGCGGGGCTGCAGGTGCGGTGTGAGTTCTACCTCGACGGGTGAGAACATCCCTTCGCGGGCAATGAGCGGCTGCCCGTTGAAGCGTATCTCGTACCGGTAGTCGATTCCCTTCGATACGAACCACAGCTGCCGTCCGTTTTCGCACGGCGGGGCGTCGAACTCCGTGCGGTAGGTGAAAAAACGGTCTTCCATCCACGTCATGCGGCGATAATTGTCGCCGTAATTGTAGTCGGGATACCCCTCGGCACGGGCGATGTCTGTCTGTACGGCTCCCGGAACCGTTGCCGGGCAGAAGTTCCCTGGGGCGGTTTCCCTGTCCGGGGCATGTCCCAGTTCCCAGGCGAGGGGAGTTATGTCGTGGTTTCTGATCATTTTAGAAGGTGTATTCGTTGCAGAGTGTGAATTCGGCGGGTTCGTCTTCCTCGATTTGCGGGTAGCGTCCCAGCGGTTCGTAGAACCGGTTGTCTGCGGTGTCGTCGTTTACGGTCGAAACCTCGCCCGCCATGCAGTGGCCCCCTTCGGCCCAGAAGGTGTGGTACATGTAAGGCTCGAATGTGATGCTCTGTCCGGGGCGGAGGCGCAGTACCTCGCCTGCGCGTACGGTCGTGGTGATTCCGTCGATCTGGAACGAGCAGGGGGCGTCGGTCATGCCTTCTTTGTCGTCGGCGCGCCACAGTTTCATGCAGAGATCACCACCGCCCCGGTTGATGATGTCTTCCATCTTGTGCCAGTGGAAATGAATGGGGGTGGTTTGCCCTTCGCGCACGAACATGATTTTCTCGCAGTAGGTCTTGCGGTCGCGTGCGGGGTTTCCGTTGCGTATTGTGAAGAGCGTCAGCCCTTCCTGTGCGAAGTTCCTCTTGCCGAAGTCGGTGACGTCCCAGCCCAGCGCGTTGTCGCGTATTTCGCGGCATGTTTCGCCGTGCGTGCCCCACATGCGGGGAGTCCATGTTGCCCATTCGGGGAGCAGGAAGCGGTGTTCGGCAAGGAAATCCAGTGCTTCGCGGATTGATTGGTTTATTTCGGAGCGTTTCATTGGTCTTTGTAATTTGAATGGATGAATTCGGTTAGTTGTCCCAAAGTGGGGGCGCCGCCCGTGCTGGTGGCGCTGAAGAGGTTGAAGTGGGCCGAGGCATTGGCGAAGCAGAGGGCGTCGTGCAGCGGCATCCCTTCGTGCTGGGCATAGAGCATCCCGGCGCAGAAGGCGTCGCCCGCGCCTACCGATGAGATGATTTGCTTCGCGGCGACCGGAACGGAGCTGCACCACGAGCTTTCGCCGTCCCGTGTGCGGGCGTAGCCGCCCTCAGGGCAGTGGATGGCGCAGAGGCGGCCGACGCCACGCTGTACCAGCGTTTCTGCGGCCTCTTCCATGCGATCGTGCAGCAGGACCCCTTCCGGGTCGCGCAGCTGCAGGCCGCAGACGGCCCCGGCCTCGATTTCGTTGACAATCAGGTAGTCGATGTAAGGCAGGCAGGGTCCTACGATGCGGCGGAAACGGTCTCCCTCTTCGGAAACCACGTCGACCGAGGTCTCGTACCCCTGCCGTTGCAATCCTTTCAGGACGCGGGCGGCCACGACGCCGTATTCGGGGTCAGGGCTGTCCAGCTCGTCGAGCAGCAGCAGGTAGCCCAGGTGGAAGATGCGTGCCTGGGTCTCCATTTGCAGTACCTGCTCCGCTCCGAGACGTGCGTTCGCTCCTCGGAAATGGAAGAAGGTGCGGATGCCTCCGTCCCGCTCCGACATGACGTCGGTGTAGGATGTGGCGGCGTCGGGGAGTACGAGCATGTTATGCCCGTCGATTCCGAGCCGGGCTATTTCTCGCTGCACGTAATCGCCGAGAGCGTCGCGCCCGATGCAGCCGCCGGCGTACAGCGGCAGGTCGGTACCCAGCCCCGCAAGGTCGGCGAGCACGTTGTGGGAACAGCCGCCCAGTCCCTTTTCGACGCGCGAGATGGTCGTCAGGTTGCCCCGTGCGGGGTATTGTTCGATGATTTTCACGTTGTCGACCAGCCATGTGCCGGCCGAGATGATTCCTCGTCTGTCCATTTGTCGGGGTGTTTAGGCTTTGCCGTCGCTTTCGAAGAGCCGAATATGCGCCGCCACGACTCTCCTCGAAGCCTCGGTAATGCGGTTCTTCAGGTCGATGTAGTTCGGTGAGGCGTTGCCGGCGATGTAGCTGCATGTTTCGTCCATGGCCGCGAGCTGCATCGCGGTGGCCACATTGATTTTGCTGATGCCGTTGCCGATGCAGGATTTGAAATCCTCTTCGCTCGTGCCGCTGCCGCCGTGCAGGACGAGCGGAATGCCGTTGCGTGCGTCGATTTCGCGCAGCCGGCCGATGTTGAGGCGCGGCGTGGCGATATAGCGGCCGTGCAGGTTGCCGATGGCGATGGCCAGGGCGTCGATGCCCGTTTCGGCGATGAATCGTGCCGACTCCCCGACATCGGTGAAGACGTCGGCCGTGGCGGCATCGCCCGTGCCTTCGCCGCCGAAGCCGGTGTCGCCCACGCGTCCCAGCTCGGCCTCGACGTCGACGCCGGCGGCGTGTGCGAGCCGGGCGACCATGCGTGTTTGGGCGATGTTCTCTTCCAGCGGCAGGCCGGCGCCGTCGAACATCACCGAATTGAATCCTGCGCGGATGGCGCGGATGCAGGTTTCGGGGCTTTGTCCGTGGTCGAGGTGCACGGCGACGGGGACCTTGGCGCTGCGTGCCGCCTGCAGGAAGACGGGGGCCATCAGCTCCATGGGCGCCCCCGGAAATTGTACCTCGGCGAGTTGCAGGATGAGCGGTGCGTGCAGCTCTTCGGCCGCAGCAATGGCTCCCATTACATTCTCGACGCTCAGGCAGTTGAATGCCCCCACGGCGTAGTGCCGACGGTGGGCGTCCCGTATGATCTCTCGGAAAGGGGTTAACATAATTAAATTAATTTAAAAATTCTGGCCGGATAATGAAAAATTTCGATATTCAAAGGTAGTGTGTTCCGGCCGGATAATCTGGTGAAATATCTGCATAAGTATGTATTATTTTGACATTATTGTGCAAGAATATGAATTTGTTACTTCCCTGTAGTTTAATAAAATATTGTGTTTAGTGGTTTGTGTGGCGGTTTTGTGGCGTATTGGATTATTTTGAACTGTGGAAATATTATTATGTTTTGTCAAAATATTACCATATGTGTCTGTTTCTTTATTCTATATTTGTAATAGTCGAATTGGACGCATTTATTAAAAAAACGGTCGGTCGACACCTATTTATATTACAGCCGGATTTGAAGAATGTAAAACCTAAACAACTAACCTGTTTGCAAAATGATTAAAAACAAACTATTCATGCTGTTGATTCCCTTGCTGGTGTGTGGTACGGGCCTGTTCGCTCAGAATACGGCCGTGCAGGGAATCGTGACGGGAAGTCCCGACGGGAATCCTATTCCGGGGGCATCGGTGGTGGTCAAAGGCTCCGTCAGGGGTACGACGACGGATGCTTCGGGTGCCTTTAACATCGCTGCGGAAGCCGGTGATGTGCTGGTTGTGTCGTTCCTCGGTTATAAATCGCAGGAAGTGCCCGTCGGCGGGCGTACGGCTATCGACGTGAGCCTCGAAGAGGATGCCGAACTGGTCGAAGAGGTAATCGTGATCGGTTACGGTACGATGAAGAAAAGCGACCTGACGGGCAGCGTGGCTTCCGTGAAGGCCTCGGATGTAACGCAGGTTTCGGCCGGTTCGATCGACAAGCTGTTGCAGGGCCGCGTGGCCGGCCTGACGGTAATCGACAATTCCAATGACAGCCCGGAAGGAAACGTGACGATGCGCGTGCGCGGTATCAGCTCCATCAACGGCTCCAATTCGCCGCTGGTGGTGGTCGACGGCGTGCCGATGGGCGACGCGGGCAACTTGACCAGCGTCAATCCGAACATCATCGAGTCGATTGAGGTGCTGAAAGATGCCTCGGCGACCGCAATTTACGGTTCGCGCGGAGCCAACGGCGTCATCATGGTAACGACCAAAGGCGGCCGGAAGGAGCACCACAACGTCTGGTTTTCGGGAAAGGTCGGCGTCGGCGTTTTCAGCGACAAGCTCGATTACTGGCGTGACCCCGTGCAGATGGCACGGCTCGAAAACGAATCCTACGAGAACGGTGGCGCTGAAGGGCCGTATACCGGAAAGATATGGTCGGACGGCACCTATTACCCCTCTATCGCCGAAATCGAGAGCGGCGAATGGCCGTTCCGCACCAAATGGGCCGACCACGTGTTCCGCACCTCGGTTACGCAGGATTACAGCATCGGAATCGAGGGCAGCGGCGAGAAGAACCGCTACTACGTGAGTTTGGGCTATTATAACGGCGAAGGCATGCAGCACAAGGACGATTTCGAGAAGTATACGGTCGACATGTCCTATGACCACATGGTCGCCCGCAGCATCAACCTGAAGACCAAGGCCGGGTTTGTGCGCGGTTTCCGTACCTACAACAACGGTACGAGCTACGGGCGCAACCCGCTCTGGCCGGTCTACAACGGTGACGGCTCCTACTTCAAGAGCCAGGCCAAGGACTACGGCAATCCCGTGATGATCAATAACGAGATCAAGAACGAGTCGGACAACATGTCGGGCTATGCGCTCGTCAAGGCCGACTGGACGATTATCCCCGGACTGATTATGTCGGTGTCGGGCAATGCCCGCGCCGAACAGCGTCGTTCGGCCTACTTCAACCCGCCCCTCTACACCCTTGCGGGGGACAACTATAACGGCGAGGGCGGGAACAGCGAGTCGACCTACGTCAATCTGACGGGCGACGCCTTCCTCACCTACGACAAAACGATCGGCGACCATGCTTTTTCGGCCATGCTGGGCGGAAGCTACGAGAACAGCGTGAGCCGGGGTTCGAGCATCACCGGGCGCGGGTTCTCCAATGCCGCGCTCAAGGACGAGGTGGTCTCCGGGGCGGACAAGGTCATTACGCAGACCTCGCGCAGTCAGGAGATACTCGCTTCGGGCTTCACGCGCCTGAACTACATTTACAAGAACCGTTACCTGGTGACCTTCACGGCCCGTGCCGACGGTGCTTCGAAATTCGCCAAAGGGCACCGCTGGGGCTTCTTCCCTTCGGGGGCCGTGAGCTGGAAACTGGAAGAGGAGCCGTGGATCAAGTCGATCGGGTTTTTCGACCAGCTCAAACTGCGCGCCAGCTACGGCATTTCGGGTAACCAGGGAATTTCCCCGTACCAGACCTTTGAACGCTTCGGGTTCGATTATTATTGGTCGGGCGGCAAAGAGTATACTGTGTACGGTATCGGTTACCAGGATGGCCGCGAGGGGTTGGGCGACCGTTTCGTTACGTATGCGGGCATGGCCAACCACGAACTGACGTGGGAGAAGACCGCGCAGTTGGATGTCGGCCTCGACCTCTCCATCCTCAAAGGGCGGCTGAACGTTACCTTCGACTATTATTACAAGAGGACGACCGACCTGCTGCGCAAGCAGTACCTTCCGCCCAGCACCGGTTTCGATACGGTTTGGGTCAATGATGGCGAGATTCGGAACAAGGGTTTCGAGGTGGCCGTCACGGGGCGTGTCGTTTCGACCAGGGACTGGAATTTCACGGCGACGGGCATCTTCAGTCTCAACCGCAACAAGGTGGTTGCAATCGGCACGGCCGAAAATTCGGGTGCCACGGTCGACGCTAACGGTATCTGCTATACGCAGTACGGCGGCAGCGTCTATAACGACGCTTTCCTCAATGTGCTGGCTATCGGTTATCCCGTCAATTCGTTCTACGGCTACATGGTCAACGGCATCATCCAGACGCCCCAAGGCGACGGGTCGAGCGCGAATACCCGTCCGGGCGAACTGAACTACGTCGGATTGAACGCCGACGGTACGCTCGATCCGAACCAGCGTATGATTATCGGCAACCCGAACCCCAAGTTCACGTCGAGCCTCTCGCTTTCGCTCTCGCACCGCTGCGGATTGGATCTGTCGATGATGATGTACGCCGTCTACGGCAACGACATCTTCTCCTACCGCAAGCTTGGGTCTGTGGCGTTGCAGTCCGGACGCTGGACGGCCGAGAATCCCAACAACGAACGTCCCAGCCTGCGCTATAACCGGCAGTACCACGCTTCGTCGTGGTCGGTCGAGGACGGTTCGTTCCTGCGCATCTCCAACATCACGCTGGGCTATACGTTGCCCGTGGACAAGCTGAAATGGATCAAGCACCTGCGTACCTACGTGAGCGCCAGCAACCCGTTCACCTTTTCCAAAGTGAGCGAATACGACCCCGAAGTGGGGGAGAACGGTATAGGTAATGTGGCCTATCCCAAAATATGCGTCATCACCGTCGGCGCAGAGTTCAAATTCTAACCAAAAGCCAAGTGAACATGAAACGGATATTCCTGTATTTCGCATTGCTGGGAACGCTCGCGGGGATGAGCTCGTGTCTCGACGAAGTCCCCTACGGCACCTATTCCAACCAGACCTTCTACAATACCGAGGCCGATGCCGAATCGGCGCTGATGTATGCCTATGTGCCCCTGAACTATATAGACTACTGCGGACGCTTCCTCTTTTATTTGAGCGATGTGCCGACCAACCAGTACAAATCCTACGGCAAGGCCGACGAGAGTCCGTTGTTCCAGTGGGACATTACGCCGACCAGCGACGAGGCGATCTACTTTTTCAAATCGGCCTACGTGAGCCTCGCCCGCACCAATTCGGTGCTGGACAACGTTGCGCAGATGTCCAATATTTCGACCACGGCGCGTAACAAAATCCTCGGCGAAGCTCATTTCCTGCGTGCCTTCAATCATTTCATGCTGGTCATCAACTACGGCAGCGTGCCCATCCGCTCCAAGACCGTCTCCACGACCTCGGACGCTTTCAGGGATTTCGCCCCGATTCAGGACGTTTACGCCTTCATCATCGGCGAACTGGAAGATGCCATCGGCCTGCTGCCGGTGAACAAGGTGCAGGGGCGTGCCGACAAGGTTGCGGCGCAGGCGCTGCTCGCGCGCGTTTACCTCTACCTCGCTTCGTCCAAGGCTTCGGGAGCTCCCGGATACGACTGGGTGTCGGATGCCCACGAGATGTACCGCCTCGCGGCGCAGTATGCCGGCGACGTGCTCGATAAACAGACGGTCTACCGGCTCGACCCCGATTTGGGCAATGTCTACGACGTCGAGCACCAAGCCGACGGGGTAGAGCATATCTTCATGACTTCGATGAACCGCGAGGCCAGCGGCATGGAAGGCACCTATTCGCAGCTGCCCCAAATGTTCTGCATCCAGACCGGGAGCATCGTCTATATTTCCGCGTCGCTGGGGGAGAACAGCCGCGAGGTTATGAAGTTCATGGACTACGAATCGGGTTATCAGGTGATGCGCGTGGATAATGACTTCCGCGAGACTTACGACGATGACGATTTGCGCAAGCAGTTGATGGTAACGACGATATATAACGAGGACGGAAGCGTGCTGGCCGCCTACGACCCGTCGAACCTCACCAGCAGCGATAACATCAAGAACAAGTTCTTCTATCCTTTCTGCCGCAAATACACCGATCCCAAATCGAAGTCCAACCGTACCTCGGCCAACCTCTATCTGATTCGTTTCGCCGAAGTGGCGCTTACCTATGCCGAGGCGGTCGGCCCTACAGACGAAGGATACAGGTGGGTGAACGAAGTGCGCAGGCGCGCCGGACTGGACGCGCTTCCCGAAGGACTTTCGATTGAAGATTTCCGCGAGGCGGTGATTGAAGAACGGACGAAGGAGCTGGCTTTCGAAGGGCACGGCATCTATGACCTGCGCCGCCTGAACCGCGTCGACGAGCAGCATATCACCAACAAGGCTTTCAAGCCTGCCTATGCTTATTTCTATCCTGCGCCCCAGCGCGAACTGGATCTCAACCCGCAGAAATAACCGATTAAAATCCGCAAACCATGAAATTATTCCATAAATACCTGCTTCCGGCCGCCGCATTGTTCCTTTGTGCGGGACTGGCCGCGTGCAGTGAAGATACGACCGACCCGGCGAACCCGTACAGTGGGAATTTCACGCTGAAGACGCAGGCCGAGGTCGATGCTTTCCCCGCACGCCCTACTGCAAACAGCATCACCATCGAAGGGGCGGATATTACCGATATCTCCTCGCTCGATGTTCCCGCCGTCGGCACGCTCCTGATTCGCAACACCGGAATCGGGACGCTGGCGCTGCCCAATACCACGTCGATTGCGACCAGATTCGAGGTTTCGGGCAACGAATCCCTCACGGCCGTCGGCGATCTGGGCGTGAAGTTCGTCATCGGCGACATTTATGTCGAGGACAATCCCCTGCTGACGGATATCAGCGGTATGCTGGGAATCAAGAAGATGACCGGAAAACTCTACGTTACGGGCAATGCTTCGCTGGGCGAGGACAAGCCTGACGAGCCGGACAGCTACGGTTTCAATGTCATCAAATACCTCATCTCCAATTCGGTGCTCGAAGCGGAGAACGTGACCCTGTCGAACAACCATCCACTGGCCGTGACCGACCCGTCGCTCATCGGCCAGGGCGGAGAGTCGGGCGGCGTTTACAGCTATACGATCAAGTCCGATGCCGAGGCTGCCGCATTCAGTCCCGGCGGTAAGGAGGTCAAGAACCTGACGGTTACGGGTCCCAACGTCACGGACGACGGAATGGCGTTGCTTGCGGCGAAGATCTCCGTCGTGCAGGGTACGATGACCGTCGACGGCGCTTCGATCAAGACCACCGAAACCTTCTTCGGCAAAGTCGACTGTCAGGGCAGCATCATCCTGCGCAATATCTCGACCTATGACGAAGGCGGCGGCAACAAGTTCTTCAACAACAACGGTTTCAAGAATATTACCCGGATTCATGGCGATTTCATACTTGAGAATATCCCTTACCTGATCCACTGGGGGCGTGGCAACGGATTCGCGCAGATTACGGAAATCGACGGCGACCTGACGGTGCGTAACTGCGGTATGCAGCAGATGGCCTTCGCTTCGCTGTCGAAGGTCGGCGGCGATTTGACCCTCGCGGACAACTGCATCGAGCTCTATACGGGCTTCTTCTGGAACCTGGCTACCGATCTCCGCCATGTGGGCGGCAGCCTCACGCTCACCGGCAACGACCACCAGAATGGTTTGGGCGGTTTCGAAAAGGTGGAGTACATCGGCGGCAACATTACCATTACGGGCAACGGTACGGATCCGAGTGCCGGAGGCATTCCTTATGTTTCGACGGCCGGGCAGGTAGGTTTTGATCTGGTGGAATCATGGATTACGGGCGGCGTCGTACAGCCCGGTGCGATCATCGACTGCCGCTATGCGGACGGTACGCCCGTCGAATTCTCGGAGATACCCCAGCCCGGAGAATATAAGAGCTATACGATTTCGAGCCGCGACGAACTGCTGGCCTTTGCTCCGCAGGACGGTTCGGCGGTGAAGGAGACGGTGCAGGACCTGACGATCGTGGATGCCGGCAATACGATGTCGGACAACGATCTTTCGTATGTCAAGACCCGCGTGGAGAAGGTCATGGGCACGCTGACGCTCGAAGGCAGCAACCTCACTTCGACGGAACAGTTCTTTCTGAACGGCGGCTTTACGGTCGAGGGCGGCATCGTCTTTCGCAATTGTGCCGAACTGTTCAACCTGAACGGCATGAAAGAGATGACGGCCATCGGCGGCGATCTGGTCTTCGAGAACTGTCCGAAAATCGCGACGAACTGGGGTGCGGGCAACTGCCTCTCGCAAGTCGTGAGCGTGGCGGGCAATGTCAAACTGACCGGCGTTGCTGAACCCATGTCGGGCGTTTCCCTGCAGTCGTTGAAGAGCGTGGGCGGCGATTTCATCGTTTCGGGCTGCAATGGCGATTTCTGGAATTTTGCAGGTATGAGCCTTACGACCGTCGGCGGCAGCCTTGTCATTACCGACAATGCGAAACTCAACGGCTTGGGCGGTTTTGCGTCCGTGGCTTCGGTTGGCGGCGATATTACCATTACGGGCAACGGCACGACGAACGGGGGTATTCCTTACGACAGCACCTCGGATCAGGTAGGCTTCGACCTCGTGGCCGGTTGGATCGAATCGGGTGTGGTGGCTCCGACGGCGGTGGTGACCTGTAAATATGCCGACGGTTCCGCGGTCGAGTTCCCGGTGCCGAGCCCCTATAAAAGCTACACGATTTCGAGTCGCGACGAACTGCTGGCCTTTGCTCCGCAGGACGGTTCGGCGGTGAAGGAGACCGTGCAGAATCTGACGATCGTGGATGCCGGCAATACGATGTCGGACAACGATCTTTCGTATGTCAAGACCCGCGTGGAGAAGGTCATGGGCACGCTGACGCTCGAAGGCAGCAACCTCACTTCGACGGAACAGTTCTTTCTGAACGGCGGCTTTACGGTCGAGGGCGGCATCGTCTTTCGCAATTGTGCCGAACTGTTCAACCTGAACGGCATGAAAGATATGACGGCCATCGGCGGCGATCTGGTCTTCGAGAACTGTCCGAAAATCGCGACGGATTGGGGTGCGGGCAACTGCCTCTCGCAGATTGTGAGCGTGGCGGGCAGCGTGAAGCTGACGGGTGTGATGACGCCGATGCGCGGTGTGACGTTCAACTCGCTGAAAAGCGTGGGCGGCGATTTCATCGTTTCGGGCTGCAACGGCAACTTCTGGAATTTCGACGTGATGAAACTCGAAACGATTGGCGGCAGCCTGGTACTCACCGGTAACGAACGGCTCAACGGACTGGGCGGTTTCGAGGCGCTCGTGAGCGTGGGCGGGGACGTGACGGTCACCGGCAACGGTACCCTCGAAGGCGGTATCCCCGTGACTTCCACCTCCGACAAGGTCGGGCTGGATTTGCTTGGAAAACTTTACCGTGAGAACGTATTTGCCGCCGGGGCGACTTTCACGATCGAATCGGACGGTGTAACTTACCGGATAGACGAATTGTAACAAATAATGTGAACGGGTCTCCGGACGCGCACCGTCCGGAGACCTAAAACCGAAATACGATGAAAAAGTTTAAGATAGTATTATTTGCCGCCGTCCTCGCCCTTGCGGCTGCGGGGTGCGAAAAGGAGTGGGACAAAAGCCAGTGGCCCGAAATCCCCCAGCGGCCCGATCCCGTGCCCAATACGGGCAACTACCAGTTTTCGGACGGCGTGATGTCCGAAGAGGTGTTGCACAACTACCTTTCGCGGGCTATTACCCAAACCGAATTCCTGTCCGACGCTGAAACCTCGACCGACGGTGTTTACGGAACGCAGGACGACGAGCGCATGTTGCTCAACGTCGGTGCCAAGTTTATCGGCCGTGCCTTGTATCAGTGGAATAAGGAGACGAATTTCAAGGACGATGCATGGATTGCCGCGGCCAGGGCCAAAGTTGACAGGATGCACGGGCAGGATCCCGACCTGCTCTTCCAAGCGGCGATGTTCGAGACGGTTTCCACCCAGGTCAACGACATTCCCGTCCCTGAGTGGGTGTTCCGGGCATTCAGCAAGCAACCTGAGGTGCGGAATTTCCGCTTCGACGACATTCGCGACGAGAACGGCCTTTACTGGGGGCAGTGGGGCGAGAATACCTGCGTGCCCGACATGTCGCGCGAAGAAGCGCAGATGTGGTTCTATTTCATGGCCGTGAAATACATGGAAGCCGGCGCCGAGGCCTTTCATTGCGGACAGGTGCACCTGATGGCCTCGATGGGCGATTCGGACAACGGCTATGCAGGCTACCGCAACCTGCTCTCCAAGATACGTGAGGTTGCCAAGACCAAGGCCATACGAGGCACGGTCATCATGGATGCTCACTTGAGCAACGGCGGCATCGTGATCGACGGCAGGCACCTGTTCGATTTCGTGTCGTTCCCGCTGCGCCCGAAAGAGATTGTCGGCGAACCCGTCAAGGCGAAGCTCGAAAAGGGGTATCTCGATTCGGTAATCGGCTATACGAAGGGCGGCGAAACGCCGAGCGGCTGGACGGCCGACCGCATCCCCTACATCCTTGAGTTTGACAATTTCGGGGAAAGCACCCATCCCGGCTCCTACAACTGGGGCGACAATTTCGTCTGGGGCTACGACGAGATTTCGTGGTTCAGCCTGTGTGATGACGAGTATGCCCGCTACTGGCTTGAGTACGCCGTGAATTACATGAACCGCGTAGACCCCATCGGGTATATCCAGATGCCGGGGTGCCGTGTGTCGATATCCGGCCCCGTGCGCTTCTACCGCTGCAATACGCAGAGCGAAGCTACCCCGACGGGGCGCTCGACCGAGGAGACGATTAAGAAACTGTGGAGCAAACGATGATACCGGCCATGAAAAGAGTGATTTTGCTGTCGGCCTTGTGTGTTTGGTGCGCCGTTTCATGCGGCCGTGCCGAAGACCCCTATTATTTCGACGGTCCGGTTTCGCAGACCGTGCTGGAACGCTACCTCTCGCGTGCCGTGACCATGTCGGAGTTCCTCACGGTCGACCCTTACTGCAACGACGGAACTTATCCCGACAAGGCGGCCGACGTGGCGTTTATCCGCAATACGGGCGCCAAGTTTATCGGCCGGGCGATCTACCGCTGGGGAGACGAGAAGGTGCTTACGGAGCCCGGCTTCTGGGCCGGAGCCGAAGCACTGATCGACGAGGTGCATGCCTTCGATTCCGACGTGATTTTCCAGGCTGCGACGTTCGAGGCCGTTTACCGCGAGGTGGGCGAGGTTCCCGTGCCGGCCTGGGCGTTCGAGGCCCTGGGGCTTCCCGCCGAAGAGCGCAACTTCGACTATGCGCAGATGCTCGCGCCCGACGGCAAGTACGTCGACTTGTGGGCGCCGGGTGCCAGCGTGCCCGATATCACGCGCGTCGAAACACAGTTGTGGCTGATGTACCTGATCGGCTCCTATGTGGATATAGGCGTAGAGGCCGTGCATCTGGGGCAGGTTTATCTGATGGGGATGAACGACCGTGATTGGCAGGCGTGGGACAGTTTCCTGAAGAAAGTCCGCGCGTGGGTCTATCCCCGTGCCCGTCGCCATTTCGTGCTGTTCGACGCCCATGCGGGCAGCCGCGGCATGATGGTGGGCGAACGGAGCCTGATCGATTTCAACTCTTTTCCGCTTCGTATCAGGGAGGTGCCCGATGAACCGATGAAATGCGTGCTGGAAAAGGGGCATATCGATGCTATTTTCGGCAAAAGCCCCGCATGCGTCACTCCGGCCGGCTGGCGGTGCGATGCACTGCCTTACTTGGTCGAGTTCGATAATTTCGGCGTCAGCGACCATCCGGGTGTGGCCGATCTCAATGACCATTATGTGTGGGGCTACGACGAGATCACATGGTTTTACATGCAGGATCTCCCCACCCGCCGCGCGTGGCTGCGCTACGCTTACGAATGGCTGCGCGAGAACGATCCGCACGGACATCTCGAAATGCCCGGCGCGCGCGTCGTGTCGCTTGCGGCGGGCGAGCCGGTATTTCTGGGCCGCGCCGTCGCCAAAAGCGACAAGGTGCCTTACGGGATGGATATCGAAGAAACCGTGAGGGAGCTTTGGAACGGAGATTAAACCGTATGCCCTGACCGGGGACGGCTGTGTGCCGGGGCTGCGCCCTGCGGTGCACGGCCGGTTCCGGCCGCAGAGGCCTGTGGTGTCAGCGGTCGGGGATGATCGACTCCTTGAATTTGTTCCGGTAGTCGCTCGGTGTCGTGCCGATTCGCTCCCGGAACACACGGTTGAAATTGGAGATGTTGTTGAATCCGCATGCGTAGCTTATCTCCGAAATGGTGTGCTCGGTTTCGATCATCATCTGCGCCGCACGGTCGATGCGGAATCCGTTGAGGTAGTCCCAGAAATTGTGGCGGGTGCGTTTCTTAAAGAAGCGGCTTACCGACGATGCGGACATGCCGACCTGCTCCCCGACATCTTCCAGCGAGATTTTACGGTTGTAGTTTTTCTCGACGAACTGTACGATCCGGTTGATGCGGCGGCTGTGCGGGAAGGAGCTGTCGCTGCTTTGGACACCGATCAGTTCGACTTGCGTGCGGTCGGCGCAGGCCAGTTCGTGAAGAATGTCCAGAAAGAGCTGTACGCCCTCGAACCCCTCGACCGTGGGCAGGCGCAGGAGCCGTTCGCGTACCGCCTCGGCGGTTTCTTCCGAGAACTTGAGTCCCGGAGCCGGTTGGCAAAGCATGTTGCGGATGTCCCGCAGCTGGTCGGTGTCGAAGATGCCCCACGAGGGGAGCTCCTTGGGGAACTGTATGACGACGACCTCGCAGCGGGTGTTCAGAAAGGCGTCGTCGCGCTTGTAGCAGTGGAGTACGTTGGGGGTGGTGATGACCAAGTCTTTTTCGGTGAAATCCTCGACCAGATTACCCAAAATGCGTTTCCCGCGGACGTTGAGCGTAAGGTTCAACTCGTAGTCCTCGTGGAAATGGAGCGGAAAATCCATTTGGTTGTCGGGCCAGTAGTTGGCGATGAACAGGTCGTTTTTCCCCAGCGGGGTGATCTCCTTCAGAATGTACTTCATGGTATATGGCTGACTAAACAAATATAAGGATTTTTACCCGGAACTTCGCCGTTCCAAACCGATTTTTTACGTATTTTCAAAACAAAATCAAAACATAGAATGATGCTGAAATCCCGAATTTTACTGTTTGTCCTTTCGGCGGCCTCCGCAGCCTGTCTTTCGGCCTGCCGCGATCAGGGCGTAGGCCGTTGGGTCGATCCCAATATCGGCGGTGTGGCACCCCTGCTGACGACCGTTACCCCGCAGGTGCACCGACCGCACTCGATGGTGCGAGTCTTCCCGGTGACCGAACCCGGACTCAACGACCGCTATTTCTCCGACCGGATCTACGGCATAGCCCTCAATATGCCCCGCTACCGCAGCGGGGTAGTGGGCTCGGTCATGCCCGCGGCGGGCGAAGTGTCGTTCGATCCGGAGCGCTCCTCTTCGTGGTACGACCACGATTTGGAAGAACTGCATCCCTGGTCGCACCGGGTCTGGCTCGAAGAGCCTGCGGTGTGGGCCGAATGGACGACGACGGAAAGGGCTGCCCTCTATGAATTTGACTTTACGGATGCGGGACGGCAGGCGAACGTGCTTTTCCGCGTCGGCTCCGAAGGCGAGGTCGCGGTGGATGGCAACCGGGTCGTTTCGGGCTGGGAATCGGTCGATTACGCCCGGCAGTATTTCTATGCGGTCGCCGACCGGCCTTTCGTGAGTTCCGGGACGTACGACGGAACGGCGCTTTCCGGGGAGTGTTCGGCGTCGGGGAGCGGTATCGGCGCATGGCTCTCCGCCCCGGCCGGTTTCGGCAAGGTCTGTTTCCGGGTGGGAATCTCCTATATCGATGTGGAGCAGGCGCGTGCCAATCTCGAAGCCGAAACCGGGGGGCTTGCTTTCGATGCGGTGAAGGAGCGGAGCCGCGCCGTCTGGGAGGAGGCGCTGGGGCGTATTCGTGTGAAAGGCGGTACCGACAGGGAGCGCCGGATATTCTACACTTCGTTGTACCGAACCTTCGAACGCATGGTCGACCAGTCGGAAGGCGGACGCTATTACAGCGGTTTCGACCGCCGGGTGCACGAGGATGCACGGCCTTTCTACAACGACGATTGGATGTGGGACACCTACCGCAACCTGCATGCGCTGGGGATGCTGCTCGACCCTGGGCGCAAGGCCGACGAGTTGCAGTCGTATGTCCGGATGTACGAGCAGTGGGGCTGGGTGCCCTCGTTCCCCGAACTCACCGAATGGGGCGGGGACTGGTTCGAAGGGGCGAACCCCGACTGGCACGGCGAACCGATGATCGGCAACCACGTGGCATCGTTTGCCGCCGAGGCTATCCGCAAGGGAATCACCGATTTCGATGTGGAAAAACTCTATGAAGGGCTGCGCAGGAATGCGCTGGAAGGGACGATGATTCCCTGGCGTGCCGGTGCCGCGCGCGAACCCGACCGGTTCTATGCGGAGCACGGCTATTTCCCGGCCCTGGCGCCCGGTGAGCCCGAAAAGTATCCCTATATTGACGACGGATGGGAAAAGCGACAGGCCGTTTCCGTGACGCTCGAACACAGTTACGACGACTGGTGTCTGGCGCAGATCGCCCGCTATCTGGGGCGTGCGGACGATTATGAACTGTTCATGCGCCGTTCGCACTATTACCTGAACCTCTGGAATCCCGCCATCGGCTATTTCGCCCCGAAGAACGAGCGGGGCGAATGGGTAGAGCCTTTCGATCCGCAGTTGTGCGACGGTTACGGCGCCCGGAGTTATTTCGCGGAGGTGAACGCCTGCGTCCATGCGTTCCATGTGCAGCATGACATCCCGCGGCTGATCGCCCTGATGGGGGGCGACGACGCTTTCGTCCGCCGGATCGACGAGGCCTACAACCGGGGGCCGGAAATCGACAAGTGGAAATTCATGGGGCGGATGCCCGACGCCACGGGGTTGCAGGGACTGATGCCTGCCGGTAACGAACCCGCCTTCCATGTTCCGTGGCTCTATAATTACGCGGGGGCGGCATGGAAGACCCAGCACCGTGTGCGGCAGATTGCCGACCTCTGGTTCGATGACCGTCCCACGGGATTGAGCGGCGACGAGGACGGCGGGGCGCTCACGGCGTGGTATGTCTTTGCCGCGATGGGCTTCTATCCGGTCAATCCGGCTTCGGGCGAATATGCCTTGAGTTCTCCGATCTTCGAGCAGGTCGAAATCGCGTTGCCCGGTGACCGCAGCTTCGTCATCAAATCTCCGGGTGCATCGAAAGTGAACAAGTATATCCGCTCGGCGCGGTTGAACGGCGAGCTGCTCGCCCGGCCTTTCATCACGCACGAGCAAATCGTGCAGGGCGGCGTACTTGAGTTCGAACTCACGTCGCGCCCTTGTCCGGATTGTTTCAGGCGGGTGTCGGGTATATGATACAGGAATGCGAAAAGCTTTGCTTTTCGCATTCTTTTTTGCGGGTTCCTGCCGGCGGGAGATTCCGCCGGGCGGTTGCAATCTTCCGTTCAAACCGCTCTCCGGGGAGGGGGCGCGAAAAACTACTCCGAGATGACTCCTGAGCCGATGAGCTCGTCGCCGTCGTACCATGCGGCGAACTGTCCGGGCGTGATGCCCCGCTGGGGTTGGTCGAAGAGGATGTAGGCGCCCTCGTCGCGCACGAAGAGCGTTGCGTCCTGAAGGGGTTGGCGGTAGCGGATGCGGACGCTGAAGCGGGCGCTCTGTCCGGGTGAGAGGGTGCGTGCGGGATTGACCCAATGGATTTCGCCGGGGGCGATATGCAGCGCCGGGCGCCACAAACCGGGATGGGCGTCGCCCTCGCCGACGTAGATGACGTTCTGCGCGGTGTCGGTCGCAAGGATGAAGAGCGACTCCCGGCGGCCGCCGATGCCCAGCCCCTTGCGCTGGCCGATGGTGTAGAAATGCGCGCCGTTGTGCTCGCCGATCTTTTTGCCGTCGCGTACGGTGTAGCGCCACGGGGCGGCGAGGGCGGTAAGGCGTTCGGTCGAAGGTTCGCCGTCGGTTCGGGCGACTTCGGCATCCGCTGCAGCAGGTATAGCCCGGTTTTCGGTCGAAAGCGCGCTGTTCGTCCGGGCGTCTGACGTATCGGGGCCAGCGGCGTTTTCGACTTTGGCCGGGGCTGCGGCCAAAACCCGGTTGTATTTCGGCCACGAGGGGAGTATCTCGTGGACGTTGCCCTTTTTCGAAGCCAGTTTCTGCTGGAGGAAAGCAGGCAGGTCCACCTTGCCCACGAAGCAGATGCCCTGCGAGTCCTTGCGCTTGGCGGTGGCGAGTCCCTGCTCGGCGGCGATGCGCCGCACTTCGGGTTTCAGCAGATCGCCGATTGGGAACAGGGCGTAGCGCAGCTGCTCCTGCGAAAGCTGGCAGAGAAAATAGCTCTGGTCCTTGTTGGGGTCGGCGCCGGCAAGCAGCTTGAAGACCGTCCGTCCGTCGGGAAGAACCTCTTCGGCCTTGCGGCAGTAGTGGCCCGTGGCGACGAAGTCCGCGCCCAGCTTGAGGGCTTCGCGCAGAAAGACGTCGAATTTGATTTCGCGGTTGCACAGCACGTCGGGGTTGGGCGTGCGGCCCTTTTCGTACTCGGCGAACATGTAATCGACCACGCGCGTACGGTAGTCGGCCGAGAGGTCTACGACGCGCAGCGGAATGTCGAGCCGTTTGGCGACCAGCTCGGCGAAAACCCGGTCGTCGTGCCACGGGCAGTCGCCTTCGAGCGTGCCCGTGGTGTCGTGCCAGTTGATCATGAAAAGCCCCGTGACGTCGTGCCCCTGCCGTTTGAGGAGATACGCCGCGACGGACGAATCCACGCCGCCCGATAATCCGATTACTACATGTGCCATATTGTCTTGAAAATCTTATAGGTCGATCAGCCCTTCGGGCAGGATCATCTTCATCGTCCGCCCCTCGAAGTCGATATGGGCGATGAACTCCTCGGCGGCGGGGACCAGCACCCGGCGGCCGCCGATTTCCAGCTCGAAGAGCGGATTGGCTTCGCTGTCATAATAGTCCGCGACTCTGCCTGCGAATTGTCCGGCAGGGGGCATGCTGTCGCCGGCGTCGCTGCCGTCGTTGTTGGCGTTGGCATTATCGTTGCTGCTGCCTCTGCTGCCGTCGTCGTTGCAGGTGTCGTTGTTTGCGTTGTTGCCATCGTCATTTCCGCCGTTTCCGCCGTTTTCCGTGCCGCCGTGCCGCATCTCGAAGCCCGTAACGGCGAATCCGATCAGGTCCTCCATGTAGAATTCGTCGTCATCCTCCTCGTCGAACCGGATGCGGAATTCGAGGCCGAGCAGCTCCTGCGCCCGGCGTTCGGTGTCGAAGTCGGCGAATGCGGCGACGGCGCCTGAGGCTCCGCGGCGTTCGAAACGTTCGCACCAGAGCGGCACTTCGAGGGCGTCGATGGTGACCAGCAGCGGGGTGTCGGTGTCGAAATCCTCGGGAAAATCGGCGTAAAGTGACAGCATCACTCCGCCGTCGGTGCCGAAAAGCTTGTTGATTCTGCCTGCGGGTCTGGAAACGCTCATGTCGGTTCGGTTTACGGTGTTTTATCTTCCGCATCGCGTGGAGCGTGCGATTCTCGCTCGTCCGGCGGTGCGGCAGGGGGACTTTCCATGCGTGGCATGCCGCCCGGCCGGAAAGAGTTTACAAAAGTAATGAAAAAAACCGGTAAATCTCCCGTGCTGGGAAATTTACCGGGATTCCGGAAAGAAGCGTTCTGCGCTTATTCTGCGGCGGGAGCTTCGGCTTCGCCTTCAGCAGGTGCTTCTGCGCCCTCTGCGGCAGCGGCCTGCTCGGCCTCCTTGGCGGCAGCTTCGGCTGCGGCCTTCTTCTCGGCGATGGCCTTTGCGCGCTCCTCCTTGACTTTGGCTTCGGCGGCCAGACGGGCCTTTTCGGCCGACTTGGCATCCGCTTCGAGCTTGTTGCCCTTAGCCTCGATCTTACCGGCCTTCTCGGTCATCCATTTGTTGAAACGAGCTTCGGCTTCGGTCTCCGAGAATGCGCCCTTGGCGATACCGCCCAGCAGGTGCTTCTTGTATAATACGCCCTTGTACGAGAGAATTGCCCGACAAGTATCCGTAGGTTGTGCGCCTTTCTGCAACCAGCCCAGTGCTTTCTCGAAGTCCAGGTCGATCGTAGCAGGATTCGTGTTGGGGTTGTAGGTACCCAGCTTCTCGATAAATCTACCATCACGTGGCGCCCTGCTATCTGCGGCAACGATGTGATAGAAGGCGTAACCCTTCTTACCATGACGTGCCAGACGAATTTTAACAGCCATTTTGCTATAAAATTTTGTTGTAATTAATAAAAAACGCTCACCCACTTTGGGCTTTTAAGCCTGCAAATGTAGGCAAAATATTCCGCCCGGCAAAATAAATTGCGGAAAAATGCGCGCGGAAGGCTGTTTTATGGCGTTTTCGATACGGATGAAAAAATGCCGGGCCGCATTTGCGGCCCGGCGTCGAGTGATCCCGGCGGGATTCGAACCCACGACCGACAGCTTAGAAGGCTGTTGCTCTATCCAACTGAGCTACGAGACCATGTTGATTTTCGGGTGCAAAAGTACGAAATTCCGAAGTATCTACAAATTTATTTCGTGTTTTCTTGTCCTTTATCGCAGGGAATGGGGCGTCGGGTCCGCGGCGCGGCGGGATAATTCGGCTTTCGCAATGAAAAAAATCGGCTGTAATGTATTAAAAATAGTCTGAATTGCTTATATTTGCAAATACGTTACCGGAGGATGCCCGGACGCTGCCGTCGGCTGCACCCGTATGGCTTCGGAGCCTTTCCGGTGTCGTAACTTGCGTTTTTATTAATTCCGCCGGAATGGTTCCGGCACAATTCCCATCTTTAACCCTATGAAAAATTTTTTGCTTCCTGTGACGATGTTGCTCACATCGGTATTTTGCGTGTCGTTATGCGTCGGCTGCGGCGACGATGACAACGGGGAAAAATCCGGACCTGCTCCGAAAATCTCGCTGACAGCAGGTGAAACCGCGCCGTTTTCGGTGAGTTTCACGGCTCTTGTCGAAAATGCGTCCAAGTGCGCTTATGTCGTGCTGACCGAGAGGAACGACGCCCTCACGGCAAGGGAGATTCTTTCGGACTCCGGAATCGAACTCCCCCCCCCGGCATGGACCGAGCCGGTAGTCATTCCGGAGCTGGCGCCGTCGACCGATTACTATGTTTATGCGGCGGCCGCCGGTGAAAACGACCGGCTGAGTGAGGTCGCATCGCTCGTTCTGACGACGCTCGAAGATCCGGCGAATGACCTGACGCAACAATTCGAATCGCTGCATACTCCGGGCGTGGCCGAGCAGAACGGGGATAATTTCTATTTCGGACTGAGCAGCGGCGAGACCGAGATTCAGGGCGGTCTGACCGTCACCAAGCAGGCCGGATACGCTGTGCTGTTCGATCTGTACGGCGCCGCGTCGGCCGATGCCGTTATTCCCGACGGGACTTATGAATTGGCGCAGGGGCACGTTCCGCCGTCGGCCGATCCGCGTCACACCTATGCGACGCGGCGTCTGGAGGACGGGACTTGGGAAGTGCTGACCTTCGCGGCTGGCGAAGTGACGGTTTCGCGCGAGGGAGCGAATTACCTGCTTGCGGCGAATGTCGAAACCCCAGCGGGCGAACGCCTGAGTTTCCGCTACGCCGGGCCGATCGAAATGAAGCCGATCGATATGACGGGCAGCCGGCTCAAACATGCCGTCAATGTTGCGCTCGAAGAGGTGACGGCCGTGTGCTACAAGGAATACAACGACCCCGGCGTGGACTGGACGCAGCTTAAGTTCTGGACGGGAGAGGTCGATAAGCGGGGCGGACTTGTCAAGGGAACGCTTTTCGGCGTGGAGCTGAATATGCCGACGACCGACGATCGCGGCGATCTGAAACTGGTGCCGGGCGAATATGAGGTGAATGCTTCCCGCGAGGCGTTTACAATGGTGCCGGGCGCGATCATGGACTACATGCCGGGAATGCTGATGGCCTACGGCACCTACTGCATGCAGAGCGATGCGAACGGCAAGATCCTGTCTGGTGCGGCGCAGGACTACGGCCGGGTGACGGTCGGTTACGAAAACGGCGTTTATCATATCGACATTGCGCTGATCAGCGTCGAGGGTATCACCATGCGCGGAACTTACGACGGTCCTATTCCCGTGACGGACAAGTAATCTGACGGCGGTTATGAAACGGAAAAGCGTTGAGTCTCTCAACGCTTTTTTTGTGCTGTTTTTGCGGCAGCGCGGCGGGACGGCGTGCCGCGCCGTCCCGCGCAGGGGCGGTCGGGAGGAGCGCGGTGCGGAACGGACAGATGCCGCAGGCGGTGTTCGGACAGGGCGGGCGGCCCGGTGGCCGTCGGATACCGCTCCGGTGCATTCCATTCCGGTCTGAAGGGGCGTATCCCGAAGCGTCGGCGGGCGGGCGAAAAAACAAGCCGGACGGTCTGTCCGGCTTGTTTTGAGTCTTGTGCGGGGCGCCTGTTTTCGGGCGCCGGCCGCTGGAGACGGTGTGGGTGTGAGGCGGATTTGCGACGGCTGTTCCCGGACCTTCTCTGTTATTTGTTCAGGTATTTGTCCAGATACATTTTCAGTTCGCGCGGCATGACGGGTTTGGTGATGAATCCGTTGCATCCGGCTTCCTCGGCAGTGCGGCGGTCGGTGTCGAAGGCATAGGCCGTTTGCATGATCACGGGCAGCTCGGCCGTGTAGCGGCGAATCTCCTTCAGCGCCTCGATGCCGTCCATGACGGGCATTTTGATGTCCATCAGTATTGCGTCGGGCTTGTGCTCCATGGCAAAATCGACAGCCTCCCTGCCATTCTTGGCCCATAGCAGATCGTACTCTTTTTTGAGTATTATTTCCAGAAGCTTGTAGTTGCTCTCGACATCTTCCGCTATCAGAATCAAGGGTTTCCGTACGTCGGGATTGTTGTCTGTCATTGTGTTTGTTGTTGGGATGTGTGCAAATATAGAAAATAATTCCTGAATTTAAGAGTTTACCGCCAAAATGTTCCCTCCCAGCGGGCTGTATTGCCGCATCTGTCCGTCACCGTGAGCTGCACGCTGCGGCGTTTTTTTGCGGCGGGTAGGTCGAACGCATGTACGAGCGTACCCTGCATCGGGAAACGGTCGCAGGGCACCCAGCGGCCGTCGATGAGCAGCGTGCAGGAGGCGATGCCTGAGAAATTGTCGCTCACGCGGAAACGGATGCTGCGGGCGCCGCCGAGGTCGGCCCCTTCGCTGAAGAGCGGCCGGATGCGCGGCGGTATGGTGTCGGCGGCGACGAAGATGTCGCCCGTGGTGCGGGTCGTCGCCGTCACGGCGCCGTCGGCGTATCTGCCTCCGATGCAGGCGATGCGTCCTTTGGCCGTACGGGTCGCGAGAACCGTACGGGACTGCATGTCGTCGGGCACGAAGGCGTGTACGGAGACCGTCATCGGGCGGCGCAGGGGCGTCTCTGCGTCGAGGATGCGGTAGGCGGGCGAGAGGACCGCCGCCGTGGAGTCGGATGCGGGGGCTTGACGCTGTTCCGGGCGGCAGAAAATGGGTTCGTAGACCGCTCCTGCGGGGATGCGGGCCGTCAGATCGCGGCCCGCACGGACTAAAGCCGCCTTTTCGGGCCGCAGGACGACGGTCGTGCTGTCAGCTTCGGCGCGGAGCGTTTCCGTGCGGCCGAGAATGTCGAATTCGAGCTGCGAGCGGTTACCGCAGTCGTCTTCGGCTTCGATGCGGATGCGCCGTTTCTCGCCCTCGGCGGTGCGGACGAGGCCGCGCTCCCGCATGACGGGATAGAAGCAGTCGGGCGATTCGGCCAGCTGCGCCAGCCGGATCACCTCGTTGCGCGAGGTGAGCTGCATGGGGTAGTGGCTCACGGCGTCGCAGCAGCGCGAAAGGTCGTGCGTGAAGCCGTCCATGCGGTATTCGAACCGGGGATCGCCGTCCACGGACATGCTCGCCCTCCATACTCCGAAGGTGTTGTGCACCCCGTTGCGGCGGTCGCTGGCTTCGAGGACGAAATAGCCTTTGCGTCCCGTGCCGACAGGCTCTTCGCGCGTCAGCCGGTAGCGGCCTTCCGCTTCGCGGACGACGGAGTAGCTCTCCGGCCTGCCGTGGACGGGAACGCCCTGCACGCTGTCCACCTCGATGTAGTGGATGCGCATGATGCGGGGCGGCAGGTCGTCGTCGGGGCGGACGACGCCTTCGCGCACGACGTTGTAGAGCCGCTGGGTCGGGGTGTCGCGCAGTTCGAAATGCAGATGGGGACCCAGCGACGAACCGCTGTTGCCCGAAAATCCGATCGTGTCGCCCTGTGCGACGGGCCATGCGCCGGGGCCGAACCAGAGATCGACGCTGTTCGCGCGGCGGCGGAAGCGTTCGTCGCGGACGTGTTTTTCGATGTTGCTGCGGAACCGCTGCAGGTGGCCGTATACGGCCGTTGTGCCGTTGCCGAGCGTGAGGTATATCGCCCGTCCGTAGCCCGACGGGCTGACGCTCACGCGCGAGACGTAACCGTCGGCCACGGCCACGAGGGGTTTGCCCTCGCCGCCGTCGGTCTTGATGTCTATGCCGCCGTGGAAGTGTCCGGGACGCATTTCGCCGAAGTTGGCCGAGTAAAGCCCCGCGACGCCGCGGATCGGATATATGTAATCTCCGGGGTTGAGCCGCTGGCCCTGCGCCCCGGAGCAGATCGTCGTGAAAAGCAGTAATGTCAGAATTCGTCGCATGTCTCCGTGTCCGTCACGAGCGCGGCGGCGCTGTCGAGCACCGTCTCGTAGTCGTATCCCAGCGAAAGCCCGTAACGTATCAGTTTGGTTTTGAGTTCGTATTGTGTCGTATGTCTGGTCGTCCGCATCTTGCGTTCCAGCTGCTGCCGCAGCCGGCCGGCCATATCCTGACGGTCGGCCTGCGCCAGCGCCGCGTCGATCAGCTCCCTGTCGATATGTTTGCGCTGCAGGGCCGTGCGGATCTTGTATTCTCCCCAGCCGCTCAGCCGCAGTTTGTCGCGCACGAAAGCTTCGGCGTAACGGCCGTCGTCGATGAAGCGGTCGCGGACGAGCCGCGCCAGCACCTGCTCGCCCTCGCGCTCAGCAAGCCCCCAGCCGCGCATCAGCCGCCGGGCGTCGTTCTGCGACTTCTCGGCGCGTGCGCAGAGCCGCATGAGTGCGGCGAGGGCCTGTTCGGGCGTTTTGGCGCGTTTCCCGGTCTTTTTTACTTCAGGCGGCTGCATGTCATGCGGGGTTTGCCGTTGAGGTCTTCGCGGACCTCGGTGTCCGTATATCCCTCTTTGCCGAGCATGCGGCGCATGGCCTCGGCGAAGCGTTCGTAAATTTCGAAGTAGAGCCTGCCGCCGGGGCGGAGCGTCCGCCGTCCGGCGCGGGCGATGGCGCGGTAGAAGCGCAGCGGGTCGTCGTCGGGGACCAGCAGCGCTTCGTGCGGCTCGTATTCCCGCACATTGACGTGCATCGCAGGCAGGTCGCTCTGCGGCACGTAGGGCGGGTTGGAGACGATGACGTCGAACGGTCCCGGAAAGACATCGGCCAGATCGCTCAGGGCGTCGGCCTTGCGCAGGATGACCCCGGCGCCGAGCGCCCGGCAGTTGCGGGCAGCGGTTTCCAGCGCCGTGTCGGAGATGTCCGCCGCATATACCTGCGCGCCGGGCAGCGCCAGCGCGAGGGTGGCCGCGATGCAGCCGCTTCCGGTGCCCACGTCGAGCAGCGCGGCGGCTTCGGTTTCGGCCTGCGCGATCCATGCCGCCAGCTCTTCGGTTTCGGGCCGGGGAATCAGCACCCCTTCGCGCACGGCGAACGTGCGGCCGCAGAACTCCGTGCGCCCCACGACATACTGCACCGGACGGCCTGCGGCCAGCTGGCCGAGGATGTCGTCCAGTTCCGCGATTTCGAGCGGCGCGCCGGGATCGGTCAGCAGGGCCGACGCGCTCAGCCCAGACAGTTCCGAGACGGCGACGAGGGCGATGCTCCGTGCTTCACGCGCCCCGTAGAGGGGCGCGAGGCGTGCCGAAATACGGCCGAGTATGTCGCGGCGCGTGGTCATCAGCGGATGAAGTTGGCCAGCGCGATGGCTACGGCGGCTTCGACGACCACCGCGCCCCGCAGGGCAACGCAGACGTCGTGGCGGCCGCGGATCGTCAGCGGTTCGACCTTGTTCGTGGCCAGATTGTAGGTCATCTGTTCGCGGCCGATGCTCGGCGTGGGCTTGACGGCGGCGCGGACGACGAGTTCGTTGCCGTTGGTCAGTCCGCCGTTGATGCCGCCCGCGTTGTTGGTCGCGGTCGTGCCTTCGACGTCGAGGAACGGGTCGTTGTTCTCGGAGCCGCGCATGCGCGCCCCGGCGAAGCCGCTGCCGAATTCCACGCCCTTGACGGCGGGAACCGAGAAGAGCAGGTGGGCGATCATGCTTTCGGCCGAGTCGAAGAAGGGCTGTCCCAGCCCCAGCGGAACACCCTGCACGCGGCATTCGATGATGCCGCCTACGGAGTCCTGCTCGGCGGCTGCGGCGCGCAGCACCTCGTCGAAGCCCTCCGGGTCGGTGCAGCCGCCGATCTCCGCGATGCGGGTGTCGAAGGTCACGCCCGGCGGCAGTATCTTCTTGGCGACCACGCCTGCGGCCGTGAGCGCCACGGTCAGGCGGGCCGAGAAGTGGCCGCCGCCGCGCGGGTCGTTGAAGCCGTTGAATTTGTGGTAGGCCACCATGTCGGCGTGCGAGGGCCGGTAGTGGCGCATCACGTTGGCGTAGTCCTGCGAGTGGGTGTCGCGGTTGGCGAACTCGATGGTCAGCGGGGCGCCCGTGGTCATGCCGTTGTAGAGTCCCGACACGATCTGCGGGATGTCGGGTTCGCGGCGCGGCGTGGTGCCGCGTGCGCCGCTGCGCCGCCGTGCGAGGTCGGTTTCGAAATCCTCCGCCGAAAGCGGGACGCCAGCCGGAATGCCGTCGATCGAGATGCCGATCTGCTGGCCGTGCGACTCGCCCCAGATGGCGAGTCTGAAATTGTGACCGAAAATGTTCATGGCTTTAAACTCTGATTTTTTCAAGGTCTTCGAAGAAGCCGGGGTAGCTCTTGGCCACGCACTCGGCGTTTTCGATCGTTATCTGCCCGTCGCAGCGCAGCGCCGAGACCGCCATCGACATGGCCATGCGGTGGTCGTTGTGGCTCGAAACGCGCGCCGGGCGGATTTTGCCGCCGCGGATGCGCATGACGTCCTCTTCCGAGATGTCCACTTCGATACCCGTCTTGGCGTATTCTTCGCGGATCGCCTCGGCGCGGTTGCTCTCCTTGTGCAGCAGCCGCGAGGTGCCGCGGATCGTGCTGACGCCGTCGGCCGCTGCGGCGAGGGCGGCGAGGGCGGGGAAGAGGTCGGGGCAGTTGGTGGCGTCGAATTCGAAGCCGTGCAGCGGGCGGCTGATCGCCGTCACCGAATCGGCTTCGTTGATGACGGCGGCGCCGGCCCGGACCAGCGCCGTGCAGACGGCCGTGTCGGCCTGCTTCGAGAGCATCGAGATATTCCGTACCGTGACCTCCCCGGCGACGGCGCCGGCCACCAGCAGCATGGCCGCCGCGCTCCAGTCGCCCTCGATGCTCAGGTAGGCCGGGCTGTAACGCTGTCCGCCTTCGATGTAGAACTCTTCGTAATCGTTATGGCAGATTTCCACGCCGAAACGGGCCGCGGTGTCTATGGTCATGTCCAGATAAGGGGTCGAAACCGCGCTCCGCACATGGATCGTGGTGTCGTGTCGGGCCAGCGGCAGCGCCAGCATGAGTCCCGTGATGAACTGCGACGAGACCGAGCCGTCCACGTCGACCTCGCCACCGCGGATCGGTCCGCGGACTTCGAAGGGCAGGAATCCGCCGTTGTCGCGCACCCGGACGCCCAGCGTGCGCAGCGGTCCTATCATCATCTCCATCGGGCGGCGGAGCAGCGTGCCCTCGCCTTCGATGGTGATCGTCGTGCCGCAGAGCGAAGCGATGGGGGTGAAAAGGCGTGTCGAAAGACCCGACTCGCCGACGCGGAGCGTGTGCCCCTGCGGGCGCAGTCCGCCTTCGATCGAAAGCGTCTCTTCGCCGATCCGGGTCACGCGGGCGCCGAGCGTCTCGATGCACTGCAGCGCCGAGCGCGTGTCGCTGCAGAACTCGATGTTGCGCAGCACGGAGGTCTCTTCGCAGAGAAGCGATGCCGCCAAGGCGCGCTGTGCGTAGCTTTTCGAGCAGGGCGGCGTCAGCGTGCCTTTGACGCGGCCCGATGGAACCGTCTTATCCATTATGGGGTGATATATGGTTATGCGGGGATGCCGGCGTAAGAGCGCCGCATCCCTGATTTCGTGTTTCGGCCGTTATTCCTGCGGAGTTTTGCGGTTTTTCATCTCCTGCGTCAGCTGGTGGCTCTTTTTCAGCTCGAAGTGCTGGCCCAGATAGACCTTGCGGACCATCGGGTCGGCGGCCAGCTCCTCGGCGGTGCCGGTTTTGAGGATCTTGCCTTCGTAGAGCAGGTAGGTGCGGTCGGTGATGGCCAGCGTCTCGTCGACGTTGTGGTCGGTGATGATCACGCCGATGTTCTTGTGCTTGAGCGTCGCCACGATCGACTGGATGTCCTCGACGGCGATCGGGTCCACGCCCGCGAAGGGTTCGTCGAGCAGGATGAACGCCGGGTTGATGGCCACGGCGCGCGCGATCTCCGTGCGGCGGCGTTCACCGCCCGAAAGCTGGATGCCGAGGCTCTTGCGGACCTTCTGCAGGCGGAACTCCTCAATCAGCGACTCGACGCGCTCGGCCTGATATTCCTTCGAATATTCGGTCATTTCGAGCACGGCGCGAAGGTTGTCCTCGACCGACAGGCGGCGGAAAACCGACGCTTCCTGCGCCAGATAGCCCACGCCCATCTGCGCGCGCTTGTAGACCGGTTCGTTGGTCAGCTCGGCGACCTGTCCCTCGTCGTTTTCCAGAAAAATGCGTCCTTCGTTGGGCTTGATGAGTCCCACGATCATATAGAAGGTCGTGGTCTTGCCAGCTCCGTTGGGGCCGAGCAGTCCGACGATCTCGCCCTGATTGACGTCGATCGAGACATGATCGACGACCGTGCGGGCTTTATATTTCTTGACAAGTTCGCTTGTGTATAGGCGCATGTTGCTGCATGGTTAGGTTTGCAGCCCCTTCATCCCGAAGCGGTTCCGTATTCGGGCCGATGAGCCGGAACGGGAAGGCTGCGGGCCGGGGCCGTCGCAACAAAGGTATATAAAGTAGGTAAAAACTCCAAACCGCGGGGCCATAATTCTCTCCGGAAAGGGGACGAAGTCCGGAAATTGTCCGCAGCGGCGGCAAAAAGGTTCCGAACGGCCGCGGAAATGTTCCCCGGCGGCCGGGCGTGCGGGCCGGAGCGTGCGGCGATGTTGTCCCGGCAACTGCGGGGACAATCGGGCCGGGCGTCAGAAGAATCCGATCAGCGCCACTTCGAAGCCGTTGCCGTTCTTGGCTCCCGCCGCCGAGTATTTCGAAAGCGTCCATGCGGCCTGCGCCTTCAGCCGCGGAATGGGCATGTAGAGGAAGCCCACCAGAAAGTCCTGCTGCTTGCCGACCGAGCCGGGCAGGTAGGTGTTGCGTTTGCCGTTGAAGACGTCGTAGCGGATTACGGGCATGTATTTGCCCTTGAATTTGTAGCCTGCGATGAGGTAGTACATCTGTTCGTCGACCTTGCCGCGTGTCTTTTCCCCGGTCGTCTTGTCTGTGTAGGCCGCGGAGGAGCCGGTGTGCGCGTATTCGGCCCGGACGAGGATGTGTTCGCTGTCGTACCAGAAGCCGGCGGCGTAGCGCGTCATGGGGATATAGTCCTTCGAAACCGTGTTGTTGGTGTATTCGCCCCAGTTCACCGAGCCTGAAATGCGCAGCTCCCTGAGAGGGAAGAATGTGAGGCGCGCCACGATGTCTTTCGACTTGTTGTCGTCCGGGCGGTTCATCTGCGAGCCGTTGAAGAGGGCGAGGTTGTAGGTGAGCATGTCCCAGCCGTCGCGGTGCAGGAACGCGCCCGTGGCTTGCAGGCCGCAGTCGCGTCCGTAGGTGTTGTAGCCCGACACGGCGTTGCGGCAGACCATTTTGAGAATGGCGTGCGAGAAGTTGGGGACTTCGAGCGTGCCGGGCGAGATGTCGTAATTCTCGATGGTCAGTGGAACGGGGAACTGACCGGCCCAGATGTGTATCTGGGGGCGGATTTTGGCCCGCAGGTACATGTCCTGCACGGTGATGAGCGCCTTGCCCTGCTGGTCGGCCGAGCTGGAGAAGCCCTCGAACTGCATCTTGTAGTCGAACGTGCGGGAGATGTCGCCCGTGAGGATCAGACGCATGCGCTTGACGTTGAACGACGACGAATTTTTGCCGTCCGTTCCCCCGACGTTGGTCTGGTAGGTGTAGCCGATCTGTGCATAGCCCGAAAATTTGGGCAGCGCGGCGAGAATCTTCTCGAACCGGGTGATCTTCTTCGAGACCTCTTCCGGCGAAGCGGCGTCATTGGCGTCGTCGATCTCGGCGGCGCTTGTTCGGGGGGCCGGTCGTGTGCCGGAGCCTTCCGGGGCGGGTTGTGCGGGGAGCGTCTGCGCGGCCGCCGGGAGACTCAGTGCGGCGGTGAACAGCAGTGCGGATAGTAAGCGTTTTTTCATGGCTGACTGGTTATGTCGGTTAATAAGCGTCGGACAGCAAACTGTTTGCAGGGGATCGGGGAACTCTTTTGCATAGAATATGCCATTTTTCCGGGGCGCCCGTTCTTGTGTCCGTACCGGAAAGAAACGAAACCATTTCGTTGAGCCGGGCGCGGCCGGGCTTGCTCCAATCGCCGGGACGCTGAATTTTTATCGGTAGATGGTGCGGAATTCCGAATTTTTTGCTAACTTTACCTAAGAATTTGTGAATAAAGAGTAGAATCGGCGAAATGAAACAAAATGAATCGTCCCTGCTGCACGACAAGCTGAAGGAATACTTCGGCTTTTCGTCGTTCAAAGGGAATCAGGAGGCTGTGATCCGCAATGTGCTGGAGGGAAACGATACGTTCGTGCTTATGCCGACGGGCGGCGGAAAGTCCCTGTGCTACCAACTGCCCGCCCTGATCATGGACGGCGTGGCGATCGTCATTTCACCGCTTATCGCGCTGATGAAGAATCAGGTGGACGCCATGCGCACCTTCTCGGCCGATTCGGGGATCGCCCATTTCCTCAACTCGTCGCTCAACAAGACCGCCGTGGCGCAGGTGCGCGCCGACGTGCTGTCGGGAAAGACCAAGCTGCTCTATTTCGCCCCTGAGTCGCTGACCAAGGAGGACAACGTGGCTTTCCTGCATAAGATAAAGGTGTCGTTCTACGCCATCGACGAGGCGCACTGCATCTCGGAGTGGGGGCACGACTTCCGGCCGGAGTACCGCCGCATCCGTCCGATCATCAACGAAATCGGCCCTGCGCCGCTGATTGCCCTGACGGCGACCGCCACGCCCAAGGTCCAGCTGGACATTCAGAAGAATCTGGGCATGTCCGACGCTTCGGTCTTCAAGTCGTCGTTCAACCGCCCGAACCTCTATTACGAAATCCGGCCCAAGCATAACGTGGACCGCGACATCATCCGCTTCATCAAGCAGAACGAGGGCAAGAGCGGCATCATCTACTGCCTGAGCCGCAAGAAGGTCGAGGAGCTGACCGAACTGCTCGTGGCCAACGGCATCAAGGCGCTGGCCTACCACGCCGGCATGGACGCCGCGACGCGCGCCGCCAATCAGGACCATTTCCTGATGGAGCGCGCCGACGTGATCGTCGCCACGATCGCATTCGGCATGGGCATCGACAAGCCCGACGTGCGTTATGTGATCCATTACGACATACCCAAGTCGCTCGAAGGCTATTATCAGGAGACGGGCCGCGCCGGCCGTGACGGCGGCGAAGGCTACTGCCTGACCTTCTACAGTTACAAGGATATTCAGAAACTCGAAAAGTTCATGCAGGGCAAGCCCATCGCCGAACAGGAGATCGGCAAACTGCTGCTGCTGGAGACGGTGTCGTACGCCGAGAGTTCGATGTGCCGTCGCAAGACGCTGCTGCACTACTTCGGCGAGGAGTATACGGAGGAGAACTGCGGCAACTGCGACAACTGCCGCAATCCGCGGCCCAAGATCGACGCCAAGGCCGCGCTGAAGATGCTGCTGGAGGCTCTGCGCGACATCGGCGACAAGTTCAAGGGCGACTATCTGGTGAATGTGCTGACGGGCAAGACCACGGCGCTGATAAAGAGCTACGGACACAACAAGAGCAAGTGGTTCGGCGCAGGCGCCGAGCACGACGCCAGCTTCTGGGGCGCCGTACTGCGTCAGGCGCTCATCCTCGGACTGGTGGACAAGAATATCGAGAATTACGGACTGATCTCGGTGAACCGCAAGGGCGAGAATTTCATCGCCATGCCGTTCCCCGTGACCGTGACGCTCGACCACAATTACGACGAGGAGGAGCGGGAGGCCGAGGCCGTGGCCCCGATGGGCAAGGGCGGCGCGGCGGACGAGGAGCTGTTCTCGATGCTTAAGGACCTGCGCAAGAAGGTCGCCAAGCAGCACGGGCTGCCGCCGTTCGTCATCTTTCAGGACCCGTCGCTCGAAGATATGGCCGTGCAGTACCCCATCACCCTCGAAGAGATGCAGAACATTACCGGTGTCGGCGTGGGCAAGGCCCGCAAGTTCGGCGAGGAGTTCATCAAGCTGATCAAGGCCTACGTCGAGGAGAAGGAGATCATCCGTCCGCAGGACATGATCGTCAAGTCGGTCGGCAACAAGTCGGGCAACAAGATCTTCATCATCCAGTCGATCGACCGGAAGATGGATTTCGAGGACATCGCCCGTGCCAAGGATCTCGATTTCGACGAGCTGCTGACCGAGATCGAGGGAATCGTCAATTCGGGCACGAAGCTCGACATCTCCTATTACCTCCGGGAGTTTATGGACGAGGACAAGATCGAGGACATATACCTCTATTTCAAGGAGGACGCCGAGAGCGACTCGCTCGATGCGGCCATCGACGAACTGGGGGCCGACTATACCGAGGAGGAGATACGTCTGGTGCGTATCAAATTCATGTGCGAGCAGGGTAACTGACGCCCTGTACCGACCTGCTGTCCCGCGGCTGTTGCGTCACTGTTCCGAGCAATGGACTAACTTAACAAATATGCCTATGAACAAAAAGACTTTTACTGTTGCCGTGATTTTCCTGATTGTGACGCTCGTGTGGCTCGGTGTCAATATATTCTGGGCTTTGTCGAACAAGAACTGTATTTTCGACCTGATTGTGGCGGTGCTGTTCGCACTGGCCGGCGCGGGTATGGTGTATAACGAATGCCACAAGCGCAAGTGCAGGCACCTCGACGAGGTGAACAGGCACCAGATTCCTTGACGGGGCGCTTTACAGTTGTTTCGGAGCGTGGAGACCGTGTTTTCCGGCAGGGCGACGCAGCCGTTTTGTGGCGTATGGCGCGCGGGGAAGAGGACGATCGGTGCGCGCGGGTCCGTGCTGCGGTTTGTGCAGCGGTTTTGCGCGCGGGTTTGTATGCCGGTCCGTGCGGCGCGGCGGTTGCGGCGGCCGGCGCCCGGAGTCGGAAACGTGTAAAATAAAGAGTGATATGAGGAAAACGAATGTTATGCAGATCGTCCGTCTCGTGATGATGATCGCGGCGGTCGCGGGCGTGATTTACGCGCTGGAGTATATGGAACGGGGCATTGCCGTCTGGTTCTGGATTACGCTGCTGGGCGTGGGTTTCGTGGGCCTGCTCTACACGTTCCGCCTGACGCAGCGTCGCCTGCGGCTCGAACGCCGGGCCAAAGAGCGGCAGGAAAAGAAGAAATCGCGTAAACAAAAACGCTGAGAGTTATCCGCCGGACATCGCGCCCGGCGGATTTTTTTTGAGAGGGCTGAGGCGAAGGGGACGCCTTCATCGCGCAGGCCGTGGCCAAATCCCGGCCGGAGGATTTCGCCGTAGTGATCGGCGGCAAAGCCGTGGGCGGCATCGGGTTTGCGCCGGAGACGGATGTCGGGCGGTTCAACGCCGGAATCGGCTATTGGATCGGGGCTTCGTACCGGGGACGGGCGTTATGACCGCCGCCGTGGCGCGAGCCGCGGAGCGGGTTTTCGCAAATACCCCGATAATTCGTATCTTTGCTGCCGCATACGCCTCGAATCCCGCTTCGCAGCGGGTGCTGGCCGAAGCCGGATTCCGTTTCGTGAGGACGATGCACCGCGCTTTTGTCGGGAACGGAGCGTTCGGGAACGGCTGTTATTATGAATTGCTGAAATAGAATGAGTGAAGTAAGGGCTAAAAAGGCGCTGGGCCAGCATTTTCTGGTCGATCTGAATATCGCGCGCAAAATCTGCGACTCGCTTTCGGGCGGAGAGACCCGGCTGCGGACAGCTCCTGCTGTTGCCGCTCTTTCCGGAGCGGACGGGCAGGCTGCGGCTGGGAGGGGACCGGAGGAGCCGGAGACGGCCGTAATCGTCGCAGCGAAAAGAGGGACCGGAAACGCTGCCGAGACGGGTGCAGCGGCCGCAACCGGGGATGCCGCAGTCGCAGTCGATGGCCGGACGGCGGAAATTGCTGCCGGGCGGGGTGTCGCGGCGGGTGCCGGACCGGATGTCGTGCAGAGTACGGAACCGGGTGTCGCGGCGGGTGCCGGGCGGGATGTTGCGCAGGAGACAGAGCCGGAGGGTGTGTCGGGTATAGAGCCGGATGTTACGCCGGATGCCGGGCAGGGGGCGAAAGCCGCCGGGCGCTGCGACGTGCTGGAGGTCGGGTGCGGCATGGGCGTGCTGACGCAGTTTCTGCTCAGGCGCGACGACATCGTCACCTACGGGGCCGAAATCGACCCGGAAAGCGTCGAATACCTGCATACGCATTATCCCGAATTCACGCCGCGCCTGATGGAAGGCGACTTCCTGAAGATGAACCTGCGCGAACTGTTTCCCGGAGGGCTGAAGATCATCGGCAATTTTCCCTACAATATCTCTTCGCAGATATTCTTCAAGGTGCTGGAGAACCGCGATCTGGTGCCTGAATGCGTCGGCATGATCCAGAAGGAGGTCGCCGTGCGGCTGGCCGAACCTCCCGGCTCGAAGGAGTACGGCATTCTTTCGGTGCTTTTGCAGGCGTGGTACGACATCGAATATCTTTTTACGGTCAACGAGACGGTTTTCAATCCGCCGCCCAAGGTCAAGAGCGCGGTGATCCGCCTGCGCCGCAACGGCGTCGAGCGGCTCGCCTGCGACGAAACGCTGTTCGTGAAGGTCGTGAAAGCCTCCTTCGGACAGCGGCGCAAGATGATCCGCAACTCGCTGCGGTCGGTATTCGGCAATTTCGGCGGCGCGGAGCATCCTTTCTTCACGCAGCGCGCCGAACAGCTTTCGGTCGCCGACTTCGTGGAGCTGACCGACTGGGTTGCGGCGAACAGAACGTAGCCGTTCGGAGTCCGTGCGCCGTGCACCGCGCATGATGCGTCTGCGGTCATACGTTGTGCGGTCGTACGCCTGCGACCATGTGTCATGTGTCTGCATTGAAACCAAAAGCATCCCGTTGAGGGATGCTTTTGGTCTATATGCGGATTTCGTATCGGCGGGGTCTTCCGCTTACTGTTCTGTCTGTGCGCTGCTGCGGCCGCCGGGGTGAAATTCGGCTGTGCGTCACTGGCGATCCGCCTTTTCTTCCGGGGCCTGCCGCTCCTCCGGGATGGGGTCGCCTGCGATGACGGTCACCAGATCCTCGCGCGCGAGGTATTTCTGCGCCAGACGCTGTACGTCGGCGGGCGTCATGGCCTGTATGCGGCGGATGTTTTCGCCGATGACGGTGTGGTCCCGGCCGCAGAGGATGTTTTCGATCGTGACGTCGGCGATGCCGAACGGACCGTCGAGAATGCGCATCATTTCGCCGATCATGATGTTCTTGACCAGCGAAAGTTCCTCGTCGGGCATCGGCTCCGTGCGCAGCCGTTCGATTTCGGCGTAGATCTCCCGCAGGGCGTCGCGCGTGACGTCGGTGCCGACCTGCGTTGCGACGGCGAAGTAGCCCGCCTGTTCGAAATTGACCATGGCGGCCACCACGCCGTAGGTGTAGCCGCGCTCTTCGCGCAGGTTCTGCATCAGGCGCGATCCGAAGTAGCCGCCCAGCACCGACGCCACGACCTGCATGCCCAAGAAGTCGGGATGCTGGCGCGGGAAGAGCATGCGTCCGATGCGGATCGAAGACTGCACGGCGCCGGGGTGTTCGACGAAGGCTTCGTGCCGGGTTACGGGCGCCGGAAACGGCGTCCCGGTTTCGGACTCCGACCGCGGCAGCCGCTCCGCGAGGGCGGCCACGGCTTCCCGTTCCTGCTCGCCGATGCGTCCGCTGCACACCACGAAGCCGTTGGCGGCCGTGTAATGGCGGGCGTAGAATTCCGCGACGTCGGCCCGCGTCAGGCGGTCGTAATCGTTTTCGTCGGCCGAAATGCCGTAGGGGTGTTCGGGACCGAACATCGTCCGGGCGAACGCTTCGCGGGCTTCGACGTCCACTTTCGTACGCTCGATGGCCAGCCGCTGTTTGCGCTTGGCGCAGTAGGTGCGCAGCTCCTCCTCCGGAAATGTCGGATGCAGGAGCACCTGCTCGGCCACGGCCAGCGTCTGTCCGAAGAATTTGGAGAGCGTGCAGAAGCTGATATAGGCGTAGTCCCGGTCGATGTTGACGTCGAAATAGGAGCCGTAATAGTCGAGCTGTTCGGCGATCTGCTGCGCCGTCATGTCGCGCGTGCCTTCTGCGAGCATGTTCGCCGCGGCCGATGCCGAGAAGGGAACCCGCTGCACGGCCGATCCGGCGCGGAACACGAAGGTGATGCGCAGCACTTCGAAGTCGTCCGAGGCGAGCGTGTAGAGCGTGGCGCCGTTGGCGAGCGTCGTCTTTTCGGCCTGCGGGACCTCGACGGTCGCGGGTATTACGAGAGGCGGTTGTGTCATTTGCTTGCTTTGTAAATGAGGGTGGAACAGTTTTCGGGCCGGAACGTGCGGCGGCTGAAGTCGATGATGTCGTCGGTAGTGACGGCCCGGTAGGCCGCAACCTCGCGGTTGACGAGCGGCAGGTCGCCCAGCATCTCGTAGAAGCCGAGGTTCATCGCCTTGTTCATTACGTTCAGTTCGCCGAAGAGCGTGTTGGCTTCGAACTTGTTTTTGACCTTCTCGACCTCGTAATCCGTCGCAGGCCGGGTCCGGAGCGCTTCGATTTCGGCGCGGAAGGCCGCTTCGGCCTGTTCGGGTGTCGTCTCCGGCAGGAGCTGGCCCGTGAAGACGAAGAGTCCGGGATCGACGTCGCCCGAAATGTAGGCGTTCACCGACGAGAGCAGCCGCTGCTCCTTGACCAGATGGGTGTAGAGCCGCGCCGAGTCGCCGCCGGCCAGCAGGTCCGACACGAGGTCGGCGATGTAGAAGTCGGGCGAGGTGCGTCCGCCCATGTGGAAGGCCAGCGAAACCGTCGTGGCGGGGACGTCGCGCTCGGCGACCTCGCGGCGTGGTGCGGTCTGGACCGGTTCCTGACGGATGTGGTCCGGGGCCGCAGGCCGGTTGGCGAGCGGCTCGAACCACTTTTCGGCCAGATCGAGCATCTTCTCTTCGTCAATGTCGGCCGAGATCGAAAGAATGGCGTTCGAAGGGCGGTAGTGGGCGCGGTAGAAGGCCTGCACCTCGTCGGGCGTCGCTTGGGCGATATGTTCGGGCGTCAGCCCGATGGTGGCCCAGCGGTAGGGGTGGACCTTGTAGGCCAGCGCCCGCAGCAGCATCGGCTGGTCGCCGTAGGGCTGGTTGAGGTAGCGCTGGCGGAACTCCTCGATCACCACGCGCTTCTCGGTTTCGAGTTTTTCGGGCGTGATGTCGAGCCCCTCCATGCGGTCGCTTTCGAGCCACAGGGCCGTCTCGACGTTGTCTTTCGGCAGGGTGATGTAGAAATCGGTATAGTCGTTGTTGGTGAAGGCGTTGTTGTCGCCGCAGGCCATCTGCACCGGCAGGTCGAAGTTGGGTATGCGGCGCGTACCGCGGAACATGAGGTGTTCGAACAGATGCGCGAACCCCGTGCGTTCGGGATTTTCGTTGCGTGCGCCTGCTTTATAGAGGATGTTTACCGCGGCGAGCTTCGAGACCGGGTCGCGGTTGACGACGACCGTGAGTCCGTTCGCCAGTATTTTCTTTTTGTATTCGATCATATGGCTGCAAAGATAGTAAAAAAGCGGCGGCAGGAATAGTAGTGACGCCTCATTTGTTTGATGGATTCTGTGACTATGAAGTTTGGGGATTGTGAATCCATAAATCCTGCCGCCGCATATGGCCCGGTGTGCTGCGGCAGGAAAACGGGAAGAGTGCTGCCGAATCTGTGGACCCTACGGCTCTGGTAAGCCTTCAATCCCACAAATTACAGCACGCACCCTTCGGGGTACGACGGATATTGCGGGATTGCAAAAAATTTACCAGATTTACGCATTATATGTATAGAATGAAAACAACATCCAATAAATTGATAACAAATATCCTGTAAATCAAAGTTTTATAATCTTATTTTTATTTTCGGTTGTTTTCAGTACTTTCAGTAGATTGGCTCTTGTTTGGTGCAATTTTGTTTCTCATTTGTTTCTCAAATTCGATACTTATTCGTATATTTGCAGTAGAAAAAATGAGAAAGGAATCCCTATGGCACGAGTTAAGAATCATACAAAAGTCAAAGAGCCAATTCGTCTTCGGATGAAGTCGCTGAGCAATGGCAGCAAGAGCCTGTATCTGGATATATACCGCGACGGAAAGCGGACATATGAATACCTCAAGATGTATATTATCCCGGAAACGGATAGCAACTCCCGCAGGCAGAATCAGACGACAATGGACGCCGCCAATGCCATCAAGTCGAAGCGTATTATCGAACTGACCAGTAATGAGGCCGGGATTGTATTCCGTAAGGACAAGACTTTCCTGCTGGATTGGATGCAGGTTTATATGGAGGCTCAAGAGAGTGCCGGTAAGAAAGATGGCAGTCAAATCAAGATTGCCATGCGCATACTGAAAGACTATGCCGGAGAAATGGTCACACTGGATCAGATTGACGGGGACTTTTGTCGTGGCTACATCACTTATCTGCTGACGGAATATCATCCGAAAGGCAAGGACATATCGAACTACACGCTTCACAATTATTACCGTGCGTTGAACGGTGCGTTGAACTCTGCCGTCAGGAAGAAAAAGATGAAGGCCAACCCTTTCAACGAACTTGAGAAGTCGGAGAAAATCCGCAAGCCGGAGAGTATGCGGTCGTACATGACCATCGAAGAGGTACAGGCGTTGATTGACACTCCTATGCCCCACGAGGAATACGAGATTGTAAAATGCGCATATCTGTTCTCCTGCTTTTGCGGATTACGCATCAGCGATATAATCAAGCTGAAATGGAATGACGTGTTCGTTGACAGGGGACAGTACCGTTTGGCCGTGTCCATGAAAAAGACCAAAGAGCCTATTTACCTGCCCCTCTCTCCTGAAGCGTTGAAGTGGATGCCGGAACGTGGGGGCAAATCATCAGAAGATAATGTGTTCGACCTGCCGTCCGCCAATACAATCAGAATGCAGCTCAAACCTTGGGCGAAAGCAGCCGGAATCTCCAAGCGGTTCTCCTACCACACCAGTCGCCATACGTTTGCCACCATGATGCTGACGCTCGGAGCGGACTTATATACTGTCTCGAAGCTGCTCGGCCATGCCGATGTGAAAATGACACAGGTGTATGCCAAGATTATCAATAAGAAAAAGGACGAGGCTGTGAATCTTGTAAACGGTTTGTTTCACTAATTGAAGGCATTCTGTGGTCCATGTCTAATTTACAAACATATATTTACGGCATTTCTCCGGTTGTAAATGCAACCGAAGTTAATGCTTCCATCACATATTATAAACTCAAAAAGGTAAATCGACATGAAAAGACCTGAAGACGGCCTTCTCTCTTTTTGGAGGGAGCCAACACCTGCAGCACTTCGCTGCGGACAAGGATGTGGCGAATGAACTTTTCGCCCTGCTTACCGAAGCAAAAACAGTTTATCTCCACGATGTTGTGTTGGGTGGTAAACAGTACCACCGCTATGTGGACGATTTCGTAAACGGACACCGGTACATAGACTGTGACCATGCGGCCTGCCGGAACTGCCACGAAATGAACATCCACATTGTCAAGGGGCTGCTGACCGAGTGCGCCAGTTCCGTCCAGCCCTGCTTTGCCGCACCGGATTTCACGTTTAATGAGTGCATGAAGTTGAAACGGATGTATGACACCTCGGAATCGTTGTCTCCGCTTGGTCCGCCCCGTATCAACCGACCTGCGGCTCTCTCTCTTTCTTTTGGTTGTAATTTTACCCCGGAACAGATGAAAAGTATAGTGGCTTGCGCCAATACTTATCATCTGTTCTGTGTTTCTGTACGCATTGAAGACATGGAGGCTCTCTTCGCCTGCAAGAAGGGCTTTTCCATCCGCGTGAACAATATCCGCCGTGTGGTAATCCTGTTCGATGCGCTTCTTGAAAACTCGTTCATCCAATCTCGGTGGCAGAATGTTCTCGGCAAGGGCGCATTCCTGCAGTCCAAGGACGGGACACGCTCCGTTTCGGTGTCAACCCTGTCTTCCGCGCTGTCATCCATCAAGAACAACATGACATCGGTCGCATACAGCATCCGAAAGGTCATTGATCGGCTGAAAGAATGACAGAAAGTGACAAGAAGCGAAGTATGTGAAAGGTAAAAGCATGAGAGTTACAATGACACGTGCATAGTATCATTCCCCAAATCACGGCATCTTCGTTTACAGGACATACCTTTGACCTCCGTTAGCGCGCTGCATAACGGAGGTTTCATCTCCATTGTCAAAAATCAAACTGTGTTATTATGCCGAATAGAATGACATTCATGGAGCGGATGAGCGGACGGCTCGCCGCCATCGAATCGGTACTGAAGAAATTGGAACCGGTCGAAAGTCTCTTGGAGCGTATTACGCTGCTGGAAAATACCATCTTCACGACCAAGAGAGTTTTCACATTTCAGGAAGCCTGCATGTATATCGGGGTTTCTGAAAGTATGCTGTACAAGCTCACATCGAGCAAGGAGATACCGCACTACAAACCGCGCGGTAAAATGGTTTATTTCGCCAAGGAGGAATTGGACGAATGGCTGTTGCAGAATTATGAACCTACCATGAACGAGGCAGTGCGCAGGGTGACGGAAGCCGCCGCCACAGAACCGTTCCTTAACAAGAGACGCTATGGAAAACGAAAGAAGGATTGACCGCACAACCAGCATGGGGATGGATGAACACCGCCTGTCGGACATCCTCCATGCCTCGCAAATCAAGGCGACGGACATTTATGAGACCCCTCCGCAAATCATCTGGATAGATAACTCAACGATTGCCACGCTCGGCAATTTCAGTGCATCGACTGGCAAGGCGAAATCGAAAAAGACGTTCAACGTCTCTGCGCTTGTCGCCGCATCATTGGCGGGGAAACAAGTATTGAACTACCGTGCACATCTGCCCGAAGGCAAACAGCGTATTCTGTACGTCGATACGGAACAGAGCCGTTTCCATTGCCGCTCGGTATTGGAGCGTATATTGCGGCTGGCCGGGTTGCCCACGACGACCGATCCGGAGAATCTCGATTTTTTCTGCCTGCGTGAATATTCGCCGTCGGTGCGTATCGAGGTCATCGACTATGCGCTGCGCCAACAGAAAGGCTACGGACTGGTCATCATCGACGGCATTCGCGACCTGATGCTCGACATCAATAATGCCGGTGAATCGGTGGAAGTCATCAACCGGATGATGGAATGGTCTTCGAGATACGACCTGCACATCCACTGTGTGCTTCATTTGAACAAAGGGGACAACAACGTGCGCGGACATATCGGAACGGAGATGAGCAACAAGGCGGAGACCGTGCTGGTCATCAGCAAGAGTAACGAGAATCCCGGCATCAGCGAAGTCCATGCGCTCCATATCCGGGAAAAAGAGTTCAAGCCGTTTGCATTTACCATCAATGAAACAGGACTGCCCGTCATTGCGGAAGTACACTCGTTTGGCGAGCCCCCGAAGCCCAAGGCAAGAACGGGGTTTACGGAACTGAGCATCGAACAGCACCGCGAAGCTCTCTCTGCCGCATTCGGGGAAAAGCCCATCCGGGGATTCGACAACCTGCTGCAGAGCCTGATGGTCTCCTACGAGGCAATCGGGTTCAAACGCGGCCGGAGTGTCATGATAAAACTGATGCAATACCTGATAGACAACCTCAAGCTCATCATCAAACGGGACAAGTTGTTCTATTACGACATGACGCCTACCGAGGCCATGCTTTTTGATGAAGAATGAAGTCGTGCGCGGGCTTATATCATTTAGTTTACTTTAGTATTTATATATATAGGGGAAAAACTAAACTAAACCTTTTTTTGAAATCAAGTGAAAGAAAAATAGATGACCATAGCAGAAGCAAAACAAGTACGCATCGTGGATTTTCTGGCACAGCTCGGCCACCATGCACAGCATATAAAATCGGAACAATACTGGTACTTCTCACCGTTACGGAACGAGCGTACCCCGTCGTTCAAGGTGAATGACCGAATCAATGAATGGTACGATTTCGGCGAGGCGACCGGCGGCGACCTGGTGGAACTGGCAAAATACATTTGCCGGACGGACTGCGTGAGCGAGGCACTGGCGTATATCGAGAGGCTTGTGAATGGCGCATCACTACCGAGAACCCGTATGCCGACCGCTCCACCCCGACCGGTGGAGGCTGAAATGAAAGACGTGATCGTGATTCCACTCCGCCATCACGCCCTGTTCTCTTACCTCCAATCCCGGCTTATCGACGCGGACATCGGCCGTATGTATTGCAAGGAGGTGCATTATGAACTGCGAGGCCGTCATTATTTCGCTCTCGCATTCGGCAATACCTCCGGTGGTTACGAGGTGCGCAACGCCTATTACAAGGGATGCCTGAACAACAAGGACATCTCATTGATAAGACATCTGACAGAAGAGACACAGGAAAATGTCTGTGTTTTCGAGGGCTTCATGGATTTCCTTTCCTATATGACACTGAAACTGGCAGGCGACCGAACGGTCTGTCTTGCCATGCCATGCGACTACCTCGTGATGAACTCGGTAAACAACTTGAAAAAGACGCTGGCACGTTTACAGGAATATTCGGTCATCCACTGTTATCTCGACAATGACCTTGCCGGGCAGAGAACCACAGAGACCATTGCCGGGATGTATGATGGACGTGTCAGCGATGAATCCTGCCACTATGCGGAATACAAAGACCTGAACGATTACCTGCGCGGAAAGAAACGCTGATATTCAGTGTTCTCCTTTGCCACCTAAAGCTCTCCACCACGAGAGCTTTTTTTATGCCCCGATTTCTCCATTTCCCTCCATAGAGACTGCAATATAGTACGATTTAATAGTTCGATTTTTGGAAATTACATAAATCTCATTAACGAAATAGATGTTTAATGCTCAATTATTTTATGGTTTTATATTTCGTGCGTTTCTTTGCAAAATCATACTAATACAAATTTTAATATTCATACTAAATACATGAACTCATATTTCATTTTTGCCATCGTCCTGACGGTTGCCTACATCATTTACTACGCCGTCATCATAGCGCATGACATCTACGGGAAAAAGGGGACGGACAAACCGAACGAGGAAGTTTTCGACCTCGGCGCACCGGAAGAGGAAGAGAGTGTGGCTGTCACGGAAAGCGAGACCGGCTTCAGTATCGGTAGCGAGAACTACGAGACGGAAAGTACGGCTACCTCTTCCGAAACATCCCTTGAGGATGTCAAGGACAAACCGGGAACGGCGCAGGAGAAACTGGAACGGCTGAAGGCCGAGGCGGAGGAACAGATGGAAGAGACCACGCCTTACCTGTCGGACGCACGCACGTCGGAGGAGATGTACAAGGCTATGATTTCCAAGGGACGGTTAGACAACCGACCGGAAATAAAGTGGAACCCAATTCAAGACCGGTTGTGAGATGTCGAAAGCTAAAAAGATTCTATGTGCGCTGTGCCTCCCGTTCCCCTACACGACTTTTGCCAAAAGCGGCAGCGTGAACTATAGCTGGGGAGCGGATGCGTTGGCCACGATGCACGACTTCGTGGTGACGATGATGCTCTATGTCCAGTATATCTGTTGCGCTATCGCCGGAGTTTACGTCATCGTGTCCGTCTGTCAGATATACATCAAGATGAACACGGGCGAGGACGGCATCACCAAGTCGATAATGACGCTTGTAGGTGCGTGCCTGTTCCTGATCGGGGCATTCTATGTTTTCCCGGTTTTCTTCGGCTACCGCATATAACCTTACTTGTATCAGGTCGCAGACAAATAAAGTATTCACTAAAAAAGTAAACGTATGTTTCAGAAAACCAAACAACTGTGCCGCAAGGCATTCGGATTCGTCAACGGAATCCCTACCAAAGTAATGATGTTCTCCTTCATGCTGCTGTCCGGCATGGTGGCGAAAGCGCAGAACTCCGCAGGCGACTATTCCGCCGGTACGAGCGCATTATCCACTGTCGCGGAGGAGATTGCCAAGTATGTGCCTATTATGGTGAAATTGTGCTACGCCATTGCCGGCGTTGTGGCCATCGTGGGTGCAATCTCGGTATATATCGCCATGAACAACGAGGAGCAGGACGTCAAGAAGAAGATCATGATGGTCGTGGGAGCCTGTATCTTCCTCATTGCGGCGGCCAAGGCGTTGCCTCTGTTCTTCGGTATTGCCGCTTAAACATCAAGGATAAGTATGAAAGGCAAGGACGAACGCTATCCGGACTACCCGCTGTTCAAGGGACTGCAACGGCCTCTTGAGTTTTTGGGCATCCAAGGCCGGTATATATATTGGGCGGCGGTGACGACGTGCGGAGCCATTGTCGGCTTTGTCGCCGCCTACTGCCTGCTCGGTTTCATTGCCGGGCTTGTCGTGCTGGCAGCCGTCGTATCGGCCGGTATCGTGCTCATCCTCCTCAAACAGCGGAAAGGACTGCATAGCAAGAAGGTCGTTCCGGGTGTGTATGTGTATGCCCACTCGCGCAAGATCTGACGAAAGAAAAACCATCACGGCAATGTGCATGGCTTTATTGATTGTTGAACGCGGGCGGGTTTGTCTTGAAGCAAGGCGAACCTGCCCCTATTTAATTACACGTATATCGAAATGACCCTATACATCATTTTATGTTTTGTCGCTTTGTGCGCGGGTATGGCCTTGTCGGTCTATGCGTTCGGTACGGGCGGCAAGCGCAAGCGAATCTTTCAGGACATCTATTTCTCGGCGGAGGAAACGGACGGTGTGGGTGTGCTGTACACCAAGACCGGCGAATATTCCGCCGTACTTAAGATAGAGAATCCGGTACAGAAATATTCGGCGGACATTGACAGTTACTACGACTTCACACACTTGTTCACCGCCCTTGCGCAGACGTTGGGCGAAGGGTACGCCATCCACAAGCAGGACATCTTCGTCAGGAAACAGTTTGCGAGCGAACCGACTGACGGTCAGGAGTTCCTGTCTTCATCCTATTTTCGTTATTTCAAGGGACGTCCTTACACGGACAGCCTTTGCTACCTGACCATCACGCAAGAGGCGAAGAAAAGCCGTCTGTTCTCGTTCGATAGCAAAAAGTGGCGCGACTTCCTTGTGAAAATCCGTAAAGTACACGACCAGTTACGTGACGGCGGCGTACAGGCCAGATTCCTGAACAAAGCCGAAGCGAGCGAGTACGTCGATCGTTACTTCGCCATGAACTTCAAAGACCGCACCGTGTCGATGACGAACTTCAAGGCGGACGATGAAACCGTGTCGATGGGCGACAAACGCTGCAAGGTGTACAGCCTTGTGGACGTGGACTGTGCCGCACTGCCCTCACAGATACGTCCGTACACGAATATCGAGGTCAACAACACGGAAATGCCCGTCGATTTGGTGTCGGTGGTGGACAGCATCCCGAACGCCGAGACGGTGGTCTATAACCAAATCATCTTCCTGCCCAACCAGAAGCGTGAGCTGTCGCTGCTCGACAAAAAGAAGAACCGCCACGCGAGCATTCCCAATCCGAACAACCAGATGGCGGTCGAGGACATCAAGCGTGTGCAGGAAGTCATCGCCCGTGAGAGCAAGCAACTGGTATATACACACTTCAACATGGTGGTGGCCGTGTCTGCCGGTGCAGACCTGCAAAAGTGTACGAACCACTTGGAAAACGCTTTCGGGCGTATGGGTATCCATATCAGCAAGCGGGCATACAACCAACTGGAACTGTTCGTCGGTTCGTTTCCGGGCAACTGCTACACGCTCAATGAGGAATACGACCGTTTCCTGACCCTTTCCGATGCGGCGATGTGCCTGATGTACAAGGAGCGTGTGCTGCACAGCGAGGAAACGCCGCTGAAGATTTACTACACCGACCGTCAGGGCGTGCCGGTGGCTATCGACATCACGGGAAAAGAGGGAAAGAATAAACTGACTGATAATTCCAATTTTTTCTGTTTGGGGCCTTCGGGCAGCGGCAAGAGTTTTCATATGAACTCGGTCGTGCGCCAGCTCCATGAGCAGGGAACGGATGTGGTGATGGTCGATACGGGGAACTCATACGAGGGACTGTGCGAGTATCTGGGCGGCAAGTATATCTCCTATACCGAGGAACGGCCTATTACGATGAATCCGTTTCGCATCAACCGGGAGGAATACAATATCGAGAAGATAGACTTCCTCAAGAACCTTATCCTGATGATTTGGAAAGGGTCGGACAGCCAGATTCCCGAAATCGAGTTCCGCATTGTCGAGCAGATAATCATAGACTACTATGATGCCTATTTCAACGGATTTACAAGATACACCGACGAGCAACGGGAGGTACTGCTGAAAAACCTGTTTGCGGCGGCCAGCCGAAAGAACCCAAACAAACCACCCAGAGAGGTGGATGAGATGGTGCGCAAACAGATAGAGGTGCTTGAGGCACGGCGGGCGGCTCTCAAAGTGTCGGAACTGAACTTCAACTCATTCTTTGACTACTCATTCGACCGTCTGGAGCAGATCTGCACCGAAAATGACATCACGACAATCAGCTACTCGACCTATTCGACCATGCTGCAGCCGTTCTACAAGGGAGGCGCATATGAGAAGATTCTCAATGAGAATGTGGATTCGGCACTGTTTGACGAGACATTCATCGTCTTTGAAGTGGATGCAATCAAGGAAAACAAGAAACTGTTTCCCATTGTCACACTGATTATCATGGACGTGTTCCTGCAGAAAATGCGCATCAAGAAGACCCGTAAAGTCCTTGTCATCGAAGAGGCGTGGAAGGCCATTGCCAGCCCGCTCATGGCGGAATACATCAAGTTCATGTACAAGACCGCCCGTAAGTTTTGGGCTTCTGTCGGCGTGGTGACGCAGGAGATACAGGACATCATCGGCAGCGAAATCGTGAAGGAGGCCATCATCAACAACTCGGACGTGGTGATGCTGCTTGACCAGAGCAAGTTCAAGGAACGCTTTGACGAAATCCGAAAGATTCTTGGTCTGACCGAGGTGGATTGCAAGAAGATATTTACCATCAACCGCTTGGAGAACAAGGATGGGCGCAGCTTCTTCCGCGAAGTGTTTATCCGTCGGGGGACGACCAGCGGCGTGTACGGCGTGGAAGAGCCGCACGAGTGCTACATGACCTACACGACCGAACGGGCGGAAAAGGAGGCACTGAAGCTTTACAAGAAGGAACTTCGGTGCAGCCATCAGGAAGCTATCGAGGCATATTGCCGGGACTGGGATGCCAGCGGTATCGGGAAGGCCCTGCCTTTTGCACAAAAAGTAAACGAGACGGGGCGTGTGCTCAACCTCCGTCCCGTGCATGAATCCAAATAAACATTGCAGCCATGAAACGACTACTCCTTATCCTGACCATCGCCTCGGTCACACTCTGCCAGACGGTTCACGCCCAGTATTACAGCGTGAACTACGACACCCGTACCGTTGCGGCGATGGTGGCTGCCTTCGGTACGGAAGCGGTCGCCGAAGGGTACTACCGGGAGCAGGTCGATGACGTCCTCAAGCACTACACGGCAGCGGAGGTCGCTACCGCCGGGATATTCGCGGCCAAGTTCTTGGAGCATAAAGCCCTGAGCGACCTCGGCATCTGGAACAGCCGTACGGAAAACTACTACTACCGGCGCATCTACCGGATGGTGGCGGAGAAAATCATGCCCAAGATATGGGTGGTGGCGAAGCAGATGCTCCATTCGCCGCAAACGGCTATCTATTGGGGCAGTTACCTGATGAAAGTCTGCGATGATACCAAAAGTCTGTGTATGCAGTTCGAGAGCGTGGTGACCAACAGCACGCTGACCTTTTCGGACATCGCCTTTCTCGAAATCAATCCGGAAATTGCCCCCTTGCTGAAACTCTCCGAAACGGGAAACATCGACTGGCAGCGGATGATGGACAACTTCGCCCGCATACCGGGCAACTTCACCCACGAGAACCTGAAAAGCGACCTCGACAACCTTTATAACACGGGGGTCGGCCTTGCAACGGCAGGCATTGCCAATCTTGGTGACGCCCTGTTGCAAAGCAGCTCGTTCCATGACCTGCTGGGTGGAAAGGTTGAAGAAATCGGCAACCTGTATGAACACTACGGGAGTCTATTCGAGCAGGCGGAACATGACATCAGCGGCTTGCTGATTGACATGGTGGGTGGTCCGGACAACGTGGCCGGTCTGTTCAACTTCAGCAACTACAACCTCACGGCATGGATGACCGACTACCTGGACGAAGCGATGGGGAACTATTACACGCAGCGGTGGTACATTGCCCGGCGTGACCAAGGGAGCGTATCGCTGTGCGACTACTATCCTCCGACGGACGACAACAGCATCCTGAACGGGGGCGCATGGGTGCGGTTCAACACGAGCGACCCGAATTTCTATCCTGATGCCTCGCAACGGGAACAGGTACTTGCCAACTCGGAAGGATATGCCGGTTGGTCAAGAAACCGCGTGCAGCAGTTGAACAACCAGAACGACGGGTTCAGCTACAGCATCAACTATTGGATGAGTGCCTATATCATCAGCAAGAAAAACAAGCAGACCAAAAAGGCATACGCATACGAAATCCATGTGAGCAAAAACTGGAACAAAGAAGAGGTCGTCTATGAGGAAGTCTTCGATTCCTACTCGATGGACTTGAACACGTTTCGGGCGCAACTGAATGTCCGGCTTGCGGAGTTCAACGAGAACGAGGACGGCTACACCTATTATATATCTTCCGGTGCGCGGAACTATTACCAAGCAACGGACGCAGCCAAATTGAAGGGATGCGAGAGCGTGACCATCAGCGTGACCTGTTCCGACGGGGTTACGCTCGGACAAGGCTCGACACAGTACAAGTGCCGCAAGTGCGGCAGCTCGTTGAATGCCCACACCAAGGAGTGCGCCATGCAGACCTCGGTGACGGAAAACGACCTCGACCTTTCGGAACTGGACGCGCTATTGAACGAGGCGAACAGCCAAGCGGCCAATATTGAAGCGCAAATCGGGGCATTGGAAAACGAGAACGCTGTCCTGCTGAAGAAAATCAGTACGGCGAGCATTGAGGATGCGGCGAATTACCGGCAGCAGTACAACGCGAACAAGACACGGATAGACCGTCTGAAAGGAGAACTCGCGGAATGGAAGAAGAAACAGTCCGACTATGCCCAAGCAAAGTCGGATGCCGCAGACGACAACAGCGTGGCGACGGATGACTATTACCGCATCCCTGCCATCATGCAGGACTGCAAGGCGGCATACGGTCTTACTTGGCAGGACGGCGGAGCATGGAACGGCTACTCGTATGTACGCAAGGCGACCATGCCGAATATCAACGGTATCATCACATTCAGGGCTACGGTCTCCATTGCCCGCAAGCCGAAATATTTTCTCGGCATAAAAATACACCGTACCATTATCCAAATCAAGTGGGAACTCACTTCGGAATATACGGACACACACGTCGCTGACGTGCTGACCCTTGATCCGGGACTTTCGGATGCGGAAAAGGCTAAACTGGTAAACGACCGGATAGCCGAAATCGCCCGTGAACATCCGTCCTGTAAAATCACGACGGAATACGCCCGCAGCGCACCGACGGAAGAAACGCCATCAGGCGACGTGTACCATCTGCTGTGGTCAAGCGACCGCCTTGAGATAGCGCGAGAGGTGGACAGCAGAATCACCAAGATATATGCCGACTTGGTATCGCTGGAAAAGATGATGCACTACAAGCGGAGCATCCTTGACGTGATGAAGGATGTGCAGCCCGGACTGGACACGGACGAAGGCCGTAGGCTGACACTCGTGGAGGAATGCCATGACCGCTGGGTGGAGAATGCACGGACGCTTCGGAGCGGCAACAGCAGGAATAGCAGAAAGGAGGTACGGCCATGAAACGTACCATACAGATTGCCGTCGTGCTGTTCGCCCTGCTGCCCGGTATCGCCAAGGCGCAGTGGACTTTCGATATAGTCTCCGTCGAAGCCTACATCAACGACCACAAGAAGCAGCGCAGCCTGCTGTTGGCTCGTAGCACCTTGGAGCACAGCAACAAGCTGTTGCACGAGTACAGCTGTAAAGAAATTGGGGACTATAAAGAGTTGAATATTGACCTTGACAAATACACCCGTGCGTTCGATGCCATCGACGTCATGTACCAGTCGTTGCGCACGGTGTTGAACGTCAAGAATACCTATACATCGGTCAGCGACCGTATCGGCGACTATAAATCGTTGTTGGAGGATTTCAATGCGAAGATCTTGAAACGTGGACGCATCGAATCCGCAGATACCCTGATTATCTCCATCAATGCGAGGGGGCTGAGGGCGATTGCCCGTGAGGGGGAACAGCTCTACAAGTCCGTGAGCGACCTCGTGCTGTATGCCACCGGAGCGGCAGCCTGCTCGACCTCCGACCTGCTGATGGTGTTGGAGGCCATCAACCGCTCATTGGACAACATCGAGCGGCATCTGAACCGGGCCTATTTCGAGACATGGCGGTACATTCAAGTGCGCATCGGCTATTGGAAAGCAAAGGTATATCGCTCCCGCACCATGCGGGAGATTCTCGATGACGCCTTCGGGCGTTGGCGCGGAGCCGGAAGACTGGATTATTAACGACAAAAAGAGAAGAATATGAACAGAAAACTATTACTCATGGCAGTGGCGGTCACCGTAACGACAGCCGTACACGCACAGTATGTAACGTACAACCATGATTCGCCGAAGCAGAATCAGGTAACGGTCATGGAAACCGGTACGGGCGCACTCTCGCCCGACCTCTATTATTCCGTGCTGCACAACAAATACAAGAAGTCGGCGGCGGCCAAAAACAAGCTCTCGTTCCGCACACTTGCCGGTATCAATCTCTACAACCAGGTGGACGAAGCGGAAGCCATTGATTCGGCTTTGGTCAAGCGGGCGAAGGTCGAGGCGTTGAACGTTGCCGACCGGCAGGCGGACATCGCGTGGCTTGCCGAGGGCGATAAGGTCAGCAGACAGATGGACCGGTTCCGGCGCAACATCGACCGTATTCTCCTGTCCGGCGGTACTCCGGCCGACAAGGAACGGTGGACGGAATACTACCACGTCTATCAGTGCGCCATCAACGCCACGAAAGACGCCTATATGCCAAACGCCCAGCGAAAGAAGGAGTATCTGCGCATCTACGAGGATGTGGCACGGCAGAACGAGATTTTAGTGAGCTACCTCGCCAAGCGTCAGAACGCAACGGCAACAAGCACACTGCTGAACGCAACGGACAACCGTACCCTGCATAAGGGCGGCATTGTCCGCAATGCCATGAGCCGGTGGCAGGAATCACGCCTTGCGGTGCGTGGCTCGCAATCGGGCGGCAACGGAAACGGCGAAGATGACAACGAGAGTGTAAACAGAGGGAAATAAAAAGACAGGGCTATGGCAAACGGAGATATACTTTCGGATTTCGGCATCAACCTGTTGGAGGAGGAAATAGATGATGTCATCTTTCAGACCAACGAGTTTCTGACGGACGCGACTTTTACCGGTGCGCAGGGTCCTTTTTGGTGGATATTGCAGATGTGCATGGCACTCGCGGCACTGTTCTCCATCGTCATGGCGGCAGGTATCGCCTACAAGATGATGGTAAAGCACGAGCCGTTGGACGTTATGAAGCTGTTTAGGCCGCTTGCCGTGTCGATTATCATCTGCTGGTGGTATCCGCCTGCGGACACGGGTATGGCGGGGAGCCGGAACAACTGGTGTTTTCTGGACTTTCTGTCCTACATCCCGAATTGCATCGGGTCGTACACCCATGACCTGTACGAAGCTGAAGCTTCACAGATATCGGACAGGTTCGAGGAAGTTCAACAGCTCATCCATGTGCGTGACACGATGTACACGAACCTGCAGGCGCAGGCGGATGTCGCCCACACGGGCACATCCGATCCCAACCTGATAGAGGCGACAATGGAGCAGACCGGCGTGGACGAAGTGACGAGCATGGAAAAGGATGCGGCGAAGTTGTGGTTCACGTCTTTGACGGCAGGAGTCATCGTGGGGATAGACAAAATCATCATGTTGATTGCTCTCGTGGTGTTCCGAATCGGTTGGTGGGCAACGATTTACTGCCAACAAATCCTGTTGGGAATGCTGACGATTTTCGGACCGATACAGTGGGCGTTCAGCATCCTGCCGAAATGGGAAGGTGCTTGGGCGAAGTGGCTGACACGCTATCTGACGGTGCATTTCTACGGGGCGATGCTCTACTTCGTGGGCTTCTATGTGCTGCTGCTCTTTGACATTGTATTGTGCATCCAAATCGAGAACCTGACGGCGATAACCGCCAGCGAGCAGACGATGGCTGCCTACCTGCAAAACTCGTTCTTCTCGGCAGGCTACCTGATGGCGGCTTCGATTGTAGCCCTCAAGTGCCTGAACCTTGTTCCGGACTTGGCGGCATGGATGATACCGGAGGGCGACACGGCATTCTCTACCCGAAACTTCGGCGAGGGCGTGGCACAGCAGGCGAAGATGACGGCAACCGGAGGGTTGGGCGGCATCATGAGATAATCCGCAAAAGATAATATAAACCCAATAAAAATCATAACAACATGAAATTGCAAGAGAAAATCAAAAGTTGGTGCAAGGATGAGAAATTCATGTCCTTTGCACAGGAACGAGCGAGAAAAGAGGTTTGCGAGGTGACGGAAAACCACCGCATCGACCCGCAGTATGAAGAACTGGACGAAGCCTTCGAGTACGACGACCGGTACATCGCCCCCTTGGTGACGTACCTGACGTACAAGCTGCGTCTTGCCCTGCTGCAGCGGAACGCAGGTAAGCGCAAAAGAGGAATCTGGTGGGTGCTTGTCCACGTGGAGATGCAGGGCTATTACGTGGAGATATTCTCGGCGGAGTTCGAGAATCTTTTGACGGAACTTCGGGATGCGGTCATACCCATGCTGCACACGGAATATGTACAGATGTTGAACGGTAAAAGGGAATAACCGATGGTCATCAAGAATTTGGAAAACAAAATAAGACTGGTGGGCATCATCTGTACCGCTTTTCTCGTGGGATGTGTCATCATCAGCTTGTCAAGTATCTGGACAGCCCGGACGATGGTCTCGGATGCGCAGAAGAAGGTGTATGTGCTGGACGGCAACGTGCCTATCCTCGTGAACCGCACGACAATGGACGAAACGCTTGACATGGAAGCTAAAAGCCATGTGGAAATGTTCCACCATTATTTTTTCACGTTACCGCCAGATGACAAATACATCCGCTATACGATGGAAAAAGCGATGTATCTGGTGGATGAGACGGGGTTGGCACAATACAACACGCTCAAGGAAAAGGGTTTCTACTCCAACATTTTGGGTACGAGTTCGGTGTTCTCCATCTATTGTGACAGCGTGGCTTTCAACAAGGAGAAGATGGAGTTCACTTACTACGGACGGCAACGCATTGAGCGGCGGAGCAACATCCTCATGCGGGAACTGGTCACGGCGGGGCAACTTAAGCGTGTGCCCCGAACAGAAAACAACCCGCACGGATTGCTTATCGTGAACTGGCGAACCCTGCTGAACAAGGACATCGAACAGAAAACGAAGATCAACTACTAAACAACGGAGTTTATGAATATCAAGGGATTCAGGCGGATGCTCTTCGGTGAAAAGATGCCGGACAAGAACGATCCGAAATACAAAGACCGTTACGAGCGGGAGGTGTCCGCCGGACGAAAGTTCGCCCAAGCGACACGCATTGACAAGGCTGCCGCCAAGGTGCAGGGATTCGCCAACGCACACCGGATACTTTTTCTGGTCATCGTCTTTGGTTTCGCTATCGGAGGGTTCACTTGGAACATCTATCGCATTACAATGGCATACCGCAACAGCCGGCCGACACGCACGGCGACGGAAATGCAGGATTCGGTGCTACGGGAAAGACACAAGAGGCTGCAAGGGGGTGAAATAAGGGAAAATCGGAACGAGAACAAGAAATATGAACCGCAATAAAGGAGTGCTTATGAATACACGATTTGAAAAATCAGTCCGCTCGTCGGACGAATGGTACACCCCGAAGGAGGTGTTGAAAGCGTTAGGCAGGTTCGACCTTGACCCTTGCGCCCCTATCCGTCCGTTGTGGCCGACCGCCGAAGTCATGTATGACCGGAACATGGACGGATTGTCCCTGAAATGGGAAGGGCGTGTATGGCTCAATCCTCCGTACTCGCGTCCCCTTATCGAACAGTTTGTCCGAAAGCTGGCGGAACACGGCAACGGCATCGCGCTGTTGTTCAACCGTTGCGATTCCAAAATGTTTCAGGACGTCATTTTCGAGAAAGCGACGGGCATGAAATTCCTGCGCCACCGCATCCGGTTTTACCGCCCGGACGGAACACGCGGCGATTCTCCCGGTTGCGGCAGCATCCTGATCGCATTCGGAGTGGAAAACGCAGAAGTGCTGAAAAACTGCAGCATTGAAGGCAAGTATGTACAACTCAATTAAAAGATGTATGATGAAGATATTTGATAAAATCAATTTCAGGGAGCCGAAGTATATGCTTCCGGCTGTCCTGTATATCCCGCTTCTGGTTGCATCGTACTTCATCTTCGACCTGTTTCATACCGAAACGGCGGAGATTCCGGACAAGACGCTGCAGACAACGGAGTTTTTGAACCCCGATTTGCCGGATGCCCGGCTTAAAGGCGGTGACGGCATAGGCAGCAAGTACGAGAACATGGCCAAATCATGGGGTAAGATACAGGATTACTCCGCAGTGGATAACATAGAACGAGATGAACCCGATGACAACAAGGAAGAATATGAATCGCAATACACGGTGGACGACATCGCCTTGCTCGATGAGCAACAGCAGGAAAAGGCTGCGGCAGCGCAAATTGCCGATGCCAAGACACGCGAGCAAGAAGCTCTCGCGGAACTGGAGAAAGCCCTTGCCGAAGCAAGGTTGAGAGGACGCAATGAGGTATTACCGGCGACCGATACGGACAGTACCGCATCGGCGCAACCCCCGACGGCAACCATAGAGGTCAAGGGAAAAATAGAGGAAGAGAGCCGTTCGGTAAAAGCCCCGTCAGAGAACGAACCGCCCAGCGAAGTGGTACGCAAGGTAAAGACGGCTTCGGATTACTTCAATACGCTTGCGGTCAATGCCCGTGAACCGAAACTGATAAAGGCCATTATCGACGAGGACATCAAGGCGGTGGACGGCTCGCGTGTGCGGTTGCGTCTGCTCGACGACGTGGAGATCAACGAGTGCGTGGTCAAACGAGGGTCGTATCTGTATGCCACCATGAGCGGCTTCTCGTCGGGGCGTGTGAAGGGGAACATCACCAGCATTCTCATCGAGGACGAACTGGTGAAGGTCAGCCTGTCCCTTTACGACACGGACGGCATGGAAGGGCTTTATGTACCGAACAGCCAGTTCCGGGAAACGAGCAAGGATGTGGCAAGCGGTGCGGTGTCGGGGAATCTGAACATGAATACCGGCAGTTACGGCAACAGTCTCTCGCAATGGGGAATGCAAGCCGCTACGAATGCCTACCAGAAAACGAGCAATGCCATCGGCAAAGCTATCAAAAAAAATAAGGTAAAGCTGAAATACGGCACTTTCGTCTATCTGGTGAACGGACGTGAGAAACAGTAAAAACGGAAGCCATGATAGAGATTGACAACATATATAATATGGACTGTATCGAGGGTATGAAGCTCATGGCGAACGGCAGTGTCGATGCCGTGATAGCGGATTTGCCTTACGGCGTGTTGAACCGTAGCAACAAGGCGGCACACTGGGACAGGCAGATACCGCTCGAAGCGTTGTGGAAACAGTACCGCAGGATCACCAAGCCGGGAAGCCCCGTTATCCTCTTTGCGCAGGGCATTTTCTCGGCGCAACTCATGCTCTCGCAACCCCGGATGTGGCGGTATAACCTCGTGTGGCGGAAAGACCGGGTAACGGGTCACCTGAATGCCAACCGGATGCCGCTACGCCAGCATGAGGACATCATCGTGTTCTACGACCGTCAGCCGGTATATCATCCTCAAATGACGCCGTGTCCACCGGAACGGAGGAATCATGGACGCCGCAAGACGGACGGTTTCACGAACCGCTGTTACGGTGAAATGAAACTGGCTCCGGTGCGTGTTGCCGAAGACAAGTACCCGACCTCTGTCATTTCCATACCCAAGGAACACAAGACAGGAGCATTCTATCATCCGACACAGAAGCCGGTAGCCTTGATAGAGTACCTGATACGTACCTATACCAACGAGGGCGATGTGGTGCTGGACAACTGCATCGGTTCGGGTACGACCGCCATTGCCGCCATCCGCACGGGGCGGCATTACATCGGATTCGAGATTGAACCGACGTATTGCGAAATTGTCGGACGACGGATTCGGGAGGAACTGGAACGTGGTCATGGATTAAAGAAAGCGAAATAAGGGAAATAAAGAAATAAACAATATCAACAGAAACGATATGAACAAGAAAATAATTGTAACTGCATTTCTTCTGGCGGCAGGACTTTTTGCCACACGGAACGCACAGGCTCAGCGTACATACGAAGAGATGGAACGGCTGACTGTCAATGAACAGGTAACGACCGTCATCACAGCCACGGAACCGGTCCGCTTCGTGGATATTTCCACAGACAAGGTGGCGGGCGACCAACCCATTGAGAACATCATCCGGTTGAAGCCCAAAGAGACGGGACACGAGGACGGTGAAGTGCTGGCCATCGTCACCATCGTAACGGAACGCTATCGCACGCAGTATGCACTCATCTACACCACGCGGATAAGCGAGGCGGTGGCAGACAAGGAAATTCAGCTACAGGAACGGGATGCCTACAACAATCCTACGGTCTCGATGTCCACAGCCGACATGGTGCGTTTTGCAAGACGGGTGTGGAACTCGCCCGCGAAAATCCGCAACGTGGCGACCAAGGCGCACCGAATGGTAATGCGCCTGAACAATATTTACTCGGTGGGCGACTATTTCTTCATCGACTTTTCCATCGAGAACAAAACGAACATCCGTTTCGACATCGACGAGATACGGGTGAAACTGTCGGACAAGAAACTTTCGAAGGCAACCAACGCGCAGACCATCGAGCTGACGCCTGCCCTGGTATTGGAACACGGCAAGACGTTCAAGCACGGCTACCGGAACGTGATTGTCGTGAAAAAGATGACCTTTCCGAACGACAAGCTGCTGACCATCGAAATGACGGAACAACAAATCAGCGGGCGCAATATCAGCCTGAACATTGACTACGAGGATGTGCTGTCGGCCGATTCATTTAACACCGCTTTATTGGAGGAGGAATGACGATGAAAAAGACGATAATACTGATGCTTGCCTGCATGTGCGTCTTCATGAATGCAAGTGCGCAGCGTAACAGCGGCCGCCTCTCGCTTGGAGTGGGATTGCTGTATGAGAACGGCATGGACGTAACGCTTGCTTACGAACATGAAATGAACTACCGCCATGCGTGGGAGTTTTTCGCCAACGGCTATCTGAAATGGACGGAATGTAAATCTTGCGGTCATATTTGTCCGGAATCCTTCTGGCGCAACTATCGCACTTACGGTTTCGGTGTGGCGTACAAACCTTGTGTGGTGCGTGGACGCAACCATTACGGCAACTTGCGTATCGGAGCTTCGGCAGGGAGCGACACGAACAAGTTTCTTGCCGGAATCCATGTGGGTTACGAGCACAATTATGTGCTGCGGTCGGGATGCACACTGTTCTGGCAGGTAAAGAGTGACATGATGATAAAAGGGGCGGATTTGCTGCGGACAGGTATCGTGCTGGGGGTGAAACTGCCGATAAAATAAAGGAAAAACAAAAAACGAAAATAACATGATACGAAAGATTCAATGGTTTGCAATGGCAGTGACGGCGGTATTGTGCGCTGCCTGTGACGCCCATATCGACGTACCTGATACGGCGGTACGTCCGGGACATATTCTCTGCGAGGACGGTACGGCTTTATCCTACGTACAGTATGAACAGTCGGGAAAACGGGCAATAGCGGTTGTCTTCGATACCGAACACCGTGAAGGTACGGAAGGGAACGGCTATGCGGTTTACCTGTGGGACATTGCTCCGGCAGCTTTTGCCGACAGCCTCGGTGTCGCACAAGGGACGTCGGCCGACATCGAGGCTTTGGACGGGAACATGAACACCTTTGCGCTGTACGACACACGGGAGACGGCTTCGCCTATGGCGGAAGCGGTCTTTGACCTGTGGCGGTACGGACAGAGTGCCTATATCCCGTCGGTGGCACAGATGCGGCTGCTGTATGCCGTCCGGGAAACCGTCAATCCTGTCATCGAACGGTGTGGCGGCCATCCGCTGCCGTTGGATGAAAACGACTGCTGGTACTGGACATCGACGGAGGTAACCGGACAGGAAACGGCGAAAGCGTGGCTTTACTCGACAGGAAGCGGTGCGATGCAGGAGACCCCGAAGACACAGGCGCACAAGGTGCGGCCGATTATCACACTGAACAGGTAGGAACGAAAAGAGGGAAAGGACAAAGACAATGGAAGAAAGCAAGGAACTACAAGGATTTTACAAAATATTCCGTGCGGTCATCTATATCTCCGTGCTGATGGAGTTCTTCGAGTATGCCATAGACCTTGCCATGCTCGACCACTGGGGCGGCATATTGATTGATATACACGGGCGCATCAAGCGATGGATGATCTATAACGACGGCAACCTCGTGTATAGTAAGATAGCGACCTTCCTACTCATCTGCATCACTTGTATCGGCACACGCAACAAAAAACACTTGGAGTTTGACGCACGCAGGCAAGTGTTATATCCACTTATCTGCGGATTGTTCTTGATTGTGTTCTCCGTGTGGCTGTACCATCATACGATGGAAACGAGGCTCTACACCCTGCCGCTGAACATCATCTTCTATATGGCGGCTACGCTGGTCGGTGTGATATTGGTGCATATCGCATTGGATAACATCTCGAAGTTCATCAAGGAGGGACTGGGTAAAGACCGGTTTAACTTCGAGAATGAAAGTTTCGAGCAGAGCGAAGAGAAGGATGAGAACCAGTATAGCGTGAATATACCGATGCGGTACTATTACAAAGGTAAATTTCGCAAGGGATGGGTGTCGATAAGCAACTGTTTCAGAGGAACATGGGTGGTTGGAACTCCAGGTAGCGGTAAGACGTTCAGTATCATAGAACCGTTCATCCGCCAACATAGTGCCAAGGGCTTCGCGATGGTGGTCTATGACTACAAATTTCCGACACTTGCCACTAAACTTTACTATCATTACAAGAAAAACCAGAAGCTCGGCAAAGTGCCAAAAGGATGCAAGTTCAACATCATCAACTTCGTGGATGTGGAGTACAGCAAACGGGTGAACCCCATTCAGGCAAAGTACATCAATAATCTTGCGGCGGCGAGCGAAACGGCGGAAACCCTGTTGGAATCCCTGCAGAAAGGCAAGAAAGAGGGAGGCGGAGGCAGTGACCAGTTCTTTCAGACTTCTGCCGTGAACTTTCTTGCCGCCTGTATCTACTTTTTCGTGAACTACGAGCGGGAACCCTACGATGCAAACGGAAAGAAACTGTATGCGGAGAAACGGCAAGATCCGCAGACGAAGTTCTGGAAGCCGACGGGTGTCGTTCGTGACCGTGAGGGTGGCAGCATCGTGGAACCTGCCTATTGGCTTGGAAAATACTCGGATATGCCGCATATCCTTTCATTTCTCAATGAGAGCTACCAGACTATTTTTGAGGTACTTGAGACGGACAACGAGGTCGCGCCGTTGCTCGGCCCGTTCCAAACGGCCTTCAAAAACAAGGCGATGGAACAGTTGGAAGGTATGATAGGTACGCTGCGTGTCTATACCAGCCGTTTGGCTACAAAGGAATCTTACTGGATATTCCACAAGGATGGGGACGATTTCGACCTGAAAGTTAGTGACCCCAAGTCACCCAGTTATCTGCTGATAGCCAACGATCCGGAAATGGAAAGTATCATCGGAGCGTTGAACGCTCTGATATTGAACCGTCTCGTTACCCGTGTGAACACCGGGCAGGGGAAAAATATTCCGGTCAGCATCATCGTGGATGAGCTACCGACACTGTATTTCCACAAGATAGACCGACTGATAGGTACGGCGAGAAGCAACAAGGTAAGCGTAACGCTGGGTTTTCAGGAGTTGCCGCAGTTGGAGGCTGACTACGGAAAAGTGGGAATGCAAAAAATCATCACGACAGTGGGCAACGTGGTAAGCGGTTCAGCTCGCGCAAAAGAGACACTGGAATGGTTGTCGAATGACATTTTCGGCAAGGTGGTACAGGTCAAAAAGGGCGTGACGATCGACCGGGACAAAACGAGTATCAATCTCAATGAGAACATGGACAGTCTTGTACCCGCCTCGAAAATTTCGGATATGGCGACGGGATGGATTTGCGGACAGACGGCACGTGATTTCGTGAAGACGAAAACCGGTACGGGAGGCTCGATGAACATTCAGGAGTCGGAAGAGTTCAAGACTACAAAGTTCTTCTGCAAGACGGATTTCGATATGAGGGAGATAAAAGCGGAGGAAGCGGCCTATGTACCGCTACCGAAGTTCTACACTTTCAAGTCGAGGGAGGAACGGGAACGCATCTTGTATAAAAATTTCATACAAGTCGGACAGGATGTAAAAGACATGATAGCGGATGTACTGAACAAGCGTGGGGCGAAATAAATCAAAATCCCTGCAATAATTTACGTGGTTATTGCAGGGATTTTTGTATTCCATTCAGCTACCCGAAATCTTGCGGACATAAATGAATCATCTGACAGTTTCCGATTTGGAATCGTTTTCCGACAGCAGATTTTGTAATTTGTCGATGTCCGGTAGAGTCTTGCGCAAATTTTCCGGCATTTCTTGGGCTGTGCGGTATGTCGCCACGCCCATAGGCTTATCATAGTCGCGCACCATGATTTCGACAAATTGGCGGTTGGCATCCTGACATAGGACAATACCGATTGAAGGGTTCTCGTGCGGTTTCTTGTCGGTCATATCATATACAGTCAGATAACCGCTAAGCTGTCCGAGATAATTCGGGCGGAACTTGCCCCGTTTCAATTCCACGATTACGCTGGCATTCAGTTCTCTGTTGAAGAATACAAGGTCAGCAAACATTTCCTCTCCGGCAACTATCAGGCGATGCTGACTGTCGATAAAAGTGAAGTCGTTTCCAAAACGGAGAATGAACTGCTTGATATTGGTTACGATTTGGTTTTCGATGACCTTTTCGTTCCAGTCCTGTTCGCGTTCTCCCACATTCTCCAGATTAACCATTTCGAGCATATACTCATCCTTGAACGCCAATGTCGCTTTTACGGCATAAATGGCTTCGGGCAGCACTTGAAGGAAGTTGCTCGGCAAAGATCCGCGATTTGAATAGATGTCTTCTTTCAAGTAATTTTTGAGAGAGGATAGCGACCACGCATTTTGAGCGGCACAATGGATATAGAACAATCGTTCTGCGATGTCTTTTGAACGAGTCAGGATTTCAATATGATGTGAAAAGCTAATCTTGACAAAATCGTCCCAGGTAAATTCGGTATTGACCGGTTGCCCGATAAGTTGCAGCAGTAGATGCTCGTCAATATCCAATTCGCCCAACGCTGTTGGATGAATTAAAGCCGTACCCTTTTCCGACGAATGGTTTTCCAATTCGCCCAACACTGTTGGACGAATTAAAAACGTCCTCCATTCCTCATAGAATGAGCGCATCCGTTTCAACCCCGATTCAGAAAAGCCGTGCAGACCGGGCAACTCCCGTTGAAGGAGCTTTGATATGGTAGGCAATGCTTTAGTACCCCAACAGCCGATGCGGGAATTTTCAGACACGAATTTCCCCACTCCAAAATACAACGAGAGAGTTTCTTTGTTGACCGCAGCCGCACTTCTATACCGGCAGCGTTCGATGGCATGTTTGATTATCTCTACTGCCTCTGCATATTGTGTATAATCCGATGGGATAACTTGTTGTTCCATATACATACGTTTTTGTGCCGCAAAGGTACGAAAAATACGGGATATACAGGGCAGAATGCCAACATATTATAGTGCCGTGTGGGTCTTATTCGGTATTTTTAGCGTTCCGGTTTCCTGCACTCGCTTTGCTGCCAATCTACTCACTTAGATGTTCATGTGTCTGGGGCGTGCCGAGAAAGCCGGTAGCGGTGTGGATAAGATTGTGAGCGGTTGGCAGTCTTTGGGTTGGCCGCTTCCTACTGTAGCCGAGGAAACACGTCCGGACTATGTTGTGCTGACCTTGCAGTTAGGGATGAAAACCCGACAAGAAAACCTCGCAAGCAGGATTTGAGAAAAGAGCAAATCTTGGAGTTCTGTGTTGAGCCGCAATCCCTATCTGATATTTTGCAACATTTAGGATTGAAAGATAGGGAAAATCTTATGGAGGTCTATATCAATCCGATGATTGGTGCAGGGGTATTGGAAATGACGGAGCCGGACAATCCCACAAGCCGTAACCAGATGTATGTAACGGTAAAAGTGGAACAAGAATTTCAAAAGTAAGTTTATAATAGGATATTGCGGCTTGGACGCATCCAACCTCATACAAATAACACTGCCCGCGTGAAAATGGGGGCAGTGTTATTTATATGGTAGTTCGCTTATTTAAGCTCGTGTACCGCTTAAAAGTTCGGCAAGTTGCCGGTCGCAGAATTTATCGTATTCCTCCTTGTCTGTACCGCTTTCGATAGCCCGGTCGATAACATCGCCCAGTTCGTCGAAGCAGACTTCTTCATTGACACACTTTGCATTGCTATCATCTTCTTTCAGTAGATAGACCTCGTAGTAATCAGAGCCGTTGAGAGCGATAACGACATATCCGGCGTGTAACCGTCCGTTTACTTTCAGCCGCAGTGCCGGTAATTCTTGGAATACCGTAGCGACAAATTCGCTGACTCCCCACGACATAAAGACGGGTATGGGGGTAAATGACAGTAATTGTTCTTTGATGGTCTGTGCGATGTGCATTACATACTCTTTATCCATAACTTTGATTTTTAATATGATTATTGATTTATGTTAGTTGAACCATTCGGGGTTATCCTCTTTTAATTCCGTGATGAGTTCATCGTCCGGTAATTTGAGGGTCTTCGCATCGGCGAAAAAGAAAACCTCGTCATATATTTGTTCGGCTTCCTTACTTGCAAAACCTTCGCTCTCGTCCTCGAAACTGCCCGGATGAAGTGCATCGAGCAGAGCGGTAGAGCCGATAAGTAGTTCTTCACCTTCGTTGGATTTCACGATACGGCAGATGTAGATATTGCCGTCAAATTGTAGTTCTTTCGTTTTCATACGCCTGTTATCTTAATGGGATATGTCTCCCGTTTGCCTTGAGGTATTCCATGATACACTTCGCTTCTTCGTGCGATGCACGGTTGCGGTCATCGTAATTGCGTGTCTCGTCTGCCATGACCACGATACACTCCTTTACCAACCTGTAAAGGCTTTGCTGCAGCGTGGGGTGCATTTCGGGGATAGCGGCTGCAAACCGTTTGGGATTGAAGCCGTAATCGTTCACTGCTCTTTCCCAGTCTTTGGCGAGCTGGTACTCCTTGCTTTCCTTGATGTTGTCCATAATCTTGAATTTTAATGATTTGTTTTTTATTCCCTCCGTTCGATTCCTTTCTGTCGGAACCGCTTTGGGATTTTATAGATGCGGTAAACGGTTGTCGGTACAGCTTCATACGGGAGGCTTTTCCTGCCAATTACTCTTTCTGAGGGAAGGAAGAATTTGCAGGAAATACATTTCAAGCCGCCGGATCAAGCGCGACGGCCGACCTTTGCATCTGATAAAACCAAACCGGGGCTGACAGGGAATGAAGCTGGGGAAACGCTATAAAAGGGAAGTTGAAAATGGTAAAAAAGAGAGGAAACGAAAGCTATGAATGGAGGAAGGGTGGGTGGTGACGGGTTCGTCAGAAAGTTAAAAGAGGTACTTGGGTCCTTTGTCCGGAGCATACAAAAATGAATAGAGGGCGGATTTCCCCCCCCCCTATTCGTTATGACAACAACATTTGTCAGGCAGCTATTTCTTCCGTTTGCGGTTCGGTCTGTGCTTCCGCTTCGGGTTGCGGTTCATCGGGTTGTTCCGCTTCCTGCGTGGCTTGTTCCTGCAAAGCGGCTTTTTTTTCCTTAATGCGTTGGTGCCGCTTTTCGTACACTTCATTATATCCGTCTTGGATATTGGCAAGTTCTTCGGGCATATGCTTTTGGGCGAAGCCAAGCAACAGGGAGGCTGTGGCGTTGTTACCGAATGCGTCCTTGAAATTGGCAATCAGATAATCCCTGCGGATAACGGCTTTCTGCTTGGCGGTAAGGTTCTCGATGATGCGCATTTTGTCCTCGCTCGTAAGGTAGTAATAAGAACCTTTATCTTCAATTCCCACCTCATTGAAATGCTCTTTGCGGAGTGAGGAGAGCAGGAAGAAATACACCATTTTCTCCTCGTCCTGTCCAAATTTGCGCTCTGACATATCGACCTCTAAAATCCGCTTTTTGGTGTCTTCAACGGTCTTTTCGAGGGCAATCTCCTTGTTGCGTTTGTCCTGCTTTTCCAACTTCTCGATAGGTGAAAGCGGCATTTCGGTTGCTGTACCGTTTACGGTGGTAGCGGTATTTGCAACATAGCACAGTGTAATGTCGTTGCTCTCAATACGGAGATAGAGGGAGATTTCTCCTGCTTCGCTTCGGGTGCGGATTGCTTCGCATTTTTCGGTGTAACCGTTCAATTCCTGCCCGTAATCCTTTTCTGCATCCTCGTATTCCTCGGTGGTATCATAATCCTCTTTTTGAGGTGCTTGGGGGCTTTCGGGGTATTTCGTTGCATAGGTTTTAAGGCTTTCCACTTCGTAGCCCATAGCGGTAAGTCGGTCGATGACAGCTTCATTGTAATTGTAGCTTTCGTGGCAGAGGGGAACGGCAGGGTGCTGTTCCATGAGCCGCATAGCCTTTTCGGTAAGGTGCGATGTGTTCATTTCCACCAAGCAAGCGCGGTTGGCGCAATTTCCGCAACCACCCTCACAGAACAACATCATATTATTGGTATTGTGAGGGCATGAAAGACAAAGGGTTTTGTCGAATGAATAGCGATTGAGGTCTGCGGTGTATTGCCGTTCGATGCTTTGTGCCACCTCGGAAGCTTTCATGCCTCGCCAACTATTGTACTGCACCCCCTCTTTCAGATGTTGGTCGTACACCTCACGCTGTATCTCTTCCCCATAACGGCAGATTTCACTTGCCACGCTGATTGTGATTTCGTCCTGCTCCAACAGCAAAGCGATTTCGGGTATCAAGGAAACGAATTTAAGTCGTGTACGGATATATGCCTCCGTCTTGCCGAACTGCACGGTCAAGGACTGTACATCGTGGCGACCGCTGTCTATGAGCTTTTGGTAGGCGTTGGCTTCCTCAATCGGGGTCACATCCTTACGCTGCAGGTTCTCGGTAATCGCCATTTCCTCGGCTGTCTCGTCTGAAATTTCCATGACGATAGCCGGAATTTCCGCCAATTCAGCCATGAGGGAAGCACGGTATCTGCGTTCTCCGAATACAATCTCGAAACGGTTGTCCGCAATAGGGCGCACACCGATAGGCTGAAGCACTCCCTGCTGACGGATGCTCTCGGCAAGTTCCGCAAGGCTTGTCTCGTCAAAGTTCTTACGTGGGTTGTAGTTACTCGGCTGAATGTCTGCCAATGCTACCGATGTGATGTTCTTCTCTACTGCTTGAACTGCTGTTGTTGCCATAATCATAAAATTTAATTGGTTGATATTTGATTTTTTTATTTTCCCTTTTTTCGGTTCTTTTCTCTGCCTGAACCGCTTGGGATTTACAGATGCTTCAAGGGACTGACGAACAAGCTATTTTCAACGCTTTTTCCGGAAAATTACTCTTTCGCAGGAAGGAAGAATTTTACGAGAAATGCACTTCAAAGCGGTGAAATCAAGCGCGGCAGTCCAAATTTGCGTCTGGAAAACCAACCGGCGATGGCAGGAACGAGGCCGGACAAGCGGCAAGTGGAATAAATAAAAAAGTAATACAACCATGCGGTTATAAGAGGTAATAGAACAGGAGAACACCCAGGAGGGTATAAACAGGAAAAACGCTACCTTGTGGACGTGCCCATAAGATAGCGGTATGCTATAAAAGGTATATCGGATGGGGACTACAACCGCCGTACCGGTTATTTCTCGTGCTTTTCCAAATACTCTTTCATCGCCTCGTTCACGATGTCCCGTAGAGACATATTCTTTTCGATGGCGAGGTACTTCATCCGGGTATGAATACTTTTGTTTATGACAAAGTTGCAATGTACAGCAGGCTCTTTTTCCGTTTTGACCGGTGCAGGTTCTTTCTTTTGCGTGGACTTCCCGGTGGATGACAGCAAGCCGTCCAGTCCGCTTCTCATGCCGTTTTTCAATGAATCACTTTTGCCCATATCGTTTTTATTTTAATTTCAACACTTCTTTTGCTAACTCCATGTAGTCCTTTGCCCCGTTGCTGTTCTTGTTATACTCAAAGATATTCATGCCTTTTATCGGAGCTTCGGCCAATGATACATTGTCCCGGATGACGGTCTTGAATACCTTGTCGCAGAACGATTCGCTGATTAGTTCCGCCACACTTTTGTTGAGCGTCTTGCGCTTGTCAAACTGGGTGATGACAATGCCGCCGATATTTAGGTTTGGGTTCAAACGTTCCTTGACAATCCCGACCACATTTGTAATCTTTGCCATTCCGCGCATGGCGAGGAACTGCGCCTGTACCGGGATAATCAGGAAATCCGCCGATGTGAGGGCGTTCAGTGTCAGCAAACCCAGCGAGGGCGGACAGTCAATCAGGATATAGTCGAATTTACGGGTTTCAAGCAATTTTGCAATCAGCCCTTTTAGTATTAATTCCCGCCCCGGCTCGTTGATAAGCTCGGATTCTGTCGCCGACAAATCGAGGCAGGACGGTACAACGGAAAGACCGTTTTCCAACTCGAATACCGGTAAGGTATATTCGCCTTTCATCGCTCCGTACACCGTCCGTTCCTCTTCGATGGAGAGACCGCAGGATTCCGTGAGGTTTGCCTGACCGTCCATGTCGATGAGCAGTACACGCTTTTTCTTCTGCTGCAATGCGGCAGCAAGATTGATGGTGGTAGTTGTCTTTCCGACACCGCCCTTGTGGTTCAAAACTGCGATTATTTTTGTCATAATTTCGTGTCTTTATATCTGATACAAAGATAATACTATTTTTAGTATTTACTATTATTAGTGTATACTATTTTACTACTTTTGTATATTTTAGTATTATAGCATCTACTACTATACTAAAATACTGATTGACTAAATGTAGTGCATTCTATCATTTCTGATGGGATATTTCCTAATATCCTACTTTACTAACCTTAGTATATACTACATTTAGTATTTGTTGTATAACAGCAAAATAAGCTCATTTTGGAATTAGTCTTATAAATCATCATCATGCGCATTAGATAAATTCTGTCTCAAGTGCTTCCAACAAGTCGTGTATTTGTTTTTCCGCTTCCTCCATATCCGATACAATGTCCTTGATGTGGTAAGGTGCGCCATTTTTACCGTGCCCATCATTTCCAATCCATAGATAGGCTTCGTAATCCGGGTCAAAACCCTCGAAATATTGTTCCATGTCAGCAATGAGGGTATCAATGTCCTCACATTTCATTTCGGCACTGAAATTAAAATCCTGCCCATAGTTGGTATAGCGTTGGAAGTCGAACTGAATATTTGATTTATTTTTGTCATCCACACTTATACTCCAGCCTTTGCTTTGGGATATTTCCGTTACTTTTTGTATCTTTTCTTGAGCGGTCATAGTTTTGAGTTTATAGTGGGGAGACTTCACACCGTCCTACCGATTGCTTTAATCCGTTATTTGAAAGTAATACTCCTGCAGCTCGTCTGGCCATTCGGCGGTCATAGAGCGTGGCTTTCTGGTTGTCCCGCTCGTGCCATTGCCAAATTTTGTGATTAAGTACAAGGCACAGCTCTGTCCAATGCTTGTAGTTATCTTTCCATTCTGCCTTAACCTTTCTGTATGTGTCAGCTATGGCTTCATTCCCGAACTTGTCTGCCATAGAGAAGTCCTGCCAAAAGGTTGTCATCGGGTCATAGCCAGTAATTTCCGCTATATTCCACTTGGGAATTACTATTTTTAATATTTCCATACTTATTATTGTTTTTGTAATACTCATGAATCAAGATTACTATTTCCCTTTGTTCGGTCTGTTTGCGACCGCCGGGAAGATTTTTCTGCTTTCAGAAGGTGGCGGGGAACAATCGGACAAGGCTGATCCGGAAAAATACGCTCGACAGCGGAGAGGAAGATTTTTACGTGTCATTTGCGGCAGTATGCCGGCATTGGCAGGATTGGAGCCGCCGGTTACCTTTGCGGAAAATTCTGTTCCGTAGGTCGCACGGCAGCGGACTTGGGTTTAATGGGAATCCGTTAGAAAAGGAAAGATTTATGAATAAAAGAGTGAGGCGGCCAGCCGGGACGGACTTTCCGATGGACTGTCTTGGGACTACAGAGGGCAGGATTTATCCCGCCCCCTGTAATGCCAAGTCTGTCCGTGTCCGTCCTTTTGCAAAAAGGGGCTTCACGCACTTTATGTAACGTGTTACACAAAATGCGTGAGGCTGCTTGAAGCAAACTGGCCGCAGGATGTAAGGCTATATGAGGGAGAAAGGAATTTTATAAAAGGCCGTTGGTCGATCGGAACAACAAACCGTACCGAGACTTTGCCCGATACGGTCTTGCATATAACTCAGTCTATGTCATAGCCTATCATGTATTCATCGTTGATAAGCAGATAATAGTAGCCGTTGCCACAATTCCTGTATTCTTTGCTGAATCCAGCCGCCATATCTCCATTTTCGCGTGGCTCACACCATAACGTACCGTCATAGCCACAAAAGTCGAAGCGTCCGGTGGAAAACTTTTCGCCTTGCTTCAGTGCCGTTCTGAAACGAGCCATATCCCAACTGCTGCAATACTTCTCGATGGTGGCAAGTCCGATACACTTGCCGTCGATGCGTGTGCCGGTCGTGATGCGGTTCTCGTAGAGGGATTTATCCAAATCGGCATTAGCGATTTTGCGAAGCCAATCATTCGTATGCGTGGCAAGTCGGGCAAGTTTCTGGTATTTCAAGACCTGTTTCTTTCCTATGTCCGCTGCATCTTCGGGAGAGGATGACGGATAGTATATCTTCTCAATGCTTGCCCAATCCGTGAAGATGTACCCGCTTTTTCGTTTTCTTGGCGCAATAATGCCGATGACGTTTTCATTGCGGTTGATGAATAATCGCCTACGTTGTCCTGCAATCCTTACATATAAAGAGGTGGAATTCTGCTCGTTTCGGAGATAGGCTTCTGCCGGATGAATAGTTGTTGTTTCCATATTTGTATAAATTTTGATTTTTGCTGTTCCTATTTTGGTTTACCTGTTCAAAGTTCCGGGATTGTGCCGTTCTTATATAGAACACCGTCCCGATAATGGGACACGATGCCCGGCTTAAGTCCCATTTCCTCAAAGGCTATATGCCTGATATAGTCCTTGTATTCTTTGCCAATGAAATTCTTTCCACAAAGGTTGTTGAAAATCATAGGGACGGAAAAACCGTCTTCGCTCGATAATATCACTTTGTCGTCTTGTCTAATTTCTTCTACCATACTTGTTTACTTTTAATTGGTTGAACTATCATGCTGATTTTTCTTTTTCCCTGCTTTCGTTTGCCGTGCAGGTTTGTTTTCAGCTTTTTGAGGCAGCCAGAGGATGAAGCTGTGGCATCATAAGCCAAACCCGGATAGAAAACCGACCGTGTAACAGTCTGTTTTCGTCATCCGAATGCAATGCGGCTTGGCGATTATGCGCTTCGTCCTACATTCGCCGACGAAAAGAGTAAAGAATGACCTGCCGGTAAAAGCAAGGATTTTGTAAAAAAGAAGAGTCGTATATGATAGAAAAAACGGCTTGGGATGTGAGAAAATACCCTGAAAAATTTGCGGTGTATCGTATTTTATGTAATTTTGCAGTTGTATTTCAAAATTGCATAAACAGTATGGAGGCAAAATATATCCACAGGGAGCTATCCGCCGTGATAGAAGAGGCTTACCGCTATTTTTCAGTCATTACGGTAACAGGACCGCGCCAGTCCGGAAAGACGACGCTGCTCCGCAACTTGTTCTCATACCTACCGTATTACTCGTTGGAAAATCTTGATGTCCGGAGTTTCGCCGAAAACGACCCGGTCGCTTTTCTGAACCAGCACACGGAGGGCATGATTCTTGACGAGGTACACAACGCTCCGAACCTGCTGTCGTATATTCAGGGTATGGTGGACAATGATGCCGACCGGCGGTTTATCCTTTCGGGCAGTTCGCAGTTTGCCATGCTGAAAAAGGTTACACAGTCTTTGGCAGGACGTACCGCCGTTTTCGAGTTGCTCCCCCTGTCATACTCCGAAATACGGGAGCAGATCACCGATACGCCTCTTGACAACCTGCTGTTTAACGGGTTTTACCCTGCCATTTATTCGGGCCGTAACATACCCAAATTTCTTTATCCGGCGTACATGAAAACCTATCTGGACAAGGACGTGCGCGACCTGCTACAAATCAAGGACATGATGCAGTTCCACACATTCATCAGGCTTTGCGCCGGACGTATCGGATCGCTGTTCAAAGCCTCTGAACTGGCCAACGAAATCGGTGTCAGTTCACATACCGTTACGGCATGGCTGTCCGTCTTACAGGCATCTTATATTGTTTTCCTGCTACCTCCCTATTTCGAGAACACACGCAAACGGCTGACTAAAACTCCCAAGCTCTATTTTACGGATACAGGGCTTGCCTGTCACCTGCTCGGCATCGAATCGCCGGAACAGCTTGCACGGGACAAGATGCGTGGGGCGTTGTTCGAGAACTTCATCGTAACGGAAGCCTTGAAGCGGCGGTATAACCAAGGCAAGGAAAGCAACCTCTATTTTTACAGGGATTCGAACCAGAACGAGGTCGATTTGCTGTTGAAAAAACATTCGGGGCTATACGGTATTGAAATCAAGTCGGCGATGACCTACCATGCGGACTTCGAGAAGGCGTTGAAACAAATGGACGGCTGGGTCAAAGAAACCATACTGGGTAAGGCGGTGGCCTATGCGGGTACACTCGAAAATACTGCTGGAGAAATCAAACTTCTGAATTACAGTCACCTGGATGAGGTGTTGGCTTAACAGCCCTATAACAGTCCAGCTAATGCCGACACACACTCCTGCTGCATGGATTTGATGTAATCGAAGAGAACCGAGGGATTGATATTCTTGCCATTTAGCTTGCAGGTGACGTGCAAGTGCTCGCCTGTACTTCGTCCGGTCGAGCCGGTAATACCGACGGCATCGCGGGGACGGACTACCGTACCCTTGGCGGCCAGCACCCGTGAAAGGTGGCAATAGCTGACGGTGTAATTTCCGTGCCGCAGTGTCACATACTTGCCGGACGTCTTGTCTTGTCCCACTTTGACGACCACCCCCTCCATCATGGCCAATACCTGCTCGCCCCGTGCGTGCAGGTCGATACCCCCGTGAAACTTCCTCTTCCCGGTAAACGGGTCTTTCCGGTAGCCGTATGGCGATGTAATTCTGATGCGCTGCAATGGATAAGACACACTGAGATAACGGTCAATCCACAACTTCTTACTTTCATCGGCAGGTTTTGTCGAAGTCTCCTGTGCAGGAGCCATGCTTTCGGGTGTCGGCTCCGGCTTTTTCATACCCTCCTGCAAGGCTTCTACCTTGTATCTTTCTGGTGTCTTGGCAATCGTGTTGAACTGCGCCTGAACGGGCATCGTGCAGAATGAAATACCCGATATTGCTATCAGTAGAATTTTTCTCATTCGGCAAAGTTATAACGGGAATTTTCATGTCGGAAACAAACTACCGTCATTTCTTGTATTGGTTTGATATTTTGCGTCTATTAGTACGATTTTGATTAGATAATTGTACTAATGAAGATAAAAACAGCATATTACAACCATTTATATAGCTGTATTTTTGTCCGTCATAATAAGATGTCTCTATCTTTGTATAGTACAATTTTATAATATGAATATAGTATGAAAAAAGTTCAGATTGAATTTGATGAATTACCCTTTTCGACACTGGAACGATTCGGTCTTACAAGGGAAATGATCGAGGACTTGCCGATGCGTGTGTTGGAAGACATCTGCAACGGCCGGCATTCTCCCGTGCTTCCCGTGCGTGTCACTGACGAGCATGGCGGGCAAATCGAGAGCCGCAGCCGCTTTGCCTTTATCCGCATGGACGACGGTCAGGTGGATGTGGTGTTCTATCCGGCACTGAAATCCTCTCCACTGGAGCGGTATGACGAAGCACAGCAGAAACAGTTGCTCGACGGCAAGGCGATTGTCGCCGATGTGGAAATGTCGGACGGACGGAGCAGCAAGGCTTTCGTACAGATTGACGCCGAGACGAAACAGGTGATGTATGTCCCCACGCCCATCATCGCACGCAACCTGAAAGTGCTGGCCGAGGTCATGCGCCTCGGTACGGTGGAGGTAAACGGGATGCAGCACGGCGAGCCGCTGACGGTAGTCGTGGGCGGCGAGCCTGCCACAGTGGGCATCGACCTTCATGCCAAGACCGGCATCCGCATCTGTTCGGGCGACGCGCAGCAATGGCGCAACCAACCCAAGCGAGAGTGGGACAAATACACCTTCGGGTGCTACGGCTGCTGGGTCATGGACGATGACGGTAACCTTGACTACGTTTCGGAGGAAGACTACACCGAAGAGCTGTGGAACGAACAGAAGAAGAGCGGCGAGCGCAATCGTGCGACAGCTCTCCATAAGTAAAACATCAATCCGTACATTATGGCACAGAACGAATATTATCCCGAAGACGTACTTGTCGGGAAGATGCAGAGCGGCGAATACGGCTGGCTCGATTACGTCAATCATTTCTCCGCCGACTGGCAGGAGGAATACGCCCGTTACTGCGAGGAAAAAGGGCTTGCAGTCGGCAACGAATCCGCCGCCGAGTTCGTCCGCTTCAAGGACGAACAGTTGGAGGCAGCAATGGAAAGCGGAGACGCATAACGAAAACAATCAGACTATGGCGATACGAACGAATACCAATCCCCGGCAGATGGACTTGCAGCCCGAAATGCGCGATATGCTGATGCGCAACGGGCTTCAAGCCCATGTTGCACTTGACGATGCAGGGTATCGGCTGATCGTGCAGGGACATGACTCGCCCCTGCTGGTCTATCCGATCACCGAACGTCAGATGTTGGCACTCACGGACTGGGGAACGAACACTGCCAACAAGAAGGCCTACAACGTGCTGACGAGCATCGTGGGCAAGGACTTCTATATGCCCAAGAACTTCGTCCATGCCCGCAATGCCAACGGTCGTGTGGCTATGGGGCTGCACGGCTACCGCATCGTCATCGGCGAGTACGGGCGCATGGGGCGTATGGGAATGCCCCCGCCGTTCCTTGGCTGGACACCTCGCAACCAGTTGGGCTTCCACCTTCGCAGGGTCGGCGGCCAACTGTTCTTTCCGGGGCCGTCCATCGTACCCGAACGCCCCGACGGGCGCATGAAGCCCGGCGAACTGCAATCAGGCGGTTACGGCTTCTATTACAAGGGGCATCAACAGGAGCAGCCCGTACAGCAACGGGATGTGCTGCAGGACTTGCAGGCGGCTATCACGCCGATGGTCAGCCGTCCACGCAGCAAGGAACCGGCACGGCCGTACAAGGAGCTTATAGCCTCTCCGGTCTATTTCTCCAACGAGAAATGGGCGGAGTGCCTTGCCTCGCACGGTCTTGTCGTGGATGCGGAAAAGCAGACGCTGACCGTGCAGTCGGAAAGCGTCCAAGCCGATATGGTCTATGACCTGACGGAAGAGGAAGTGAGGACACTGGTTGCCGCACCCATCGAGGAGCAGCCCGTAGAGAAACGTCTGGAACTGCTGAACGGCATTATCGGGGCTGACTTTTCCGACAAAGTGACGATGGAGGCTCTCAACAGCGATCAACGCATCGCTATCGGTCTGCATCCCGAAGTACAGCAGGATTTGAAACAACGCCAACGGCAGGAGCAAGAGGCTTTTATGCCAGTGAAAACCTCGCTGCAACAGCAAGAGGAATCCGTACAGGGAAATATCGGTGCGGTAGTGGACGGGCGTGACCTCCAGTTTTTGAATGAAAACAAGGGATGGTATCGGGAAGAGAAACACGGGCGGGAAGTCGAAGTGAGCCAGATAGCCGTTCAACCGGCACAGACCGAGGGGAAATACAGGATGACCGCCGTTATCGACGGTCAGGCTATCAGCCATGAGATAACCCAACGGGACTACGACAAGTTCCTTGCTGTGGATGACTATCACCGGATGAAGCTCTTTTCCAAGATTTTCAGCGAAGTGGACATGAAAACACGCCCGGAAGCACAGCGGGGTCTCGGCACGAAAATCTTTGCCGCCCTCACCGCAGGTACGGTAGTCGCGGCGGGTGTCGCACACGGCATCCACCATCACTGCCATGCCCCGGAGTTCTACGGCGAGTGTTTCGGCGGTCCGCCACGCCCGTACTTCAAGCCGGGTGTCGATACGCCGAGGGATGTGGCCATCCGTTGTTTCGAGGCAGAGATGAACCGTGAAATCAATGATATGAGAATGGGGAGGTAAACCATGAGAGAGGGCGAACTGACTTATGACGATTTTCTGCGCAGGCTGAACATTCAGGACGTGCTTATCGACGCGGGCTATCACCTGAACCGGCGTGACGGCCTGCGCTATCCCTCGTATGTCCGGTTGGACAGCGAGGGGCGGCGCATCCGCAACGACAAATTCATTGTCACGCAGCAAGGGAAATGTTGTTTCAAACCGCAACAGCAGAAGTCGTATAACATCATTTCCTTTATCAAGGAGCATCCGCATTTTTTCGCGGAATACCATGCCGGTGTGTCTCCCGACCGACTGGTAAACCTTGTCTGCAACCGGTTGCTGAACCATCCCGTCGCTGACCGGGATACCCGGATTATCCAGCCTAAACGGGATGTGAAGCCGTTTGACATGGCGGATTACGACATTCACCAGTTCAATCCGCAGGATCGGGCGACACAAAAGAAGTTCTATCCGTTCTTCAAGCATCGGGGCATCGACCTTTACACGCAATACGCCTTCCACCGGAACTTTTGTCTGGCGACGAAACACCGTGAGGACGGCATGAAATACACCAACCTCGCCTTTCCGCTGACCGTTCCGAAAGATACGGGACAGGTTGTCGGTCTGGAAGAGCGAGGGCGCCCTCGCATGGATGGCAGCGGCAGTTATAAAGGGAAGGCGGAAGGGAGCAATTCGAGCCAAGGGCTATGGATTGCCAGCCCAGCCAAAACTACGCTTACCGAAGCCAAGCATATCTACTGGTTCGAGAGTGCATACGACGCGATGGCCTATTACCAGCTTCATCAGGCCAACGACAAGGATTTGCGGAAAGCGGTCTTCATATCTACCGGCGGTAACCCGACGGTGGAACAGATGCGGGGTGTCCTCACGCTCTCGCTTCCTGCCAAGCAACACATCTGTTTCGATACCGACCTTGCGGGAATCGAGTTTGCCAAGAACCTGCAACAGGAGATGTACCGGGCTGTCCGTTCCACCATCGAGGAGACACCGGAGCGGAAGCCTTATCTGGATTCCGTCGCTGACGGCAAGAACCTCGATGAAGGAGACATAGACCTGCTGCCCGACGCTTTGCGGTCGAGCTACGGGAAATATGAATCCGCATGGGAAGAAGCCATGTCGATGCGTTCGAGCGGCCTGTGCCATCCGGACGACATACGGGAACAGACGGATATCATGAACGGAAATTACAAGGAGTTCCGTGAAGGATTGCGGGAGTTCCTCGGTCTGGACAAGGCGAATGACGCCTCTTTTGTCCGTGAACAGCCTACCTATCCCAACAAGGACTGGAACGAACAGCTTTTGGCCGGGCAGAAACAGGAAGAGACGGTCGATGAGACACAGGCGAGAGAACAGTCACCGGAAGAGGAACAACAAACACACTTTCGCCGATGATGACCGATGCACCCACAGGACATTTCCAAAGCATCGTGCTGCAACCGCACGCCGGACAGTTCGTCATCGACGAGCTGCCCGCAATCGTATTGTGCTGTGCAGCATGGGTGTACGGTGGCATGGAGGGACTGCCTCTGACAGCTCTTGCCGTATCGGTTGCCGCATTGCTTTCTTTGGCATTGCTGTACCGTTTCATCTATCTGCGCCGGACACGCTACCACATCGGTAGCGAGCAGCTTATCAGCAGGCATGGGGTGCTGTCCCGGAAGACGGACTACATGGAACAATATCGTATCGTGGACTTTGTGGAACACCAAAGCCTCATGCAGCAGCTTTGCGGCCTAAAGACGGTACGCATCTTCTCGATGGACAGGAATACACCCCGGCTTGATTTGGTAGGCATCAGACACAACTTCGATGTGGTAACGCTTATCCGGGAACGGGTCGAGTATAACAAACGAAAAAAGGGAATATATGAAATCACGAATCATTAGTCTGGTCATTTTTGCCCTCTGCCTGATGCCACACTGGGCAAAAGCCCAAATCACGGCGTCCAATCCGTTGGAATGGATGGCGTTGGCCGAGGGCAACGAGGTTATCAATGACCAAATAGAGAAACAGATAAATGGTCAGACGAAGACAGCTATGCTGCAGAACAGCATCGCCGCCGAGTTTAACCGCATCCACAAATGGGAGAAGCAGTACAACAGTTATCTCAAGACGGTAAGCGGCTACGCTTCATCGCTGAAAGCCTGCACCCATCTCTACAACGACGGCGTGAGAATCTTTCTCACGTTAGGGAAATTGGGCAACGCCATCCGAAACAACCCGCAGGGCATCATCGCCTCCATGAGCATGAACAATCTGTATATCGAGACGGCAACGGAACTGGTATCGGTCTTCACGCTCCTGAATGACGCAGTGGCCAAGGGCGGCAAAGAGAATATGCTCACGGGTGCGGAACGCAGCAAGACCTTGTGGGCGTTGAACGACAAACTTTCGGTTTTCAGCCGGAAGCTGCACCTGCTCTACCTGAGCATACGGTACTATACCCTCAATGACGTGTGGAACAACGTGACGGCCGGGATGCTCGACCGCAACAACGGAGAGGCGGCACGGATGGCCATGTCCCGTTGGCGCAGGGCTGCCGTCCTTGCACGATAAAATCAGGTGAATGATGAAACGGACGATTTGGATAGGCATCTTATTGCTGTGCATCGGTATCGGCAAGGTTCGGGCACAGAACGACCCCGTGCTTGCCGGGATGATCCTGCTCTATACCGACAAGGCGGAAAAGGAGCTGAAGAACCAGGAGAAGGTCATGCTGATACAGACCACCGGACACCTGTGGACGAAAGAGGAAGTGAAAGCCACGACCGACCTGCAACGGGAGTTCAACAACTATTTGGACTCTTTCCGGTCGATAATCTGCTACGCAGCGCAGATATACGGTTTTTACCACGAAATATCAAGGCTGACGGACAATATGGGAGACTTTACCAGACAGGTAAGCCGCAATAGTCCCAACGCGCTGGCCGCTGCTCTCTCCACGCAACGGAACCGCATTTACCGGGAACTGATTATGAACAGCGTGGAGATTGTGAATGACATCCGCATGGCGTGCCTGTCAGACAACAAAATGACGGAGAAGGAGCGCATGGAAATCGTATTTGGCATCCGTCCGAAGCTCAAGATGATGAACAAGAAACTGCAACGGCTGACCAAGGCGGTGAAATACACGACGATGGGCGACATCTGGCGTGAAATCGACGAGGGGGCACGCCCGGCAGCCGACAAACGGGATATCGTGGAAGCCGCCAAAAGACGCTGGCGGCAGATAGGAAGAAATGTAAGACCTTAAAAACAGACAACGTATGGGCGTTTGGAGTACACTATTGAAATATGGCGGCAAGGCCATGAAAGGTGTCGGTACGGCTACAGCGACTACCGGCAAAAGTATGGGTAAGGCAGTGCTGCACCCTTCGCAGACCTTGCGTGGCGCGGGTCAGGCCGTCAAGACGGCGACCATCGGCGGTGCGGTCGGTTATGTGGGCTGGGAGAAGCTGACCACCGACAAAAGCGTGGTGCGTATCGTGAGCGATGCGGTCATCGGCGAACCGGCAACGAATACCCTCGCGGAGACGGCGGACGGAGTGCGTGAACTGACGGGCAAGGCCGGGGAAGCCGTCAGTTCGGTCAGCGGTGCGGTAACCGGCATCGACAACAAGCTGAACGGTGTGTCGAACTTTTTGCGCCAAGCCTCCGGTGGCGGAGGCCTTGATATGTTCGGCAACTTTTTCCGTAACCTCGGCAGCGGCAACGTGTCGGGGCTGAGTATTGCCGGGCTGGTTGCGGCGGCGTTCCTCATATTCGGACGCTTCGGCTGGCTGGGCAAGATTGCCGGCGCATTCCTCGGCATGATGCTCATCGGCAACAATGCGGGTGTCTTCCGAACGCCGGAGACAGAAAACGTGCAGCGCACCCGGACGCCCGAACTTCCGGCAGAGGAACAGACGCATGGCGGAGGGATGAGAAGATAGGGATATGAATCAATAGGTAAACAGCATGAAATATACAGAAGAAATGATCCTGCAATCCGATAGCGGTTATTGTATGCCTTTCGAGGAACAGCAGGGCAAAGACGTGGAGCTGTCGCTCGGCTACGGCGAACAGACCGACCCGGCGACGGGCGAGAAATTCTTTCATCACGGCATTGACTTCAACGTGCGGTGCTATATGCTTTCTGCCCTCGCCAGCGGCATTGTGTCGGGCGTGGGCAACGATTCCGGACACGGCATCTGCCAGACCATCCGCTACGGGGAGTATGAGGTGACATACGGAAATCTGTCCAATGTCTTCGCTCAATTCGGACAGCGTGTAAAGGCCGGACAGACGGTAGCTTTGAGCGGTGACAAACTGCACATGACCGTCCGCTTCAAGGGCGAGGAACTGAACCCGCTGGAGTTCCTGACGATGCTGTACGGGAACATACAGGCAATGCGTCAGGCCGGCGGACACGAGACAGACTATTTATCCGGCTTGGAGATGGAACTGAAAACCGATTATGAACGGGACAAAAGGGAGATAGAGGAACTGATGCTGCACTTCCTGCCGCACTATATGGAGGATTTGCGGCATGGAGCATACACCTTGCCCCGGAATACGGAGCAGTCGCTACGCCACATCTTCACGGTGGGCGCGATGAAGGAGTATTTCTACGAGAATATGCCGAGCATGGCCAATCCGCTCGGACTGGGACACAAGGCCATGCCGCTGGCCTGCAAGGTGCAGAACCTCCTTATTGCGGATTTCCTGCATTACCTCGCCCTGCGGCATGATGTGTACCTCTCCACTGCGAGCAGCGACATAAAAAAAAACTCCATGACGAAGCCCTGACCTATGGCGGCATCATAGACCCGTTGGCGGAACTGGACATCGACATACAGAGCTTCGACATACCGAGGCTTGTCACGGTCTATCCCGACCGGGCGGGTGTGCGCTGGTGGACCAAGGCATGGTTCAACAATCGGGAAGAGGGCGAGACATCCGTCGAAATCGAACGGGAGCAGGCGATACGGTTCATGCAGGACAACATCGAAAAGGACGCATGGCTGGAAGAGTTCTTTCCCCGGCAGATGGAGGTTTACCACAACGCCATCGAGCAGACGAAAGAACAGCTATTGAAACAGATAAATATATAATACACAACATGGATGGAATCAGACATAGCCGGCAATTCGCGGAAATAGAACGTCTTGTGAGCGATTATTTCCATTGCCATCTCGCTCCCGTCATGTCGAAAACGCAGGCTTTCCTCACGAAGAAGCAGGGCGAGGAAATGAGGGAGTATTCCACCTCATTGGGCGGCATACTCAGCGCAATGGCGTCTGCGGCACAGCCGATGGGCGACCCGTACCAGGTACTCAAGGTTACGGGCGAATGGAACTCGAAGACGACGGAGGACTACATCGGAATGTGCAAGGCGGAGATTACCGGCTCCAAGGAGATACAGCAAGACCTCGCATACATGGCCGGGCAATGGCGCGATACCGTCGTGCGGGAAATCGGGCGTGAACGGTACAACGAACTGTCGGAACAATTGGGCGGTGACCTTGCCTACGCCTATATGGACTACCGGGTAGAGGAACTGATGATCGACCGGCTGGTCAAGGAGCGAATGCCGAAATCGTCAGCCGACTACATCATCCGCAAAGCCGCAGAATCAAGCTTGCTCGGACTTTCGCAGACCTTGAACCGCTCGCCGCTTGCTGAGGAAATCGAGGCACGGGGCGAAGCGGCCTACCGTCCGAAAGGATGGGAAAAAGGTGCGGGTCGGGTATTGGGCGCAACGGCGGATGCCGTCATGATGGGTGGCGCAGGTTCGTGGGCGACATTGGCAAAGTTTGTCGGGGCGGACGTGGCTATCTCGGCAGTCGCCTCACGCTTCGAGCCTGAAAAGTCGCCCAAGCTCTCTGTGGAGCAATGTATCAGCAAAGGTGTGTTCGGTAGCGAACGGAACGTGTTTACGGACTTCCGTAAGGAGGCTGCAACAGTACAGACGGGTGATAGTGCGCTTATTGTGGCGGCCAACGAGCAGTTGAAGAAAAAAATACCTGTGATGAACTTTAATTTTTTGGAGTGGATGCAGACACCAAAGTTTACCCCTTTCCAAATGTCCGAAAAGCCCGGACACCCTGAAAAGAAAAATGAACGTGCCGAACGGTACAAGGATGTGCCGCTCATCGTCGCTCCCGGACAGGAAGAAGCCTATTTGAAGCATTTGGAGAAATATAAGAATGCAACGGCTGTAAAATCCACAAAGGAATCAACACAGCCGGAAATGGAACAGAGGGAAAAAGTGGAGAAAGAGGAACGGCAGGTGGTTATTCCACATGAGGAAGAAAAGCAAGAGAGAGAGGCTGTGCAGACCAACACGAACGGATGGAGCGGATTGCTCGGTACATTGGGATTAGAGGGATTGGGCGATATCACGGGCAACCTCGGATATGTCATGGCCATGCTGCCCGACATCCTGCTGGGAGCTTTTACCGGCAAGACACAATCGTTGCGCTTTGGGGACAACCTGTTGCCGATAGCGAGTATTGTGGCCGGTCTGTTCGTGCGTAACCCGCTGCTGAAGATGCTCCTTGTCGGTCTGGGCGGCGCGAACTTGCTGAACAAGGCTGGACACGAGGCGTTGGGGCGTCCCATGCCGTCCGCCGACGTGCATACGGAAAACCAGTACCGCCGTTATCCCGACGAACCGCTCAATTCCCGTATCGTAAACCCTGTACTGCAAGGCAGCACGCTCATCGCCACGATAGACCGTGTGCCTTGTACCATCCAGCTCACGCCGACCGTCGCGGAGGCTTACCGTGCAGGGGCATTGCCGCTGAACACGCTGGCGAACGCCGTGCTTGCCAAGAGCGACCAGTTGCGCCATATTGCCTCGCAGAATTACGACGACGGACAGCGGGAGACGATTGTGCGCACACGGGGCATCCAATAAATCCATGAACAATAAAAGCATGATGATATGAAAGAAAAGTCGCAAATCGAAAAAAAAGCCGAAGAAAAGCAGACGGAACTGCTGTCTGCCGCACTGGGCGGGGCATCGAACGCCGGCGGCCATTGGCTCAACGTATCGGGCAAGGGATTTCCCCGGCTCTATCCGCAAGGGGTCTCGGCCAGCCCGTTCAATGCCCTCTTTATGGCCTTGCATTCGGACAATAACGGATGCAAGACCAACCTGTTCACGCTTTACAGTGAAACCAAGGCACGGGGGGCTGCGGTACGGGAGCATGAGCAGGGCGTACCGTTCCTGTTCTATAACTGGAACAAGTATGTCAACCGGAACAATCCGAATGAAACCATCGACCGTACCGCCTATCTCCAATTGGACGAAGAGCAGAAGGCACAGTTCAAGGGTGTCCACAACCGAGAAATCCGCACGCTTTTCAATATCGACCAGACGACGTTGCCCTACGTGGACAAGCCGGCTTACGAGGATGCGGTAAAGCAGGACGGCAGTGTTCAGGAAAGAGGATATGCCGAGGCGGACAACCGCAGGTTGCGCACTCGGTTCAACGACTTTCTATTGAAGATGCGGGACAACCTCGTTCCCGTGCGCTCGGACGGTAGCGGAGTTCCTCATTACGAGACGGACAAAGATGCGGTCTATATGCCGCGCCAAAAGGATTTTGAGCATTACCACGATTATGTGCAGGAAGCCTTGCGGCAGATCGTGAGTGCCACAGGACATCAACAACGACTTGCCCGTGAAGGCATGGTCATGAAGAATGGTGTGGCTCCGTCAGAGGATGCGGTAAAATATGAAAGGTTGGTTGTGGAACTGGCTTCGGGTATCAAGATGTTGGAACTGGGACTGCCCGCGCGTTTGTCCGATGCAAGCCTGAAGACGGTGGATTACTGGTGTCGGGAGTTCAAGGAAAACCCGTGTATAATGGACGCTCTCGAAAGCGACGTGAACAATGCGCTTGATGTTATCCGAAAAGCGGAACGGGGCGAGAAAATTGAGTACGCCACCCTGCGAAACAGACGGCAGACCACGACCATGCAGGAACAGATGCCCAAGCATTACTTTGTGGCGAATGAAATCCGCCAGCACCCGGACAAGGCGGCGAAAAGCATCGTCCTCGTCATCGACCGGGAGGCGAAATCGGCGGATGTCATTTTGCCGGCAGGAGCTTCGACCGAGGCGAACAACGAGATTCCCGGCATGAACAAGGGGCGTATCGAACGGGCATTGCAGAAAGAGGGTATCGAGCAGGTGCGTTTCTATAATACTGACGGTGCATTGGGTTACAGACCCGATGACAGCTATTTCAATGAAAAAATGGTGACACTGGCCCGGTTAAGGAACTACACGTTGGAAAAGCTCTCCACGCTGGACGTGTCGGAAGCTGTCAGACGGGCGAATGAGGTCGGGTTCGATGCCGTGCAGATGATTCAGGATGACAAGAACCGTTGGGCACTCTATATCAAGCCGGAAAACAAGGAGGGGTACAGCGTCTATCCCGACAAGGAGGATGTGAACCGTTTTTTCTCCACGCTCAAGCAGGCGATGGACAACATCGACAAGGTACGGATGGAGCTGGCGCACAAGTATTATGCACTGGCGGAGGTCAAACCCGACCTGAAAGTGGATTTGTTCGGCAGCGATACGCCGGAGATTGACCTGAACCGTATTCAGCGTGTTGCCATCTTCAAGACCAGGCAGGATGGAATCCAGTGTGTGGCAACCATCGACGGACAAAAGCTGCAGCCCCGCAGCGTCACTCCACAGCAGTGGCAACGGATGTGGGTGGCGGAAGACCGTGACGGCTACAAGCGGCATTTGGCGGCTACGCTGTTTGCCGATGTGCTGCAAAAGGGACAATCCGTCGGGGAACAGAAAGCGGAAGAGCAGGTACGGCAACAGAATGAGGTGGTGGCGGAAAATCGGTCGGAAGAGACGAATGATGAAAATATGTCTCCGAAACGGCAGTTTTGGGACAACCTCAAGGAAAAGCATCCCGACGCCCTGTATCTGATTCGTGCAGGAGAAGTCTATCGGCTTTATAATGAGGATGCGGCAAAGGGAGCTGATATATTGGGGATTACGATGAAGAAATATCCGGAACGTGGATTTTCGGCTTTCGCAGAGTTCCCAAGGACGCAACTGGACAGCTATCTGCCCAAACTTGTCCGTGCTGGTGAGCGTGTCGCCATCAGTGAGATAGAGCTACAGGATAAACGGCAGGACGAGCAGGAAACACATAGGGGTATTCATAGATAAGGAGTGACGATTATGACCAAGAATCAGGAATATGCACTGCAATACGCAGATTATGCGATGGCACAGATGCGAAGGTATGGCATCCCGGCTTCCGTCACATTGGCGCAAGGCATACTGGAAAGCAGCAACGGACAGAGCCGTCTGGCAAGGAACGAGAACAACCATTTCGGCATCAAGGCAACTTCCTCGTGGATTGCCGAAGGCGGCAAATACGGAATCTACACCGATGATAAGCCGAATGAAAAGTTCTGCAGCTATGACAGCGTGGGTGATTCATACGAGCATCATTCCCGCTTTTTGAAGGAGAACAGCCGCTATGCCGGTTGCTTCAAACTCTCCCCGGACGATTACAAGGGCTGGGCACAAAGCATTGAGAAAGCCGGTTACGCCACAGGCGGCAAGTATGCCGAGAACCTGCAGAAAATCATTGAGCAGAACGGCTTGCAGAAGTATGACAGACAGGTGATGCAGGAGATGACGGCACAAGGCCGGCAGTTCGGGGTGGAACACAATCCGCTCCAGACTTCCGAGAGTGCGGAACATGGAACGGGGTATTCGTTCCCGGTGGAACGGGAGGAATTTCTGTTCATTACCTCTCCGTTCGGAACACGGCAAGACCCGTTGGACAGCACAAAGCAACAGATGCACAAGGGCGTGGATATCCGTTGCAAAGCCGACGCGGTACTGGCTACGGAGAGCGGCGGCAAGGTCGTGGCGGTAAACCAGAACAAGAATACACCCGGCGGCAAGTCGCTGACGGTGGAATATGCTCGGACGGACGGCAGCAAGGTACAATGTACCTATATGCACCTCAAGGAGATTTCCGTCAAGGTCGGCGATACGGTACAGGCAGGCGGACGGCTTGGCACATCGGGCAATACGGGGACACGGACGACCGGGGAACATCTGCATTTCGGTGTGAAGAATATCTATGCCGACGGGACGAAACGGGATATAGACCCTGCGGCGTATCTGGCTGAAATCGCACAGAAAGGACATATCAAATTGCAAATGCTGCACAACGGAAATGACCTGCTCGTCAAATACAAGGCGGCGGAAGATACCGTGCCTGAAAAGAACCTTTCGCCAGACGGATGGATGAAAAAACTCCTTTCGTCGGAGGATAGCGGTGTGGGAATATCGGGATGCAACGACCCGATTGTGGAGATGGCGATGACCGCTTTCGCCTCCCTGATGCTTTTAGCCACACAGATTGATAACCGGGAGGAAGAGGAACAGAAGACGGCGATATCCGCCGCGATGGATCTTCGTACCATCGACCTGAAGCCGTTGTTGCCGAATATGAAGAACTGCGACCTGACTATCGGCGAGAACGGCAAGGCCATTCTGAAAGCGGACAACGGGGAACTGCATGTCTCGCGGGAGCTGACCGCTTCCGAGCTGAACCGGTTGTCTGCCACGTTGAACAACGGTACACTCACGGAAGAGGCCAAACAGATGCGTGTAACCGGTATGCTGAATACGGTTATCCTGTCGGAAGCGGCCTCACAGAATTTTGAGCAGGGGATGACCCGGCAACAGGGACAAACGGAAAACCTGCGAAGATAAAGGCATGGCGATATGATAAAATGCGTGATGATACAGCTATGCAAGTGTCTGGCGGGAGTTTCCCTCCTTGCGTTGCACCTCCGGTTCTGCTACCTGCTGTTGGGATGGATCGGGACGCTCGTTGTCGTGGGCGTGCAATTAGCCATCGCCGGATGGATGGTCTGGGCGATGATACGCGCACCCGACTGACCGCACTCTACAACAGTTCAACATCAATCAACCCATGTATCACTTGTCCGGATGATCCATGTATCATTAAAGACAAAAAACAGATGATTAAATGTAATGTTACGGTATGCGGCGTTATCGGCCGCGATGCGTCGGTTCGCAAGAATAAAGAAGAGAAAGAATTTCTGGTGTTTCCGCTCCGGGTACAGATTCCGGCGACGGGTGGCGGGCACACTATCGAGGTGGATGTCCGCAAGGAGGGCTGTCAGGAGGAAGCCGCCGGTTATCGGAACGGCTCCCGTGTAGAAGTGAGGGGTACGATGTATCTCAAACGCCGGGGCGACAAGCTATATTTCAACCTGTTCGCCGATGAAATCTGCAATGCCGCTACGGATGATGCGGATTGCGTCAAGGGCGAGCTGGTGTTTCGTGGTAAGGTCGGCCAGAACATCGAGGAAAAAAGGGATAAGAAAGACCAGCCTTATACGGTGTTCTCGGCGTTTAGCGCAGAGAAGGTCGATGACGGCTTCGAGTACCAGTGGGTGCGCTTCTTCTGTTTCGGTAAGGAGCGCGAAGCGTGGTTGCAGCCGGGTGTAAAGGTGGATGCCAAAGGTGAAATGAACCTGTCGGCACACAACGGGAAAATCAACCTTTCCTGCAAGATGGAGGAACTGACGCAATATGTGGCGGATTCGTCTAACTATAATCAATAAGGGTTATGGCCGGTTACAGAAAGAAGAATGCCGACGGACCGAACAGCGAGGACAAGGCTCTTGACCTGTTCGCCGAAATGATGATCGAGAAAATCGAGGGCATTCAAAAGGACTGGAAAAAGCCTTGGTTTACGGAGGGTACGCTACAGTGGCCCCGCAACCTTCACGGGCGCGAGTACAACGGGATGAATGCTTTTATGCTGCTTTTGCACTGCGAGAAAGAAGGGTACAAGATTCCCCGTTTCTGCACGTTCGATTGTGTTCAGAAGCTCAATAAGCCCGGAAAGGATGGAGAGGAACTGCCGCGTGTCTCCGTGCTTCGTGGTGAAAAATCCTTTCCGGTCATGCTCACCACGTTCACTTGTATCCATAAGGAGACTAAGGAGAAAATCAAGTATGACGATTACAAGAAACTCTCCGATGACGAAAAGGAACAATACAATGTCTATCCGAAGATGCAGGTGTTCCGGGTCTTCAATGTCGCGCAAACTAACTTGCAGGAAGCGAGACCGGAGCTGTGGCAAAAACTGGAGCGAGAAAATTCGCGTCCGGCAATCGAGGAGGGCGAGCATTTCAGTTTTGCCCCAGTCGATACGATGATAAGGGATAACCTGTGGATTTGTCCGATTACGCCGAAATATCAGAATGACGCCTACTATTCCATCACGAAGAACGAAATCATCGTACCCGAAAAGGAGCAGTTCAAATCGGGAGAATCGTTCTACGGGACACTGTTCCACGAGATGACGCACTCCACCGGAGCGGAAAACGTACTTGACAGGTTCAAGCCGACTACTTTCGGTTCTCCTGAATATGCCCGTGAGGAACTGGTGGCAGAGTTAGGCAGCGCACTGGTCGCACAGCGTTACGGCATGACCAAGCATATCAAGGAGGACAGTTGCGCGTATCTTAAAGGTTGGCTTGATGAGCTGAAGGAATCGCCACAGTTCATCAAGACAACGCTTCTGGACGTGAAAAGGGCAACCTCGATGATTACCCAGAAGGTGGATAAGATAGCGCAAGAACTGGAACAAAATGTCGGCGAGAAGCAGGAAAACGGAGCGGCAGCAAAGGAGAATACATTTTATTCTTCTGTTGCGTATCTCCAATTTTCGGATGACACGAGGCAGCTTGACGAACTTCGGGAGAAAGGCGATTACGAGGGATTGCTGACGCTTGCCAAGGAGTATTACGACGGCAATGGCATCAACGAACAGCATACTTATTTATCGGCCACGAACAACAAGGGTGACAGCCTTATTGCCGAGGATGAGAATTTCGCTGTCGTGTACAACGGGAGTGTCGGGGGAACCTACGAGGTGATGTTGAAATTCACGGAGCAGGAAATCCGAGACCATATCCGGCGTTACGGTGTCGATATCGCCGGAGATACAATAAAAGGGGTTGCCAGGGAGATGGCGGCGGAACAGTTCTCCGCTTTGGCGTATCAAAAGATTCCGGCCTTCGAGATGCCGAACGGTGAAGTGCTATATGTCGAATATAACAAGGAATCCGATACGCTTGATGTCGGGCAACCCACCAATGCCGGGCTGGTCGCGCAGCATCGTTTCCCTTACGACCACAATGTCGGGCTGGATGCCAATCTGCAAGCCGTGAACGAGAAGCTGAACGAGCTGGAAGAGTATCGGGCAGAACTACAAGAGGCAGAATACGGCAGCGGTATGCGCCGGTAAGGATGGAAAGAAAAAGATGCGGAACTGGTTGGCTCCGCATCTTTTTTGCAGTTTATTTCCCCAACAAACCGTCTATCATAGACTGTAAATTTGCTATGTCGCAATACTGGTTACATCCCCCTCGGTAGTCCTTTCCATTTTGAGCTGTCCGTATCAGAAACGAATCGAGTTCAATTCTTACGCCGCTGCCCATTCGTGACAGACCGGAAGAGTGGCTGATGTAAACGAACTTGCCGTTGCGCTCAATGAAGCAGGAGGTGTCATAATGCCCTTTTGAATTGGAAGCCACCTTTGCACCAACGGCTGCGGCATATTTGGAAATCTCACGCACCAATGCTGTCTGGAAACTGCGGTACTCTTTTGAAACATAGTCTCCTGCATCTGCAAGTATAGCGTCCTGCCATTTGGTATAAAAATTCTGTGCCATATTGATATTTATTATTATTCGTTCCGCAAATAACTTTTCCATTTCTCGCCGTCAATGGTCAGTTTGCCCATTTCCCAATCGTATTCCACTTCCGGTATATTGGTATAAGGGAAATGAACGGTGTAGCCTATCTGTCCGTAAGAGCAATGCAGAGGGGTAACGCAAATCTCCCAACCGAAGTAAGATTGCGGCGTGCAGTATTTTCGCCAGTTGAAACGACCTGCGGCAATATTGCCGCAAAGTCGTTTGAGTATGTCGTTTGTTGTCATTCTGTACCTCCTTTGCTGAGTATGGTGAGTTGTTCGGGACGGTCTGGAAACCAATAAGCATCACTGTCGATATATACGCATCTATAGCCATTCCAAGGTTTTCTGAAAGCTAATACTTCTTTGGGGCCAAATACCACCCCGTAGTCGTTTGTAAACGCCACCATATCGCCTACAGCCAAATCACTGTCTGTTTCCATGACTTCGGACAACCGGCTGAAAAACTCCATGCCCTCGGCTTCACGCTCTTTCTTCCAGCGCATAAACTCCTCTTTGTGGCTTCTTGATGAGCCAATAGGTAATAACTCCGATGCCAAAACCTCTGTCTCGGAAGAGCTTGTTGAGATTAAGATGATGCTGTCACTATCCACTTTTTCGGGAGTTGAGATAATTCGACATTCTATATCATTATCGGCAGTGTGCCAAAAAAGGAGGTTGCCTTGCTTGATGAAATCGTACTTGCTCATTGTCTTTTGATTTATTGTTTTTTTTATTTCCCTTTTCTTGAAGCCTTTTGACTTCGCCCAAAGGGGTTGTTTTCATGTGCGTCACAAACGGGGGGATGCAAGAACGATGAGCAAGGAACCTGCAATGAAATTTTATGAAATACCGTCATCTCCGATTACGGAAAGTTGTCGTCAAATTTTATTTCAGGTAGCGATAGCGGTACTTGGGCAATGTTCGTCCACCGTACCTTTGCACACGAAAACAGACCTGCGGCGTATGTCGGGGCTGTGAAGGGATTATACCCTTAAAACAGGAATATACCGGCTGTGAAACCGGTGGCGGAAGCTCTGCAGAGCATATTTATAAAAGTAACCGGGGAGCCTGTGCAAAAAAGAGAGCAACCACCCACTTTTGAGGCGGGTGGTTGCCAATGTTTCGGACAAACATCAGAAGTGGTAATCAACAACTCCTCCGATGTAGAGTATCGTTCCCGGTTCAAGCCTACAAACAAACTCCATAAACGTAAAGGACTGTTCGGCAAAAGACTGCAGCCATCGCCATCCAAATAGAAATGATAGGCGACATCCAACGGATTTTCCACTGCCTGTTTGAGATAATAGGTCGAACCCCATTCCAACATATTATCTGCCGTAAGAGCATTCGCTCTTTTTTTGATATTGGCGACATACTCCTCTTTCCATTGCTCTATTCCACCATTATAGCGCATGGTGTCATCGGATATAAGCTCGAACATTCCTTTGGGCAAGGCATGATTGACCAAATTGGCAATATCCTCTTTACGGTCTTCCTCGTCTATTTCTGAACAATAGTCATAGAAGCTCCCGTCTCCTTGCTGGAGTGTGTCCTCATTCAGATAGTTTTCTTTGTCTATCGGCTCCGTTGAAATTTGAAAAATCCTGCTGTGCATAATTGTAAATTTTAGATTGTCAAACATTTTCTTTTTTCCTTTTCTTGAAACTCTTTTGGCTTCTCGTCGGGGAATGATTTTTATGCAGGACTGACAGCGGGAAAAGGACGGATAAGGCAAGTAAACAGTGTACGGGATGAAACGGAATACCCAACCGCCCAATGTAAGAGCACAGTCAGGCTCGTCCGACTATGCCCTGCAACGAGGTGGGGAGTGAAAGTCAATCTTCGATTTGTGGAAGGCTGCCGTGAAGAATATCCGGGAACCGTTAGTGAAAGCGATACTTGACGACCAGACGCACGCTGTACCTTTGCATATAAAATCTCTCCGAAGAGAATTGCCGACGTGAGATGAAAAGAGACCATAATTGAGAAACGCTATTATTCATAAGGGGAAAAGACTATTCGTGGTTGTTATAAATGCTTGATTAACATGAAAATACAATTCGCGCCATAAAATAATCCTTTCTTGAAATAAAAATCACAGAAAAAGAAACAAGATTAAAAAATAACCATTAACTTTGCACCAGTCAAGTTTCCAATCGAAGCGTCGAACGGAATTAAAAGGGAATCCCGGTGAAAATCCGGAGCTGTACTCGCAGCTGTAAGTCCTATTAAAGTTTATCGCACTCTTTGCCACTGGTGAAAGCTGGGAAGGCGCGATAAGCGGGATGAGCCAGAAGACCTGCTTGATGAGATAGATTTAGTGACCACGGGATAATTGGCATTAGATTAAAATGAACAGAGGCTCGTCCACAGGCACCTATATTCTTTTTGATAACCGATTTCTCATTCGTTGCAAATCTGTCGCAATAAAAACGAATGTGTGTTTAAACTTTTTGTTTAACTTTTAATAATTAAGTTATGAAAAAGAATTTTAGATTCTTGGCAATGGCTGTTGTAGCAATGGCCGCCGCAGTGTTCACGGGATGTTCATCCGACGATGACTTCCTTGCTCCGTATGAGGAGAGTGCGATTCAAACCCGCGCGATAAGTTCTACCAATGCGCTTATCGATTTTGATAACGTACCTTCCAGCGTAATGGCTTCTGACCAGTATGGAAACAATCTCTATTCTGCCACGGCCAACGGCAAGCAGGTAACGACCGGCTACATCACTCAAATCGGGCAAACCGGTACGTACATTCAGTTCCCGATTAACTATTTGGAACAAGAATGGGTAAGCGGACAGCCTTGGGAATATGAATTTTGGAATGGTGGTTTTGCCATCTCTAATTTCCATAATCTGACACAGGGGGATTATCAAAACCAATGTAGCGTGTACTGGCCCAACG